>ERZ1023901.3-NODE-3-length-139585-cov-11.486326_pt1 | contig 139585 bp, 128 predicted proteins | sample MGYA00380401_ERZ1023901 | MGnify/ENA primary metagenome ERZ1023901 (study PRJEB33179, sample SAMN07448997) | human gut metagenome | biome: Human-gut; feature: Human associated habitat; material: Faeces | host: Homo sapiens | place: India: Bhopal | collected... | reverse complement strand
GCGCAATGTGTGCGGATGCAGGGGCTTGTCGATATGCGCGCGTTCCCCGGCCGCACGGATGATCTCCCACACCGATTGCCTTGACAGTCGTTTGCCGCGCTTGTTGAGGAACAACGCGCGTCGTTCGGTGGGCCCTTTCGCCTTCGACTCGAGCTGCGGCCGTCCGTTTTTGAGGTATCTTGCGATCGCCTCACATGCGTAACTGCCGACCGGCACCAGACGTTGTTTGGAGCCTTTGCCCATCAATCTCGCAACGTTCGATTCCAAGTCGACATCGTCAAGATTCGCGCCGCACGCTTCCGACACGCGGGCTCCGGTGGCGTACATGAATTCCAGCAACGCCTTGTCGCGCAGCATCGCGGGATCATCGGGCATGTCCGCCATGCCTTCGGATTGAGGCCGATTCTGCGAGACGGGGATCGCGTCCAGCAAACTGGCCACCTCGTCCACAGTGAGCACGTCAGGCAGCGTCGTCGCGCCTTTGGGAGCCTTGACCTGTGCCGCAACGTCATTGGATACCACATGTTCGTTCAGTGCGAAGCGATGGAATGCATGAATGCTGGCCAGTCTTCGTGCCTTGCTGCGCGCGGATTCTCCGGAATCGTCAAGAAAGGCGATGTATCGTTCCACGTCCTGCGTGGTCACTGCATTAAGGTCTTGAATGCCTTGCGTCGCAAGCCAGCCGTTGTATTTGCGCAGGTCCGAGTCATATGCGCGCACCGTGGCTTTCGCAAGTCCTCGTTCCACGTCGATGTACGCGAGGAACTGATCAATCAAGCGTTCGATATCCGTCATCGTGGTCCTCCGTTTGCATCGTCATCATTTGTCGTGTCCGTTCCGTCACGCTCCCGTACGGAACGCGTTGCCCGCATGGAGGATTCCAAGGACGTTCGTTCCAAGTGGAAGCCGTCATTGGATGGAAATCAACATTCCGGAAAGTCTATTCAAAGTATCCGGTATGGGGAACGCGATACGCAAGAACCCCCGTCCGTTTGCCGGATCGGGGGTTCTGAAGTTCACAGGTGAACCGTCGGGGAAACTCAGGCTTCCTTCGGAGCGTTCACGTCAGCCGGAAGAGCGGCCTTGGCCTGCTCGACGATGGCCTTGAAAGCCTCCGGATCGGAGACGGCCAGCTCGGCGAGAGCGCGACGATCCAGCTCGATGCCGGCAAGGTGCAGGCCCTGGATGAAGCGGTTGTAGGTGATGCCTTCGGCGCGGACGGCAGCGTTGATGCGCTGGATCCACAGCTTGCGGAAGTCGCCCTTGCGAGCCTTGCGGTCGCGGAAGTTGTAGGTAAAGGAGTGCAGCAGCTGCTCCTTGGCCTTACGGTACAGGCGGGAGCGCTGGCCGCGGTAGCCGGAAGCCCTCTCGAGAACGACGCGACGCTTCTTGTGGGCGTTTACTGCGCGCTTGACACGTGCCATATTTGATTCCTCAGCTTTCTATTAAGTCTTTGTTTCTAAGCTCTCGCTATGCTCAGCGACCGAGCAGCTTCTTCATGTTCTTGCTCTGGGAAGTGGCCAGAACACCGTCGGCCTTCAGCTCACGGCGCTTACGAGCGGACTTGTGCTCGAGGTTGTGGCGCATTGCGGAGCCGGCGTGCATCAGCTTGCCGGAACCGGTCACGCGGACGCGCTTGGAAGCGGCGGAATTAGTTTTCATCTTCGGCATTGCTGCCCTCCTTGTTTGTTACTTCGTTTCGGAAGTCTTCGGTTTGTCGGATGCCACGGCTGCCTTGGCTGCTGCCGCCGCCTGAGCCTGGGCCTCCTGCTTGGCCGCCAAACGGGCGGCCTGGCGGGCCTGACGCTCGGCACGGGACTGATCGCCACGACGACGCTGCTCGGACTGGGTATGGACCTTCTTGCCCTTCGGCGCAAGCGTCATGATAATGTTGCGGCCTTCCTGCTTCGGAGCGAATTCGACAGTGCCGTATTCCTCCACTTCGCTGGCAAGACGCTGCAGCAACTCGACGCCGCCGATCGGTCGCGACTGCTCGCGGCCACGCAGCATAATGGTGACCTTGACCTTGTCTCCGCCGTTCAGGAAGCGCACAACATGGCCCTTCTTGACCTCGAAGTCATGGTCGTCGATCTTCAGACGGAAGCGAATTTCCTTGATTTCCGCGGTGCTCTGGTTGCGGCGCGCCTCACGAGCCTTGATCTTCTCGTTGTACTTGTACTTGCCGTAATCGATGAGCTTGGCGACCGGAGGCTTCGCGTTGGGCGCCACCTCGACGAGATCGAGGTTCGCTTCCTTTGCCAGGTTCAGTGCGACGGAAGTCGAGATGACTCCCACCTGCTCGCCGTTCGGGCCGATCAGACGCACCTGGGAGACGCGAATCTCGTCGTTAATGCGTGGTTCGTCGCTGATGATGACTCCAATCCTCATATTCCATGCAACGGAACATCCTTTGATTGGCAGTTTCCCAAAGTCTCGATTGTTCAAGGCATGCCAAAACGCATCACAACGCGCCGTAAACCCGTAAGAGCGGCTTACATATCTCACCGAGACGACCGGTGGAAGGCATCTGCCTGAACCCGAGGCCCTGAAAGGCTTCCAGGTGGGGATATCCCGCTTTCTTGATTTCTCAAGCCTTGTAGATAATACCACACCCCGGGACCAGCGCGTGTCGCACCGGTCCCGGGGTGTTCGTCACCATTCGGACGGCATCCGCCGTCAGGCGATGGCGATGACGTCCGGCTTCTCGCCGTCGTGCACGAAGTAGACGTCGTACCACGTCAGGAACGAGTATACGGTCCAGATCTTGCGGCGATCGTCGGTTTTGCCGGCATAGTTGTCATCGATCATCTTCAGCAGCGCGTCCTGGTCGAAGAACTGGCTGACGTAATCGCGTTCGAACACGGAACGGACGTACTTGTAGAACTTCTCCTCACGCAGCCACTTCTTGATCGGCACCGGGAAGCCAAGCTTCTCACGGTCGTACCATTCCTTGGGCAGATGACGTCCCGCCGCCTGGCGGAACGCGTATTTCGTGTTCTCGTCGGTGATGAGGTACTTGGTCGGCACCTGCTCGGCCACGCCCATGAGCTCCTTGTCGAGCAGCGGCACACGCAATTCCAGCGAATGCGCCATGGTCATCTTGTCGGCCTTGAGCAGAATGTCACCCGGCATCCACTGATGCATGTCAAGGTACTGCTTCTTCTTCAGTTCGCTCAGACCCTTGCCTTCCACACGCGCATACGTCTTGTCGACGATGCTTTGCACGCTCGGCGCCTTGCGGTATTCAGGCTTGAGCAGCTGTTCGGACTGCGATTCCTCAAACACACGTGCCTGTCCGATGAAGCTTTCCTCGGCCGGCGCAAGATTGGCGTACAGATGCCATGCGCCCGGGAAGGTCTTGCCCTTGCAGAACCGGGCGATCGCCTTGCGCGCGCCGGCTGGCAGATGCGTGAGCCAGCGAGTCACCACCTTGATGGGCTTGAATTTGGTGTGCACGCCGTAGTCGATGTATCCGGCGAACAACTCGTCGGCGCCTTCGCCGCTCAGCACCACCTTCACGTCTTTGGCGGCCAATGCGGACAGGAAGTACAGCGGCACGCAGCTCGGATTGGAGTCCGGCTCGTCGAGATGCCATTGGATGCGCGGGAACGCGGCGAACGCCTCCTCGTCGGTCAACGACTCGGCGGTGTTGTTCAGTTTGAGCAGTTCCGCCAGTTCGCCGGCCTGCTGCGATTCGTTGTACGTGCCTTTGCCGAAACCGATCGAATACGTGTGCTGCGGACGCGCCACGGCGGCGACGTAGCTGGAGTCGACACCGCTCGACAGGAAGGAGCCGACCTCCACATCGGCGATCTGGTGCGCCTTGACGGAATCGCACACCGTCTGGTCGATCGAGTTCACCAGCTCGCCCAGCTTCTGCTTGCCTTCGCGGAAATCCTCGTCGTAATACCGGTGGATGTCCATCTTGCCATCCCGGTACGTGAAATAGTGCCCTTCCGGCAGCTTGTAGACGCCTTTGAAGAAGGTCTCACCGATCGCCGGATACTGGAAGGTCATATACGGCTTCAACGCCTCGGCGTTGAGCTCCTTGACGAAATCGGGGTGGCGCAACAGGCTCTTGATCTCCGACGCGTACATGAACGTGCCGTTCATCTTCGCATAGTAGAAGGGCTTGATGCCGAAATGGTCGCGCGCGCCGAACAGTTCCTGCTTGTTCTTGTCCCAGATCACGAAAGTGAACATGCCACGTACGCGCTGCAGCAAATCCACACCCCACTGCTCATAGCCGTGCAGCAGCACCTCTGTGTCGCTTTTGGTGGTGAAGGTGTGTCCGGCCGCGATCAATTCCTCACGCAGCGTCTGATAGTTGTAGATCTCGCCGTTGAAGGTGATGACCTTCGAACCATCCTCGTTGTAGATGGGCTGCTGGCCGCCGCCGAGGTCGATGATGCTGAGCCTTCGATGGCCGAGCGCCGCATGCTCGTCGATGTAATGGCCTTCGCTGTCCGGCCCGCGATGCGCGATCATGTCGGTCATACGTTGGAGGACCGGGCATTTCACGTCAATGGGCATATCGTTGACGAAACCAGCAATTCCGCACATTATCTGCAATCCCTTCAAAACAAACTCGGTGTCAGTGTACCAGCATCCGCATGTCGAAAAACCGCCGCCGCGCCTCCGAACCGATTCATGCGTGACAATCTCCACAGGTTTCAGACATTTTAGGTATGCCGCATAGCCATGAAAATGACGATTCTTTCCTTTCGTCCGTCACGGCTACACTACCGGGTATGGATTTCCACGATGCCCGCACCTGCGTGATCTTCGGCGCAGGCGATTATTACGATGAGACCCCTGCGATTCCGGATGACGCCTTCGTCGTCGCCGCGGACGGCGGCCTCGACCACGCCCGCGCCTTCGGCATCGACGCCGATTTCGTGGTCGGCGACTTCGATTCGATTACCGGCGACCGCCCCACGCAAAACGACCGCACCATCGCATTGCCTTCGGAAAAGGACGATCCCGACCTGCTGTCGGCTTTGAAGATCGGCTGGCTGCGCGGCGCGCGCACGTTCCACATATACGGCGCGCTCGGCGGACGAATCGACCATACGATTTCCAATATCCAGCTTATGGCGCTACTGGCCGACCGTGGCGCGACCGGCTACCTGCACGGCGACGGATCGATCGTCACCGCGATCTGCGACGGCGCGCTCGATTTCCCGGCGGACGACGCCGTTGCGGGACGCATGGTCTCCGTGTTCTCCCACAGCGATATCTCGACCGGCGTAAGCGAAACGGGATTGAAATACGAGCTGCACCACGCCGACATGAGCAGCACGCGCGTCAACGGACTGAGCAACGAGTTCCTTGCCGGCAGGCCGTCCCGCATCACGGTGGAGCATGGCACGCTCATCGTCACGTTCCCCATCGAGGCTCCCCTGCCGCACGTGGCGCGATGGCATGGCTTCTCCGGAGATCTCGGTGCATTGGACACGGACGTATCCTCCGCGCTGGTCGAGCCAAGCGGCCGTTGAACGCATGCGGGACATGCATGTGAGCGTTCACTGAAAATCGCACTGCATTTTGGAACACGCGCCTCGGAACGTTGCCCTAAGTACAGGTGACGCACTACAGTGGACGGTGTTGGTAAACAATGGCTTCAGTGTGCCTGGCACACGCGTGGCCTACCCTAAAGGGAGAATTACATGACAGTTAAGATTGGTATTAACGGCTTTGGTCGTATCGGTCGTCTGGCTTTCCGCCGTATCTTCGAGCTGCAGGCTCGTGGCGGCCAGGCCGGTGACATTGAGGTCGCTGCAATCAACGATCTGACCACCCCGTCCATGCTGGCCTACCTGCTGAAGTACGACAGCACCCACGGCACCTTCCGTCATGACGATGGCACCCCGGTCGAGGTCACCTCCACCGACGACTCCATCGTGGTCGACGGCAAGGAATACAAGGTCTACGCCGAGAAGGATGCCAACAACATCCCGTGGGTCAAGAACGACGGCGTTGAGTTCGTGCTCGAGTGCACCGGCTTCTACACCTCCGCTGAGAAGTCCCAGGCCCACATCAACGCTGGCGCCAAGAAGGTCCTGATCTCCGCTCCGGCCAAGGACGAGACCACCCCGACCATCGTGTTCGGCGTGAACCACGAGACCCTCAAGGCTTCCGACGTGATCGTGTCCGCCGGCTCCTGCACCACCAACTCCATGGCCGCCATGGTCAAGCTGCTGGACGAGAACTGGGGCATCAAGGCTGGCTTCATGACCACCATCCACGCCTACACCGGCACCCAGATGATCCTCGACGGCCCGCGCTTCCCGAAGGCTCGCAACAACCGCGCCGCCGCCATCAACACCATTCCTCATTCCACTGGCGCCGCCAAGGCCATCGGCAAGGTCGTTCCGTCCGTGAACGGCAAGCTGCAGGGCCACGCCCAGCGCATCCAGGTTCCGGATGGCTCCGTCACCGAGCTGACCACCGTCCTGAACAAGGAAGTCACCGCCGATGAGATCAACGCCGCCTTCAAGGCCGCCTTCTCCGACACCGACTTCTACGGCTACAACGAGGATGGCATCGTGTCCTCCGACATCATCGGCGACACCCACGGTGGCGTGTTCGATCCGACCCAGACCGATGTCAACACCGTTGACGGCCTGACCATGGCTCGCACCGTCTCCTGGTACGACAACGAGTACGGCTTCACCTGCAACATGGTGCGTACCCTGCTGTACTTCGCCGAGATCTCCGAGTGAATCGGCGCGGAGTAATCCGCACGGTTCGTCCCTGAACCTCAGACAAAGGGGCTTTCGCTTCGGCGGAAGCCCCTTTTCGTATCCGAAACGCCGCAACGGACACGTGGAAGGCTTATTATGGGCGGCATGGCAAAGAAAAAGCATGAGAAGGGCGCCGGTTCCACACCGGCCACCGTGCAGTTGGAAAAAGCCGGAGTTCCGTTCAAAACCTACGAATACGCGCATTCGAACGATCACATGGATGACGGTTATGGGGTTGAGGCCGCCACCAAGCTCGGTTTCGACGAGCATCAGGTGTTCAAGACGCTGATGGCGGACACCGGCTCCGAACGCGTGGTCGGCGTGGTGCCGGTCAGCGGACATATGGATCTGAAGGCGCTGGCCGCGGCAGTCGGCGCGAAGAAGGCGGCGATGGCCGATCCGAAGGTCGCCATGCGCGAATCCGGCTACGTGGTCGGCGGCATCTCCCCGCTTGGCCAGCGCACACACCACAAGACGGTGCTTGACGAAAGCGCGCTGCAATACGACGAAATCCTGCTGTCGGGCGGCAAACGCGGTTTCTCAGTCGGCGTCAATCCCAACGATCTGCTCAAGGTGCTCGACGCGGTAGCGGCGCCGATCGGCACTTGGTAAAAAACACGCCGATACATCACACCAATACATAAGTGGGTGGTCGGAACAACACGATGTTCCGACCACCCACTTGCGTAAGCGAAAGGTTCGCGCTATTTGCGCAGTTCCGCAGGAAGCACGAAATGCATGTTCTCCTTGATGGTTTCGATGGTGCTCACATCCTGGTGGCCAAGTTCTTGCAACGCTGCGACCACGCCGGAAACCAGCTCGTCCGGCACGGAGGCACCCGAGGAAATACCCACGGATTCGACACCTTCAAACCATGCGGGGTCAAGTTCCGAAGCATCATCAACACGATGGGCGCGACCAGCGGCGCCAACAGCCGTTTTTGAGGCGTACCGCGCGTTAAGTCCCTCCTGAGCGACTTCCATCAACCGCACGGAATTCGAGGAATTCGCGGAGCCGACAATCACCACGCAATCGGCTTGCTCGGCAACGAGCTTGACCGCCGCCTGACGATTCGACGTGGCATAGCAGATGTCGGAGTTCGGCGGCATTTCAAGCCATGGGAAACGCGATTTGAGCGCGGTGATCGTGCCAGCGGTCTCATCGACGCTCAACGTGGTCTGCGTAAGCAGCACCAGTTTCGTGTCAGGTTGGAAATCCAACGAGTCGACGTCGGACGCATGCTCGATCAGATGCACATGCTCCGGCGCCTCCTCCACCACGCCAACGGCCTCATCGTGGCCTTTGTGCCCGATGTAGATGATCTCGTAACCTTCCTTGACGAAACGCAGCACCTCGCGATGCACTTTGCTTACCAGCGGGCAGGTGGCATCGACCACATGCATGCCGCGCGCCGCGGCCTCGGCTTTGACCGCCGGAGACACGCCGTGGGCGGAAAATACGATTGGGATGCCGGCTTCGGCGGCGGCATCGGGGATCTCAGCCAATTCCTGCACGAACACCGCGCCCTGCGCGGCCAAATCCTCGACGACATGCTTGTTGTGCACGATCTGGCGGCGCACATACACCGGCGGCAATCCGTCGGCACGTGGCGTATCGGCGGATTTGAGAATCGTCCGCACCGTCAGAATCGCCCTATCCACGCCGGCGCAGAATCCGCGCGGATCCGCCAGCACGATGCGTTTGCCCATGTCAAGCCGCCTTCCAATCGTATCCATCCATCACAACAGCAATCACCAATATTAAGGCACGGGCGCCGTCAATCGACATCGGCCGTCTTCATCCGCAGAATTTCCACACGACAAGCGCATCCACCACCACATCGTGAGCGGTAACATAGTAGCGGAAACACAGTCGACAACACTATGGAGTGATTTATGACCTGCACCAATCTGCCGCCACGCACCGGACAGCAATTTTCCATTTCGCATGGCGATTACCATGCCGTCGTCACCGAGTTGGGCGCGACGCTGCGCAAACTGACCTACCAAGGCGAGGACATCATCGTCTCCCCCGGTCCGGATGACATGGTGACCTGCTGCCACGGCCAGCTGCTCATCCCGTTCCCGAACCGCATCGAGGATGGCGAATACACCTTCGAAGGCAAGACCTACACGCTGCCGATCGACGAGCATGAGCGCCACAACGCCATCCACGGCTACGGCAAGCGCGCGTTCTGGAAGCTTGTCTCCCTTAAAGAGGATGCCGTGACCCTCAGCTGGCGTGCCCCCAACATGGAGGGATATCCGTTCGACATCGTGGTGACCGCGACGTACAGCCTCGCCGACGATGGCCTGCATCTGAACATCAGCGCCTACAACAACGGCGATGCGGACGCACCGTGGGCCTTGGCCATCCACCCGTGGCTCGCCAACGGCTTCAACGGATACGGCGATGAGATCGACGCCCACAACGCCAAGTGCAGCCTGACCGTGCCGGGGCGCACGCATGTCACCGTCAACGAGAACCTCATTCCGACCGGCACCGAGCCGGTGGACGGCACCAAGTACGACCTGCGTAAGGACACGCTGCTCACCGAGCAGCCGTTCGACGACGCTTGGACGGATCTGGAGCATGCCGAAGACGGCACCGTCACCGCGGTGTTCACCCGTCCGGACGGCAAGAAGGTGCGTGTGGGCGGCGACGAGACCGTCACCTCGTTCCAGGTGTGCACCGGCACCGGTTTCCCGGCCATCAAGCATCCGGCCGGCGTGGCGGTGGAGCCGCAGACGGCATACGCGAACGCGTTCAACACCGGCAAGGACCTCATCGTCATCAAGCCGGGCGAGACGTCAAGCACGGCGCTGTTCATCGGGATGCTCGACTGATATAATCACCATCGGAATAAGTCCCGGCCACACAGCGGACGCCGAATTTGGCAAACGTCTCGCTCGTGTGCGATAATCCCGAAGGCTTATTAATCGCAAGTAAAGGAGTCCAATCATGGGCATGCGCGGACGTAAGCGCAAGGATCGTCGTAAGAAGGCCGCCAATCACGGCAAGCGCCCGAACGCCTGATCCCTGCCGGCGCGAATAGCGTCACAGAGCATGGAAAACCCCGCGGAATCATTACGGTTCGCGGGGTTTTCCCATATTCAGACGCTGATGCGGCGGGCGCGCCTCGCGTCACATCAGCGTGGCACTTGGCGCATGAAACGCCGCACGTCCTTCCAATTACTCGTCACAACAGTGGTCGAGTGTCGCCTCAAGCCTGTCGATCAGGCTTTGCGGCGCGTGTTTCGGCCGCAGGTACGCGCGCATCGCTGCGATCAGCGCACGTTCGCGTTCATCGCAACAGGTCTCCGGGTCGAAGCAGTCCCCGGAGGCCACGACATGCACGCTGGCATACGTCACCTGCGTCACCACACCGTTCGTGTTGGTGGTGGTCGAAGTAATGGAGATGTGCCGTTCCATTGGTTCGCTCATGGTCGATCCTTCCCGGCAGTGGCATAGCCACGTTCCTTGGCGTAATTGGCAAGCTCACGTTTCAGCTGTGTGCGGGCGCGGTTGAGCCGGCTCATCACGGTGCCGATTTTCACGCCTTGTTCCTCAGCTACCTGGCTGTATGATTTGCCGTCGATCGCGGCGTCGATGAAAACCTGCCTGCGTTCCGGGGAAAGCCGGTTCAAAGCGGCCATGATCTCCTCCGGCGCGTAGGCGTCCAAGTATTCCTGTTCGGCGGATTTGAGCTGTTCGGAGGAATGCTCGGACGCGGAATACAGGTCCCAGTCGTCGTATTCGCCAGTGGAATCGTTGGCGCGTTGCGGCCGTCGCTTGGCTTTGGCGTACTGGTTGAAATAGGCGTTGCGTTCGATGGTGGTCATCCAAGCCGCGAAATTCGTTCCTTCCTTGAAGGAGTCGAACGCCTTGAATCCACGTTCGAAGGTGTCCTGCACCAGATCCTGCGCGTCGTCGGGATTGTTGGTCAGTTTCATCGCCTGCCGGTACAGCGAGTCCACAACGGGCATGGCAAGCTTCTCAAACCGCGCGCGCCGGCCCGCCATGGATTCCGTTTCTTGTTCAGTCACACCCTCATTGTAACTTCCCCGACGTCACACGTCGTGCACATGGTTGCCGCTAAAATGGCTCTTCGGTATCCGCTCGGCGTCTCATACACAGGGAGAACACGAAAACATGGCTTTGACTCTGGAATCGGCGGCCCGACTGCTCGATAGGCACGGACTGCTGCGCGAAATCATCCGCGGCGATGTCTGGACGCTTGATCCGCACGACATCAAGGGATTCGACGAGCCGTTCTCCGCAATCACCTACGACACCCGCAAGGTGGAGCCGGGCACGTTCCTGTGCTGCAAGGGCCGTTTCAAGGCCGAATATCTGCAGGGCATCGACGAACGCGGCCTTGCCGCCTATGTGTCGGAGAACGACTTCTCCGACGCCACGCAAGCTCCGGGCCTTATTGTGGATGACGTGCGCAAGGCCATGGCTTTGCTATCGGCTGAATTCTATGGTCGTCCGCAGGACCAGTTGAAGGTGGTCGGCATCACCGGCACCAAAGGCAAGACCACCACCGCCTATCTCACGCAGGCGATGCTCAACGGCTGTTCCGGCGGCAAGTGCGCGCTGTTTTCCTCCGTGGACAATTGTCTTGACGGCCACACCTACGTGGAATCCGATCTGACCACGCCGGAATCCATGGATGCGTTCCGCATGATGCGCGAGGCCGTTGATAACGGCATGGAATATCTCGTCATGGAGGTCTCCTCGCAGGCCTACAAGGTGGACCGCGTGTTCGGTCTCACATTCGACGTGGCCGCGTTCCTCAACATCAGCCCGGACCATATCAGCCCGATCGAGCATCCGACATTCGAGGATTATCTCCACTGCAAGCGTCAGATCGTCAAGAACTGCCGTGCCCTCGTATTGGGTGCCGATTGCGCGCGCGCCGACCTCATCCGGCAGGACGCACGTCATGCCAGCGTTCCCGTCACCACGTTCGCGCTTGGCGGCGATTCCACGGCAGACGTCATGGCCGCGCCGGCGAATGACGATCACAGCCGCTTCTCCATCGTCATCGACGGCACCTCGATCGGCGAGTTGAGCCTGACATTGGACGGCGATTTCAACTATGCGAACACGGCGGCGGCCGTCGCGATCGCCCGTGCGGCCGGTTTCGATTTCGGTTCCGCACAGGCCAAGGACGCGTTGCGTGAGATGGAGCCGGTACGCATCGCCGGACGTATGGAGCATTTCAAGGACACGCGGTCGAACACCATCGCCATTGTTGATTACGCGCATAACTACGCGTCCGTCACCGCGTTGCTTGACTACGTCGATCAGCGTTACGGCAGCGAAAAGCCGGAAATCACGCTCATCACCGGCTCCGCTGGGAACAAGGCATACGATCGTCGCGCCGAAATCGTCCACGCCGCGCAGGACCGCATCGACCATCTCGTGCTCACTTTCGAAGACACCGACGACGAGCCTGTGGAACAGGTCTGCGCGGACATGAACGACAGCGTCACCAACCCGCAGCTTGACGTGAAGACCATTCTCGACCGTGCCGAAGCCGTGGAGACCACGGTAAGCCGCGATCGCAAGGATCCCGAGCATCTGCACATCATCCTCATCATCGGCAAGGGCAACGAACGTTGGTTCAAAGACCACGGCAAGCACATCCCTTACGAGGGCGACGACCGCATCGTGGAACGTGTGTTCCGTCTCAAATAACAACTAAGGTGAAGGCATTATGACACGATTCCAACCGATTCTGCTGGGCAGCGACATCAACGTCTACGGCATGGCCAGGGCGTTCCATGAGGAGTACGGCATCGTTTCCGAGGCGTATGCGTATTTCCAGCTGAGCCCCACGAAATTCAGCCGTATCGTCAACGTGCACATCGTCGACGATTTCAACAACTTCGTCACGTTCCGTAATTTCATGCTCAAGCTCGGCAAGCGTATGAAGGCCGAGGATCCGGAACGCGTGCTGCTGCTCATCCCCTGCGGCGACGTGTACGCCAATCTGCTGAGCCAGTGCGGCGACGATCTTCGCGAATATTTCGTATACAACACGCTTGACGTGAACCTTTCGCGCCGGCTCGCCTACAAGTCCACGTTCTACCAGATCTGCGAGCAGTATGATCTGCCCCATCCGAAGACGCGCACCGTCACCGCCGATGAGGTGAAGGCAGGAGCCTACCGTGATTTGCCGTTCAGCTATCCGGTGGCCATGAAGCCCGCGAATTCGGTGGAATGGCTCAACATCGATTTCGAGGGCCGTCGCAAGGCCTACATCTTCAACGATCCGGCCGAATTGGAGACCATCATCAAGCGTGCGTACGATGCCGGATACACGTCCGAAATGGTGATTCAGGACTTCATCCCCGGCGACGATTCCCGTATGCGTGTGCTGAACGCCTATGTGGACCAGCATCATCGCGTGCGTATGATGTTCCTCGGCCACCCGCTGCTGGAGGATCCCTCCCCTGTCGCCGCGGGCAACTATGCGGCCATTCTGCCCGACTACAACGAGGGTGTGTTCCGTCGTATCAAGGCTTTCCTCGAGGACATCAAATACGAGGGCGTGGCCAATTTCGACATGAAGTACGACGAACGCGACGGCGAGTACAAGCTGTTCGAAATCAACCTTCGCCAGGGACGTTCCAGCTATTTCGTCACGCTGAACGGATTCAATCTGGCGAAGTATTTCGTCGACGACCTCGTCGAGGACACGCCGTTCGACGGCAACACCCTGTTCGGCCGCGGTTCGAAGCTGTGGCTTGAGATTCCGAAGTCGATTTTCCTTGATTACGTCGCAGAAGGCGCTGACAAGGAAACCGGCAAGCGCATGCTCAAGTCGGGCGATTGGGGTACCACCTTGGAGTATTCCAAGGATATGAATCCGCTGCGTTGGCTGATGATTCGGCACATGTTCTCGATTTACAAGAAGAGCTATGCCAAGTACTTCACCAAGAAGGGCGAGCTTAAGTGAAACGACCGTTTTTCGCCGTACTGGGCGGCATGGGCACGCTGGCCACCGAAAGCTACATCCGCTTGGTCAACCGCGCCACGCATGCCCATTGCGATCAGGATTATCTGGACTACATCGTCTTCAACGATTCCTCCGTGCCGGACCGCACCGCGTACATTCTCGGCGAATCCGACGAGAATCCCTTCCCCGTACTCGCCGACGATATCGAGAAGGCAACGGCGATGGGCGCGAGTTTCATTGTGCTCACCTGCAATACCGCGCACTATTTCTATGACGATTTCCAGGCGTTGACGACGGTGCCGATTCTGCATATGCCACGCGGCGCGGTGGCACGCATGGCTCAGCGTTATCCGAAGGATCGTTTTCCGCGGGTCGGTTTCCTCGGCACCGTGGGTTCGCGCAAATCCGGCGTGTACAAGCGTGCCGTCGAAGAGGCCGGGTACACGTTCGTCGAACCGACCGACGAGTTGCAGGCCCGTATCACTTCGTTGATTTATGACGATGTGAAAGGTAGTGGCGAGCTCAATCTGGAACGCTACGAATCGGTGTTGCGCGATATGCTCGATCCGGCAGGCCCCTGCGCGTGCGACACGCTGATATTGGGCTGCACCGAGCTGAGCGTGCTCAACGAGGCGTTTCCGCTGCCCCAGCTGCCGGTCATCGACGCGCAGGCCGTGCTGGTGGAAGATACCGTGGCGCGGGCCGAAGCGTTGCGCGCGTAGCTATTATTTGTCACGCCTATCTTCGACTGCTTAGGCGTCGGACGATAAAACAAGATTGTGGGTGGCTTCCCATTGCCTGGGGAGCCACCCACAATCTGTTTTACATGGACGGTGTACGCCGCACGTATGGCGTCATCGTCCGATGTTGTTTCGCTTCGTCACTTCGTTTCGTTTTCCGAAGCCGTTTCCGCATCCGCCGGTTCGTTGGCATCCGCCGCCTCATCCATTTCATCCGCATCGGCGTCTGCTAAAACGGAATCGTCCGGACCGACGCTGCCGAAATCGTTGATGTTGAAATCAGGGTTGGCGTCGGATTCGAAATCCACGTCAGCCTCGTCCTGCTTTTTGCGCGGTTCCGGATCGACGGCTTCCTGGAACACACGTTCGGCCTTTGGCTTCTTCAGGTCGGGGTTGATCTTCTCCTCCAGCATGAGTCGCGCATCACCGGCGGTTGTGAAGCTGCCACAGACGAGCACGCCATGACCGTAGCCGACGCCCAGTTCGTCATCGGCATCAACCATGTTGACGGCTTCCTGGATGGCATCCGGCAATTCGGGAATGCAGGTGACGCGTTCCGGCCCGAAAACACGGTCCGCGATCTTCTTCAGATCCTCAGCCGGCATCACTCGGTCACGCCACGAGTTCTCGGTGACGATCACATGGCTCAGCAACGGTTCGAGCACGCCCAGATACTCCTCGACCTGCTTGTCCCCCATCATGGCGACCACGCCGACGAGCTGCTGGAAATCATAGTTCTCTTCAATGGCGGCACGCAGCGATTCGGCCGCGTTCACGTTGTGCCCGCCATCAAGGATGATGGTAGGCGAGGTACGAATTTGTTCGATACGTCCCGGAATGCGTACGCTGCTCAACGCTTCGGCCACCAAATCGCCGTCCAACGCGCCGTTGACGGGAATCACCACTTCCGCCGCGCACAGTGCGGCGAGCGCGTTGTGTGCCTGATGCTCGCCGAATTTGGCGATCGGCACTTCCGTGTAGGTGCCGTTCGGAGTGCGCAGGGTGGCCACCTGGCCGCCGACGGCCGGCACTCGGGTAACGACTTCCGATTCGACGCCGTCGCGCACCAAGCTGGCGTGGTTCTCCTTGGCCGCGGCCTCGATAATCGGCATGACCTCGTCCTCGTGTGGCTGGCGGCCAATGATGGCGGTGCAGTTCGGCTTGATGATGCCGACCTTTTCCGTGGCGATTTCCTCCACGGTGTCGCCGAGCCATGCCATGTGGTCCATGTCGACCGGGCCGATGATGGCCGCGTCCGCGTCGAGCACGTTGGTGGCGTCCCATCGGCCGCCCATGCCGACTTCCACGATGGCGACGTCGACCGGCGCGTCGGCGAATTTCCAGATGGCCATGGCGGTGAGCACTTCGAAGAAGCTCATCTTCGGCTTGCCCAGCTCGTCCATTTTCATGTCCACGATGGCGACGAGGTCCTTGACCTGGTCCCAGGTGTCGACGAAATCGTCGTCGGACAGCTGCTGGCCGTCGATGGCGATGCGCTCGTTGACGTGTTCCAGATGGGGCGAGGTGTATAGGCCCGTACGCATGCCGTAGGCGCGGCAGATGGCTTCGGCCATACGTGCCGTGGAGCCCTTGCCGTTGGTGCCGGTGATGTGGATGACGCGGCACGACTGCTCCGGATGGCCCATGATGTCGAGGATCATCTTCATGCGTTGCAGGTCGAGATTGGTGGTGTTGCGTTCCGATGGACGGCTCATGATGTCGCGTTCGACGTCGATCATGCTTTCGTTGTTGCGATTGGGATGTTCGAATGACATATTTCCCGTTTTCCTCCCGTACCTTGCGGACAGCACACTAAACTTTTCCCATTCTAGATGTCCGCATGAACGTTGCGCGCCGGGAAAAGTTATAGGATGGGTTGCGGTAATTTCCGTACGTTACGAATGCATGTTCAGGAGATGTGATGGGCGAAGTCATTACTGACAAGGACAAGGAATACGAGAAGATGGAGCGGGAGGCCGCTCCGGGACCGGATCAGGCCATGAGCGATCGTGTGAACAATCGTTCGCTGCGTCCGCGTTCCGAGGCGTTCAAGGAGTTCATGACCACCGGTTGGGATGACAACGAGCCGCAGATCGAGCCGTTGGAGTCCTCCAAGTACACGCCGGCGCGTCTGGAGGCATTGGGCAAGGCGTTCCCGGGCGAGCGTATCGTGATTCCGGCCGGACAGCCGAAGGTGCGCAACAACGATTGCGATTACGCGTTCCGTCCGGATACGACGTTTTCCTACTACACCGGTTTGGGTGAGGATTTCGAGGCCGGCGCGGTGCTGGTGCTGAATCCCGTCGATCCGGATTCTCCGGAGGCGAAGGCCGGCAAGACGCATGTTCCGGAACTGTTCGTGGCTCCGCGTGCCAACCATTACACGCAGGACTTTTTCATGAACGCCCATTATGGCGAGTATTGGGTGGGTCCGCGTGCCGGTGTGAAGGAAATGACCGCGATGACCGGCATCGAAACCAACGACATCGCGCAGCTGCCCGACGCGTTGAGCAAGGATGTCGGCACTGAGGCCGGCGCGGTGCGCGTGCGCGTGATTCGTGAAGCCGATCCGGCGATTACCAGCATGGTCGAGGAGATCCGTGAAGCCAACGGTTTCGCTGATCCGGACAATAACACCGCTGCCGATGACAAGCTGCACGAATTCGCCGCCGAGGCACGCATGTGCAAGGATGAGTATGAGGTTCGTGAGATGCGCAAGGCCGTGGCCGCCACCAAGCATGGTTTCGACAACATTCTGCGCAAGATTCCGTCTTCCCTTGGCAAGCCGCGTTCGGAGCGCATGCTGGAGGGCGCGTTCAACGCCATCTCCCGTGAAGAAGGCAACGAGGTCGGCTACGACACCATCATCGCTTCCGGCGCCCACGCTCCGATTCTGCATTGGATGCGCAATACCGGTACCGTGGAGTCGGGCGAGCTGCTGCTCATCGACGCCGGTGTGGAGGTCAACAGCCTGTATACCGCCGACATCACCCGCACGTTCCCGACCAACGGCAAGTTCACCGATTTCCAGAAGAAGCTGTACCAGGCCGTGTTGGATTCCCAGCAGGCCGGTTTCGAGGTGGCCAAGCCGGGCGCCACGTATTCGGACATCCATCATGCGTGCATGCGCGTGATCGCCGAACGTCTGCATGACTGGGGTATTCTGCCGGTCGATGTCGAGGAGTCGCTCTCCCCTGAAGGCCAGCAGCATCGCCGTTGGCTCGCCTGCGGCGTGGCCCACCATCTGGGTCTCGACGTGCATGATTGCGCGCAGGCGCGTTATGAGTCGTATCAGAACGCCAAGATTCGTCCGGGCATGATCTTCACCATCGAACCGGGCCTGTACTTCCGTGAGGATGATCTGCTGATTCCGCCGGAATACCGTGGCATCGGCATTCGTATCGAGGATGATGTGCTCATGACGGAGGATGGTCCGGAATGGATTTCCGCGGGCATTCCGAAGCAGATCGACGATGTCGAGGCGTGGATGGCCGATATGGCCGCCGAAGGTGCGAAGGCCTGAGGATGCATCATGCCCACGCCTGAATTCGTACTCGAACTTCGTAAGAAGATAGGCCACGATCTGTTATGGCTCATGGGCGTCTCCGGCTATGTCGAGGACGAGCAGGGCCGTGTGCTGTTGGGGCGTCGTTCCGACACCGGCGAATGGGCCATGGTGTATGGCATCAACGAGCCCGGAGAGGAACCGGCCGATACCGTTGCCCGCGAGGTCAAGGAGGAGACCGGCGTGGATGTGGTCGTCACCGATCTGGTGTCGGTCAAATCGTCCAGAAAGGTCCTCACCTATGCGAATGGGGACAACACCATGTACATGGATCACCTGTTCATCTGCAGGCCCGATCCGAATGGCAACACGGAGCCGTTCGTCGGCGATGAGGAAAGCCTCAGCGTAGGCTGGTTCTCCCCTGATGCTCTGCCCGAACCGTTGGCAGCCACCACGGTGGAACGCATGGCTTACGTACGCGAATATCTGAAGGCCAAGGCGAATGGCGATTCCCATGCCCAGTTTGCCTTCAACGGCACCATCCGCTGAAATCGCCTTCCATACATCATAAAATGGAATCCCCGCAACGTTTCAAGCGTTGCGGGGATTCCTTTTTATTAGATTCCGTGGATCAGCTCACTGCTGGGCGGCAAGCAGCTCATGCAGATGCTCGCGATGCTTGCGCTGTTCGCGCGGATCGGGCACCGGCAGGGAGGCCAGCAGCTTCTGCGTGTACGGGTTCTGCGGATTCTGCATGATCTGGTCCGCATCGCCATGTTCCACGATCTGGCCCTTGTGCATCACCATGATGCGGTCGGCGAGCATGTCGACCACGGCGAGGTCGTGCGTGATGAACAGGCATGCGAAGCCGATTTCGGCCTGCAGCTTCTTGAACAGTTCCAGCACCTTCGCCTGCACCGACACATCCAACGCGGAGGTCGGTTCGTCGGCGATGAGCAGGCTTGGCTTCAACGCCAACGCGCGTGCCAAGGAGGCGCGCTGGCGCTGGCCGCCGGACAGCTCGTGCGGGAAACGGTTCATGTAGGCGCGCGGAAGCTGCACCATCTCAAGCAGATCGCCCACATACTTGCGGGCGTCTGATACCGACGAAAACTTCTTGTGCACGATCAACGGTTCGGCCACGTTTTCCGCGATGGTCATCAGCGGATTGAACGAGCTGCCCGGATCCTGGAACACGAAGCCGATGTCGGCGCGTTTGGGTTTGAAGTCGCGTTCCTTCACACCGTTCATTTCTATGCCTAGAACGTTCAGGGAACCGCCGGAAACCTTCTGCAGGCCTGCGATGGCACGGCCAGTGGTGGATTTGCCGGAACCGGACTCGCCTACCAGACCGAGCACTTCGGAACGGTGGATGGTGAAGTCGATGCCGTCCACGGCCTTGAAATCAGGCTGCATGAGATGACCCGGATACGTGATGGTCAGTCCCTTGGCCTCGACCGCGATGGGCTGATCGCGCCAATCCTTCTCACGTTCGATGACCTTGCCATCGGCATCCTTGACGACCAGTTTCTGGCCAATACGCGGCACGGCGGCAAGCAGACGCTTGGTGTAGTCGTCCTTCGGCGAGTAGAAGATCTGCTCGACGCTGCCCTGTTCGACGACGTGGCCGCGGTACATGACCACGACCTCATCGGCGATGTCGGCGATCACGCCCATGTTGTGGGTGATGATGAGCACGGATGCGTCGAACTCGTCGCGCGCCAGACGCAGCAGGTCGAGGATTTCGGCCTGCACGGTCACGTCGAGGGCGGTGGTCGGCTCGTCGGCCAGAATCAGGCCGGGGTTGAGCACCAGGGCCATGGCGATGACGATGCGCTGCTTCTGGCCGCCGGAGAACTGGTGTGGGTAGTAGTCGATGCGGGTTTCCGCGTCCGGAATGCCGACCTTCTTGAGAATGTCGATGGACTTGGCACGGAGTTCCTTCTTGTCCTTCATGCCATGGGCGCGAAGGCCTTCCTCGATCTGCCATCCGATGGTGTACACCGGGTTGAGCACCGAATTGGGCTCCTGGAACACCATGGCCGCTTCGGCGCCGCGCATTTCGCGCAGCTGTTCGCCGGACAGCGACAGCACTTCCAGCTCTTCGGTGCCCGCGCGGTTCGACAGGTACACCGCGCCGGAGGTCGTAGCGGTCTCCGGCAGCAGCTTGATGAGGGAGCGTGCGGTCACGGACTTGCCGGAGCCGGACTCGCCCACCACGCCGATGACCTTCTTACGGGGAATTTCGAAGCTGATCTTGTCGATGGCTTTGATGGAACCGGCGTCGGTCATGAACGAGACGCTGAGGTCCTTGATCTCGGCGAGATTGCCTTCCTTGATTTCACTCATCGGTTCACTCCCCTTCCTCGGAAGCCCATTCGGAAGCCACGAATGACGGATCACGGTCGGTGACGGTCACCGGTTTGTCGCTGGCTCCCATCGGATTCTTCGCCGCCTCAAGTTCGGCGACGACCTCGTTGCGCTTGCCTGGCTCCTGGCTGGGGTCCACGGACGTGTCCTCGATGGAACCCACCACTTCGCCTGCGGACTTGCGGGCGCGCAGACGCGGATCGGCCAGATCGTTCAGCGATTCGCCCACCAGGGTGATGCCCAGCACGATGAGCACGATGGCCAGACCCGGGAACACGGCGGTCCACCAGATGCCGGCGGTCACATCGGAGACGGCGCGGTTGAGGTCGTATCCCCATTCGGCGGCCGCGGTCGGTTCGATGCCGAAGCCCAGGAAGCCCAGGCCCGCAAGGGTCAGGATGGCTTCGGAGGAGTTCAGCGTCAGGATGACCGGCAGGGTTCGTGTGGAGTTCTTGAACAGGTGCTTGGTCATGATGCGCCACGTGGAGGCGCCGACCACGCGGGCGGATTCCACGTACGCGGATTCCTTGATGCGGATCACTTCGGCACGGATGGTACGGAAGTATTGCGGAATATAGACCACGGTGATGGAGATGCCGGAGGCGAAGATGCCGCTCCACAGGCCGGACTGGCCGTGGGAGATCATGATCGCCATCAGAATCGCCAGCAGCAGCGACGGGAAGGAGTACACGGCGTCGGCGATCATGACGAGCACACGATCGACCCATCCGCCGAAATAGCCGGAGACCAGGCCGAGCAGCACGCCTGCGAAAATCGACAGCAATACCGCGACGACGATGGCGATGACGGCGGTGCGGGCACCCCAGACCACACGGCTGAACACATCGTAGCCACCTGCAGTGGTGCCCCAGATGTGTTCGGAGGACGGTGCCGCTTGGGCCGGGAAGGAAACGCCGTCGGCGCCCTTGAGCTGCGCGTAGCTGTATGGCGCGATGAGCGGCGCGAAAATGGCGACCAGCAGGAAGAACGCCGTGAGCACGAGGCCCGTGATCAGCATGCCTTTCTGCCAGCCGACTGCGACGCGCAGTTCCTTGATGATCGGAATCTTATGCCAGAATGGCGTCTTGTTGCCGAGCTTGAGCTCGTCCAGACGATTGTCGCCTGGAACGGTGACCTTGTTGGCAGATGCTGCGGTCATGTCAGTACCTCACTCTCGGGTCGACCAACGCGGCGATGACGTCGACGATGAAGTTGACGACGGCCACGATGATGGCGATTAGGATAACGATGCCCTGTACGGCCACGAAGTCGCGTGCCTTCAGGTACTGCGACAGCATGAAGCCGAGGCCCTTCCATTCGAAGGTGGTTTCGGTGAGCACCGCGCCTGCGAGCATCAGGGCGATCTGCATGCCCATGACGGTGATGATTGGAATCAACGCCGGCTTCCATGCGTGCTTGTTGAGCAGGCGTTTCTCGGAGACGCCGCGGGAACGTGCCGCCTCGACGTAGCCGGAATTGTAGGTGGCGATCACGTTGGTGCGCACCAGACGGATGAACACGCCGGCGGTCAGCAGGCCCAACGCAAGGGCCGGCAACACAGCGTGACGGAGCACATCAAGCAACACGGACATGTCGCCCAGCTGGATCGCGTCGATGATGTAGAAGCCGGTCGGCGAGACCAGTCGGGAGAACTGCATCTCGCTGCCAAGCGATGAGCGCCCGGATGCCGGCAGCACGTTCAGCCAGATGGCGAAGATGAGCTTCAGAATCAGGCCGAGGAAGAACACCGGGGTGGCATAGCACAGGATGGCGAAGGTGCGGATGCCCGCATCGGCCGCGTGGTCGCGCTTGCGTGCGGCGATGCGTCCCAAGCCGATGCCGACGATGAGCGCGACGATGAGCGCGAGGAATGCCAGTTCGAATGTGGCGGAGCCGTAGTGGACGAGGATGCTGCTGACCTTCTGGTTGTCGGTCAGCGTGGTGCCGAGATCGCCGTGCAGCAGGCCGCCAAGATAATCGATGTACTGCACGATGAGCGGACGGTCGTAGCCGGCCGCATGGATGCGCTTCTGCAGTTCTTCCGGGGTCAGGCGGCCGCCGAGTGCGGCGGAGATCGGGTCGCCGGTGGCGCGCATCACGAAGAAAACGATGGTTACAAGAATGAATACTGTAGGAATGATCAGCAGAAAGCGTGTGAGCACGAAACGGAAGAATCCGCTTGAAAGCTTGTTTTTCTTGGCTTTCGGCTGAGCCTCGGTTGCGCTTTGCGTCACGTCGGGCTCCTTTTTCCTTATTGGTGTTTCAGATACAAATTGAGCCCCTGCCCATCTTAAGGGTGGGCAGGGGCGATCAAAACCTTTATCAGGCCTTGGTCACGGAAGCGTAGCGGAAGCGGAAGGAGGCGTCGAGGACGACACCCTTCACGCTGGATCCGGTGACCGCGACCTGGTCACCCTGCAGCAGCGGGATGGTGGAAAGGTCTTCGGTCTCGAGCTTCTGGATTTCCTTCAGGGTGTCTTCGCGGGCCTTGGCGTCGGTCTGGCCGGCCTGCTTGACGATCAGGTCGTTGACGTCCTTGTTGGAATAGCCGTTGTTCACGAAGTTGCCGTCACGGAAGAACGGGGACAGGTAGTTGTCCGGATCGGAGTAGTCCGGGAACCAGCCGAGCTGGTAGACCGGGTAGGAACCGTCCGAATCCTTGGTGACGTTACGGTCCTTGTTGTACTGGGTCCATTCGGTGGACTGCAGGTCGACCTTGAACAGGCCGCCTTCCTCGAGCTGGGCCTTGATGGCCGCATACTCGTCGGCGGAGGACTGGCCGTAGTGGTCCGGGTTGTACTGGAGCTTCAGGTCTACCGGGGTCTTCACACCGGCGGCTTCGAGGGTCTTCTTGGCCTTGGCCGCATCCGGCTTGCCGGAACCGTCGCCATAGGCTTCCTTCAGAGTGTCGTCGTGGCCGGACAGGCCATCCGGAATGAAGGAGTACAGCGGGGTGTAGGTGCTCTTGTAGACCTTGGTGGCCAGCTCGTTGCGGTCAATCAGGCTTGCAACGGCCTGACGCACGGCCTTGGCCTTGTCGGCGTTCGGCTCGCTGGACTTCTCGCCGTACGGCATGATCTTGAAGTTGAAGGCAAGGAAGCGCTCTTCGCCGCCCGGTCCCTTGACGACCTTGACCTTGTTGTCCTTGGACAGGTCCTCGACGTCGGTCGGGGTCATGGAGCGGTAGGCCACGTCGACCTGGCCCTGCTGCACGGCCATCTTCAGGTTGGAGGAATCGGCGAAGTACTTGACCTGCACAACGTCGTTCTTAGCTGGGGTCAAACCCTTGTAGGAATCGTTCTTGGCATATGCCAGGGCCTCGTTCACCTTGTAGGAGGTGAGCTTGTACGGGCCTGCGAAGGCGTTGTCCTTGACGATGGTGTTGGCATCGGTCAGCTTGTCGGCGGAGAAGGACTCTTCGTCGACGATCGGGCCGGCCGGGCTGGAGAGCGCCTGCTTCAGGGTCACGTCGTCCTTGACCGCGGAGTGGAACACGACGGTGGTGTCATCCTTGGCCTCGACGGACTCGATGTTGGCCAGCAGGGAGGACGGACCGTTCTCGTCGTTGATCTTCTTGATACGGTCGAAGGAGAACTTGACGTCGGAGGCGGTCAGATCGTGGCCGTTCGCGAACTTCAAGCCCTTCTTGAGCTTGACGGTGAACTCGGTGCCGTCGGCGCTCCAGGTGCCGTCATCGGCGGCGATGTCCGGAGACAGCTCGGAAGTGTTGTAGTTCTGCGCGTACAGGAACGGGAACACCTGAATCTGCACGGCGTAGGAACCGTTGTCGTAGGAGCCAGCCGGATCAAGGCTGGTGATCTTATCGGTCGTGCCGACGGTGATGGTGTTGCCAGTTGCGGCGCCACCGTCCTTCACGCCGCCGCAGGCGGCCAGGGAAGCCAGAGCCGCGACAGAAGCCAGAGCGGCGATAACTTTCTTGCGATTCACTATGGAATCCTCTCTTTTCTATCCGAATCGCCCCTGTGCAAGGCGATATAGTGACAAGAATCGGCGCGCAATGTTAACCGTACGTTTCATTGGAGGCCGTTTTACCCACCTACCTTATATTCGCCGTTTTCTGCTATGCATTAAAACGGCGAAATTCCAACGTTTTAACGACTAGTGAAAGAAAATAAGAAAAACCAGCCATTTTATGAGACGGACCCAGCCAAAGTCGCATTCAAGGTCTACGTCCTTCTTTTTTACTCATTGCTTTCGCACAGAGAGACCCAGATAAGCGCGCGACACGCGGCACAACACGAATTGCATTAATCAATTAACGGCGTTAATATATTAAGAAGTTCAACGAGGGTCCATGCACTGTCGCAAGGAGGTGAGCATGAGTAGGTACAGCGCCCAACAGTCATCGATCTCGGAAAACAACCGTTCCCGCATCCTGCAATACCTGTACCACAATGGCATCTGCTCACGCGCGCAGATCGCCAAAGCCATCAAGCTCACTCCGGCGGCAATCACCAAAATCACCGCGAAACTGCTGGCGCAGGGCATCATCGACGAAACCGGCGACATGGACGGAGACAAGAACCGCCGTTCCATCGGTCTGAATCTCAATTGCGCCAAATACCACATCATCGGCGTGAAGTTCGCCCGCAGTCTGGTGCAAATCGCGGTCTTCGACCTCAAGTGCAACCGTATCTTCCTGTCCGACTTGCCTACCGTCAGCGAAGAGCACATCCCCGAAACGGTGGAGCGCATTCGAGATACCGTACGCCAGCTCATCAAGGACGACCCCAGCATCGTGGCCGTCGGCATGGCGGTTCCGGGGCCCTATTTAAAGGACGAAGGACGCACCGCTTTGGTCTCCTCCATGCAGGGCTGGAGGCAAATCAACTTCATCGACGAATTCAGCAACGCATTCAGCGTCCCCGTGTTCGTCGAACAGGACGCCCGCGCCGGCGCGCTGGCGCAGTTCCTGTTCAATCCGGAACTGTCGGAAGGTTCCCTCGCCTACTATCTGCTTGGCGAAGGCATCGGCCTCGGAGTCATCGACAACGGCACCATCTACTACGGCGAGCACGGCACCGCCACGGAAATCGGACACGTCTCCATCGACGTGAACGGCAAGCCATGCGACTGCGGCAATGTCGGATGCCTGGAACGCTACTGCTCCGCCAACGCCATCCACGAACAACTCAACGCCAACCCGAGCATCGTTCCCGGATGCGAGACGATGACGCATGCGCAGGCTTGCGCAGCACTGTTCGCCAAGGCGAACGCGGGAGACGAGACCGCGACGCTTCTGATGCTCGATGTTGCCCGATACGTTGGGTACGGCGCGGTCACCATCATCAACGCTTTCAATCCGACACACATCGTTCTTGGAGACATCATCGCGCAAGCCGGCCAGCCGTTGCTCGACGAAGTCAAAAAGGTCGTGGCCGAACGCACGATTCCCGAAATCGGGCTCAGCACCCGAATCTCATTGTCCACCTTGCCCACCGATGCCACCGTCACCGGCGCCGCCGCTGTGGCGATAACCAATTTTCTGGAACATCCTTCGATGTTCTTCGACGTCGCATAGCACGCCGCCCACCAAAGAAAGGAACCACCCATGTCCAAGCCAATCGTCATCGCCCTCGGTGAAATCCTGTGGGATATGCTCCCCACCGGCAAGCGCGCCGGCGGCGCTCCCGTCAACTTCGCCTACCACGCGTCCCAGAACGGCGCGGAAAGCTACGCCATCAGCGCCGTCGGTAACGACGAGCTGGGCGCCGAGCTGCTCAACGATGCGCACAAGGCCGGCATCAACACGCTGGTGCAGACCAACGAATACCCGACCGGCACCGTCGCCGTGGCACTGACCAACGGCATTCCGGAATACACCATCGTGCAGAACGTGGCTTGGGACCACATCGGCTACACCGACGAACTCGCCGAGGCCGTGTCCAAGGCCGACGCCATCTGCTTCGGCACGCTGGGTCTGCGTTCCCAGGAATCGCATGACACCATCATCAAACTGCTCCAGCATGCCAAGGAAGGCGCGCTGAAGTTCTTCGACATCAACCTGCGCGCCAACTTCTACTCCAAGGAGCTGATCGAGGAGCTGCTGGGATACGCCAACATCTTCAAGATCAACGACGACGAGCTCATCATGATGCGTGAGATGTTCTCCATTCCGGAGGGCAACGACGAAGAGGCCTGCAAGTGGTTCATGGATCGCTTCGATCTGGAGTACACCATCCTGACCGGCGGCGCGACCTTCAGCACCATCATCGCCAAGGACGGCGAGACCTCCACTCTGCTGACCCCGCATGTCGAGGTGGCCGACACCGTCGGAGCCGGCGATTCCTTCTCCGGCTCCTTCACCGGCAAGATCCTGTCCGGTGCCTCCCTCAAGGAAGCGCATCGCGCGGCCGTGAACACCGCCGCCTACGTGTGCACCAAGGAAGGCGGCTGGCCGGCCTACCCGACCGAAGGCGTTCCGGATTACCTCGCCGCAGCAGCCAAGTAAGCGTATCTTTTCCTTTCATCATCATCACCGATTCCGTATGCCGTCGAACAACGGCATACGGAATCTTTTTTCACCAGTTTTGGGAACTTCCGACAGCATGATGAATCGCCGATAGCATAATTTGGTTTGTCGGATAAACCGTGGTATCTTAAAATGTCTGGCTATAAAGCCGGAAGGTTTGATAATTCAATATTTGGGGATGATCGGTTTCGACGGTGACCTGTTCGTCGCAGGGAAGCGTGCCGAGAACGTAGGGTCCGCTCGTGGATGCCCCCTACAAAAGAATAAGTGCTAAATCTAACCGCACTGAGTTCGCTCTCGCTGCCTGAGCTTCGCGCCAGGATTAACCAGTGAGCAGCCGCTCCGTTCACTCCCCCTCGTCTTTGGGGGGATGTTGAGCGTCGTTTAGAAGACTTGCCTTACCGGCTGAGCCACAGGGCCGGCAAGGGACTTTTACTGTAGATATGCTCGCCATCAGTTGTCTGCGACATCGATGGGGGCAGAAAAACCGCCGCACGGCCAGCAGACTACGCACGTAGAAGACTGAGGGTTCGGTCATCGGACCGGGGTTCGATTCCCCGCATCTCCACGGATTGAAAGCCGCCAGAAATGGCGGCTTTTCCTTTATTTCCAACGGTTTGCAACTGTTGCCGATGTTTATCGAGATTACGAAAATCACGTCGTTTTCTAAAAAATGTTGCCAAAATGTTGCCACGGAACAAGCCATCGAACAACAAAAAAGCCCCTCCCCCAGCCATAGCTGAGAGAGGGGCAAATATTGCATAAGGGTGCAAAAAATTCCACGGACACTACAGTGCCGCAAATTTTTCCACACCAGAGGTCGATTTTCCGGCGCGAGATTGAGTCTCACACCCGAAAATTAATCACTGGCCATCGGTGACGGTTATCTGCAGTTTGTCGAGCTTGGCCCTGACGGCCTTCTCGACCGCGGCGGCGATTTGGTCGGGGTCGGCTCCCTTGGATTCGGCCAGGGTCTTGACCGCCTCGGTCAGGGCGGTGACCTGCGCCGTCAGTTGCGGGATCATCGTGTCGTGGAGACGAATGACGTCGCTGGTCGCGTCGCTGATCACATCCCTCGCGTACCTGCCGTTCGGCAGCTTGTGCAGCCACGTCCCGCCGGTCAGGCCTTTATCGTGCATCGAGAACACGTCCTGGATCGCCGGCGACAGGCAATCCCTCACACAGGCTCCGTTCGGGAGCTTGTGCGTCCATATCTTCATGATGTCCTCATCCGTCAATGCCATTTCGGCACCTCCTAATAGTTCGTTTGCTCTTGCGATTATCCGGTCCACCGGCAGCGCGTTGACGCACCTGTCGGGGCACCCGTAGTGGTCGGTGCCCGGCACCTCTCGGTGCAGGACGATGTTGCCGTGCCGGTTGCCGCTGGCGTCGTGCCAGAGGGTCTTCCAGCCGTATCGTCGGGCGATGTCGGCGCACAGCTTGGCCGACGCCTCGACCTCCGCGTCGGTGACGGGGATGCCGTCCATGCCGCCCTCGTGCTCGATGGTGACGCCGCTGCAGTCGGACTGCCAGTTGGCGTCGGCCCACGATCCGTCGTCCTCGTCGACCCACTGGTAGACGCTGCCGTCGCCGCCGACCCCGTAATGGCTGGCTGCCTGGAAGCTGGAGCGCATGAAGCACGAGTCCGTGCCCGCGAGCCTGCCGACCATGATGTGCAGGGTGATGTGGTCGACACCCAAGCCGTTGCGCCCGGCGTAGTGGTTCGGGCTGCCGCGCCATCGTGCGAAGCCTGCGCCGGTCACTGGATGTCACCGCCCGGCACAAGATCGGAGTCTGCCACGGTTTCTGCGGAGTCGGCGGTAATTTTCGGCGTGGTCCTGGCCACGGCGGCCGCCGCGCTCAAGGCCGCGCTCTTCGCGGCGCTGATGCCGTTGACCACGCCCTCCTTTTTCAGGGCGTCCACGAGCTGCTGGCCCGCGAGCGAGGCGCTGGTGATGTTCTGGTTCTTCCACCAGCCGTAGATCGTGCCCACGATGCCGATGACGCCGAACACCGAAGCGCTCACCTGCTCGTCGGTGAAGGGCAGCGGATTGATGCCGGCCAGGGACAGGCCGGCGTTGGCCAGGGCGTAGAGGGTGACGACGATGGTCACCCCAGCCTTGACGCGCTCGGCGGTCAGACCGGGCAGATCGTTGTTGGTGCTTTTCTTTTCATTGGCGTGTTCCGCCATGATTGCCTCCTTCTTAGGCATAGGAAAAGGCCACCTCCGAGGAGATGGCCCTGGAATGGTTATTGCCGGGAGATGGTCTCCGGCGCGATGTCGGCGCGCAATTCGTCCGGCAGACTCGGTTTAGGATGGCGGGCCAGGAACTCCGGTTTGGTGATCTCGCAGAACTCCTGCAGCCAATGGAACAGATGGCGCGTATACGCTGCCAGCGCGAAGTACTTGCGCTGCTGCCTCTCCAGATGCTCGATCTGCCCCTCTTGCTCGTCCACCTGCTCGCGCAAAGGCTTGATGACCGAATCGGTCAGGATGTCGCACGCCTTGGCGGCGATGTCGGCGGTGTCCTTGCGGCGGCTGGAGACGGCGCCGATGATGGCGCCCACTCCCCCGCCGCCGACCAGGGCGACCACGAACGCGGTCCAGAACTCAGTGCTGGAGAAAAGGTCGGGTGGGAACATCAGTCGGACGCCCCATCGGACCGCCACGTCTTGATCTCGTTGACCTGCGCGAGCCGCTCGACGGTGATCGCCTGCGAGTCCTTGGTGTCCATGTCCGCGATGGTGGCTTCGGTGGCCTGCCGGTCCGTGAAGGTGGCGGTGACACCACGCGAATAGTCGCACCATGTCTCACCGTCCGCGTCCTTGTGGTCGAACGTCAGGCCCAAGCGCAGCAGTTGGCGGATGAGGCTGCCTTTCGGCGGCCGCAGGTCGAGGATGCCGTCCTCCACGTTCGCCGTGGTCCCGGTGGGTTCATTGTTTTCGTTAGACATATCGTCCTCCTTGGTTGGTTTATGGTGGTTTTGGATCATTGGGCGATGCTCAATTGGTCGAGCGACACCCAGTCCCAGACGCCGTAGATCTTCACTTGCCTGCTGCCGGCCGGAATGTACGCGTTGGTCCAGCCGAGCGTGTTGTTCCGGTAGGCGGGCAGCAGGAAGTTCCTGTTCAGGCTCGACGTCCACAGTCTGAGGACGTCGGGATTCTCGAAGAGGCTGTTGTCGCCGTCGATCGTGGTCTTGACGCGTCCGCGGAACCGCAGGCAGCCGCCACGATACCCGTATGCCGCGTGGCCGGCCACACTGCATCCCTTGCCGGGAGCGATGTCCTGCCATCCGGTCTGCCACATTTGTTCCGGCTCGGACGAGGTGGACCCGTCACCGGCCAGCGCCGGCTCCATCCTGATCGCGAAATGGTCATCGCCAAAGGGGCCCATGATGAAACGGTCGATGAAATCGCCTCCGCTTCGCGCGATCTTCGACTTGACGACCAATTCGTCCTGCCCGAGACGGACCACGTCCGTGATCCGGTTGGACGGGTTCTTGTTCTTCACGTGGAAGACGCCGTCGGTGCCGACCAAAGCGGATGGGCCGGTGAACACGCCGTTCGTTTTCTTGCCGACCTGAACGCCGTCCGACGTCATCTGGATGCATGGTTCCAACACGGCGACCCTGTCCTGCGCGTTCTGCGCCTTGCTTGCCGCCTGGCTGGCGGTGGTGTTGGCGTTGTTGAGCGCGTCGGCCAATACCGGTGTCGTGGTGGTGGTCGTGCCGTTGGTCCACACGCATTTGGATCTGGTCCACAGGTATTTGCCGCTCGACCATGTCATGTTCGGGCTCCACGAGCCGCCCGTCTGGGTGGTCGCGCTGGTGGACAGGTAGTATTCGGGCGTGATGCTCTTAGCACCATTGCCCGTCGCTCCAGTCTGTCCCTGCTTGCCGGTGGCCCCTTGCGGGCCTTGCGGCCCTGTGGCGCCGGTCGCGCCTTTCGGTCCCGTCTGACCGGTCGCACCGGTGATGCATGTTGCCGCGGTCGTTTTGGATGTGCCGTCGCCCAGTGTGGTGACGGTCCGCTGCCACATGTATCTGCCCGACTGCCATGCCGGTGCGGTCGTGCTCCATCCGGACGTGGGCGCGGTCGTGCCGCTCGCCGCCAACGCGTATTCGACGCGCACTCCCGTCATGGACGTCTTCGCCACGGCGGAGACCTTCGAATCGGTTTCGGTCTTACTGTAGAATCGCGCCTCCCATGAGGAGTTGTTCTGCGTGATCTTGGAGCCGATCTCCTGTGTGACGCCGCTCTTGGTGGCGTAAGTGCTTGCGACGGTGCTCGTGATGCTCTTATTGCTCGCGGTGATATCGGATTTCGTGGCTAGACCGGAACCATCGGAACCTTTATAGTTCTCGACAACACCAAGTGCAATGGTTTTGGCATTCTGATTGACATAGGATTTAGTGGCGTAATCTCCTGCTGGTTGAAGGCCGGTGACGTCGACGCATGCGACGTTTGCCACATACCACTGAGTCGTTAGGCTATCATGCCACTGGTCGATCTGGAAGTACACGCATCCTCTGGATTTGCCGTTCGGACAGGTGAAACGCCATGTCGCAGCCATCCATCCGTCACTCAGGTTTGACGTCGATTCCGTATGTACAATGCTGTCCCAGGCGTTTCCGCTGGTCTGTTTGGTGTACCAGATACCAGCATTTAGTGATATGTCGCCCTTGATCTTCTTGACATGAGCGGTGATCACATATGTGTGGCCCGGTACCACAGGAAAACTGGTGGCGGAATTGGAATGGTCACGGCTTGCGAGTAGGTTCACTCCGCTCCCATTCGGCGCAGTTACGTTATCCACCAGAGAAGTGATCTGTGGCTTGTCCGGGTCGAACGTCGGATTGACCCACAGGTTCGAACCACGGCCATAGGTCTGGCTTACAGTGGTCTTGAAACCGTTAAGATTCTGTTCCAGAGAGCTTACGCGGCTTACAGCGCCGTCAGCGGTAGATGCGACCTGTGAGATGGTCTGCTTGTTCGAGTCGGCAGTACTCTTCGCCTCGTTAGCGGTCTTGACAGTCGCATCGAGGGTCTTGGCCTGTTCGGTGATCTTGGTCGAAAGACCGTTGGCGGTCTGCTCCACCGTGGTGGCCTTGCTCATCGCTCCGGAAGCGGTCTTCGACACCTCGGCCACCTGGGCGGTGATGCTGTCGGAAGTCTGTTTCAGCGCACTGGTGGTGGCGTAAGCCGACATGCCGTCCTTGGGCTGGTAGGTCTTGGCGACAGTGGATTCGAAACCGTCGAGGTTCTGTTCGAGCGAGCTCACGCGGCTCACGGCTCCGTCGGCGGTTGTTTTGACCTGTGAAATGGTCTGCTTGTTACTGTCAGCGGTCGACTTGGCCTCGTTCGCGGTCTTTGTCGTGGCATCCAGCGTCTTGCCTTGGGCGGTGATCCTGGTGGACAGGCCGTTGGCGGTCTGTTCCACCGTGGTGGCCTTGCTCATCGCTCCGGAAGCGGTCTTCGACACCTCGGCCACCTGCGTCTTGATGGAATCCGCGGTCTGCGTCAATTCCGACTTGGTCGAATAATCGCCAGCGGGCTGGAGGTCTTCCGGTGCGGGACTCCAATCCGTGGCCTTGGATCCCTTCTCGGCCTTGATCCGCCGCCACCTGAACTTTCCGGACGCAAACCAGTCGCATCGGATGCCGAGCTGAAACTTTCGGTTTGCGGTATTCGATTTTTGAGCTTTGTTCGTCCGGGACAGATGATAGACGGCATTCACAGGTGTCTGCCGGGTCAGGAGCGAATCGGCGAACACGTTGAACACGTGACTCAACGATCCATCCACAGTACCCTGTGTAAGGGCTAATGCGGTATGCCCGCCAGTGCTTGCGACATCCGCAAATTCGATGTCGATCTGAGTGGTGTAGTCCGCGCCTTCCGCAAGGCCATCGGGAGTGTCGACGGTGGCAAGGACCTTGCAGAAGTCTGAGGCATTCGGTGTTATCACAATCCAATCGGACCAATTGCCGGAAGTCCCCTTTATCAGATTCGTCCCGCCGACAGACAGCTTGTCGAGATCGTCCTTGGTGGTGTACGTCTGGCTGACGGTCGTTTTGAACCCGTTCAGATTCGCTTCGAGACTGGTGGCCTTGTCCACCGCGCTCTGGGCGGTCTTCGCGGTCGACGAAATACTAGCGCTCAAAGCGTCCGAAGTGGCCTTCAGGCTCGTCCGGGTCGCATACGTGGCGTCGGCCTGCGCCTTGGACTGATAGTTCTTCGACAGGTCCAGACTCACGCCGTCGGCGGTCTGCTGGGCCTTGGAAGCGGCGGTCACGGCACCATCGGCGGTCCGTCTGACCGAGGACAGCGAGGAGGACAATGATTCGCTCGTGGCCTCCAATTCGGCCTTCGTGGAATACTTCAGATCCGCGTCCTTCGCGCTCGTGTAGTCGGACGTGAGCGTGCGTTTCACGCCGTCGGCGGTCTCCTGGGCGCTGTTGGCTTTCTCCACCGCCCCTTCCGCCGTGCTTTTCACGGACGTGATGGACGAGCGCAGGCCGTCGGCGGTCTGCTCGAGCTCGGTCTTCGTGGAATACTTCAGTTCCATGTCCTTCGTGCTCGTGTAGTCCTCGCTCAGCGTGGTTCTGATGCCGTCCGCGGTCTGCTCCACCCGCGACGCCTTGCTCAACGCGTCTGACGCGGTCTTCGCGGTCTGCGAGACGGTGGACGAGATGCCGGTCACGGTCTGTTTCAATTCGGTCATGCTTTTGACCGTCGTGTCGCCACGGGTGATCTCGCCGGTCAGCCGCTGGTCGAGTTCCTTGAGCTGCGTCTGCTGTCCATCGACGGTGCCCTTGATGTCCGTGATCCGACCGGCCAGTTGATCGCCTTTGCCGGACAGGCCTGACACGCGCGCGTCCAGATCGCCCACGCTCTTGTCGAGCTCGGCCTTGCCGGCATCCACCCTCTGCGAGAGCTTGTCACCGTCGGCCTTGATCTGATCCGTCTTCGCGTCCACCTTAGCGATGCCCTCCTTGAGCGCCGTCGTCTGCGATTCCAGATCGGACTGCGCCTTGTCGGCCTTCGCATCCACGGCCGCAATCGCCGTGTCGGCGGCCTTCTTGTTCGCGTCCACCTCGGCCTGCAGATCAGAGCGCGCCTTGTCGGCTTTGGCGGCGGCGTCATCGGCGGCTTTCTGCGCGTCCCGCGCGGCCTTGTCGATTCCGCTCGTGTCCACGAGCGGCGACTGGTTGCCGTCCTCGTCGACCCTGTTGATGCCGTCGGCCGCGCCGGCACCGGCGAGGACGCCCTTGCCGTCGCCAGTGTCGATCCACACATCGCCGCTTCTGCGGGTGAGCAGGCCGTTCGCGATCTCCAAAGCGTTTAAGCTCGTGCCGAGCAGCAGGTCGATGTCGCTTGGATTGATCTCGCCATGCGATGCCATGAGTCATAACCTCCAAAATAGAGAGGACCCATGCGTCAGGTGCAGGGGTCCTCGCAGATATCAAACAAGAGTGTGACCTTGCCCGTCTGGTCGCCGCTCATCTTCATGAGCCGCTGACGGTAGATGCCGTCCGGCAGGTCGGGAAACCCGGTTATGGAAATCTCGAAGATCTCGCCGGGCCAGAACGTGCCGAGCGCATGCAACGGCATGCCGGAAGCGTCCACGTCGTTCGCATTGATGGTGCCGCTCAATTGCATGAGGGGCTTGGAATTGGCCGCGAGCTTGGCCTGCGCGTGCGATTTCAAGACGTCCCAATTCTTCGCGTCGGGATCGGAGTACACGCCTTCGCGCAACGGCCAAGGGTCGCTGCGATGGCACAGGGTCAGGTCCTCGGCCAGACAGCAGATGGTGGCCTTATCGCTCCCGGCGCCGGTCGCGTAGAAGCGTTGCGTCGGAGCCATCCTGTCGACCTTCAGACCCTCGATGGTGCCTCCGCATGGATGGTACGAGAGCGAATGCACGGTCTTCTGGCCGAGGTACACGTCGCCGTCGCTTCCCGCCTCGAACCGGTATCGCACGTGCTGCGAATCCGCCAGATAGGGGCGGAACTGCATGTCGGGCCCGCCGATCACGTTCGCGAGCTTCGTCAATATCTGCTTGCATGACTGGTTCTGCACGTCCCAGTCCTGGTAGTCCGTGCGCTGGTGGCTGCCCCGCTCGCCGATCCATGGCAGGTCGATGGGGAGCGTGCCGCCCGGCTTGACGCTGGTGCACTGGCGGATCACCTCGCATGCGATCGCGCGCAGCGACAGTCCCTGCCATGCGAATCCGCCGGGTGCCGTGTGCGCCTGGTTGGCGCCGAACCCGCCCTCGTGCGCGAGTATCCTGTCGCCCAGCACGGTCGGGATGCTGTCCAGCGGGATGCTCACATCCTGCTGGCTGCTCGACCTGACGCCGAACACGCCGCCGATGATCGGCGTGCCCAACGAGGCGTCGCCGTCCATGGCGCCATGCCAGAACAGTATGAGGCCTCGTTTGCCGCACATCAGGGCATCCGCCCGCGCGGTCGGCGTGGAACCGGGGATCTGCGACCAGGGCAACTGGAGTCCGGACGCCTCGTCCGCGCCCACGCCCTTGTCCCTCGTCGTGGAAAAGCTGGAGTCGCCGACGGTCATCGACCACGTGAAGCCGGGGATGTCGATCTGCTGGCCGAGCAGGCCGGTCATCGTGTCGCACAGGCATGCGCGCCAACTCATCTAGCCACCCCCTCGTCCTTGACGACGAGCACGCGGCCCACATACGTGTCGCCATTGCCTTTCACGCCGTAATGCGTCACATAGCCCGGGCCATGTTCGTTGAACATGGCGACGCCGATGGTGTGCTGGCCCTTCGCAAGCCGGAGGGAGCACGTGCATTCATGCGTCACCCACGAATCCGTGTATTCGATTTTCCTCGTGGTGTACAGCTTCCCGTCGATGACGAACCGCACCGCGGCCACGCCCTTGGACCCGTCCTTGTTCGGAGTGCTCACGCACGCATACACGGTCAAAAGCAGATTGCGGTCGGTCGGCATCTTGAACGTCCCGATCAGAAAAGGAGCCGTGTACGCGGGATTGGACGACGCCTGCAGATCCTTGTTCTCCGCGATGCGGGCGAGGATGCCAAGGCTTGCGCCGTAGGGGATCGCGTAATCCTGCGTGTCGACCATCGTGGCCTGTTGGGTGGACGAGGCGCCGGCCGGCATGCGCATGCTCATCAATCTGGTGCAGCCGGCCGGAACGGACGGGGCTGCCGGATTCGCGGACGGCGTGCCCTGCGTGACGCCCACGGCCACCTGGTTGTCCTCGTCGCCCTGCGAGATGTCGCACGCCTTGAGCCATATGGTGTCTATGCGAGGGTTCGACGGGTCGCCGGCCGAGACGGCGGCCGTCTGCCCGCCGCTCCAATACGCTTCCGTGTATCCGTCCGCATTGCCGCGCGAGCAGACGGCCACGCCCGCGGCCACGTTGTAGCGCAGGTCGGAGCGGCCCGTCACGTCCAGGCCGCATACGATGCCGGTGCTCTCCCAGTGCGCCTTGATGATTCGACGGTGGGTCGGCGGGTCCACTCCCCTGCCGGTCGAATCGGGGGCCACTCCCAAAGCTGTAGTCATTTTTCAATCTCCTTCACATGTAGGTGTCACGGCATTCGACGGTCACGTACCCGTCTCCGACGGATTGCAGGTTCACCGCCGTCGTGCCGCCCGGCGGCACGGTGGGAAAGCCGCGCTGGCGCAGGTTGCGGCTCACGTCCAGACCGCCTATGCTCGCCGTACGACTGCGCGAGTCCAGCACGAGCGGCACGCTGCCAACCGCCTGCGAATAGTCCAGGCTCATATCAAGGCCCGGGAAGGTCAATTGCACGCCGTCCGGCCACGGGCCCTGCACCGTGAACACCGGGTAGGCGCGGCTGGAACCGTTGTTGACGAGCGTGCACACGTTCCTCGCGTCCACGGCCGCCGCGCCGTAGGACAGCGGATAGGCCAATCCCCTCGCCGCAGAGCCATAGGACAGGCCCACGCGATCCGACTCGATCGGTGGCAGCAGCTGGTACCTTTGCGGTCGAAAGGATAGGATCTCCGGCCTGTCGCATTCGATGGTGACGGTTACGTCTGGGATGATCTGCTCGCCCCGTTTCGCGGTGGCGTCGATGGTGGCGCGCCCTTCGCAGTGGGCGTCCATCAGTTCGTCGACCACGCGAATTCGCACGTGCCGGTGCGAGCATCGCCGCAGCCGAGCGAGTTTTCCAAGCGTATCCGTGCGGTCGCCGACGATCATGGTGTGCATGGTGATGACGCGCGCCTCGTAGTGGATGTCGTCATCCTGGATGTCGTGATTGCCGTCCCCCTGCCCTCTTGCCGTGGACGTTACCTGCATGGATGGCATCGAATACCATCCCTCGATGCCTTCCTGCGTGATGTAGTAGCCGTCTGTTCCGGCACCCGTTCCGTCGAAGCGGATGGTGTCGGAGCCGACGGTGAGTTCCGTGTAGTCGATATCGGTCATCAGATTCCCCTTGCCGCGTGGAGTGCGTTGCGTACGAGTATCGTGCTGGCCGATGCCAGATCGGAGTCGGCGCGCACGACCTTGACGTTGAAGTTCTGCACCACTCCCCCGTTCATGGATGATGGCGTGGCCGTGGTGACGTTCAATCGTCCGGTCTTCGACCAGTCCGTGCCGTCGAGGCTCATCGAGGAGACGAGCGAGTCCATGGACCGGTCGACCACGGCGGCCGAATCGTCGATGCCCAGGGCCATGCCCCGGCCGATCATCACGCCGACCTCGTCACGCATGAGGCGTGATGGTGATTGGATGCCGAGTTTGCTTTTGACAGCGGAGATGGCATCGTTGACGCCGGAGAGCAGGCTCGACGCGATGCTGCCGATCTTGCTCTGGATGCCGCTGACGATGCCGTTGACGATATTCGCTCCGATGCTGAGCATGCGGCCCGGCAGTGATGACAGGGTGCTGACGATGTTCTGCACGAACTGGTTGCCGGCCTGCAACGCCTTGGACCCCATCTGGGACGTCCAGCTGGCAACGCTGGAAATAGTCGCGGACAGCCATGAGCCGATTCGTCCCGGCAATTCGGAGAGGAACGTACCCACGCTCGTGAGGAACCGGCTGCCCGCCTGGATGGCCTGCGACGCCATGTTGGAAACCCACGCCGAGGCTGAGGCTACGGCTCCCGCGAGCCAGCTAGCCACATTGCCGGGCAGCTGGGTGAGGAACGTGCCGACGTTCTGCAGGAACTGCGTACCCATCTGTAGAGCTTGCATGGCCGTGGACGACACCCATGCGCCGATGCTCGCGGCTGTCGAGGCGAGCCATGCGGCCACGTTCCCTGGGAGTTGGGCGAGGAACGTGCCGACGTTCTGCACGAATTGCATGCCCATCTGGAGGGCCTGCGCGCCGAACGCGACCGCGTACAGCGCGATTGACGTGACGGTGTAGCCGAGCCAGTAGGCGATTGTCTCTGGCAGGTTCATGATCGCGTTGGCGAGGTTTGTGAGGAACTGTTGTCCGGCCTGCAATGCGGACTGGCCAAGGCTCACGGCCCATGATGCGACGGCTGACGCTGCTCCGGCGAGCCAGCTGGCGATGTTGCCGGGCAGTTGTTGGAACCATTGTCCGACACCTTGGATGGCCGACGGGAGCGTCGAGGTGAAGAACGTGACGATGGTCTGGCCGATAGAGGTGACCTTGCCGACGGTCGCCTGCCACGCGGACGAGAGGAACGACGTGAACGACGCCCACATTTGACGTCCGGTATTGGTCTGGGTGAAGAACCATGCCAATGCGGCCACGACCGCACCGATGGCTACGACGAGCATTCCGATAGGATTCGCGTCCAAAGCAGCGCTGAACGCCAATTGCACGGCAGTAGCGGCCTTGGTCACCGCACTCCACGCCGATTGAGCGGTCTTGACGATGTTGAACGAGCCAGCGAGTTGCTTCAGACCGCCCGCCACACTTCCCGCGTCGGAGATCTTGCCAATCAAATCGAACGCGGCCGTAGCGGTCTTCTCCACACCGGAGGCAGTCGCGGAAATGGCCTTCAGTCCACCGGAAACTGTCTTCAGCCCGGCCGAGACGATATCCCAGCCTTTGACCGCGAGCAATGCAATGGTGATGGCTTTCAACGCGCCGGATACCAGTGCGCCGTTCTGCTGCGCCCACTGTCCGACCGACTGCAGCCAGCCTCCCACCGTCATGAGCACGCCGGTCAAAGTGTTCAACAGTCCGGCGAAGCTCTGCGCCGCGGAACTGGCGGTGCGCGCGCTGTCGTTGAAGCCGAAGGCCTGCGAGACCGCGGCCGCCAATCCGGAAACCAGCGAGCCCAATCCGGAGATGACGCCGGTCAGGCTTTCAAGGAACGGCTGCAACGCGCCCGTCTCGATGAACGTGTTAACGAACGTCTTCGCCCATCCCGCCGCGTTCGACAACGCCTGCGCGACCGAAGCGACCACTCCCGCGAGCGCGCCGGCGGTTGTGGAGAACATTGTGGCGGCTTCGCCGCCATTGTTGAGTCCGCCTATGAGTGATGTGATTGCGTTCCAGAGGCCAGTGAGTTGGCTTTTGAAGCTGGCCGTCGCCGAGGCGAGCATCTGGAAGCCGGGGATGTTGGAGATCGTGTCGCCAAGGTTTTTGAGTTTCGCCTGTGTGGCGGGTATCGCGTTCTCGAGACCTTGTTGGAGTGCCGCTCCGACTTTTTGCAGGGTTGGTGTGACGGCTGCGGTGAATGTGTCGATGAGTGGGATGGCTTGGTTGAACAGGCCGCGTAAGCCGTCGAGGACTGGTGTGGCGGCTGTTTCTCCGAGTCGGCTCAACGCGGCTTTCACGTTGGCCAGGGCGCCGGTGAATGTGGTGCCTGCGGATAGTGCGGCGCCGCCTAGGCCTTCCTGCATGGCGTCGGCGAAGGTTTGGAAGTCGATTTTGCCGTCCGAGACCATGTCGGACACTTCGGCGCTGGTCTTGTTCAGATGCTTGCCGAGCATTTGGAGGACCGGGATGCCGCTCGACATGAGCTGGAGCATGTCGTCGCCTTGGAGTTTGCCTCGGGCGGCGACGGAACCGAAGATCGTGCCGATGTCGGTGAGGCTTCTGCCGCTGATCTGCGCGGTGTCGGCCACGGTCTTGAGGACCTTGGTGAGCTGGTCGCCTTCCTTGATGCCGGATGCTGACAGGCTGGCCGCGACGGTCGCGGCGTCACCCAATCCGAACGCGGTGCCTTTGACGGAGGCGAGCGCGTCGTTCATGATTTCGGTGACGCTCGCGCTGTCGTGGCCGAGGCCTTTGAGTTTGGCTTGCGCGTTCTCGATGTTGAGGGCGCGGGTGAAGCCGCCTTTGGCGGCCAATGCGGTGATGCCGCCGGCGAGGGTGGCGATCGCGCCTGTGCCGACCTTGCCGATTTTGCCGAATGCTCCGCCGATCTTCGAGATGAGGGTGCTGGAGCTTTTCTTGGAGGCTTTGTTGACGGCGTCGCCGATGTCGCCTTCGATGCTTTTGCCGAATCCTTTGCCGGATGGTTCGACGTGGACGTATGCGACGCCTATGTCCTGTGCTGCCATCGTGTTTCCTTATTCGTAGGTTGGGATTCCGATGGCGGTCGGAGTCAGAGGTCGTCGTTGATGTGGAAGTAGGCTTTGAGCCGTTCCCTGTCCTCGCGTTGACGGCGGGTGAGGTTGTGCGTCGGGGTTGGCGGGCGGAGCGGGTCGTGCTCGTGGTCGAACCATGGGCGTTTCTTTTGCTCGGGAGCGGTCAGCCACATGGCCTGTTCGGCTCCGTCGGGCGCGTAGACGGCGTTCTGCAACGCCATCCACGAGTGGCTCGTATGGTCTTTGAGGATTTCGCGGGTCAACGCCCAGGCGAGTCCCCAATCGACTCGTGGACGTTGGCCTTCAACCCATTCCCGGAAGCGTACGGGCCTGTAGATCTGCCCGTACGCTCGGATCCAGTCGTAGGCTAGTGCCGCGCGATTGTTGTTCCAGAGGTGGGCGAGGTAAACGCTTTTGGGTCCAGTCCGGATTCCTCGGCCCACGCCTTGATGGTCGCGGTGAGGTAGGCCATCGGACGTTTGGTCTTGCGCAGCACGTTCCAGAAGTTCGGCTGCATCGTCTGGAAGTAGGCGAGGAACGTGCTCACGCAGGCCGTGGTTTCCTCGTCGGACAATGCGGGCTTGCTTTTGACCAGGAGGATGGCCTGGACGAGTTCGATGGGCAGTTCCGCGTTGTTGAGGTTCGGCAGGTCGAGTTTGACGCCGGCGACCTCGAGGTGCACGTCGGGTTTGAGCTCTTCCGCTTCGGTCAGGTCTACGTCCACGACATGGTATTCTTTGTCGCTCATGTTGGCTCCGTTCTAATGGTTGGCGGTTGAATGGGTGTCCCGTGCGGCCGACCGCCATCGGCCGCACGGGAAGAATCAATGGGTCACTTGGCGTCTTCAGTGACGAGGCCCCATGCGTGGAACTGTTCGCCGTTGGTGCCCTTGAGCATCTTGAACGTCATGCTGAAGTTCATGATCTCGCTGGATTTCAGGCTCACGTCGTCACGGTCGCTCACCTTCGCGTTGGTGCCGTACAGGAGGAACGGACGGTCCTGCTGGTCGAGCGCGACCAGCACGAGGATCCACTCCTTCTTCAATCCGGCGCCCTTGATGCTGATGCCGCCGTCCGAATCGACGTCCACGTCGAAGTAGGCCGACACCACATCCTTGCGGCCCTCCATGGCGGCGAGCTGCAGGGTCCAGTAGCCCGGATCCGTGTCGGACAGCACGATGTCGCCGTTGTGGGCCTTGTAGTCGGTGCTGTCGCCCGGTTCCGGATGCAGTACGGCGCCGTCCTCCGTGGAGTAGCCGATCGGCTTCTTGCTTGCCGGCGGGGTCCAGGCCACTCCGGTCGGAGCCACGAACGTGCTGTCGCCCTTGGGGAACAGGAACAGCGCGTAGTTCTTGATCAGGCGCACGTTGCCTGCGGTGTTGCCGCTGGACACGTACCCGTAGTCGGTCGCGCCCTGCGCGGCGACGGTGGTTTTTTCGTTGTTGTCAGACATTCGTCTGCACCTTTCCGTTCTTCGCGTGTGGCGGCACGTTGTCTTTGGTTGTGTTTCAGTTGACGGTGACCTCGAGCAGGAGCACTCCGTACGCGCACACCAGCCTCTTGTCCTCGTCAGTCATGCGTACCGGCCCGGATTCGAGTGACGCGTCGATGAGCGGCGCGACGTTTCCGAGCCCGATGATCTCCCTCGCGATGTCGGCCCACAGGCGTGCGGCCTTGCCCCAGTCGCCCGTATGGTCCTCTCTCATGCATCGCACGCTCAACCGCAGCCGCACGTACTGCGAGATTGGGGTGCTCATGCCTTGCATGGAGTCGGCCAGAGTGGCTTCGGTGAAGGGAGGTTCGAGGTCGCTTCGTTCGATGGTGTCGAACGTCACGTCCGGGAACAGTGTCCTCAGTTTGGACAGGAGCAGGGGTTCCGTGCGCCGGGGAGTGACCGGGATGCTCATACGCGCATCCTTCCGAGCGTGTCCTCCAACGTGCCGTGCGCCTTCTCCACCGGTGCCGGACAGATGATCGCCACGCCGCTGCGGTTCTTGCCGTCATGGTCGCGGACCATGCAACGGTCATCCTCTACGGCGGCTTCGGCCGCGTCCCTCATACGCGAGCGCAATGTCTCGTTTTTGAGGACCTGTTGGCTGAACGCCTTGCGGTTGAATACGAATCTGCATCGTTTGGCCATGCTTATCCTTCCCGTTCGCCCACGGTGATGACGTCGCCTATGTGGCGTCCGTGGAGGTTGTTCCACACTTGCGGTTTTCCTTTGACGGGCAGCAGCCGGCCCCTGACTTTGATCAGGTCGGTGGCCTGGATGCCGGTCGGTTGGTTTCCGCGGATGTGGATCGTGTATTCGATGGTCTGCGGGCTGGCGTTCTCCTCGACCTGGTCAATAGTGGAGGTTGGGGCTACCACCGCCTGGAACGTGCCGACGCGGGCGGGTTTGCCCTGGATGGGGTTGCCGTCCGTGTCGGTGGTGGACTGGCCGCGCCACACTTCGATGGTTTCCACTAGGACGTCTCCCCCGTTGCCATGTCGACGCTGAACGCGCGCTGAGCGTTGATGCCAAGGATGCGTTTCTCGTCGTCGCGCAGCCAGAGATCTCCGGTGGGCGCTCCGAAACTGTATTGTTCGCTGAAGCTGCCGGTGGTCTGGTTCATCTGCGTGATGCCGCCGGGAATGTCGTACGGGTCGGCCTGCATGATTCTGCGGACGATGTCGCAGGTGATCTTCGTCAGCAGGCGTGGCCGTTCTTCGAGGAGCCGCCGCCAGATGGGCGAGCGTTCCTTGATGTAGTCGGTCACGTCCATGAGATGCGTGTCGGCTTTCTGACGTTCCTCGTCGGTGAGTTTGTGCCACCTCTGTTCGAGGTCGTCGGAGGTGGCGAACACGTCTGGTTCGTCCGTCATGGTCACTTCTTGTCCGGCAGCTTGATCACCCCGGAGGCCGCGAGGCCGGTGATAGTGTCATCGAACTGTTTCGCCAAAGTATTGAAAGCCGTGACGAGCTTGTCGAATTCATCCTTGGTCGGAGCGGCTGCGGCGGCCTTGACGATGTTGCCGTCAACGTTGCCAATCGTCTGTTCGGGCGCGAACTGCTTGATGCCGCCGAGGGTGTCCTTGCCGGCCTCCGGCAGTTCGTAGGCACCGGAACCGGCGGAGAAGGCGGTGCCGTCAGTGTTGACAAGCCGCACCTGCGCGTCCAACGGGCCGACAGTGTGCTTTTCCTCGCCTGCGGGGTTGATCACAAGCGTCTGGATGGGGAAACTCATCGTTCACCTCACTTGGTCTTGAGCACGGCGAACGCGTTCGGGTCGATGACGGCGAACGCGTACATCGCTTCGGTACGGTATGCGATCTGGTTGTGGGCCTTCAGGTCCACGCCGGTCTGGTCCGGGTCGCCGTAGGCGATAATCTCGCTGGTCAGGTCGCGGACCATGCCCCATTTGATGAGGCTGAAGTCTCCCATGAACGCGAGCACCTTCGTCGGGGTCGAGGCCAGTCGTCCGTTGACGGTGCCAGAGGTCGCGGCGGTGATGCCGTCCAGGCTGCCGGCCTGCAGGTTCAGCGGAATCTCCGGATAGAAGCGCATGCCGGTGGAGGGGACGCGCAGCTTGCGCAGACGGGACGCCCAAGTCTTGGACAATGCCACGCCGTTGATGTCGTAGGAGTCGTTCAGCGCATCGGCCAGGGCGTCCACGTTGCTGATTTCGTCATCGCCGGCGATCACCTGCACGGCGGACGTGCTCAACGGGTTGAATCCGGAAAGCGCGGTGCCGGTCTTCGGGTTAATCGCATGGTAGATCACGTAGTCGAGCGCACGGCCCAAAGCGGCAGCCTGATCCGTCTGGATGCTGCGGATGATCTGCAGCTGGTTGTCCTCGTCGGCCCACTGAAGTTCGCTCGTGACGCGGGTGGTAGTCTGCACCTTGAAGCGCTTCGCCACGACGGAATCCACGGTCTGCTCGTAACTGTTCTTGACCGCGCCTTCGGCCACGACCTCGGCTTCGCTCTTGCCGTTGAACACGAGGTAGTCGGCGTCGGAGAAGATCTGCGGCGTGCTGGGGCTCAGGGACGCGATGGTGCTGGTGTCCTTGGCCTTGTTCACGATTTCGGTGGCCACGCTCACGGGGAGCTTGATCTGATCTGTTTTCATCGCCATGATGGCTTGTCCTTTCAGTCGTTATCTGCCGAGGAGCTGATGGATGTACGAGAGCTCTTCGGCGTCCTTGTTGTTCTGGTGCGAAGGAGAGCCTGTCTGGTTCTTCACCCTCGGCGGCTTGGATGCTGGATGCAATGCCGCTCGCAGGAGGTCCGCATGCGCTTCGAGTTCCTCTTTGCTGCCGCCGCGGAGCAGTTCGGCCGGAACGTCCTTGTCTTTGGCGACTTCGGACACCCATTCGGCGTGCTGTTTCTCGGCCGCGGCGTCGTCGATCTGCTTGCGCAATGCGGCGTTCGATTCCTTAAGCTTGTCGATTTCGCTCTTTCCGGCGTTCTCCATCTCGTCGAGTTTCATGGCTTTTGATTTGAGCTCGTCGTAGTCCTTGTACTTGCCGCGCTCCTTCGCCAACCTTTTCTCGACGATCTGGTCGACCTGTTCCTGGGTGAACGATTTCGGCTCGCCACCGTCGCCACTATCGCCGGAACCGCCCTCGTCCCCGCCGCCGTCGATGAGACGGATACGGGCCGGGAATCGGAATCTGTTGAACATGCTGTGCTCCTTCTTGCTGTTTCCCGTGGATTCGAGTTCGACCGCGCCACGGTGCGCTGTATGGTCCTCCCACGCGATACGGCGCATGGTCGCCGCCAACCGGACCGGCTGGTCGAGTGGTGGATGCAGGATTCGCACCCGCGTGGCTGTGAAGCACCCGATTTACAGTCGGGCCCGTTCGTCTACTCCGGCAATCCACCAAAAATGGCATAAGAAAAGCCACCCATGTGGGTGGCTTGGAATGATTTCAGACCTGTGGGATGGGCACTTTCCTGGCACCGGTCATGTAATGCCAGAATTCATCCGTTCCAGGAGTAAGGCTATGCAAAACGCCTGATGTTTTATCGACCGCGATGCTTGGCGTTCCAGGTACCGGATGTTCACTGGTCGAAGCGGCGAAATCAAGGCCGATGATCCATGCGTCGGAATTTTCCGCAGCGCCTATCGCCCTCATGCCGGGATATTCGGCAAGGACGAGGCCGATGGCATCCGTCAATATCATCTCTGGCCCTCCTTGCAGTATTTCAACACCAGTTCAGTAGGTTCCGCATCGTCTACCCTCATTATACGTGTCATGCCATGGTTGACCATTTCGAAATACCTTGACACGTTCATCGACCCGGTTTGCGGGTCCATGAAATGTATCCCGTCTTTCAGGTTCTCCGCGACGAAGACATGCCTCGTTCCATCAAGCCACTCCACTTCGACGAACGCGCGGCTGCCTTTGCCCCATTCATCCAAAAGCGCCGAAGCGCCATCAAGACCTGAATCGGAGCCACAAGACCGCCAATCGCCTTTAAAGGAGCTTCCCCACCGGTTAGTGTCCGTGTCCAAGGCCGGAAGTCCTGTCCTGGGATCCATCGGCCTCGGCATCGCAGTGACTGCGTATCCTCGCCTGCGCATTTCGTAAGCGACGACGCAACGCTGGCAGTTGTTCCTGTATTCCGGACCCTCATCGAACATCGGATTCGTGCCCACGACCGCATCCCTCAGGTTTCCGCTTCCAAGGAAGGTCCTGAACGGATGCTTCGCGTCGAACTTCGGCGGACGGCCCGGAGTCTTCTTCAATGCTTCGGGGACCACGGAATCCGTGCACACGCCGGGAGAGCTCCTGTACGCTTTGAGAATGTCTCCATCGTATTCGCGGTCGGCGAGCGCTTTCATTCGCTCGTATTCGGCTTTGTATGCGGTTTCGTCGTATCCGGCGAGCACCTGTTTGCCCCAGTTCGGCATGGGTTGGCAATGGCAGTCGGCGTGGTAGATGTTGCCTTTGCCACCTGCCGCTTCCTCGCTGGTGTATGCGTAGCCGCGTGAGGCGAGCATGGCGCAGAACGCGCATGTTTTGGGACCTTTTGGTACTCTCGCCCATTTTGGTTTCGTGGGGTCGAGTCGTATGTTCCGTCGTTCGGTCAATCGGGCGCCGGTGCGGATCATGTCGGTGATGAACTGTTGCGCATCGTCGATGTTCGAGAATGATGGCCACAGGTCGTCGATGGTCGCGCCGGATCGTGCCTGGCCTGCCATGACCTGCGAGTAGGTCAATCCGTTGTAGTCGGTGTTGGCGAAGCCGCCTTGGACCTGCCAAAGTACCCGTTCCGGTTCCAGGTCAGATCCAGGGTCGAAGTCTGGCATGGTCACGCCAGCGTATTCGGCCCATGCGGTGCGTACCGTCGCATAATAGTCGTCGGCGAGGCGGTTGGCCGCGGCCGTGTATTCACGCACCGTTTCGCGCGCGTTCAACGGGTCGCGTTCCAGTACGGTCTCGATTTCATCGGCGGCCGCGTCGGTCAGGTTCGTGAGGTTGTCCTGGTAGTCCTTCCATGCTTGGTCAAGCACCTGTTCCAATGCTTTGCGGCGTTCCGGAGGCAGATTCAGATTGTTCAGATTCATCTGACGCCTCCTGCTGCTGGCTGTTTTGCGCCGCGCGGATCTTGAGCTGGTCCACGACGTTCTGCGCGCGTGCCTTGCGCTGGTCGGCGCGTAGACGCGTGATTTCCTCACGGCTCAGGCCGAGGCGTTCGAGTCCGACGTCGGAGTCGGCGTAGCCGGTGACCTTGTCGGCGATCTTCGTGAACGCGTCGGCGCGCGCCGCATCGGAGACCTCCCTTGTCGGTGCCCATACCGGGTGCACGTCGCGTATGGAGTCCGGTATCGTGTTCGCGCCTTCGCGCAACGCCACGGCGATGCCCATGGCCCGTTTGAGTTCCCGTCCGAAGGCCACGTTCTGCTTGTCTGCGATGCGTGTCAGACGTCGTTCGGCGGACGCCATGGCCTCGGCACTGGTCGGGTTGTCCAATGTGATGCCCAGGTAGTCGACCGGCACCCGGGTCTGCGAGGCGACGAGCATGGCCATCGTCTTGAGCATGTCCGAATGGGGTGTCATGGACGCCTGCTGCACCTGCTGCAATTGGGGAAGGTTGCCGTCCTCGTCGGCACTGATCGCGTTGATCGCCTGGATGAGGCTCTTCCACGTGTTGCTGCTGAACGCGTCCCTGTTCGCTCCGATGAACCAGAGTTTGGGGACGGAATAGAATTCGGCAGACGCCTCCATGCGGACCACGGTACGGAATCCAGCATCGACAAGGCTCATGAGCGAACGGCTGATGCGGCTGTGGCCGAACGGCCGGTCCATCTGCCTGTCATAGGCGAGCGAGACGACCGTCGGCTGATCGAAGTTCGTTTCGATTTTCTCCGCACGCCATGGCATCAGGTGGCCGGAGCATTCGTAGACCTTGCCTGGAAGCCACACGTTGAACGCGCATATCCGCCCGTCCTTATCGTCCTCGGTGATGGTCAACGCGGCGGCCAGACGATGGTTGCGCCGGTCCCAGATGCCCGCGGACCAGTCGGCGGAACGCGGAATCATACTGATTCGTTCCGGATCCTCCGGGTCTGCGGCGATGGTCAGGAAACTGCATGAATGCTTGTATGCGGATACGATCAGTTCGGACGTGGCCACGTCCAATTGGTTGTCCTCGAACAGGTCGCCAACACCCATCGTGTCGTCACCGGAAATGCTGAACCCTTCCAGGTCGCTCAAATCGCTCAATGAGCGGACGGCCAGTTCCGGCCATCCAATCATCGCCTCGACCTTGTTTTTGATCTGGTCCGGGATGGAGATTCCGAAGTCCTTGAACCGTTCCTTGCAGTCGTAGTAGGCTCCGCGGATCAGGTTGCGTGGATATTTCTCTCGCCATACGCGCAACAGTTCGTGGATGGTGGGCATGTCCTCGTCGTCGACGCCGAGGATGGCGCCGATGTTGCCGCTCGCGGTATCGAGGTAGCTGCTGCCGGTGAATTTCGGTGCCGTGCTTACCGTAGTGCCGTCGGCCATGTAGAACACCATCAGACCATCACCTCCTGTCGTCTTCCCGGATGTCGTTTCGTCGTGCACGCCCCGTACAGGGCGAGTGTGGTGGACACGAGCGGGGTTATGTCAATGTCACTGCCGAGTTTGTTCCAGGCGATCGCGCCGGACTGCCCCAATGGACGCGTGGTCGCGCCCTTGACGGCCGCGGCCAGCTGCGGCTGGTATTCGTCCCGCGGATGCTTGAGCGTTCCGGCTTTGAGCATGTCGAGGAACCGGCCACATGCGCGGCCCATCTCCTGCATGTTCGTGACCATGACCTTCACATGTGCTTTCTTCAGTTCCGGCAGCAGGCTCATAGCGGGCGACTGGGCGTCGATGACCACGCTGGCGGTCTTCGGCCAGCGTTCGGCGAGCCAGTCAACGGCCCACATGGTTCCCGCCTGCCGCGCGTCCTTGATGTTCGCCATCTGGATGACGGCCGACCCGTCCTCGTACCGTAATGAGGCGCCGATGGTCAGCACGCTCCTGTCGGGCGGCATGTCGAGGCCGAAGCTCACCGTGCCGCCTTCGGGCACGTCGTCGGTCTCGGCGGCCTTCCACAGGTCGGGGCTGATGGCGTACGCGGTGGCGGTCTCATCCCAGATGCCGAGCGCCTCACGGCGGAACGAATCCTCGGCGAGGAGATTGCGCATGCGCAGTATCGCCTGCTCGCTGGTGCGTTTCGGATACGACGGGTTCGCTTTCGCCCACGCGCTCCTGTCGTCCGGATCGCAGTCGCGGTCCGCGCCGAGCTCCACGTAGAGCATGTCGTCAGATTTTCCGGACAACGCGGTGGAACGTTTCTCCTCGAACGCCTCGCACTGGTCGCCCGGCTTCGGTGGATTGCCCATGAACACGATCAACGGGTTCGGACTCGTGTTCACGATCGGAATCAGGTTGTCCAAAGCCTTGATGGTGAGGATCTGAGCCTCGTCGAACACCTCGATGTCTGCGGAGTGCAGGCCTCGGCCGAAACCGTTCTCGCGGGCGCCGAACATGATGCGGCTGCCGTTGGTGAAACGGATCTCCTGCTGGCCGTTCGCTCGACGCACGTTCTGCACGTACCTGGACAGTTTCGGATTGTGTGTCAGGTCGCACATGTCGGCGAACGTCTCGTCGGAGGTGCGCGTGTGGTGCGCGGTCCAGATGACCAATGTTCCGGCACGTCCGGCGCACAGGATGAATATCGCCGTGCCGACCGTGAACGTCTTGCCGATCTGCCTGCAGCTGGACAGGACCGCTCCTCCGGATCCGCATGCGTACTTGCCGTCGGCGCGTTTAGCGAACAGGAGGTATAGGAAACCTTTCTGCCAGAGGTCGTAGTGGATTCCGGCCTTGACCGCCGCATTGTTGATCAGTTTGAAATCGCTTGACGTGACGTCTTCCGGCTTCACGAGCCGTTGGGCGATCTCAGACAATCGACGCTCCGACATCCTCCGCCACCTCCGTCACGTCATCGTTCACATCGAACAGGCTGCCGGAATCCTCGGCCATGCGCATCCGTTCGTCGAATTCGGCGAGCTTGCTGCTGATCGACGGCAACGCGTTGGCCGGCGTGGACGGGTCATGCAGAGCCTCGCGCAGTCTGCCGACGATTTCGCGGAGCGTGTCCTCGTGGGAGCCGTCCATCATCCGTTCGAAGTTCTGTTTGTCGAGTTCCGGTTCAGGCTTCCGTTTCGTTTTCGTCGGCTTGGATACGGGCCTATCCGCTTCCGTTTGCGTAGCCCGGTTCTTTTCCCGACGATAAGCGGCTTTCTGGCGGCAGGATTTGGAGCAGTAGCGTTGCGGCCGCCCGTGGCCGGACGGTTGGAATTCCTTGCCGCAGAGTTCGCACTTCATCGGCACTTCCCTCGCTTTCCGACCTTTCGTTGTTTCCCCTATTTCCGACGTTTGTATTACGGGAGGGATATCGGCACTGCACCCGAGGCGACCGGGAGGGGGTGTACCCGGGGTCCCCGCCCTGGTATCGGAGTCAGATGCCGAACGTTTTGAACGGCATCGAGCTTGCTTTCACTTCCTGTCTGCCAGCCAGCAGCGCTCGTGCGTGTTCGTCTGTCTTGTCGCTCTTCATCCTGTTGCATCTGCGGTGCGTGAGCCTGCAGTTTGCGAAGCTGTATGGATCACCGCCGCGTGAGACTGGTATGAGTTCGTCGACTTCGGCGCTCATCGGATGTGGTGTCTTCAATGTCTTGTCGACCGGCTTGCCGCAGATGGCGCACACGTCGTATGCGGCCAGCACTCTTGCCCTGAGCTGTCTGCGCCGCCAGCCGTTGCTGACGCGCTCGTTGCGCCGCTTGCTCATGTGGCCTCCCCGCATGTATGAGCCCAGGGGTGCCGTGGATTTGCCGACGACTATCTTCGCCGTTGGCTTGCTGGAATGCCGGTATAGGGGCTCCCGTATATGGACACTCCCGTGTCTTGTAGGGGCTCCCCATCATCTGCGAATGCCCCTCCCGGATTGTCAATACCCCTACCCCGGATTTGTTTCATGGGTGCCTTCGGCGGGATTCGAACCCGCGTCCACACGCGGCCACAAGAAAGAGAATCCAATAAAGACTCGCGGCCGGTACGATCTACCACTGATTCCTACGAAGGCATGGACAGGCGGATTTGAGCATCACCGCATCACGGAAGCACGGGATTGGCTTGCCTGCCACATTGGGGTATGTCCACTCTGACGGGAGTGGGCGGAGCGTGTCCGATATGCCGTTCGGACAGGACGGGCAACAAACCAGGGAGTTAGGAGAATCCATGGCGGATATGAGTGAGGGTCCAAACCAAGTCACCTCGGTTTGAACCCTCTAATCCACTGACAATTCTGCGTTGCACTTTCGATTTTGTCAAATCGAATCGCGCCGCAACACCTGCCGATGCACATCCGAAAGCCGGTACAATGGCCGCCCCTTCTCGTTCTCACCGGCCGGCTGAAGCCTGCCACGCTTACGCCACGAGCGAATCGTATTCGCATTGCACTGGAACCCACACTCGCGCAGCAGCTCCGCGCACTCCCCCGCCGTGAACGCCCTGCCCGATTCGATGCACTCCCGCAGGAAACCCAATCGCACATCGACCACACGATAAGCGTTGCCGCACACCGGACAGTCAACGCTTACCGCGCCGACCTCCGCACTCAGCTCCACGCCGCACAGAGGATTCAGACACCTGCCAATACCGTGCTTGGATGGCGGCACGTCGATGATGCCCAGCGTCTTGCGCGCCAACCGCTCCCAGTCATGCCAGATCAAACCGATGTCCGGCAGTCGGTTCAACCGCTGGCATGACCAGCATGCCTTGAGCATGTCAACGATGGACGGGACCGCGATGCTTGTGGCCCATGGCATGGCCGGCGGCGCATACAATCGACACCACAACGCCGTCACCGCATCCTCGATCTCCTGCAGATGGTCAACGACCGAGAGTCTGATCGGCGTGGGCGCGGACTGCAGGTTGACACGTCCAGGCTGGTGGCCTCCATAATGCGCCGTCGAATCCAGAAACTCGCGCAAGGCATGGATCCAGATGGGATAGTCGTGGATCCATCCCCTCAAAGCGGTCTCGCACTTGTCGCACATCGTGGCTTGAATACGGCACTCCCCGCCGCACACTCTACATGTTGTGGTTGCTTCCCGTTTTTTGCCCATATGTTGCGATTTTATCATTTTGGCCATCCCGAATCGAACATCAGTTCCATTTCAGGTATCCCCGCCCACGGGTCGGGATTATCGGGATCCGGACGCACCGTCGGAAACCCCTCAAGGGTCGAATAATGGAATTCCCTCCCGCTCATGTCGGCGGGTTTGACACTGACAGGCATGAGCGCGCAGTCGTGCGCGCCCAAGTATATTCCATCCGGACTAATACCCAACGGCCCAGCGACCGTTTCCAATCGGATTGTGTCCGTCTGCGCGATGAGACGGATCCGGATGAGCTGCCGGCCGAGGATGATCGCGGTGATCAGGTCATCGCCGGTGATGATGCCGGCGTCCCATGTCTGCCAGACCACGTCGCGTTCGCTGAAGACCCATCGTCCACACGAACAGACGACCGGCACAAGGTGCGCCGGATTGCCTGGCGGCGCGAGCCGGCGCATCCACAATGGTGGTTTACGGCTCATCCCGCCACCAGTCGATGAGGTCGGTGATCCTCCAAGCCGTTTCGAAAAGCATCAGCATGACGAATCCCAGGATGAACCCGGACACCTCAACGAGAAGACTTGCAAAATTTCGGAGGCTTCTCATTCCGCATCCTCGCTTTGGTTAGGCACCTCCGTAAGCATGGTGCCGGAATAGCCAAGCATGGAACGGCAGTGGTCGATGATATGGTCAAGCAGTCGAGCTTGCATTATGACGCCATACACGAAAGCCTCACTGCCATCAAGCAGGTCGTTGGAATATTTGATTATCGGATTGTCAGACCGGATGACCGACTCCAAATCGGCATAGGTTTCTTCCGCATCCTCTCCCGGCGCTGGTTCAATGTCGGCAAGGATTTTCCTCCGCTGGTTCTCGCACCAGTCGATGATCTCGTTCAACGTCTTGTCCTTTTCCGTGACATTCGTTGCCATGTCAATTTCTTCCTCTCGCTTTAATCATTTGATTGCAGTGAGCGATGCAAACGACCAGAATGTACTGCTGAAGTTTCAATTCCAACAGCCATTGATGCGTGAGATTCTTTGATTGCATCTTGTGCTGTACTTCCCTCAGCCAATCCTCCAGCCAGTTGAGCATTTCCTTCAGCTCGTCTTTCTCAGTGACGTTCGTAGCCATGATTCATCTCCTTATCCGAGGCTTCTTTTGATTGATTTCCAGATCTGGTCCAATTCGCCATCCGGCAGACCACTATCCCGACCACGCTGCAGCAGATCACCATGAATCTGCCGTTCGTTCTCCGGATGGTTCTTCAACCGTCCGTACGCCCAGGCGTGCAATGTGCTGTTGCGTTGGCCTTCCGGCACCGGCGTCATATCCGGCGTCCCCTGCGAATTGGACGCGGCCGGCCTATCGGCCATGACATCATCCAAGCTCAAAGCGGGCGCCTCCGGCTTCGGCTGCTCATTCGTATATCCGAAATCCTTGAGCATACGCATGATCGCCTCACTCGCCTCCGGCACGACATCGGCCGGCAAATCAGCCAGCTCGTATCGACTGCCGTTGACGACGCTGCCGGGACCAAGCACGTAGCCTTTGTTGCTGACGCGCAGGTCGATGGGCAGGTTCTGCTCGTGCACGGCGTTCTTCAGCAGGGTGACGTCCATGCCGGCGGGCATGCGATAGTACAGGTGCACGCCATGCGGCGTCTTCGTCATCAACGTGGCCGGCAGTGCGGTGGAACCGTAGTCGCCGGTCAACGCCTGCAGGCACTGCCAGCCGTCCGGCCCGTCCGCTTCGGACGGCTTGTCGCAGTCGATGACGAAGCACTGGCCAAGCGGGACGACCGCATACCTGTCCATCGATTCGGTCACGATCGTCGAATCCACATGGCTTTCGGACGAAGGGTTCAACCGTTTCCACGACAATGAGACCTTCCCGTCGACGGGACCGCCCTGCCTGCGCGCCTTGCCCTCGCATGGGGCGAAGCCAGCCTGTCCGTCCAACGCGGATTCGACCAATGCGGCCATGTCATGACAGCCGCCGACATCATCCAGTGGTATGAGGCTGTCGCGGTTCGGTTTCGACAATGCGGTCTGCCGCCAGTCCGTGGCGGTTTCCTCGGCTTCCGTACCGAGAGCGGCCTTGCGATACACGTCGAAACGCTCACGATCGACCACACGAACCACACGACACTGGCCACCAGGCAGCACTTTCGTTTTCGAATTCTCCAAACCAAGCACATCCATCAGCGACTGCGGCACCGCAGAATGGAATTCTTTACGGTAATCGTTCCTCGAAGCAACCAAGGCGCCATATTGTTCCTCGTTGGATACGATTTCGCTGATCAGCCAGTACATTTCGTCGCTGATGTTGCGCGCGGGACTCAGATTTACGATCTCCGGCACGTCGGACTTCTCCCACAGGCGGCATGACAGGACGAAGAACGCTGCGGGATGCCGATGGCAGAAACCCTCGATCGCATGATACTCGTCATACGAGCGGCCTTTCGACGGATGGAATTCGACCTTCACGAAACGACGCATGTCGGAATTCTCGGTCGAATCGGCGAACTGCATATTCGTCAAATACAGCATCGTCGCGCTCGGCGTGATCACACGGTATTTCCCTCCGGTCACGCGCGCGTTCATCTGCGAGCCGGTGGACAACGCGCGCAACAAAGGCAGCATGTCCTCATCCACGGCGCACGCCTCGTCATCAAAGGCGAAGGCCTTGCCGTCCATCTCGTCGTTCATGGACTCGCGGCCTAACGTGTAGACGCCGCCATTGCAGTACTGCTGCACGCTGAAACCGGGAAACACCTTGCCGACGCCCAACACGCCGACCAGCGCCTGACGTGCGATCAAAGTCTTGCCATCGCCGCCGTGACCGGACAGCACGTAGGACAACTGTTTGAACGGTTCGAGCCATGGCGTGGCGAACATGCGGCACAGGTTCGCATAGGATTTCTCATCCACGGTCAGCCATCGGAGGATGCGTTCCGCCTCCTTCAACGCCTTGACGCCCATGCCGACCGGAGTGAACGTCTGCGTGACGGCGATGTCCGGCACGTCCTGCAGGCAGACGACCTTGCCGTCGCGGCGCACCCATACGCACGGGTCGCAGCGGACGCCGCGTTCCACTTGGTCGAACCATTGGGCGCGTTTCGATTCGCGGAGGATCGCCGCACTGTAGAGCGGATTGCGTTCCCTGCTGTTGGCCGTGGCTCCGATATGGTATTCGTCCTCGATGGTTTTTACCGGATGCCAGCTGTTGAGCAGAAGGCGGCCGCCGTCGTGGTCGCTCATGTCGGGGTCGCGTCGCCAGAGCCTGTCCTGTGACGGACAGTAGCGTAAATGGCCTTCGCGGAGTTCCCAGATGGCTTTCTGGTAGCCTGCGGCGACTACCGGTGCTTTTTTGCGATTGTCGGTTTCGGTGCCGCCTTGGCAGACGAGTTGGAGGTTCTGTCCGGTGATGGTCGTGACGATGGTCATGTCGTTTGCCGGTGTGAACGTCAGTTCGAGCAGGTGGAAGATGCCGGCGAACTGGGCTGGCAGAGTGTCGACCGGTATCGGCTGGTATTTGCGATAATCCCTCACTATTCACCTCCTTGATTGACGGGGACGCGGACGTCCGTAACAACACACACCAAAAAACAACAAAAAAGACATATATATAAAAACCTTTGTCCCTTTGTCTCTTTTTCTATATATCGTTGAAATTCCGTCATTTTTGGGTGGACTTTCGTATGTCCCCCTCGCGTCCCCGTGGACGTTTTATTTTGCAGATGACTGCAATCACGGGGACGCGAGGGGACTTTTGCCATTTTTTGACGATCAGAATTCCGGTTCTTGTCCGCTGCCTACGCCGAGCGCGTTGACGACCTGGTCGACCGGCTTGCCGAGGAGTCCCGCGATCTCCTGCACGTTTTTCCCGGCGGCCTGCAGTTGCGCGGCCTGCTGTTTTTCCTGCATGGTCAAGCCTGCGGGCTGACCGATCGTGACCGGCTGGCCATAAGAGGCCTGTTGGGGCTGTTGCGGCGCGTACTGCTGTTGTTCTGCCTGTGGGTCGTTCATCGCCGCATTCAGATCGGACTGCTTTTTCGGCGTGACGATGTAGTCGTAGATTTTCGCGTCGTTGTAGCCGCGGGTCTTCGCGGGCTGTGTGCGGGCGAACGTGGCCTTCAAGTGGTCTCCGACGTTCGGATGGTCGCCGACTCCGGCCTGACGGCATGCGAGACGCAATTGGCCGATGTTGTAGCCCTTCACGTACACGCCTCGGATGCCGCTGTCGCCGATCCGGTTGGGATCCGTCATCGTGGTCTGCAGGTGGATGACGACCTGCGGCTTCGGCTTGCCGTTCGGATAGTAGAGTGGTTCGCCGGTGGTGAAGTCGGTCTGCTGTTCCGCGCGGATTTCCACGATCTCGCCTTCCACGCTGGTGCCGATCGGATCGTCCTTGCTGAACGCGCTGGGCGCGCCTCCCTGCATCACGTCGTCGAGACTCAATGATTCGGCGGACTGCTGCTGCGCCTGTTGTGGCCGGTAGCTGGCTCCGCCTTGCTGGGTGAATCCGCCACCGTAATTATTCGTTCCAAACATTGTCTTTTTTTACCTTTCTATTTTGTGTAGGTGGATTCCAGCAGGCTTGTGGCCTGCCGCCATTTGTCCGGCAATGCCGGATATTGGTCTTGGTTCAGTTGGGCGAGGTCGCCCAGCTGGTCGTCCGGCCATGTGCCGCATTGGAAGCAGTGGGTCGGGCTGGTGGGTAGCGCGTGGATCCACGCGTCGCGCACGTTTGGTCCGTCCTCTTGTTCGATGAGGTCGAGGAGGTTGGCGATGAGTTGCGCGCGGCTTAAAGCCCATTTGCCGGGTTTCGGGTCGAAAGCGAATTCGACGGGCAGTGCGTCGGCGAGACTGACGCTGTTCTTGGGCAGGAAGTAGATCGCGTTCTTTTTGCAGGGTTCGCCGTCGTTTTCCAATCCGATGCCGTAGAGGCTTGCCTGGATGCGATATTGTTGGCTTGGCCCGTTGGCTTTGACGTTGCGGATTGTGGTGGGGCCTGTGATTTTCCAGTCGATGGTCGTGTTGTTTTCCGCGTCGTACAGGTCGATGCTGCCGTGGATGCGCTGATGGCCGTGGAGTCCGTGGATTTCGCCCACGTCGACGTGTCTTTCGGCCTCGAAGCGTTTCACGGCCCATGGTTCTCCCCCATCGTCGTCCGGGACGGTGAATTCGTCCTTGCGACTGTTGAACAGGTGTTCGAATCGTTCGTGGACGCATGTGCCGATGAATGGCAGCCATGCGGCCGACTGGCGTTTCTCCCATCCGGCGAGTCTGGCGGCGAGGCAGTGGAGGCAGTCGGTGCCGAGCTCCGATGGTCCGATCTCCTTTTGCAGGCTTCTTGGCTGGTTGGTGATGTGGTCTTCGATGATGCCGCGGATTTCCGTCCACTCCTCCGACTCCGCCGTGGACGCTTGCATCTTTCCTGGTGCGGTCTGGTTTGCGGCCATGACGGCTTCAAGGTCGAGTTCGCTGGCCATTTTCATGCCTCGCATTTCACGTCGAATAGGTAGCGGTACAGGATGTCGGCAAAAGCGCCGAGGTCGTCCGCGTCGAGGAGATACACGTTCTCGCTTAAGGACTTGTCGTAGGCGTCCAGCGCGTTGTTCAATGCGTGGTTGAAGTGTTGTCTGGTGATCTTGTCGCCCATCATTCGACCACCAGGCTTGCCGCGCCGACTTTCACACAATCCTGCAAAGCGTTTTCGCCGACCTGTTTGATGATCGCGGACAATGCTTTGGGTTTGATCTGGTAGCAGTCCGCGCACTGTTGGATGGGGAAGTGTTTTTCGAATGCGCCGGCGTCGAGGTTGCGTTTGCCTTTCTTGATTTTCACGGTCAATGGTCCGGCCGCGTATTCGCCGGGCTCGCGGTTCTCCATGAGTTCGGCTTTCAATCCGTCGGCTTCTTCCTGAAGGTCGGCGATGCGGCTTTTCAGTTCCACGTACCGTTTGGCCAATGTTTCGAGGTTCTGCGCGCTCATTTGCTTGTTCCTTTCACGATGATGCTGGTTTTGGTGGGGATGACGCTGGTCTGGTGGTGCGGGTAGGCGCGTCGATGCGTTTCCACGACGTCGAACGCGGGCGTGGTTCGCATGGCCGGCCCCAATGGTCCGCACGTGCGGCAGTACGGCATGTGTCCCCTCTGCTTGCTCATGCCACGTCCTCCACTGTCGATTGCGTCATGCCGTCGTCTTCGGTGGCGGGATTCGTTTCCTTGCACCGTCGGCTGATGATCACGGTGTCGCAGGTCCTTGGATTGCGTAGGAGCCGGCTGATGGCCGCGCCTTCCTTGACGACGTTCTGGCAAATGTCGATGCATTTCGCGACAGTTCCGGCAGGCGTGCCCATCAGACCCTTCTTTTCGATGGTCTGGTCCGCTTTGTCGATGAATGCCGCGGCTGCGTCGCCGATTTTGCTGGCCGCCGGGTAGAGGCTCGCGAGGTCGGCGCTCATGTCCTCGTCGTCGATGAGGGTCTGCACAACGTATTCACTGGTGTTTTTCATGGTGTTTTCTCCTATCTGGGTATGTATTCCTGTTTGAAGTAGATGCTGGCCCTCGTGCATGGCGTGTATGGCTGGCCGTGCCATGTGAGCGGGTCGCCGCTTTTCCGTTTGCGTGGCCTGCCGTGCGCGCCAAGCACGTACTGGTCGGGACGATGCACGTGCACGCTGGCTTCGATGATCTGCCGGTCGTCCATGTAGGCGACGCCGTTCAACGCGTCGGTGAACAGTTTCGCCAGATTGTCCCAGTCACGTCCGCGCCGTGTGGCCGTCCAGAACGTGAGCGCCAGACAGACAGGGCCTTCATATGGCGGCAGGTTCGGATACCGGCTGCGCCATTCCGAGTACACGCGGTTCTCGGCTTCCCGCGTCCGCGTCGGGGTGATGCCGTGTCCCTGGTAGACGCGTGGACGACCTTTCGACTGCGGGTCGCCAGGCACGGTGAGCTCGCACACCATTGGCCATTCCGGCAGGCTTAATGTTTCGAGACTCAATCCAGGTCACTCCATTCGGTTGTTCTGCCGGTGGTGAGGAAGCCTCCGCGTCGGGTCCGCGCGTTGACGAGCAATCCCATGCCGGCGAGCCTGTGCACGTCGCCCATCACGGTGCTCCGGGGGATGTTGAGCCGTAAGGCCACCTTGTGGCTGCTGGGCGTCACCCCTTCCATCTGCAGTGCGATGATCGTCTCGTACACGCGTTGGATGCGTGGTTTCACGTCGATGTCACGCCGGGTGCGGCGTCTCATCCGCGTGATGTACTCGCGTTCGTCGTGGATGAGCCGGTCGAGGTCGATGCCGGTCTCCTGGCTCCATGTCTTCGGCGAAGTGTGGTGGCCGTGGCTTCGGGATGCGCCGTAGCGGATGCTGCCACGGTTGACCGGAGCGTACTTCATGTGGAGTTGGAGGCTGTTGGCTCCGCTAGGCATGATTGTCGTCCTTTCCGTCGTATTTGGGTGCGAATTTGACGGTCAGCCACAACGCGGTGGCGAGATACACGCCCTCGACCACAAGCGCGCCCGCAAGGCTCCCGCCATGCCAGGTGAGCATGAGCGTCACGCTGGCGACGAGGCCGACGACCGCGAGCAGGAACTTGACCCTGCGCAGCGGATAGTTCGGCCGTTTCGCCTCGCGTTCCTTCCGGTCCTCGATACGGAAATCGTTGTCGGTCATCTGGTGCCTCCCGTTTCGTTGTGGAGTTGGTAGTCGAATGTCTCAAGCTCGCCCGCGGTGATGGATGCGAGCGTGCAGGCGCCGTCGGGCAGGAGTTCCACGAGTTGGGCCCCGCCTTTCGGACTGATGCGAACCGCGTATCCGCTCATGCCGAACATGACGATGCTCGCCTTCGGCGGCGCGGGTGGCGTCAGCAGCGTTTCCGCGTCGATTCTCCTGAGTGCCATCACAGCTCCTCGTTGATCGTGTCGATGATGAGATCCACGATTCCGGTGACGTCAAGGTCGACGTAGCCGACGATGTGGCCGAGAGGCCTCATGGCCTTAGCATCCCCATCCGCGAACGCGTGGACCAGTTCGCCCCGTGTTTCGAATTCGTCGAACACCGCCTGCACGCACGTCTTGCGAATGTCTTTCATGCAATGCTCCTTGTGCAATTCGTCTCGCCTTCCTCAAGCCATTCGGCCACTGCCGTTTCCGGATAAAGGATCATCCGCCCGTGCTTCACGAACCGTGGCCCCTGTCCGCGGAAACGCAACTGCGCCAGATACCCCTGCCGCGTCCGGATCTCCTCCGGCGTCTCAGCCCCGAACAGCTTCGCCACCTGGATGGTGGTCATCATCTGCTGCAGAACCATCACGCACCCGCCTTCGGATATTCGAGCTGTAGCGTCTCCTCACCGAACCGTCGGGCGATCAGGGCAAGACCCTTCCTCGTGACCTTCACCGTCGGCGGGAACGCGAACGGGGTACCGTCCTTATGCGTTCCATGCGACTTCGAGGGAACCATCATCAGATGCCCGGCGTTGATACGGCTCTGACGCGCGGACCAATGCTTGTTCTCACGGAAAATCCAGTCATGCCGGTCAAGCCATTCGAACAGTTTCGTCTGCCCGACCGGCCTACCAAGATCGCTGAGCAGCTTCGCGGAATCACGCACGGAAAGCGCGTCGGGAATGTCCACGAAGTTGTCCCACGCGGACGCCTTCGGCTGAAGCTCGTCGATACGCGACTGCTGCGCGGCGATCCTCTGCTTCTGCTCCTCCATGGTGCGCTGGCCGATCATCACGGCCTTCGCCAGGATGGTCATGTCGTCATCAGCATCCGACGTGGGGATGTAGCCGCCGGTCCTGCGAATCTGGGGAAGCACCTCATGCGTGACCCAACGTTGGAACTCCTTCGCCTCCGGCTTCCGCGAGCGCATGATGAGCTTGTACAGGCCAGGTTCGGAGACGATGTTGACCGCTTGATTGCTTCGATTTTCTGACCCTAAGTAATCCTTAGGGTCAATCTGAGCGACTTCATCTTTATCAAGAGCGGTAACCGCCATCGATGGATTGCTCATGCCGAGGATGTCACACGCGTCCTTGGCGACGAACCAAGGTTCCCACGCCTCATCGGTCAAGGTGCGCAATGACGCGCCTTTGAAATTGAATTTTCGGATTTCGTTGTTCATTGGATTCCCCTTAGAATCGTTCTCATGATTGATTGGCTTTCACAACACGGCGTCGAGCTCGCCGCATTCGTTTTCACGCTCGTTGTGACGATCGTTGGCTGGGTCATCGAGCACAGGAGCTCGAGGGAGCAGAACAGGGAGCGCGAAGAGGACATCAAACTCCTGCGTGAGCAGGTTGACGCGTCGAATGCCACGGTTGCGACGCTTCGCGATCAGGTGCGTGCCCTTGAGTCGCAGTCAGATGCCCTGCAACGCCAGGCGGCCATCCAGGAGGATGAGGCATCCGTCCCGAAGTGGGGGCTTCGTCAGGTGCAGAACCTCAAGCATTCCGTCGCGAACAACAATCCGTTCGACGCCAAGGATGTGAGGGTCGAGCTTTCGGACGGCAAGGAGTACAAGCTCGGTGACATATCGCGTGGTTCCGAAAAGAGTTTCATGTTCCTCGAGCGTGGAATGTGGGCCGGTGCCGACGATGACGTGCGCATCACTTGGGCTCTTCCCGACGATTCGTCCCATCGTTTCTTCGTGATGAAACCTGTCCCCCCGTATCGCCGGTCGTAATGTCGAGGATGCGACCGAGCTGGTTGCCCTCAATCTGCAGCATCTTCGTATACCTGACCGCAGTGGAATCGTCTCCCGGCGAATACCACACGCGCATAGGGTTCTCATCAAGACGCGCCATCTCCCGGCAATCCTCCCCGATCAGTTCACAGAGCGCGTGAAACTGCTCTTCCGCCAATTCGTGAATATCGATTTCAGTGATGCTCATTTCGGATTCTCCTTTCGATTCATGCTTTGGCGAGCGCCGTTTGCTCACGAATTTTTTCGGTAATAAGTCCCAGCGGATCAATCTGGCTTTCCGATACAGATGCGAACCACATGCTCAGCGTCATGTCCTCCGCATCAAGTGTCCTGCTGACAGTTGTCCGGTTTCGATTGCATCGAGCAGCAATGTCAGTCATCTGCGTCTTGCTGATCAGGACGTCATTTCTTGTTTGACGGACGACTTCTTTTGCGAGCTTGATGCAGTCAACTTTCTTGTCGATCGTCATCTGTTTTCACCTCCATCTGTAAGCACCTGCTTACTTGATGAGATTGATGTTAGCTCGTGCTTACAACTTACGCAAGTGCGGCGTGTCAACATGTGCTAACGTTGTGCACATGGCTACGAAGTACGAATGGACGGCGTTTGATTACGCCTCCCAACAGGCGGCAGCAAAGATCATCGCTGATTCCGGATACTCATACCGTGCAATTTCTGATCTGATGAACAACGCTGTCAGTCATGTCAGGATTAGTGACATCGAAAAAGGCAGAAAAGCGCCCATCAAACTCTCAGAATTTTTATTGCTCTGCCAAGCTTGCGAAGTGGATCCCGTCACCACGCTCAAAGAAATCATCGAAACGGCTCGTGAATACGAATCCCGCGAGCGCGAATCCCGGATCACCGATGACCTGATCGAGCCGAGGTTCGAGAATCTGCCACCACAGGAGCTTGCTGCCAGCAGGGACATGAACCGCAATCTTGAAGCCGAAACACCGGACGAATGACAGATTTCACGGCTTTGCGAAAAACTACTATTATACACCTTTTTCAAATTATTAAAAATGACCGAATTCGACCACTTTTACGGTGGATAAGTCAAAATCGTTGAAAGGACAACGAAATGCCGGTGGAAAAGTCATCAAGAATCCATGCAAAAGATGTCGACGTGACCATTCACGCCGTCAACGGCGAAGACTACATCAGTCTCACCGATCTCGCCAGACACAGCAGTGACAGGACAGGCGAAGTCATCCGACGATGGCTGCGCCTATCGGACACCATCTCATTCCTCAGCACATGGGAGAAAATATCGAATCCAAAGTTCGACAGCGATGCGGCCGCAGCGATCTTGGCCCAATCCGGCCGTAACATCTTCTCCCTGTCCGCATCGGAATGGATAAGCAAAACCAATGCCATCGGAATCCGTTCGGAACGCGGACGTTCCGGAGGGACATACGCCCACAAGGACATCGCATTCGCTTTCGCATCATGGATAAGCCCGGAATTCCACCTGTTCGTCATCAAGGACTACCAACGCCTCAAAGACGCCGAAGCACAACGAACCGGAATCGAATGGCACGCAAGGCGAGAACTCACCAAGACGAACTACCGTCTCCACACCGACGCAGTGAAGGAATCACTCCAAGGCAAGGACCTGTCCAAATTCAGGGAACGTATCGAATACGCGTCAGAAGCGGACGTCATCAACCTCGCCGTGTTCGGAATGAAAGCGGCGACATGGAAGACGAATCACCCCGGATGGAAGGGGAACATGCGCGACTACGCCACGGTCAGAGACCTGGTCATACTCCAGAACATCGAGGCTTTAAGCGCCGCATACATATCACAGGGGTACAGCAAAATCGAACGCTTCAAGATGCTCAAGAACGAGGCCGACAGGCAAAGAGAAAGCCTCAAGGACGACGTGCCATCGATAGAACGTCTGCGAAACATCATTGAGTCCACGGAAGAGATCAAGGAAACGAATCGACCTGGAATCGAGAACGATGGAGGGAACGACGACGCCAAGTAGCACGGCTTCTGATCCACGTATAATGGGTTGTGACAGTACCCAGCACGCGAGCGTCTTCGGCGCGGCGAACCAGGCTGGGTTGTTTCATATCCCCGGCGGATACGACCTCGGCGCTTTCCTCGACCGCGCATGGAAGGAACACATCCGCATCATCGAACAACCATTACCGGACGGACTGTGCGGAGCGTGGCACGAGGCGAGCCGCACCATATTCCTCCACGACCGGCTCAACCAGCGCCAGCGCCGCTGCACATTGTGCCATGAGCTCATACACGCGAAACACCACGATTCGGGATGCGGCACGCAGTATGGATTGAAGTGCGAGCGCCGGTGCCGCAGGGAGACCGCGCTGGCGTTGATCAGTCCTGTGGACTATGGAATGGCCGAGACGGTGTACGAGGGCAATACGTGGATGATGGCCGTTGAGCTGGGCGTGACCATTCAGGTGCTGTCGGATTATCGGCAGCTGCTCTACGATTCCGGCGTGTGTATGCAGTGAATACCACCAAGCGATTGTTCATGGGGGTACGATGGAGTGACGGCGTGGTCGCCAGAGAAGAAAAGAGAATCCAATGACCAACAACAATCCGAATCCACAGCAGTTCCAGCCGCAACCGGTTCCACAACAGCAGCCGGCGCAACAACCGCCATTCGCGCAACAGCCGCATTTCCAGCAGCCGCAGCAGCCGGCGCCGCAGCAGCCGATGATGCAGCAGCCATACCGGCAGCCGGCCGAGGAGAAGCATATGAGCGCTCTCGGCATCACCGCATTCGTGCTCGGAGTCATAGCACTCGTGCTCTCGTGGATTCCGATCGTCAACAATGTGGCGTTCGCCTTCGCCATTGCCGGCATCATCTTCGGCTGCTTCGCGCTGTACGCCACCAGGAAGAACGGAAAGAAAAAGGGCCGCGGACTGGTCATCGCGGCAGTCATCATCTCCCTCATCAGCGGCGGAGTGGTCCTCTACACGCAATCCGTATACGGTGCCGCCGTGGACAGCGTGAGCAAGAGCATGGATGAGACAAGCAAGCAGATCCAGCACGATTCCGACAATTACGATAAGGGCATCGTCAACGAAGGCGCCAAGGAACTGAAGCTGCAGGTGACCATCAGCAACGGCAACGCAGAAGTGACCTACGGCAAGGGCGGCGGCAGCAGCAACGAAACCGTCTCCGGCCAATGGGAAAAAACCATCACCGGCGATGACGCCCAGAAGGACTGGACCATCAGCGCCTACCCGTCATTCGATATCGACAACGAGACGCCAGCCGACACGAAGGTGACCTGCACTATCACCGTGGACGGCAAGCAGGTCTCGCATCAGGAAGCGACCGGCGATAACGCCAACGTGTACTGCAGCGTCTACGACAAGCAGTGACAACTTACTAGACGCAGAAAACGCACCCATCCACGATTTGTGGTTGGGTGCGTTTTCTAACGCCATCAGAGATAATCCAAGCCCCGGCCACCCGCATACCGCGAGCGCCGGGGTTTGCCAAAATGTCACGAGCCGCTTTTTGCCGAGCTACCGAACAGGAAGCCGACAGCTACCATGGCGAGTGTTTTCAACGCTTCCACGCCATTGGACAGTGCGTCTCCGTTGCCCTTGAAAAAATCGAGGATTGCCAGGAGGAGTAGTCCGAGAAGGCATACGTTAAGGAACTGAGAAGCCACATTGTTTTTGAAGTTTTCGACGGAGAACTTATGTTGCTGTTCCATGTCTATTTTTTCACGTGCTGGGAGCGATTCGTTTGCCGCGGCGTTCGCGTCGGTTGATTCCGACAGAGGCATAGGTATGTCCTCGTCGGCATCGTCGGGTATGCGGTTGGTGTCATCTTCCACCATTTTTTTTCGTTCACACTTTCAGGTAAGCGTCGAACGTGTGGTCCTCGGCCATGTCGACATTACCTACGAATCGGCTCTTGTTCTCCACCGCTTTGCTCCATGCCGACCCTGAAAGATGGGTGATTCTGGAAAGCGTGACGGCGGGCAGATTCTTCATGTGGTCCCATACCGTGTCGATGGCTTTTTTCAGTTCGGGGCTTGATGATTCGTCCGCCGCATACGCGTTGCCCATGGCGTCCTTCGCGTATTCGGTGATCGGGTTTCCGCCGAACGATTTGAATTCCCCGTACACTGCTCCGCATACCGGACCGTATTGCCACGGCTGGAACGATTCGGTGAGAAGCCTGTGGCCGGTGTTGCGCTGGTACAGGCATGTGATGAAGAACATGAGCTTCTGCAGTTTCATCGGGCTCACGGCAATCTTCTCTTTGAAAGCGCGGCGAAGGATGCTGTTGGCTATCAGCTCCGGATCTATCCCCGTTCCCGGTAGACTGCTTCTTTTTGCTTCGGACATACCCCACACACCTCCTCGCTGCTGTTCTCAATCTACCGGCGAGCACGCGGCTTCGTCAATGTTTCTTCACAATCTGGATAATCTTGACACATTTCGGTGATTTTGGTGAGTGTGGTTCGTCATGTTCTGACTTGCATTACTTTATTTACTGTGCTAATATAGTTTATATCAAGGAAAGGAGGTGAACATGACACCATCGGAGATAATCACCAGCATCTCGCTTCTCGTCGCGAGCATCGCGGCCCTCATCAAAGCAGTAACCGGACTCATCAAGGAGATGAGACGGAAACCGAAGAAGAGGAAGTGAGCAAGGGTTCCGGCCAGACCTAGGGGCCGGAACCCCATATCTCCGATTATGCCATGGGACATCATGAGAACGGAATCGATAGTCAGCGCGGTGTTCGCGCTCGGAACCGCCGCCAGCGCATGGTTCGGCTGGCCGTTCGCGCTCACCGCCGGATGCGCCATCGTCAGCGCCGTCTTCGCGCTCATCGCAGGAAGGAAGGACTGACATGGCCGTCGAATACCTGAGCGTCACCGACGTGGCCAAGCGCCTCGGCATCAGCACCGCCGCCGTCAGCGCCTACAAGCTCCCCCAGCCGGACGCCACCATCGGACGCACGCGCGGCTGGCTCCCCGAGACCATCGACCAATGGAACGCGCAACGCCCTGGCCGCGGTGTCGGCGGCGGCAGGCCACGGAAGAAGGCGGAAGATGGCGACCATTGACGCATACGACACCAAGGACGGACGACGATGGCGCGTCATCTACCGCAAGCCGGACGGCACGCAGACCAGCCGGCGCGGCTTCCAACGCAAACGCGACGCCCAGGAATGGCTGGCCGAACACGTCACCGTCGCCAAGGCCAGCGGAACGTACATCGACCCGCAGGCCGGACGCCGGAAGGTCGGCGGGCTCTGGCCGGCATGGATAGCCAAGAAGCGCGTCTCGTCAAAGGCCAGCTACGTCGAATCGCTCGAACGAGCATGGCGGGTCCATGTCGAACCGCAATGGGGCGCGCGCACGCTCGAATCACTGACCCGCGCCGAAATCCAGGAATGGGTCAGCGCACAGGCCGAAAGCAAGAGCGCCACCGTCGTGCTGCGCAACCTCGGAATCCTGCGCGGCATCTGCGCCGACGCCGTGTCCGACAGACTCATCCCGTCCAACCCGTGCGACGGCATCGAGACGCCACGCAAGAAGCGCAAGGAGCACACGTACCTCACCGTCGAACAGCTGTTCCGGCTCGCCGACGAATCCGGCGACCGGCGGACGATGGTGCTCGTGCTCGGCCTGTGCGGACTGAGATGGGGGGAGATGGCCGGACTGCACGTCGAGGACGTGGATTTCGCCAGACATCGGCTTTCGGTCAGACGGAGCGCCACCACAGTCAGCCACGAGGTGGTGGTCGACCTGCCAAAATCCGGCAGGTCGAGGCAGGTCGTGTTCCCCAGCACACTCGACGCCCCGCTGCGCGATCGGTGCGCCGGGAGGGAAGGCCGCGAGCCGCTGTTCCCCGCGCAGGACGGAGGATATCTGGCGCGCACCGCGCCGCCGAACGACCCGACCAAGTGGTTCTGGCGGGCGAAGAGGCGCGCCGGCGTCCCTCTCGGACTCACCTACCACGACCTGCGCCACACCGCGGCGAGCCTCATGGTCAGCTCCGGAGCGAACGTCAAGGCCATCCAGAACCAGCTCGGCCACGCGAGTGCGGCGATGACCCTGGATGTGTACGCCGACCTGTTCGACGACGATCTGGACGCGGTCGGTCTGGCGATGGATTCGTTGCTGCTTCGGGAAAATGTTGCCAAAATGTTGCCAAAAACGACTGCGAGCGCGGCGTGATTCAAGCGGGAGTAAGGCTTTCGGGCTTGATGTAGCGGGATTCGATTCCCCGCATCTCCACGGATTGAAAGCCGCCAGAAATGGCGGCTTTTCCTTTATTTCCAACGGTTTCCACCACTTTTGCAATTCACCCTTTATCGCGATATTTCTCAAAAACATGGGCAAAATGTGGGCACGAATCATGCGTCAGCAATGACGGCTTTTCGTATTGGTAATCACATTTCTCGTTTGGTGAAACAACGCATGTCGGCAGCAACGCCTCCGTATTATCGAAATAACCGTCCGGCGCCTTTCAATATTGCAAGCCGCCGGCCAGCCAACCATCGAAAGGGACGATATCATGGCGAAGCTTACAGAGGAAATGAAGGATTTCATCAGCAGCAATCTCGCTTGGGTGGCCACCATCGGCAAGGATGGACACGTCGATTTGGGGCCGAAAATGAGCACGTTCGTCATCGATGACACTCATATCGGCTATCACGAGCGTACCGCCGGTCAAATGTACCGTAATCTGCTCGACGGCAGCGAACTGGTCATCGCAGTGGCCAATCTTGAGCAGAAGCGAGGTTATCGTTTCCGTGGCAACGTCACTCTGCATTCCGATGATGCGATCTACGATGAGCAGGTCGCCGTGGCCGAACATAACGGCACGAAGAAGCCCATGACCATTCCCGTTCTGGAGATCACGGAGATTCAGGACTTGACGCCAGGGGCGACCGCAGGCAAGACCATCGTCAAGGACTGACGCCCGTTCAACGCATACGGCTAATACCATCCATCCAAACGCGGAAACGCGCTCTGGCCCTCCCTTGGAAAGAAGGTCCAGAGCGCGTTTCATTTTTCTGTCAAGACAAAAAGAGCTAGATCAAAGTATTTCCGCTCCGTCATACAGTGACGTTGCGCAATAACGCTATTTGATGATCGGTCTCAACGGCGCGGACACGTCCACGTTATGCTTGTCTCCAATCACGTTCGGATCATTGACGATCTTGTCCACCACCGCTTTCTTGAGCTTCAGGTCCGAGGAATCACCCCATACGATCACGCGGTCTCCCCCATTGAGTTCCGTGGTGATGGAATCCTGGGTCGCCGCGGTGACCTTGGTGATGGAGTTGCGCATCGATTCCGGCAGTGAGCTGAGAATCTTCAACGCTTCCTTGATAGGACGCCTAGACAGGCTCGCATCGACGTTCTGCACTTCGATGACGGGAATGCCTTCCACGGAAACGCCGCTGACGGAATTGAGCACGCGGCCCTTGCTGTCGACCGCCGTCATATGGTCCTCGCTGGTTTTGAGCATGGCCGCGGGTTTCTGCGCCTTGATCGTCACTTCAAGCGAGTTCGGCAGCTGTTTCTTCGACTTGGCTGACGTGACTCCCGGAATCGCCTTGATCCGCTTCTCCACGGCTCCATCCGAAACCAGGAACAACGATTTTCCGGACTGCTGCCTCGCGATGTCAAGCACCTGCGATTCGCTCACCCATTCGTTGGCGCCGACCACGCTGATGTTGCCTGGCTCCAAACGGAACACCGACGAGAAGAGGAACAGCCAGACGACAGCTCCCAAAACCACGGCTACGACAAGACCGATGAGCACGCGCAGGACTATGGCTCGCGCGCCGGCCTGACGGCGTTCCTTGAGCCGTTCGCCGAAATCAACCACTTTCGGACGTGTCATGATGCCGATCGTGCCGGTGGTCTCCTGCAGGGTTTTGGAAACCAGGTCCTCGCTTTGCAAACGTCGCGCGTCTACGAAGCCTTCGGCTTTTGAACGGTCCGCGTACCCTTCAATCGACCGTCCTTCGGCATGCTCCGATGAGATGGACCGTCCGGAACGTCGACCGCCCGACTGATCCGTCTCCTGCACATCCTTGCCGGAACTGATGACCCGTCGAGCCATCAGCCCTCGCAATCCCAACGATGCGCTTCAAGAGCATGCAGGATGACCTCGTCCATCTGCGTGATGTCGCCGGCGCCTACGGTGAAGATGACGTCGCCATGATGCGCACGCATCACCATCATCTGGGCCGCGGTGTGCATGTCTTCGACGCCACGGATCCAATCCTTGGCCGGTTCATGCTCAAGCTTGAGCGCCTCGTCCACGATGGTGGCCGGAGTCACGTCGGGGAAATCCTCCTGCTTCTCGCGCGCGGGGAAGATGCCGGTAACGATGACGTCATCGGCCTTGGCAAGCGCCTGCGCGAATTCAGAGCTGAAGAAACGCGTGCGGGAGAACAGGTGCGGCTGGAAGATCACACGGATCTTGGACTGCGGGTAGCGGCGACGGGCCGCATCCAGCAGCGCAGCGATTTCGGTCGGATGATGCGCGTAATCATCGACGACCGTCACTTGGCTGACGGTGCCACGGACCTGGAAGCGGCGTGCGGCACCGAGGAACGAGGTGACCGCCGCGGAGGCACGTTCGACGTCCATGCCCAACAGCGCGGCCGCGATAATCGCCGCGGAGGCGTTGCGTGCGTTATGGATGCCGGGAACGGTAAGCGTCACTGCGATGCGGCGCTCCTCTTCGCCGATCAGTCCGCCCGGAATATGCAGCGTGAAATGTTCGGCTCCGCTTTCGGCGGTTTCGCTTTCCGATTCGATGCGTACCAGCGTGGCACCGTTCAGGTCGCCCAATTCGGCGGCGTTCCGTGTTGAATAGACGATCGTGCGTCCGGCCACGGTGGCGTCAAGCGCACGTAGCACGGCAAGGTTGCCTTCGTCGTCGCCGCACATGATTACGGCTTTGGTGGCGTGTCCGGCATGGTCCACGAATGCGGCCCGATAGTTGTCCTGCGTGCCGTAGTGGTCAAGGTGGTCGGCTTCGGAATTGGTGATGATGGCGATTTGCGGATGGTATTTGGCGAAGCTGCCGTCCGATTCGTCGGCCTCGGCCACCAGCACGTTGCCCTTGCCGGCATGGCCGCCGTCCAAAATGGCACCGTCTTTGCCTTGGATGGAACCGCCGATGGCATAGCTCGGATCGGCGAGTTCGCCTTCTCCGGCGTTCACGAGAATGTGCGCCAGCATGGAGCTGGTCGTGGTCTTGCCGTGGGCGCCGGCCACGGTCACCGCACGTTTCGCGTTCATCAGCAGGGCGAGGATGTCGCTGCGGTGCACGATGCGCTCCCCTGCCTCATGCGCGGCGACGATTTCCGGATTGTCCGGCTTGATGGCGCTGGAGAACACGACGGTGTTCTTGCCTTCGACGTTCTTCGCCTGCTGGCCGAATTCGACGGTGATGCCGAGGCTTTGCAGACGGTCGGTTTTGGCGCTTGGCTCACGGTCCGAACCATCGACCTCGACGCCCTGCTCATGCAGCATTTCAGCGAGCACGCTCATGCCCGCGCCACCGATGCCGATGAAATGCGTGGCACCTAGGTCATGCACCGTCTCTTCAGGTGCGAACGACGCATGGGTTGGGTCAAGAATTATGGTACCGGCTTCACGCTGGTTGTCAGACACGATTGCTCCTCGTAAATTGTTTTCAAGCTCATTTCATTATGGCCGCACCCATGGTCTCCCACGGGGCGCGGCCATGATTGTTCGGCCGGTTAATCAGCTGGCTGATCGATTAGCGCGAGCACGCGCTTCGCCATGACTTCGGCGGCGTCGCGGATGCCGTATTTCCACGCGTTGGCACCGTATCGGGACAGCTTGTCCGGATCGGCAAGCAGTTCCGGCACATGACCACGGACCCAATCCGGGGTGAAATCGCCATCCGCCACCATCAAGCCCCCTTCCGCGTCGACCACGGGCTGCGCGTTGAAACGCTGCTCGCCATTGCCGATCGGCAGAGGCACGTAAATCGCCGGCAGTCCCAAAGCCGTCAGCTCGCTGACCGTGCCGGCTCCGGAACGGCAGATGATCAGATCGGCGCAGGCGAACGCCAGATCGATGCGTTCCAGATAGGGAGCCACACGGTAATCGCCATCCGAAACGTGGTCGGGGCCAAGCTCGCCGAGCACGTCCTCTCCGGCGCTTACCGACACCAAGGAACGCACTTCGTCGTCTTTGCCCTTACCGGTCAGATGAATCACCTGGGCGTGCGCAAGCAGATCCTTGGCGGAAGCGGCCACAGCCCTGTTCACGTTCACCGCACCCAAGGATCCGCCGGTGATGACCACGAGCGGACGGTCCGGATCGACGCCAAGCTGCGCCGCGGCGGCTTTACGAGTGGCGGTACGGTCATGTTCCAGATCGGACGCCAATCGTGCGATTGCCGGACGAAGCGGCAGGCCCACGCGTTCGACTTCGACGCCCCTGCGTGGTTTCAGTCCTGGCTGGGCGTATGCGGCACCGATCATGGACGCCCAACGCGCGCCCAGCTTGTTGGCCATGCCTGCGCGTGCGTTCTGTTCGTGAATCGCAATCGGAATGCCCATGCTGTGCGCGGCCGCGTATACGGGTGCGGACGTGTATCCGCCGAAACCGACGACCACTTGGGCCTGATGCCGGGTGAGGATGTCACGTACTTTGGCCTTCTCGGCCTTCCATTTGGCTGGAAACTGCAGCGCAGCCTTATTGGGCCTGCGCGGGAACGGCACTTTTTCGATGGTTTCCAGTTCGAAACCGGCCTGCGGAACCAAATCACGCTCCAGACCGACGGCGGTGCCCACCACCGCGATATCCGCTTCCGGTTCAAGCTCGCGAATCACATGCGCCACGGCGAGCAGAGGATTGACGTGGCCTGCCGTGCCGCCACCGGCAAGAACGATATGCTTCTGATTGCTCATAATCCACGAGCTTAGCCCACCATGCGGCGGCAGGCCACGCGGCATACCGCCGCCGATGCAGATACTTACATTTCGTCTACTTTTCTTTTGCTTGCTTCGCAACTCGCATGACGGGAACCGATTACAGTATGCGGTTCTCGGCTTTGACCTGCGGCTGCTCCTTCATCAGGCTGATGGCCACGCCGGCGGCCCCCAGACACATGATAAGAGACGATCCGCCTGCTGATACGAACGGCATCGGCACGCCCATGACCGGCAGCAGGCTGACGACGACGCCGATGTTGACAAACGCCTGGCCGACGATCCATACCGCGATGCACACCAACGCCATGGTGATGTACCGGTCGCGGACCTGCACGGCCACCATCAGCATGCACCACGTCATGACGATGAACAGCAGAATCACCATGGCTGCTCCGACGAATCCGGTTTCCTCGCCGATGATGGCGAAGATGAAATCGTTGTGCGCTTCGGGAAGATAGCCCCATTTCTCGCCGGAATTGCCGATGCCGACGCCCAACAAGCCACCGGATGCGATCGCGTATTTGCCGTGGACCGCCTGATAGCACACGCCCTGCAGGTCGGACGGAGAGCAGGTCCGGTAGGCCGCCATGATGCGGCCGAGTCGGTTGGGGCTGGTCAGAATGAATCCGACGATACCGCATATGCCAAGCAGCGCGGCTCCGGCAAGCCATTTGCCGGGGAATCCGCCAAGCAGCAATGCAATGCCGCCAATTGCGAGAATGATCAAGCCCGTACCAAGATCCTTGCCGGACATGACCAGGCAGAACGCGCACAGATAGCCGAGAATAAGCTTGGAGTACGCGCGGGGCGCGCCGACCTTCTTCACCTGCTTGCGCGCGTTGATCAGCTCGTTCGGCATCCAGATGCATAACGCCAGCTTGACGATTTCCGCGGGCTGCATGGTGAACACGCCCGGAATGCCGATCCATCCTTTGTTGCCGTTGACTTCGACGCCCAATGGCGTCAGCGTGGCGGCCTGCATGACCATGGCGCCAAGCAGGAACCAGAAGCTGATCTTTCGGTAGAAAGCAGCCGACAGCATCATCGTGATGAATGCTATGACCAGGCCGAACACGCAGTACATGCCCTGTTTCAGCGCCTGCGCCCACGGCGACTGCCCGTTGGCGATCATGTTCACCGAAGAGCTGGAGAACACCATGATCACGCCGAAGATCGTGAGGATGATCACGCATAGGCGGAATCCGTGGAAGCACCATAACGGGTTGGCGAGATTACGCGTTCCGCCGTTCTTCAACGGTTCTCGTGTCTGTGCCGCGGCGCCGTCCGTCATGTTCGGACGGCTTGCGGAAGACGTGATGCTACGGCTGGCCTCAGGCTTCCCCATGCTCATTCACCCAACGCTGAGCCTGCTGCGCGAACTGGTTTCCGCGATCGGCGTACGACTTGAACTGGTCCATGGACGCGCAGGCCGGAGCCATGAGCACCACATCGCCGGATTGCGCGTAGGTGCCGGCAGCATCGATGGCGCGGGCCATGACGGTGTCGTTGTCCGTGGGATCGATGATGGACATGGGAATGTCGGGAGCGCTTGCCTTGAACGCGTCCAGCATTGGCTGCTGGTCCTTGCCGATGATGATGGCCGCCTTGATGGTGTGCGCCTGGTCGGCAACGAGCTGTTCGAAACGGCTTCCTTTGGCAAGTCCGCCGGCGATCCACACCACGGACTTGTCCGCGAAGCTGTTAAGCGACGCCTTGGCCGCATGCGCATTGGTGGCTTTGGAGTCATCCACGAAACGGATGGTGCCACCGTCGGACGTTTTGGCGACGGCGACGGTCTGGATGCGGTGGCCGCCCGGCGTGAACTGCTTGAGCGCGGCCAACGCCTTGTCTTTGTCAGCTCCGAGACCCAACACCAGCGCCAACGCGGTCAGGGCGTCGGCGAGCAGATGCGGGTAGACCGTGCCATCCGGCTCGGTCAGATGCGTGAAATCGGTGACCTTCGCCACTTGGAACGGCTTTCCCGCTTCTCCGCCGGCAATGCCGGACATGTCGACGATCCAGCCATCTTTCACACCGATCTGCCCGTCCTTCGGCTCGGCCAACGTGAAGCCGATCCTGCGGCATTCCGGCGCGGTCTGGGCCGCGAACGCCAATTTGGTGACGCGTTCGTCGTCGGCGTTGTAGACCAGCGCCTTCTTGACGTTGTGGAACACCTTCGCCTTGTCGGCGGCATAGTTCTCGATGCCGCCATGCCAATCGAGATGGTCGTCGGCGATGTTGGTGATCGCCGCGCAGTCGAGTTCCAGAGAATAGGTGAAATGCAGCTGGAACGAGCTCAGTTCGACGCAGAGCACGTCGTTCGCGGGGTCGACGGCGGCGTGCGACACGGCTTTGCCGATGTTGCCGACGGCGGGAGCGGCCAGGCCGCATGCGGTCAGCATTTCGGAGGTCATTTCCGTGGTCGAGGTCTTGCCGTTGGTGCCGGTGATGCCGATCCACTGCGCCGGCTTGCCGGTGGTGTTGCTGTTCACGCGCAGCTGCCAGGCCAGTTCGACTTCGCTCATGACCGGTATGTTGCGTTTCTGCGCCTCAAGGATGAATGGCGTGCGCGGGTTGAAGACCGGCGAGGTCATCACCATGTCGGTATTGTCCCAATCGATTTGGTCGAAGGAATGCAGGTCGGCGTCCGGCTTCTTCTCATCCACGCCCAGCACTCTGCCGGCACGGGAGCCCAGCACTTCCATCATGCTTTGCCCGGAGACACCGAGACCAGCCACGATTACGGTCTTGCCATCCATATTCATATCCATCACCCTTCAATCGGAAACGTCATTTGCCGTGATAGCACACTCATATTGCGGGGCGTAAAGCCGCGCCCGCAATCGTGTCATAGGCCGGAACGGGCCACCCAATCGCCGTAGAACAGCACCAAGGCGATCAGCACGAACAGCATCTCGATCATCCAGAACCGGACCACGACCTTCACTTCCGGCCAGCCCTTCAATTCGAAATGATGATGGATCGGGGCCATCTTGAAAACGCGCTTGTGGGTCATCTTGAAGTAGCCGACCTGGATGATGTCGCTCATGGTCTCGATGACGAACAGACCGCCAAGGACGATCGCCAGGAATTCGGTGTGCGTGGCGATGGACATGGCTGCGAACAGACCGCCAAGCGCCAAGGAGCCGGTGTCTCCCATGAAGATGGAGGCCGGATTGGAGTTGTACCACAGGAAGCCGAAGCAGGCTACGGCCGCGCACGCCGCGATGATGGTCAGGTCAAGAGGATCGGACACCGCATAGGTGAAGCCTGGATGGTCCGAACCCTTGAGGTGGTAGAACTCCCAGAACGCGATGATCGCATAGCCGATGAAGGCGATCATCGAGGAGCCGGCGGCCAAGCCATCAAGACCGTCGGTCAGATTGATGGCGTTGGTCCATGCGGTCATCAGGAAATTCACCCAGATCACGAACAGCACGATGGCCACGACACGACCGGCGAATTCAAAGCTGAAGAACGGCTTTTCGATGAAGCTCATGCCGGCCTGGGCGCTGGGGAAGCCGGATTTGGTCGGCAGAATCAGCGCCAGCACCGCGTATATGGTGGCGAGGATGAACTGTCCGATGAACTTGCCCTTGACGGTCAGTCCCTCGCTCTGCTTCTTGCGGACCTTCGCGAAATCGTCGATGAATCCCAAGAATCCCATCGACAGCATGGCGAACAGCACCAAGACCGCGGACCACGACGGCACCTCTCCCCTGGTGAAGAACCGATACAGTGCCGAGGAGCACCAGCCGAGCACCACCGCGAGGTTGATGACCACGCCGCCAAGCGTCGGCGTGCCGCGCTTGACGAGATGCGACTTCGGGCCATCCTGACGGATGTACTGTCCGTAGTTGAGCTTGTGCACCAACTTAATCAGCAGCGGAGTGCCCACAATCGTCACAACGAGCGACACCATAATGCCGATGATGAGTGAAATCACCTGATCTTCTCCGTTTCAGTCAGCTATGATCGGCACGACGCCGATTCCGTCAGTTTTGCGTCCAACGCTCCGCCAGAGCGCTCAATCCGGACGCGTGGGATCCTTTCAGCAACACCACTGTACCCTCATGGTCGGCCGCAAGCCGGGTGACCATTCGGTCGGCCTGTTCGGCATCATGCGCCCATTGCACCATCGTCGGGTCGGCGGCAACCGCCTTGCCGCCCTGCGCCATGGCCTCGGCAAGCGCGTCCAACGCCTCGTCGGAAGTGCTGCCGACCGTCACAAGCGCGTCCGCACCGCCCTCGACGGCGTATCTGCCGACGTCCTCATGCAGGCGATGCTCATCCGGTCCGAGCTCCAACATGGCTCCGAGAACCGCTATTCTGAACGGCTGCTGCTCGGCGCCGGCATGCCAGCGCGACAGGCCATCGAGTCCGGCCTTCATGGAATCGGGGTTGGCGTTGAACGAATCGTCGATCAGTGTGAACGACGTTTCGGGCTTGGTGACGGTGGACACCGCCATGCGATGCGGGCTGATGCTCGTCACGTCGGATAGGCCGGAGGCCACGTCGTCAATCGGCATGCCCAACGTCATCGCCACCGTGGCTGCGGCAAGCGCGTTCATGACGTTGTGCTGTCCGCAGATGCCGAGCGTGACGTTGGCGTGCCGGCCTGTCTTGTCTTCCAGTACGAATGACGGATGGTCGAGATCGTCGCAGCGCACGTCGAGCGCGGTCGTGTCCAGTTGCGCGTCTTCTTTCTGCGGCAGGCCGAACCACAGCACATCGGCCGGAGCGATGGCGCTCATCGCGGCCACATGTTCGTCGTTGGCGTTGAGGATGGTCAGGCCGCCCGGCACCAGTCCGCGTACGATTTCCGATTTGGCTTGGGCGATGCGTTCCGCAGAGCCGAATTCTCCCAGATGCGCCACGCCCACCTTGAGCACCACGGCGATGTCCGGCGGAACCAGGGAGGTGAGGTTGGCGATTTCGCCCACGTGATTGGCGCCCATTTCCGCCACCAGGAAACGCGTGTCGGCGTTCACCTTGAGCGACGTCAGCGGCAGGCCGATCTCATTGTTGAACGATCCGACCGGAGCGACGGTGTCGCCCATTTTGGACAGCAGCGATTTGAGCAGATCCTTGGTGGTGGTTTTACCGACGGAACCGGTGATGCCGATGACGGTGAACGGCGATTCCAGCGCGCGCCGGCGCTCGATATTATGCTTGGAGAGCGCTCCCAACGCCTTGACGGTGTTTTCTACGACGATCTGCGGCACTTGCGCGCCCGCGATTTCGTGGTCGACCAGTGCGGCCACGGCCCCCTGCGCGCCGACCTTCGGCACGAAATCATGACCGTCGACGCGTTCGCCGGCAATCGCCACGAAAACGGATCCCGGCACGATCTGGCGCGAATCCGTGAAAGCGCTGATGGCCACCGGTTCGTCGGTCGGCATGGTCGTCGGCATCAACCGTCCATCAACCGCCTGCGCGATCTCCGTCAGGCTCATCGGCATCATGGTCGGGCTGCTCACTGTCGTTACTCCTCTAATGGTTGGGTTTGTGTTTGATGTGGAGAATGTTTCGTTCCACGTTTAGTTCAGGTCACGCGAGACGCGTAACGCGCTTTTGATGTTGGCTTTCCTCACGCCGGCGGCCAGCACCATGGCGATGGACAGGGACAGCGAACGGCTGTCCGTCTGGCCGTATGCCGTCGCGGCCTGCGCCGCAAGCAGGTCGGATTCCTGGGTTCGTCCCGCGATGCGGGTCTGTTTGCCGACCGCGCATCCGAATTTTGCGACGAGTTTCGCAACCTCGGCATCGCTCAGCCCGTTGTCATCGCAGGCAAGCACATCGACGCTGACCGATTGCAACGCGTCCTCACGCAGGGTCTCTTCATCCAACGCGAGGATCACAGCGGCTGCGCCATCTTCGGCGCACACCGCCATGGTACGTTGCACATCGATGGCCGACAGAGGATATTCCAGATTGAGGAAGCGTTCCAATGACTGTGAATCGGACGAGCTGATCACGCCGACGGGGTTGCCCAGCATGTGCAGGAAATCCGCGAGGTTCCTCACTTCGGATTCCACGATCTCCCTGTTCTTCCCCGTGATGGCGAACACGGCCAATGCGTCGGACGGATTGCCGGCCATGTCGCTCACCAGTTTGCCGAGCTGTCCCATGGTGGGTTCGGCGTAGATGAGCGGAATCTGGATGTCGTCGGTTTGACCGCGCAGCGCATGGGGCACGATCGCGCCATATGCTCCCTGCTCCTGAGCCTGCGACAACTGGTGCACGTCCACATCGGCGGACGGGACGAACAGTGCGCCGGGACGCACCGATTCGACATCATCCGCGATGGAAGTGATCGTCACTTCAGCCGCCGACGTCGGATCAAGATCGAAACCGTATCGGCTGGCAAGCAGCCCTAAAGTCATTCGTCTGTTCATGGATTCGCTGACCGCGCTCACCTTTCCGTCCCTCCGTGTCCGAATACGTATTCGCTCACCAATTCACCGGAATAGCATCCGTGCGAGGTGAAGACGCCGGCACTTCATACTTCTGCATAAGGAATTCACCAATCTCCGCGGTGACAGGACCCGCCGTCAAACCGCCGAAGCTGCCTTGGGGGTCTTTGAGCACCACGGTGATTACGAAGCGTGGATTATCCGCGGGAATGATCGTCGAGTAATCGCTGATGATCGAGGTCAGTTGGCCGTTCGCTCCGGCGACTTCTGCTGTGCCTGATTTCGCCGCCATACGATAGCCGTCGACCTTCACGAAAGTGTTGTAGTGTTCAGCGGACGATTCCATGGCGTTGAGCATCTGGCTCGCCACGGATTCGTCGATGACGCGTGTCGCCTCGCCCTTGGACTGCTGCTCTTCGACATGCCCCGCGGTGTCGGTGATGGACTTGATGATGCGTTGCGGCTTTTTGACGCCCTTGTTGGCTATCACCGAAACCGCGTTGGTCAGCTGCATGACGTTCACCGTGTACCCTTGACCGAACAGCACGGTGTTGCGGGTTCGCCTGTCCCAGCTATCCGAGGGGTGCAGCACGCCTTCGGATTCGCCTGGCAGGTTCAGTCCTGTGGCCTGTCCGATACCGAATTTGCTGATGAAGTTGTACCGCTGCTCGTTGGTCATCTTGTCTCCGGCAATGACCATGCCAACGTTCGACGACTGTTCGAGGATGCCGGCGAGCGTCCAATGTTCGTTGCCATGGTCCACCGCGTCCTTATAGGTCTGTCCTTCCACGGTCACCGTGTTCGGTACCGTGAATTTGTCATCGATCTTGTGCAATCCCAGTTGCAGCATGCCCGACATGGCCAGCACCTTGCCGATGGAGCCAGGTTCGAAGGTCTCACTCACCGCCCGGGAGGAGCCCATCTTCGCCTGGTCGCTTCCGGCCTCGGTCGTATCGCTGTCCGCCAAAGCGAGGATGTCGCCCGACTGCACGTCCTGGACCATGGCGATGCCCCAAGCGGAATGGTATTTGTTTTCGCTGTCGCTCAGCACTTTCTCGGTGTACCACTGCACATCCCGGTCGATGGTGAGGGTGACGTCGGATCCGTTGACCGCGTCTTTGGATTCGGTCATGGTTCCGGGGATTTCGACGCCGCTGTTGCCCTGTTGGTACACCTGGTAGCCGTCACGGCCCGTCAATGTCTTGTTTTCCATCTGCTCGATGCCGGCCACGCCCTTGCCGTCGGCGTCGACACCACCCAATAGCGAGCCCATCAAAGTGCCGTTGGAGTACAGACGTTCGTTGCTTAGTTCCGCGTAGACGATGCCGCCGAGGTTCAGCTTGGAGATTTTACGCTTGACCGCAGGCGTCACGTCCTTCTTCAATACCACGTATTGCCCGCTGATCGACAGTTTGGCGCCCAGTTCCGTGGCGTCCATGCCCAATACGGGGGCCAGCAGACGAGCCACGGCTGCGGCTCCCGTCACGCCGACCGGCTTGCCGTTGATCTGGTGGCAGTTGCTGCCGGTCTGTTTGGTGCAGGTGGTCGGTATGAACGCCTGCGCCTGTTCGGGGTTGCCGATGATGGTGTAGCGTTCGACGCTTTGCGCGAGAATCGCGCCATTGGTATCCATGATCTTGCCGCGTCGAGCCTTCAACGTCACGGTGGTGGTACGGCTTTGCGCCGCGGCCTGCGCCATGCCTTTGCCGTTGACCAGTTGAATATTGGCAAGTTGGATAAGGCAGGTGGTGCCCATCAGCGCCAGAACGACGCCGATGGCCATGGTTTTCGTCAACAGGTTCTTGTGGAAGAACGTATAGATCCTGCGGATAGGGTTCACCGGGTCTTGTCTCCACTTGCGTTTGCCTGATAGCCGTTCAGATCGATGGTCAATGCGCCTTTCTGCGGGACCATGCCCATCTCTTCGGCCTTGCTCGGCAATGAGGCGTCAAGTTCGTCGAGCTTGGCCTGATCGTCCTCGACGTCCTGGGTCAGCTGGGTGATATGCGTTTCGATTTGGCTCGCCTCGAAGGAATTCTGCACCATTTGGGTACGCAGCATCAGTGAGCCCAGCAGGCATACGCCAAGGAACACCGCGGCGATGACCAGGTGCAGCAGCGGCGTGCTGCGGGTCCGCGTCCATGTGATGAGTTGTTCGAAGCCGTGACGGATGCCGTTGCCTTCGACTCTGGTCCCTTTGATGACGTGCAGTTCGGGACGCGTGGTGCCGATGGTCTCGGTCTGGCTTTTGCGGCCGGCCGGAGCCGCATTCGAAGCGATCGTTCTTGGTGCCGCCACTTCAGTCCCTGCTTCCTTGTCTGGTCATGCTTGCGTAATCCGCGCCTTGGTCGAACCGTTTGCGCCATCGTGCGGGAATCGGTCTGGTCAATTCCACCGCGCGCAATCTGACGGACGCCGATCGTGGATTGTTGGCGATTTCCTCCGCGTCCGCCTTGATGGCGCCGCGGGTCAGTTCCTTGAAGAACGGCATCATGTCGGGCGGCACCACGGGCATATCCGCCGGAGCGTCGACCTTAAGCCCTTGGTTCATAAAGGCTTTGACGGTTTTGTCTTCCAACGAGTGGTACGACTCCACCACCAGACGTCCTCCCACGGCAAGGTGGTTGGCGATTTGCGGCAGCGTGCCGGCAAGCTTGTCCAGTTCGCCGTTGACTTCGATGCGCAACGCCTGGAAGACGCGTTTCGCGGGGTTGCCGGCGGGACGGTGGGCCTGCGGCACGACCTCGTCCACCAAACGATTGAGCTGGCCCGACGTGGTCAGCGGCTCGGTTTCACGCCGGCGTACGATTTCCCGTGCGATCTGCTTGGAGAACCGCTCCTCGCCGTATGTGCGGAAGATACGCACCAAATCGGCGAACGAATATTCGGCGAGCACCTGCTCTGCGGTCAGGGGCTGCGTCACGTCCATACGCATGTCGAGCGGCGCGTCATGGGAATAGGAGAAGCCACGTTCCGTCTCATCGATCTGCAGGCTGGACAATCCGAGGTCCATGAACACCGCGTTGACCTTGTCGACGCCTTGGTCGGAAAGCACTTGGGAGAAGTCGTCGAATGCCGCGTGCACGGGCGTGAAACGGTCGGCAAGGCCTTCCATTTCCATGCGTTTCGTGGCGAGCGCGAGCGCCTCGGTGTCCCGGTCGATGCCGATCAGGCGGGCGTTGGGGCTTGCTTTGAGGAACGCTGTGGAATGCCCGGCGAGGCCGAGGGTGCAATCCACCGCGATCGAGCCGGGCTTCGCCAATGCCGGTGCCACCAGGTCCACGCAATCGCGGAGCAGCACCGGCTGATGAATCGTCGTCACGTCTGTCATTAGAACTCCATCGCCGGCAATACGTCATCGGCAATGTCGGAATATCCTTGTTCCTTGTCGGCCAAGTAATCCTCCCATGCCTGTCTGTTCCAAATCTCGGCCCGGGTTCCCACGCCGATCACCACAATGTCGCTGCCCAGATTCGCGTAATCGCGGAGCATCTGCGGCACAAGCACGCGTCCCTGCTTGTCTGGTTCCTGGTCGACCGCGCCGGAAAGGAACACACGCAGGTAGTCGCGTGCCGCCTTGTTTCCCATGGACGTGCGTTGGATCTGCACCGCGATCCGCCTGAATTCCGATTGCGGCAGCAGGTAGACGCATCGTTCCTGGCCTCTTGCCATCACCATGCCGGAGCCCAGTTGGCTGCGGAACTTCGCAGGCAATGCCATACGTCCTTTGGCGTCGATTTTCGGAGTGTAGGTGCCCAGCAGCAATGGCGGCAAGCCCGCCATCATGCCGCCGGATTGAGCCGGGTCATCGTCGGAGACGGGTTCTGCTCCAATGTCATGGACCATTACCGCACCTCCTTTTTGCCCACACTCGGCCCACCAATCCGAGACACTTTCCCCACTCTACCCCACCGCTCACCATTTTTCCCCACGAAAAAGCAAAAATGCCTCAAAATATTGTCGATTTCTCCCCATATTTGAGATTGCGCGTCCGCACCGTACAGTTCCGGCGTTGTCAGTCCATCGCGATTCGCCGCGGCCAATCGCCGCTCGTAGAAGCCTTGGGGTACATTAGAGTGCCTTAAGTTTTTGATGAAGGGACAGCAATGTCGAGTTATTCCGCCCAGTTGCGTGGGGAGCAACAGGCCGTCAGCCGCGCATATGATCGTCTGGACGCGTTGAGGGCGCAGGCTCGGTCGCGTCTCGACACGGTCCGGGCCGCAGGATCGCACGGTTCGCCCACGCAACGCACCGAACGCGATTCCTTCGCCACCATGTACGAGGACCGTCTCACCCAGCTTCGTGCGGTGGAGGATCGTCTGGTTTTCGGCAGGCTCGACGACGTGCATGGCGCGCATCGCTACATTGGGCGTATCGGCCTGTCCGATGAGGATCATGAGCCGATTCTCACCGACTGGCGCGCCGACGCGGCACGCCCGTTCTATGAGGCGACGCCTTCGAATCATGGCGACATCGTCATGCGCCGGCATATCACGTTGAGTTTCAGGGAAGTGGTCGGCGTCGAGGATGAGGTGCTCGACGTGCATTCCGATCAGGTCGGCGAGGCGTCCTCCAATGGCACATTGACCGGCGAGGGTGCTCTGCTTGCGTCGCTTAACGCCAAACGCACCGGCAAGATGACCGATATCGTGGCCACCATCCAGGGCGAGCAGGACCGTATCATCCGTGCGGACCTCAACCAGGCGGTGGTGGTGCAGGGCGGTCCGGGAACCGGCAAGACCGCGGTCGCGTTGCATCGCGCGGCCTACCTGTTGTATACGCATCGTCGCGCGTTGCAGCGTTCCGGAGTGCTGGTGGTCGGCCCCAGCTCGACGTTCCTGCATTACATCGACCAGGTGCTCCCCTCGCTGGGTGAGACGGGTGTGGTCAGCCGTACCATCGCGGATCTGATTCCCGGCATCATCGCCACCGCGCATGACGACCCGTATGCGGCCAAGCTCAAGGGTGAACGCCGTATGGCCAAGGCGATCGCCAATGCCGTGGCGGCTCGTGAACGCGTGCCTTCGCATCTGCCGGTCATCCGCATCAACGGTTTCAACGTGCCGATGGTACGTGCGGATATCGAGCAGGCCATCGCCGATGCCAAGCGCACGCGGCAGCCGCATAACAAGGCGCGCGAGACCTTCGTGCGCGACATGCTGTCGGCCATGCGCAACCGGTACGTCGAACGGCTTGACTACGAGCCGGAGCAGGCCGAGCTTAACGATGTGATGCAGCAGTTGCGTATGAACGACGATTTGCGCAAGACGCTGAACCTCGCATGGCTGCCGATGACCGGCGAATGGTTGGTCGACCAGCTGTTCGCGAAACCGCAGCAATTGCGCCGTTTCGCCCCCTGGCTCGAAGAGCGTGGCATCGAGACGCTGACGCGTCCGAAGGGCTCGCCCTTCACCGTCAGCGACGTACCTCTGCTGGATGAGGCCATGGAATTGCTTGGACCGGATCCGAAGGCCGTGGCCAGGCAGAAGGCGTTGGATGCCAAGCGCGCCGAGGAAGAGCAGTTCGCCAAGGACACGCTGGCGCAGGCCGGTATCGGTTCCGGCATCGTCACTTCGCAGATGCTGGTGGACAATATCAATGGTATGGACGCCGAATTAACCGCGCAGCGCGCCGCGGCCGACCGCGAGTGGACGTATGGCCATATCGTGGTGGATGAGGCGCAGGAGCTGACCGCGATGGATTGGCGCATGCTGATCCGTCGTTGTCCGTCGCGCTCGTTCACGATTGTGGGCGACGTGGCGCAGACCTCCGCGTTGGGCGGTACCCGGTCCTGGCGTCGCATGATGGACCCGCTGTTCGGCGAACGCAACTGGCAGCTCAACGAGTTGACGATCAACTACCGCAATCCGAAGGAGGTGTCGCAGCTCGCCAGCGATTTCGCCTCGTCCGAAGGCCTGTACATCTCCACGGTGAACGCCGTGCGTGGCGTCCCGGATTCAGTCAAGCGTCTCACCTTGCGTGACGATAGCCTGATCGGCGACGCCGTCGCGCAGCAGACCGTCGAGTTGGTGCGCGCCTACGTTTCCTCCGACGGTACCGGTCGTGTGGCGATCATCGCGCCGGACGATATGCTCAAGCCGTTGCGCGCACGCGTATACGCACAACTTCAGGATGAGCTCGACCCGAAGGAATTCGACAGGCTCGATGCCCAGAGTTCCTGGGACGAGCAGGTCACCGTATGTTCCACACAGACCGTGAAGGGTCTGGAGTATGATGCCGTGATGGTGGTCCAGCCCGGACGAATCGAGGAGAACGCGCCGTCGCGTATCGTAGCGGCCTCCGATTTGTATGTCGCCATGACGAGGCCCACGCAGCGTCTGCTTATACTGCGGACAAAAGACGACGAAAAGCTGCTCAAGCTATAAGGTAGGAACCATGCCTAAAGCATTGTTACTTGAAAACATCCATCCCGACGCGGCGCAGTCGCTGCGCGACCATGGCTTCGAGGTCGAGTGCCTCAAGGGAGCCCTGAGCGAGGACGAGCTGATTGATGCGTTGGAAGGTGTCGACCTGCTCGGCATCCGTTCCAAGACCAGTGTGACCCGCAAGGTCATCGACGCGCGTCCGACGCTCACCGCGGTCGGCTGCTTCTGCATTGGCACCAACCAGGTGGATCTCGAATACGCGGGCAAGAACGGCACCGCCGTCTTCAACGCGCCGTATTCGAATACCCGTTCCGTGGTGGAGCTGGTGATCGGCGACATCATCTGCCTGATGCGCCGCATTCCCGCGCACACCCATCATATGAAGCACGGCATGTGGGATAAGTCCGCCTCCGGCTCCCATGAGGTCCGAGGCAAGACGCTCGGCATCATCGGCTACGGCAACATCGGCTCCCAGCTTTCCGTCGTCGCCGAGGCGCTTGGCATGCGCGTGCTGTTCTATGACATTGAAGAGAAGCTCGCCATGGGCAACGCCCACCGTTGCGACACGCTCAACGAATTGCTGGAACAGTCCGATGTGGTCACGCTTCATGTGGATGGACGCAAGTCGAACACGGGATTCTTCGGCGAAGACCAGTTCGAGCATATGAAGCAGGATGCCATCTTCATCAACCTGTCCCGTGGTTTCGTGGCGGATTTGGATGCGTTGAAGAAGCATCTGGATTCCGGCCATCTGTCCGGCGCGGCGGTGGACGTGTTCCCAATCGAACCGAAGAAGACCGGCGACGAGTTCCTGACCGACCTTGCGGACGAGGACAACATGATCCTCACCCCGCATATCGGCGGCTCCACGCTTGAGGCGCAGAAGTCCATCGGACAGTTCGTCTCCCAGCGTCTTGAGGATTATTGGTTCAAGGGTTCCACCATGTTGTCGGTGAATCTGCCGCAGATCACCCTGTCCGACATCAAGTCGAATTTCCGCATCGCCCACCTGCATGCGAATCTTCCGGGTGTGCTGGCACGCGTCAACCGTGTGCTGGGCGAGGACGGCATCAACATCGCCGCCCAGGCCTTGGGCACGGAAGGCGAGATCGGCTATGTGGTCACCGATGTGGCGCAGCGCCCGGACCAGAGGGCTCTCGACCAGCTCGCCTCCATCGAGGGTACGATCCGCATGCGCGTGATCAGCTGAGCACGCAATACGAAACGTTACGATAATGCGGGCGGGGTTCCAACCATCAGGATTGGAACCCCGCCCGCATTATATATGCTGTATTTGCTTACGGATGCGGCACCCGTCTCACGCCATCATTCGGAACTTGCGCCCTTCAGCTCGTCGATGGCCCTTTGGAAGTCCTCCAGATTCTCGAAATTCTGGTAGACGCTGGCGAAGCGCATGTACGCCACCATGTCCAAGTCACGCAGCGGCTTGAGAATCGCCTTGCCGACCTCATCAGATTTGACTTGGGCCAATCCTCGTGAACGAAGATCCTCCTCGACCTTCTGCCCCAGCATCTTCAGATCGTCCTCGTTGATGGGACGGCCCTGGCATGCCTTGCGCACGCCGGAAATCACCTTATTGCGGTCGAATTGCTCGACGTTTCCGGAACGCTTCACGACCAATAGCATGGTCGTCTCCAATGTGGTGAATCGCTTGGAGCATTTCGGGCATTCGCGCCTGCGACGGATGGAGTGACCATCGTCGCTAATACGGGTATCGACCACCTTGGTGTCTGGATTCTGGCAAAACGGGCAATGCATGTTGTCCAGAATAGACTGAGCCCTTGAAATAAGCCACGCTTGGCGGCCCCTACGCCTCATGGGGAACAATGAGGCGCTGCCCCGCATGCAAAGACACCGTATCAAGGTTGTTCAGCCGCATCAGTTCATCCACCGTATCTCCGACATTGCCACCCTCCGGAGTGATGCTCGCCGCATACCTCCACAAGGTGTCGCCGGGTTGCACCGTATACACGACGACAGCGGTGGAATCCGGCGCGGACTGCGCACTTCCGGGCGCGATGAATCCAAAAAGACACCAGGCAAGACCGGCCGCCATGATCGCCATGGCGATTCGATTTGCCACATTTCCGATATTCGCCGCACCGTTCACCACGCCACTCCTTTTCGAACAGCTGTTCTATCGAACGCTTGTTCCAAGTATGGCACATATGTTCGATAAACGCAAACACACCTCGAACAGATGTTTGATTTTATCGGCGTTTCGCGTTATGCTTCTAAGGAACTACGAAAGGAGCCCATCGTGAGCACCATCCCCTTCACGCCCAAGAAGAGCGACGAGCGTCCGGATGAAAGCACGTTGACCGACCGCCAGCGCAAGGTGCTTGACGCCATCAAAACGCATTTGGCCAAGCAGGGATTCGCTCCTTCGTTCCGTGAGATCGGTGAGGCCGCAGGGCTTAAAAGCCCGTCATCCGTCAAACACCAGCTTCAGGTTCTTGACGAAAAAGGCTTCATCCGCATGAACGCGAACAAGGGGAGGGCCATCGAAGTGGTGAACCTCAATGACGAGGAGCCGAATGGAAAAGTCGCCCAGGTCATCCCGTTCCCCAGTCAGGACGATGCATGCGGCTCCATCATGGCCTCGCATGACGTTCCACTGGTCGGGCGCATCGCCGCCGGCGTGCCGATCACGGCCGAGCAGCATGTCGATGATGTGATGAGGCTTCCCGAACGGCTTACCGGCACCGGCAATCTGTTCATGCTTGAAGTGCACGGTGATTCCATGATCGACGCCGCCATTTGCGATGGTGATTTCGTGGTGGTCCGCGAGCAGAACAGCGCGGAGAATGGCGATATCGTCGCCGCATTGCTGGATGACGAGGCCACGGTCAAGACGTTCCGCAAGGATCACGGCCATGTCTGGCTGATTCCGCACAATCCGGCCTACTCCCCCATCGACGGCACGCATGCCGAGATCATGGGCAAGGTCGTCACCGTGCTGCGCAAGATCTGATTGCTTTCACACGTTAAACGGCAAAGGGCGTCGAACATACCATTTTGAGGCATGTCCGACGCCCTTTGCCATACCCTTTGCCATACCGCGCGGTTGTGCATTCACCTTGCGAATCCATCAAGAATGAACGCGAGGGCATTTCAAAATGTCGTCGCATTCTTGAAGTTCGGGAGCACGGTTCAGGAATGCAGTTCCTTGCGGCTGTCCGAATCGTATCCTTCAGGTTCAAGCTGGAAGGTGGTGTGCGGCACGGATACGGGGAAGTGCTCACGCAGGCAGTTCTGCAATTGGGAGAGGATGTCGGCGGCATCATCCATGGTCAGCCCGCGCTCCACTACCACATGGGCCATGACGACGGGCATGCCGGTAGAGACGGTGCTGGCGTGCAGGTCGTGCACGGCCACCACGTGCGGCACCTGCTCAAGATGTTCGCGCACCTCGTCCAGATCGAGTTCCTGTGGGGTTTCCTCCAGCAGCACGCGCACGGCGTTGCGCAGCAGCACGAACGCCCGGGGGATCATCATCAATGCGATGATGCCGCCCGCGACGGCATCGAAGCCGGCCCAGCCCGTTGAGATCAGCACGATGGCTGAAACGATCACGGCCACGGACCCCAATGCGTCGTTCATGACTTCGAGGAACGCGGCTTTCATGTTCATGTTGTCCTCGCTTTGCCCCGCGAGGATGAGGATCGAACCGACGTTGGCGGCAAGGCCGAGTATGCCCATGAACAGCAGCAACCGCACGTCGTGCACTTCGTCGGCGGCTCCGCCGAACAGCCTCATGCCGGCTTCGACGAGCGCGTAGATGCCGACGATCAGGAGCACGAGCGCGCCGACCGCAGCGGTGAGCACTTCGAGTCGCGCCCATCCCCAGGTGCGTTTGTTGCTGGGTTTGCGTTGCATGAGCACCGCGGTGACGGTGGAGGCGATCAGCACCGACATGTCGGTGAGCATGTGGCCGGCGTCGACCAGCAGCGCCAGCGATCCGGTGACGATGGCGCTGACCGCTTCGGCGATGAACACCGTGGAAGTCAGCCCCAATGACATCATGAGTCTTTTCTGGTGTTCGGCCCCGCTTGCGGCGGTCGTGGCGTCCACACCCGCATGGTTGTGTGCCATGATGGGTTTCCTTTCGTCGTCTTTGGTTCGATCCGCGGCTATTGAAACCGCTTCTCAATACCATTTTCATTCGTCTCAAAACGCAGGAAACCCCAGCCCGAAGGCTGGGGTTTCCAAGTTCTGCTGACAGTCTAGCGGCTCACCGCTCCCCTGTCAATAAAGTCAAACCGTCAATTAAAAACCGAACTGGGCGGCGGTTTCCTTCAGCGTCTCCGCGGAGCGCTTCAGGGCCGCGAGCTCACGGTCGGACACCGGGGTGTTGATGGCGGTATTGACGCCGGAACGGTTGAGCAGGGTCGGCACGGACATGCACACGTCGGAGATGCCGTGGAAGTCGTGCAGCATGGAGCTGACCGGCAGGATGCGGTTGGAGTCGCGCATGACGGCTTCGATGATGTCCACGCCGGACATGCCGATGGCGTAGTTGGTAGCGCCCTTGCCGTTGATGATCTTGTAGGCGGCGTTCTTGACTTCCTGGTGGATCTGCTCACGCACTTCGGCGTCCAGCGGATCGTGGCCCGGCAGCGGGGTCCAGTCGCACATCGGGACGCCGCCGATGGTGGCGGAGGCCCACAGCGGAACTTCGGAATCGCCGTGTTCGCCGGCGATGTAGGCGTGCACGTTCTTGACGTTGACGCCGGTCTGCTGCGCGATCAGGAAGCGCAGACGGGCGGAGTCGAGGTTGGTGCCGGAGCCGAAGACCTGGTTGGCCGGCAGGCCGGAGATCTTCTGGGCCACGTGGGTGGCGATGTCGACCGGGTTGGTGATGAGCATGTAGATGGCGTTCGGAGCGACCTTCACGAGGCCCGGAATGATGGCCTTGAGGATGTTGATGGTGGCACCGACCAGCTCGAGGCGGGACTGGCCCGGCTTCTGGCGCGGGCCTGCGGTGATGACGATCATGTCGGCGTCACGGCAGATCTCCGGATCGTCGGAGCCGTCGATGGTCACGGTCGGATAGAAGCTGGAGCCGTGCTGCATGTCGAGCACTTCGGCCTCGACGCGTTCCTTGGCGATGTCTTCGAGCACGATCTCACGTGCGACGCCACGCTGAGCAGCAGCGAAAGCGAGAGTGGAGCCGACTGCGCCGGCACCGATGATAGCGAGCTTTGTGGGCTTGATTGGTGAATCCACCATGTGCTTTACCTCTCTTTTGAGCAAGAAGAACGTCCCGCGTTGTGGCAGGGTATTTTCTTTCGATTTCAACCCTACTTTATCCATACAGCATGACGTTTCGCCGTGAATCCGCATGATTTGCAACCACTGAAAAGTGATTTTCGTCACAGCTTTTGTGAGCGCTCACATACACTGCGCCCGTTAAAATGCAGCTGTTGCAATCCGTTGCAGCGTTTGCACGGCCGCTCCGGCAAACGTCATCGGGAACGGCTTACGCGGAAGCTCAGTCGATGGCCTGCTCCACGATCTGCGCGGCCAGCTGGTCGTCGACCTCCGCTTCGAGCATCATGCCGTCGTCGCGGTATTCGACGTTGATCACCTTGCCGTATTCGCGCACGCGGGACATGAGCGAGCCGGCTGTGTACGGCAGCAGCGCCTCGACGTACACGTTCGGCGTGGGCAGCATCGATTCCACGTGCTCGCGCAGTGCGTCGACGCCCTCCCCTGAAAACGCGGAGACGATGTGCGCTTCCGGCATCAGCGCCTCGATACGTTCGCGTGCGGCCTCGTCCATACGGTCGGCTTTGTTGAACGCCACGATCGTGGGGATCGTCTCGACGCCGTCGATGTCGGACAGCACGTCGTTGACGGCGTCGATTTGGGAGAACGGGTCGGGGTGCGAACCGTCGACCACGTGCACGATCAGGTCGGCGTCGGCGACTTCCTCCAACGTGGATTTGAACGCTTCGATGAGCTGCGTGGGCAGGCGACGCACGAAACCGACGGTGTCCACATACGCGTACAGTCGCCCATCCTTGGCCTTCGCGCGGCGCACGGCGGTGTCCAAGGTCGCGAATAGCGCGTTCTCCACCAATTCAGCGGAACCGGTCAGCCGGTTGGTCAACGACGATTTGCCCGCATTCGTATAACCGACCACGGCCACCGTCGGCAGCCCGAACCGCCGGCGGGCACCACGTTTGACGTCACGGGCGGGCGCCATGTCCGCGATCTGCCGACGCAATTTGGCAATCCTGCTACGAATCACGCGGCGGTCCATCTCGATTTTCGTCTCGCCCGGACCACGGGAGCCAATGCCGGCGTCGCCCGCCGCGCGGCCGCCCGCCTGCCGCGACAGCGATCCACCCCAGCCGCGCAGTCGCGGCAGCATGTATTCGAGCTGCGCCAGCTCGACCTGCGCCTTGCCTTCGCGCGACGTCGCATGCTGGGCGAAAATGTCGAGGATGACAGCGGTACGATCCACCACCTTCACCTTGGTGGCATCCTCCAACGCGCGGCGTTGGCTCGGCGGCAGGTCATCGTCAACGATGATGGTATCCGCCTCGTCCTGCGCCACGATGCCAGCCAATTCGCGGGCCTTGCCGGAACCGACGTACGTGGCCGCGTCCGGCTTGACACGATGCTGCAGCAGACCGTCGCACACCACGGCGCCCGCGGTCTCGGCAAGCGCGGCGAGTTCCCTGAGCGATTCCTCGGCGGCGCCTTGCGTGGTCTCCCGACTGGACCATACGCCGACCAACACGACACGCTCGAGTCGCACTTTGCGGTATTCGACTTCGGTGACGTCCTGCATCTCGCCGAGACCGGCGACATGCTTCAACGCGTTGCGTGACTCGCGTTCCCTCCACTGCTCGTCATGGGTTTCATGGAGGCGCTCACCGCCTGCGGTATCAAGCAGCACCTCGGATTGGTCGGCGAGCACGCCCGTGACGTCGTTGGCGGTCATACTCTGCTCGATATCGTTGTCTTGGCTCAATGGCACCTCTCACGGTTGAACTATGGTGTCTTTATTATCATCATTCTCTAGAGACATGGGCATCCATGCTTTCGCCACGTGGACGGGCGCGGCGAAAAACACCATGGATTGCCGCAGACGAGCGTTTGCAAGGAGATCGGACATGGCACAGGCCGAACAGTATTTCGCGGCGGAGCCGCAGTCGAAGGACGTGCGCAAAACACTGCACGTCACGTTGCGCGGCAACGAGGCGGACGTGGAGGTGTCAAACGGCGTGTTCTCCGGCAACCGCGTGGATTTGGGCACGTCGGTGCTGCTGCGTCAGGCGCCGGAACCTCCCGAGGAGGGCACGTTCCTCGACCTGGGCTGCGGTTGGGGGCCAATCGCGTTGGCGTTGGGCTTCGCGTCGCCGAAGGCGGACATCTGGGCGTTGGACGTCAATGAGCGCGCGCTCGAACTGACCCGGCGCAACGCCGAGCTCAACGGCATGGGCAACATCCACGCGGCCACGGCCGACGGCATTCCCGCGGAGACGACGTTCGACCTGATCTGGTCGAATCCGCCGATTCGCGTCGGCAAGGAAGTCCTGCACACGCTGCTCATGACATGGCTTCCGCGGCTGAACGCGGGAGGCGCAGCATATCTGGTGGTGCAGAAGAATCTGGGTTCCGATTCGCTGATCCCGTGGCTCGCCACGCAGCTCGGCGACGGATATGAGGTAAGCAAGTACGCGAGTTCGAAAGGCTTCCGCGTCATCGAGGTTATGAAGGCATGAAATTCGAATATCCCTCCCAACTGCCGGTTTCCACGGCGCGCGACGACATCGCCGAAGCGGTCAGAGCAAGCCAGGTGGTGATCATTTCCGGACAGACGGGTTCCGGTAAGACCACGCAGCTACCGAAGATCCTGCTTGAGCTGGGCCGCGGCTCGCATGGCAGGCAGATCGTGCACACGCAACCGCGCAGGCTCGCCGCACGTACCGTCGCCGAGCGAATCGCCAGCGAAATGGGCGTGAAGCTGGGCGAGGAAGTCGGCTATCAGGTGCGGTTCACCGACGAAAGCTCGCCGAAGACACGGCTGCGCGTCGTGACCGACGGTATCCTGCTGGCGCAGATCCAACGCGATCCCAAGCTCATGCAGTACGACACGATCGTCATCGACGAGGCGCATGAGCGCAGCCTGAACATCGATTTCCTGCTCGGCTATCTGACCGCGTTGCTGCCGAAACGACGCGATCTGAAGCTCGTCATCACGTCCGCCACCATCGATTCGGTGAAGTTCCAGGAGCATTTCGAACACGCGCTGCATACGAAAGTGCCGGTGATCGAAGTGTCGGGACGCACCTACCCCGTGCAGATCGTGTACGAGCCGTTGGGTACCGCGCCGGCGCTGATGCGCTCCGTGCCGGGCTTCGAAACCGGCGCGATGCCAGGAGACGCTGACTACGAGAGCCTGTCCGCAGCGCCGGATGGTAGGGATGGCCGCGATTCACGCGATACGAACGTGGACATGCCCACCGCCGTGGCACGCGCCTGCGCCGAACTGGTCATCCATTCAAGCCACGACCGCGGGCCACGCGACATCCTCGTGTTCGCCTCCGGCGAGCGTGACATCCACGAATTCGAAAACGCGCTGCGCCGCCATTACGGACCGCGCGCGGTGGACATGCGCCGCCCCGACGCGATCGAGATCGTGCCCCTGTTCGCCAGGCTCTCCTCGAAGGAGCAGCATAAGGTGTTCGAGCCGCACGAGCATCAGCGCATCGTGATCGCCACGAACGTGGCCGAAACGTCGTTGACGGTGCCGGGCATCCGCTATGTGGTCGATCCGGGCACGGCGCGCATCTCCCGTTATTCGAAGACGGCGAAGGTGCAGCGGCTGCCGATCGAACCAATCAGCCAGGCGAGCGCGAACCAACGTTCGGGCCGCTGCGGCCGTATCGCCGACGGCATCGCGATCCGCCTGTACTCACGTGAGGATTTCGAGACGCGTCCCGAATTCACGGAGCCGGAGATCCTACGCACGTCCTTGGGCGCGGTCGTCCTGCACATGCTGTCGGTGGGCGTGGCGCGCACCGCGCGGGATGTGACGGATTTCGGTTTCATCGACCCGCCGGATATGAAGGCTGTGTCCGATGGTTTCAACGAGCTGACCGAACTGAAGGCCATCGCCCGCAAGCATGGCGAAGTGGTGTTGACGCATACGGGCCGCATGCTGGCGCGCATCCCGATCGACGTGCGTTTGGGCCGCATGATCATCGAGGCCGCGAAGTCAACCACGCCGAACACACTGGCCGCCGTATTGGTGGTCGTGGCGTTCCTCAGCCTGCAGGATCCGCGCGAACGTCCCGATGAGAACCGTGAGGAGGCGGACCGCATCCACAACCGGTATGCGGACCCGACCAGTGACTTCCTGACCGCGTTGAACCTGTGGGACCGCGTGTTCCAAGCTGATGGCGAACCAAGCAATTCCGCACTGCGCCGCATCTGCAAGACCGAGTACTTGAGTTGGCTGCGCATGCGCCAATGGAAGGATCTGGTCGCCCAGCTGCGCGAAATGTGCCGGGAGTTCACATTCAAGCTCGGCGAGCCGATTCCCGTGTCCCGCCCACCGTTGGAAATCCGCCAGCTACCGCTCAACCAGCAGGCAGCGCATTCGCTGTGCTGCTCATGGGACGCGCAGGGCATCCACACGTCCATGCTTTCCGGCCTGCTGTCCATGATGGGCATGCAGGTCACGCGTGAGCCGAAGGCTTCCGATTTCGCCGGGCTCAAGGGAGCGGCACGGGCACGCGCGATGAAACGTGCGCAGAAGATGGCGAAGAACGACTATCAGGGCGCGCGCGGCACGCATTTCGCCCTGTTCCCCGCCTCCGCCGTAGCCAAGTCGACCCCGCAATGGGTGATGAGCACCGAACTGGTGGAGACAAGCCGGCTGTGGGCGCGGTACTCCGCCCAGATCGACCCCGCGTGGGCCGAACCGCTCGCCGGAGCGCTCACCCGCACCACCTACGCCGACCCGCACTGGTCCGGTTCGCGCGGCTCGGCCGTGGCGAGCGCGAAGGTGCTCCTGTACGGCCTGCCGATCGTGCAGGACCGCACCGTGCAATGGGGGCGCATCAACCCGCTCGAGGCACGCGACTTCCTCATCCGCCAAGGCCTGGTGGAAGGCGACATCCAGCAACGGTTCCCCTACGACGATTTCGTCATGCGGAACCGCGACATCCTCGAAGACGCGGCCGACGACGCGAGCCGCACCCGCCAGGTGGCGCAGACCGTCGGCGACGAGGACCTGTTCGACTTCTACAACGCCATCATCCCCAACACCGTCACCAGCGTGGCCGACCTGGCGAAATGGTGGAAGACAAGGCACGACGAGCAGCCCGACCTGCTGGATTTCGACCCGGACAAGGTGGAACGCCTCGCCGACTCCGATTCGGTGTCCTTGGACGACTATCCCGACCATTGGCATACGCTCGGCACCGACGGCTCCCCCATCGACCTAAGGTTGAGCTACATCTACGATCCGCACGACCCGAACGACGGCGTCACCGTGCACGTGCCGTTGAAGGCGCTGTCGCGGCTGACCCCGGAACAGTTCACATGGAACGTGCCGGGACTGCTGGACGAGCTCATCATCGGCATGATCAAATCATTGCCGAAAACCCTGCGCGTACAGTTCGTACCCGCCCCGGACACGGCACGCAGGATCCGCGCCTGGATCGACGAACGCTACCCCGACCTACCCGGCTCCGGAAGCCAGCAAAAACCAAACCTGGCCCCCGAAAACGAGGATGGCGTCGCCACATGGCCCGACCTGCCACACGCGTTCACCCAAGCGGCCATCAGCATCGTCGGCGCGCAAATCCACCCGGAAGTCCTCACCGGAGAACTATGGAACAAGCTCGCACCATACCTGCGCATGACCTTCGCCGTGGAACAGCAGCTGCCACCCAACCGCAAGAACCAGCACGGCAGACGGCACGCGCGAGGCCCCGTCAAAACACTCGGCACCGGCAAATCACTCGTCGAGCTGCAACGCGAATTCGCCGAGCAGGCCAAAGCGTCCGCACGCCACATGGTCGAGAAACAAGCCCGAAACGCCGGAGACCAAGGCAAAATCGTCGAAAAAGCCAACCTGCTCAACAAAGCGGGAGCAACCACCGAAGCACGCGCCACCATGCTCTGGCAAGGTGCACTCGACACGCTGCGCCTGCCCGGTGAACGCATCTCCTCACGCTGGCTCGGCACGGAAGCGCTCATGCTCGCCTCCGCCCCCTACAAATCCACGAAGGAACTCACCGAAGACCTGCAATTGGCCGCCGTCAAACGACTCCTGCCGAACGTCGACCAGCTGCCCGACGACGAAGCGCTCGCCAACGCAGTGCTCGACGTGCGCGAAGTGTACGAGGACACCGTGTACGCGGTGGCGCACGACGTGATCGCCATACTGAAACGGTATGCGGAAGTCAACAAGGCGGTATCCGGCAAAGCCGACCTACCCCTGCTGAGCGTACTGCAGTCGATCCGCGAGCACATCGCCACGCTCGTCTTCCCCGGATTCATCGGCAAGACGCCACCGGACGCATTACCGTCCATCGAACGATACCTGCACGCCGACCTGCTGCGCCTCACCAAAGCGAAAAACGACAAGAACCGCGACGTACGCTGGGCATGGGAAGCCGACGAAGCCAAACAACTCGCCGACAACACCATGGCGAAAGCACAACGCGAACCAGCCGGCCCACGCCATGAAACACTCATGAAACAAGCCGAAACCGTACGCTGGATGCTCGAGGAATTCTACGTATCCCTTTGGGCGCAGGAACTCGGCACACCGAAACCGATCAGCCTGCAACGCATCAAAAAGGCCATCGCCTAGCCACCAGCCAAAACAACCCCAACGAATTGTTCCGTTTCCTCAAACCAGTCAACGCTTCTTGAAGAAACGGAACAACTGCGATTCCCGAATCAACAACCCCGCAAACAGGCTCACCACCATCACACCGGCGAACACAGCCAACGGCGTACGCACCGCAGCCGCCAACACCGCCACCCAATCGGACCGGCTCATCCGCACCGCATACGCCAACAACAACGCACACGAAGCAACCGTAGCCAACCCGGCCCAAACACCGGTCTCCACACCAATACCCAGCAACTGCGCACCCTTCGACTGCCCCGAATGCAACGCACCCGCATACTCCAACCTACGCCGGCGCACACCAAACACACACACCAACACGCCAATCGCCAACCCCCCCCCCGGCATCCACCGCGACGAACGATTCACATACGACGCACGCGCGTCATAATGCGCATCAAACCCCTTATTCACCTGCGTCACACCCGCATTCGACGAGCCGGAACCCGCCACCAACGTGGCATACAGCAGATTCTCCGTCTGCCCATCAACCGGCCACTGCTTGACCCAGCATTCATCAAACGTCGAAGCGCTCGCCGACACCGGCACGATGAACGCGTATGCGAAGCGTGTGTCACGTCCATCGTTCGGCCAGTCGAACACACCCGCCACACGCATGGTGCCTTCGCGTGTCCGCAATGCGCTGCCCACGGCAAGCCCGAAGTCCTTGGCCACGTCGCGCGGCACCCATACGCCGGACACGTCGGCCTTGGCGTTGCCGGCGATCAGCCGGATCATACCGGGTGTCACGTCATACGATGAGATGTCCTTGCCGGGTGTCGCGAGTGGCACGACCTGTTTGCCGGCACGCATCGCGCCAGCCAAGGTGCCCGTCATTCCATCGCCAGTGTCGGACAACCGGTCGCATGCGGTGCCATCCACCGTTCCACCGACGATGGCGTTGACGTCAGCGTAAGCGTTGATGCGCTGCACGGCCTGCGATTCCAAGTCGATCACGGTCATCGCCTCATATCCGCCCAGCAGCGTTCCAGAGAGCAACACGGCGAGAAACATGGCGAACGCGCGGCTCACGCCCGAGCCGATGTTGCGCAGCGCTTCGGAAAGCACCGATCCAAGTCTCATATACGCTCCCTTATTGGCGGTTTCATGCGGTTTTCACACTGTTTGGCGAAGTTCAACGGTTTCTTGCGATTCATCCGCCGACTATTTGCAAACCAGCCCGTTGAGCCCGCTGCCGATTTCGACGTTGGTGATCGCGGACGCGTCGGCATCCTGTACCTGCACCAGACTCACGCCCAGCTCGCTGCCCACAATCGTCACCTTCGCCGGCGTATTGGATGTGTTACGGGATTTCGGTACGATGCAGCCGCTGCTGCCGTCGATGCCGAACACCGCTCCCGCCGGCACGCGCAGCACCTGTAATGGTTCCTTTAATGCCACGGTGGCGTCGAGACCGGCCTTTTTGGTCTGCATGTCCATGGACTGGAACGTCTCGCTTGCCGACACGTTGCGCAGGAATTCGGCGTCAGTGATTTCCGTGCTATCAGCCGGCAATATCCCATTGACGCCATACATGCCTATAGTGCGATCCTGCCCTACCGCCGTGCCGTTTTTCACGGTGAGTTTCGTCAATGCTCCCGGCATTTTCCCGATTGCCATGCCGCCCGTCACCATGGAACCGGTGGTGGCCGTCCACTCGTCGACCGCGGCTGCGTTTTCAGGAATCCACATGGTGTCGGCGAGCGCGAGCGTGCCGTCGGAGGGGTTGCCGTTGTCGTTCATGAGTTGCCGCCAGCCGTCGGATGTGGCCCACCAGTAGGTGTCGGAACCGGCCACGCTGTTGTATCCGAGTCGGCTCAGCTCGTTGTTCAGTGCGAGCACGTCGTCGCCCTTGTCTCCGGTTTTGAGGTCGCGGTATAGGGGTGTGGCGGTGTTCAAGGCCACAATCACGCGGTCGTTGACTTTGTATGCGCCTTTGCCGGAAATAAGTCCGTCTGCGGACCAGTCGGCGGTGACGGTGCCGTTGGCGTTGCCGAGAAGATTGCGTTCGGTGGAGATGGTGGGCACGACCGTCACCTGCTGGCTACCGGAGTATTCCTGCACGCTGGCCGGCGCGGTGGTCGTCTCCCCTGCCGAGCCGAGCAATGCCGGCGCGCGGTCCGGCAGGAGCAGCGCGCATGCTCCCACGGACACGCAGATGGCGGTTGCCACGGCGAGCAGGCTCCAAGCCCATGCGAGCCGTCCGCGTCCGGCACCGTTCGTCACGGCTGTGGCGTTATGTTTCTTTCCCATGAGTCGATGTCTTTCTATTCGTCTATTTTTCCGATTCCGGGTCTTGCGATTTGCTGCCGCCTGGCGCGTAGTCGGCGAGGTCGAGCACACGGTCGCAGGCGTCGCGGGTGTCGGGATCGTGTGTGGCCACGAGCACGATCATGCCTTGGCCGGAAAGGTTGTTCAGCACATGGCTGACGGAATGCGCGGTGCGCGTGTCCAATTGGGCGGTAGGCTCGTCCACGAGCAGCATGCCGGGTTTGGAGCAGACGGCGCGTGCCAGCATGAGACGTTGCGCCTCGCCGCCGGAGAGGTCGGAGAACCGGCGGTCGGCCGCGTATTCGAGGTCGAACAGCCCCATGGCTTCCAAGGCTTTGGGCTCGGCTTCCTTGCGCCGCATGCCTTTGGCGAGTAGCGGGAACACCACGTGGTCGAGCGCGGTGCGTTCCGCCACACCGTACGGGTTTTGGAACACCCATCCCACACGGCTCACGCCTTCACGGGTCACGGTCCCGGCATATGGTTTCTCCCAACCGGCGAGGATCGACAGCAATGTCGATTTGCCGCAACCGGATGGTCCGCATACCGCGATGGTGGAGCCAGGTTCCGCCACGAAATCAAGATGCTCGAACAGCAGGTCGGTCCCCGGGAACCGGTGGGCCAGCCCTTCCACGACCACTCGCATATGAGCCCCTTCGCGCATCAGACTACTTCAGCGGATACCAGACCGTCTCATCCGAGGCGGTCACGTTCACTCCGGCCGTCACCAAGCAGGTCAGCGCCTTCCTGTTATCGCGCAGTCCTGCGCTTTCTCCGGATTCCAAGTCCCTCTCCAGTTTATCGGCGGTGTAGTCTTTGGGCTTTATGCCTTCCTTACGCAGGCAGTCGGCCGCCACCTCCTTGTCATCGAGCAGCAGCTTCGGATTGCCTAACTGGAGCCTGTACACGGTGTTGATATCCGTGACATGCAGCATACTGCAGGATGTCAGATCGTCATTGAGTTTACGAACCACCTCTTTGCTGGCGTCATCGGTGTTGTACGAAGGTAGGGCGTAAATGCCGTTGTCGTACTTGTCGAACGTCGGCTCGGCATAGCCTTTGTCCACAATGCACTGCTTGTAATCCGCCCATGCGCGTTCGTAGTCGGCTTGGCTGACTTTTCCGCCTGAAGCGGCCTTCTCCAGCGCGGACTTCTGCTGATCGGATATTTTGCCGCCGTCGGAATCCAACAACGATCGCGCATAATCCTTCAGCGACAACGCGATTCGTTCACCCTGTTGCGATGATTGACCCTGCTGGGATTGACGCTCCCGTCGCGAGCCTTCTTTCAGTGCCCCGCAACCCTCGCAGCCAACAAGCAAAGCGAGACAGCATATGACGGCAATAGCTTTGCCACGCATGCCCGTTTTCCTCGACATCGCCATCGACCTCCTCGCAAACGACGCAGACGTCAGGCCGCCATGGCCTGCTTCACCCCCTAGTCTAGACCCCCAAGACCTGCCGTCACGCGCGGCATACCCAATATGGGTATGTGGAACCAGGTGTTTCCCAGTATCATCCATTGAATCAATTGACGGCATCCATCATCATGCGCCATGTCGTGCGATTCGATTCGCGACATCATGTAAGCGGCATATGTGTAGAATTGACCCGTATGATGTTGAGTATTGACGAGCGCGACCTGAAAGCCAAACTCAATGAGCATAACAGTCTCATTGGCGTTGGCTCCATTGGTGACGGAATCGCCAATCTCATCGCCGGGATCTTTTATATTCTCACGGCATGGACGACCGAGGTCTGACTATGCCCTTGAAGGTGGCGTTCACGGCATGCGGATCGGTAATCGTCGTCATGGGTGTGGCTGCGATTCTTTCCAAAAGACTCAGCGCATCGAAACTATATAAGGAAATCATTGCAATGAACAGAAGAGCCAGTTCGCTCATCGCGGTCAGGGACGGTGCCGACGAGCAGGCAAACCGTTATCTCACTTATTATGACCAGCAATGGGAGTGCTGGTTCCTGCCGAACCATAGCTCATCCGGCTCATATGAAGAAGACAAAACCAAGCTCATCGGATATATGACATCGGAATTCAAGATTCCCTCCGATGCGTTCGACGTAAAATTCGTCGGTACTTCCACCAACACGAAATGGTCCACGGAGCATCAAGAGGAACGCACATACGATTACAGGCTGTATCTGGCTTCTGTGACAAATCTGCCTGAATCGTGGAGGACTGACGGAGAATTCCAAGTCGGTTCCAAACGTTGCAGATGGATGACGGTTGACGACATGATCGCCGATCCCAAAATCAACGACATCAACCATGACGTCATTCATATGTTGAAGGACAGTATCTGAATCGTTGCCGATAGCGTTGTCGGATGGTGTTCCATCCGACATTCTGCACTCCCATTCCGCGCCGGGAACCATCAATCCAGCGGAATGCGCGCGTGGAACATCCATATGCCGTTCTCGCAATCGGCGGAAAGCCGTCCTCCGATATGTTCGATTTCAGCCGCGAACTGTCTGAGACCATGGCCGCCGGGCAGGCTGCCGGAATGCCGGGCACCCATATCATTCACTTCGGTGATCTCCAAGGAATGCGTCTTCACCAGAACCGACACCTCGTACTTGCCTCCGGAAGGCGCATGACGCGAAATGTTCGCGTATACCTCGCCAATCAACCGGCCGATCACATCCTTCATACCATCGTCAATATCCAACGGAACCTCAAGAACATTAAGCCGTCCCGAACCATGGAATCCGGCGCTGCGCAGCATCTTGTCATGGCGTTCCAGATCCCGTCGCAGCCGCTGCAGGCATCGGGCCGATTCGTCGTCTTGCCGCCGAATCGGCCCAGTCGGTTTCTCATCGGTTTCCATATAGTCGATGACGTCGCGCACGTTGCCCAAAGCGGCAACAATGCGCTCATTGACGTCCTTCCATTGCTCTTTATCCGTGACCCGATCATCGTTCATCTGCCGTGAAGACTGCAATGCTGCAAGGGACAGATCCAAGGTGACAGCATCATGAATACGGCTGGCGATTTCCGTGTTCCGTTGCAGTCGCTCATTCTCATGACGTGCGCGTTCCGCCGCCCATTGCGCGCGATTGCGTTCCTGAAGTCTACGGAATGAGGCACCGCAAAGCGCCGCAATCAGGAATATCACGACGAAAACCGGGAACGCTTTGAAACTATAGCCAGGATAGAGATTGGAGAAGAGTGCCGTCTCCACACCTTGGTTGATGCTTACCGGCAGCACCAGGATGCCGGCGCACCAGTCGTTCGTCCCGTAGGCCAGCAGACCGATGGAGAGGATCGCCCCATACAATGCGCAATCAAATGATTCTCCGCGCATCGCGCACAGATAATCAGCCGCCACCAGCATGATCAGGCATACGGACGCGCACGCACGCGGCCAGAAATAGGCGAAAACGGTCAGCATAATCTGTATGGCGGTAAACATCAATGCCATTGGCGAACCTGGGTAGCACACCGCCTCATAGACCATCAGAAGTTCGCATGTCATGATGGCAGCAAGACGGAACGGATGTTTGATTCGCGGCATATCCGGCCATCGGAGCTCTTTGTTCTTCCCGGTCATGTCAGCGATCGTCCCTATGTTTCAACCATGTGATGATGGCTTGCCGTTGCGTACGGCAGTTCAGTCGTTTGACGATATTTTGCATGTGCTTGCGCACGGTGGCGATGGATATGCCGAGTCGTTCGGATATCTCTCCATCCGTCAGATATTCGTTCGCGCACAGGTTCATGATGGTTTCTTGCATGTTGGTGAGCGTGGACTCCGTTTGAGTATCGCATTTCAGTCTCGCGTAAGCTGTCATTGGAGTTTCGAAACCGGATAGTGAGCCTCCTGAAAGAACCAAGGGCACATCCCGTTTGAGCTGCGTCTCGTCGCTTTTGTCGACAATACCCTGCGCGCCAGCCGTCGCTAGCGGCACGCGATACTGGTTCAGGCTGAAACTGGTCATACCGAGAACCGGCGTGGAACAGTCTGCCAGCCGCATGCGACGGCAGACTTCCGGGCCTTGCATGCCTTCCAACGACATATCAAGCAGTACAAGAGCGTATTGGTCGGCATTCGATGTGAGCAATTTCAAAGCCTCAACGCCGCTGGTGGCCGAATCGGCGATATTCACCGCCGGAAGAATCCGCTTGAACAGGTCGGCCAGTGCTTCGATGACGATCCCGTCATTGTCAACAAGCAGTATATTCGGATTACCAGCGTTTTCTGGCATGATGCGACACTCTTCTTTCCCGGGACAATACATGACTCATCATGCCACAATGCATCATTCCACCGCCACCCCCATACTCACATTGGGTATGCCGTGCGCCACAACGCCGTAAACGACTCATATCATATGAATCACCTGGCCACGGCGGCTCGATGTGATGATGAAAGGTGGACGATGATGTCCTGGATGAAACACAATAAACTAGCGAAAACAATCTCCGCATCAATACTGGCTGTCGGAATATGCTTCGGCACCACTGCCATAGCAAATGCTGTATGCCGGTACCCTGTCACCAGTGGCTCATATATCGAAGGCACTTATCATGTTGAATGGAGTGTGCAACCAACAAGTTCATATGTGAAGACTCAAACTGATTACCATAATCAATATTGCTATGCGCAACAAGATAGGCCACAACATTCACAGACAAGCAGAGCGCTCGCTAAGCAACATTGCTCCGCCTCAGTTAGCGGAGGCTCTTCATTGACTCAAAATGATTATGTTGAATATTATCAGTATTAGGAAGCTCGATCGCCATGCGGAATGGAATAGTCCATGTGTTGAGAAACATCACCACATGCTTGGTAGGCATAACTCTTATCGGCTGCGCGGGCTGTGGGGTGGCTGTCGACCAGCAGGATACGAAACAGCCGACCGGAAGTGCCGGCAGCGACACATCCAAAGCCAAAATCGCGAATTCAATACCGGATTACATCAATTTTCTTCTTGATTTGGACACCAAACCCGATACCAAGTATCCCATGAGCGACGCTCAGAAGACGATTCTGAAACGTTCCAGGAAGTCGGGAAGCGTGTCGAAACCGGATTACGAACTCGCCTGGTCGAATTACAAGCAGTGCGTGACCGGCTATGGGTATACGACACCGGTGCTCAAGCAGTTCTCCAATGGCCTGTACATGATCGCCATGCGGGATACCACCGGCATGAGCGACCAACAGCGCAAGAAGTTCAACGAGGATGAGAACAAATGCTATAACACTGAAGTCATTGCGGTGACCGGTGTATACCAGATGCAGATCGGCAATCCCGGCATGCTTTCCGATGGCGACCAAGCCATGGTCGATTGCCTTCATAAGGCCGGTATCGTGCCGAAAAACTACGACAAGGAAGCGTACAAGAAGGATCTGGACGCGCACGCCAAAAACCAGCCCACCACAGTGGATTTCTCAAACGCGGAAATGCAAAGCTGTTGGGTGGCGAACGGCGCGTCGTTCGGAGACGTCAATGACACCGATCAGTGGAAACCGCTCGGCTGACCACAGCGTTCCCCGTCATATATCAGCATAGAACTTGCGTTCCTGCGCGACGAACGGGCGCAGCATCGTGGTGATGGCGATGGCGCATACCAGGAACAGCGCGCCGACCGGCCCCAGCCACATCAGTCCGAAATGGCCATTGACCACACCTCCGACTGCGGAACCGATCGCGATGCCGATGTTGAACGACATGGAGTTGAGCGACGCGGCCAGGTTCAACGATCCGGGATGCGACTGCGAGGCGACGTCCATATACAGCACTTGGGAAGCGGAATTCTGCAGGTACATGAACATACCCAGCACCACGAGCAGCAACGCGCCATACACCGGCACCCAATGCGCCACGACAAGCGATGCCATGAGCACCGCATGGGCGCAGTAGATGGGACGGATGTGCGTCAGCGGCTCCACTCCCCTGCCCCGGTCCGCGAGCTTGCCGCCATACAGGTTGCTCCACAGGCAGGCCGCGCCGAAGATCACCAGTCCGACACTCAGATATTGCTCCGGCACATGCACTTCATCGCGCATGATCGGAGTCAGGTATGTGTAGAACACGTAGCTTGCGGCCGCGCCGCACACCACGTCGAGCACGCCCAGCTGGATGCGGCGGTCGAAGAACAGGCGAAACTGGGACAGGAAGCCGATTTTTGCCGCATGGCTGTTGCGAGGCAGCACGGCGACCATGCCGATGATGAGCACGACGGTAAGCGCGTTGACCAGATGGAACGCCCAACGCCAGCCGAACGCGTTGGCCACCCAAGTGCCGACCGGCACACCCACCACGGAGGCGATGGAGAAGCCGGAGAACACCCATGCGATGAATTTCGTGCGGAAGGTGTCGGTGGTCACATCGGGCGCGTAGGTCATGGCGATGGCCACCAGTGTGCCGGACACCAGCGCGATCAGGATGCGTCCGGCCATCAGCACCGCGTAGTTGGGCGCGAAGGCGCACAGCAGGTTGCCCGCCAGGAACACGCCGATCAGCGTCATATGCGTGGCGAACCGCGGGAAGCGCGCGGACAGGGCCGAACCGAGCGGCGTGACCGGCGCGTACACGAACGCGAACAGCGACACCAGATTGCCGACCGTCACCTCCGACACCTTCAATCCGACGGCGATGTCCGGCAGGATGCCGACCATGATGAATTCGCTCATGCCGAGCATGAAGCTCGAGGCGATCAGGATAAGCACCGGAAGATTGAAGAACCGTTCCTTTGCCATGCCGTATCTCCCTTCCACACCGGGACATCAATCGATCGACGTAACCAATCCGAGGCAACACTATGCCATGCGCGATACAATATGACGCACGATGACACGCAAGACGAACAGCACGCGCAAAGCACGGAAAACCCGCAATCGCAAGCCCCTCAATCTCAAGAATCTCCGCACCATGTGGCGGAAGGCGAATCCCATCGCACGCATCGGCATGGTCGCCACCGCGACCGTGGCAACGATCGCGGCGATCGCCATCATCGTGGGGGCGGTGCGCTTCATCGGCTGGCGCGTGCAGGTGAACGAGGCGCTCACCGCGCAAAGCCAGTCGCAGTCGCAATACGACTTCAATCCCGGCAACATCATTTCCGACGGCACGTTCTTCAACGGCAATGCGTTGAGCGAGCAGCAGGTCAGCACCATCATCGAACAGCAGGGCGTGGCCTGCAGTGGCGAACGATGCCTGAAGTCCATGACGTTCAGCACCGAATCGCAGTCCGCGGACGAATATTGCCAGGCTTATGATGGTGGCCCGAACGAAAGCGCGGCGGCGATTGTCTACAAGGCGGGCAAGGCATGCGGCATCAGCCAGAAGGTGCTGCTCACCGTGTTGCAAAAGGAGCAGCATCTGCTCACGGCCACCAATCCAAACGATTTCCAATTCAAAGCGGCGATGGGCCTGAGCTGCCCGGATGATGCGAACTGCGACCCCACCTATGCCGGCTTCTTCAAACAGGTGTACGGCGCGGCCAAACGGTACCAGTACTATCTTCGGCACGAGGGACGCTACGGCTACCATGCCGGACGGCTCAATTACATCCAGTACAATCCAAATGCCAGCTGCGGCGGCAGCAACGTGTACATCGAGAACCGGGCGACCGCGCTGCTGTACATATACACCCCGTATCAGCCGAATGCCGCGGCGCTCGAAGCGGGGGCCGGTGAAGGCGATTCCTGCTCGTCATACGGCAACCGCAATTTCGCGATTATCTACCATTCGATGTTCGGCAGCCCGCGAGGCTGATGCATCCCAATGAGGATATGCCGTTCGAGCATATCCTCGACCAGTCCGACACCGATTCCCCGTGGCCTTTCCGCCATAGACGTGTGCGAAACGCACGAGCAAGGCCGCCGCCCGGTTTATGTTCCGGACGGCGGCCTCGTGTATGACGTTTTGTCTATCGATGGTCCGCGATCACAGCTTCGGCAGATACTTCTTCAGCTCGAACGGGGTGACCTGCTTGCGGTACTCATCCCATTCCTGATGCTTGTTACGCAGGAAGTATTCGAACGCATGCTCGCCGAGCACATCCGCCACGAAGTCGGACTTCTCCATGATCTTCAGAGCCTCGTCAAGCGATTCCGGCAGCGGCTGGATGCCCATGGCCTGGCGTTCGGCGTCGGTGAGCTCCCACACGTCGTCACTGGTCGGCTCCCCCAGCTGCATCTGCTTGTCGATGCCATCGAGTCCGGCGGCCAGCAGCACGGAGTATGCGAGGTACGGATTGGCGACCGGGTCCAACGCGCGGAATTCCATACGGGCGGAGTTGCCCTTACCTGGCTTGTACTGCGGGATGCGCAGCAACGCGGAACGGTTGTTATGGCCCCAGCAGATGTAGCTCGGCGCTTCGGCACCGCCCCACAGCCTCTTGTAGGAGTTGACGTACTGGTCGGTGACCGCGCAGATCTCGGCCGCGTGGTACAGGATGCCGGCGGCAAACTGACGTGCGGTGACGGACATATTGAATTCCTGGCCGGCCTCGTAGAACGCGTTGGCATCGCCTTCGAACAGGCTCAGATGCGTGTGCATGCCGGATCCCGGAGCGTCGACAAGCGGCTTCGGCATGAAGCTGGCATGGATGCCACGCTCCAGAGAGATCTCCTTGACGACGGTGCGGAAGGTCATGATGTTGTCGGCCGTGGTGAGTGCGTCCGCATATCGCAGATCGATCTCGTTCTGGCCTGGCCCCGCCTCATGATGCGAGTATTCCACCGAAATGCCCATCTGTTCGAGCATATTGACGGTGGCGCGGCGGAAGTCCATGCCAGGGCTACGCGGCACGTGATCGAAGTAACCGCCCTCGTCAATCGGAGTCGGCGTCTGGGACCAATCATCCTGCCTTTCGAACAGATAGAATTCGATTTCCGGATGCACGTAGAAAGTGAAGCCCTTTTCCTTGGCTTTCGACAGAGCCTGCTTCAGCACATGACGCGGATCGCCCAACGATGGCTCGCCATCGGGGGTGAGCACGTCGCAGAACATGCGCGCGGTGCCCTGCGGACCGCCGCGCCACGGCAGAATCTGGAAGGTCGATGGATCGGGTTTGACGATCATATCGTCTTCGGACACGCGGGTGAGGCCTTCCACCGCGGAGCCGTCGAATCCGAGCCCTTCCTCGAATGCGGCTTCCAGTTCAGCCGGTGCGATGGCCACGGACTTCAGTGTTCCCAACACATCCGTGAACCATAGACGAATGAAGCGCACGTCGCGTTCCTCGACCGTGCGCAAAGCAAACTCTTGCTGTTTATCCATAGTGTCCAATCGTTCCATGCGCATGTTACGAACGTCGTTAACACATGCCGTGTCGCGACATGTCAGCGTGCGACTTCGAGGGCTTCCTCCAGCGTGAAGGCGCGCGCGTACAGCGATTTGCCGAGAATCGCGGCGTCCACGCCCAGTTCGGCGAGCTCCTTGATGTTGCGCAGGTCGTCGAGCTTGGAAATGCCACCGGATGCGGTGACCTTCGCGTCGGTGCGGGACGCCACTTCGCGCAGCAGCTCGATGTTCGGGCCGCTCATCATGCCGTCGCGTGCCACGTCGGTGACCACGTAACGGGAGCAGCCGACGGAGTCGAGGAACTTCATGGTCTCGAACAGGTCGCCACCTTCCTTCACCCAGCCGCGGGCCGCGAGGGTGTGGCCGCGCACGTCAAGGCCGACGGCCACGCGGTCGCCGTACTTCTTGATGACGGAAGCGGTCCAGTCGGGGTTCTCCAGAGCCGCGGTGCCGATGTTCACTCGGGCCGCGCCGGCTTCGAGCGCCGCGTCGAGCGAGGCGTCGTCGCGCACGCCGCCGGACATTTCGATGTTGACCTTGTCGCCCAGTTCCTTGACGATGGCGCGCAGCTGGTCACGGTTGTTGCCGGTGCCGAATGCGGCGTCGAGATCGACGAGGTGGATCCATTCCGCACCCGATTCCACCCACGTGCGGGCGGCTTCCAGCGGGGAGCCGTAGTCGGTTTCGGAGCCGGATTCGCCTTGGCGCAGGCGCACGGCCTTGCCATCACGGACGTCGACGGCGGGAAGCAGCGTCAAAGACATGTCATACCTTTCGTTGCGTTGAACGGTTTTCGGCCGTTCAACAGATCTTGCGATTACCGATTTGAATTCACGATTTTGCGATTGTTGCGATTGCCTTGCGCGAATCCGCGTTCAGAACGTCGCAACCCAGTTACGCAGCAGCTGCGCGCCGGCTTCGGCGGATTTCTCCGGATGGAACTGCGTGGCGAACAACGGTCCACGTTCGTAGGCGGCCACGAATCGGCTGCGCCCGTAGGTGCACCACGTCACATGCTCTTCCGCGTCGCCGAAGTCCAGCTGGTCGGCGGAGGTGTCGGCAGGCGAAGCGCTCATCGCGGCAAAGGAGTGCACGAAATAGAATCGTTCGTTCTCCACGCCCTTGAGCAGCACGGAACCTTCCGGCGCTTCGACGGTGTCCCAACCCATGTGCGGCACCACGTCGGCGTCGAGCAGCTCGACATCGCCCTTGATCAGACCGAGACCGGGCGTGCCGTCGCCATGTTCCATGCCACGTTCGAACATGATCTGCTCGCCCACGCAGACGCCGAGCACCGGGCGGCCGGCGCGCAGACGGTCTTTGATGACCCTGTCTCCGCCGACGCTTTTCAGTCCTTCCATGCATGCGCCGAACGCGCCCACACCCGGCACCACCAGTCCGTCGGCTTCCAGAGCCTGACGATGGTCGGACGTGAGGGTCACGTCGAGGTCGAGATTGGCCAGCGCGCGCACCATGGAACGCACGTTGCCGAAACCGTAATCGAACACCACCACGGAAGTCATGGGCGCTCTCCTTCTTTTGCTTGCCGAAGAATCCATCCTTCGGGGAAAAACTTATTCGATGCTTGACGAACCACGACCGAATCGCGTGTGCTCGGCGAGGATCTTCATGGCGTCATCACGGGTCAGGTTTGCGGAATCGACGGTTTCCACGCCGGAATCACGCACCCCCTGAACGTCGGTGATGCCCAGCAGCAGGTCTTCGACGAACGGCGCGGTGGAGGTGAACAGCACCGGTGGCGCGAACGTCTGGCCGACCTTGCCTTGCAGGTACATCGTCGCCTCGAGCTTGTCCGCACGGTTGATCGCGAGGACGGCAGGCATGCCGGAGACCACGGTGGTCAGATCTTTGATGGCCGCTTCCGGGCCATCGCCGTCGAGATTGCGTAATACAGCGACCGCGCCTTGCGGTGAGGCGAGGCATTGCGCGGAGATGTCGGACAGTTGGCAGAACGCGGCGAACAGGCGTGCGGAGGCAAGTCGGGTGATGATCACCGCGACTTTCGCACGGTTGCCCAGTAGTCCCTGCAACTCGTCGTCGAATGACAGCGAGTTCTCGGCTTCGGACAGTACCGCGTCGGCTTCCTTCGATTGCAGGCCGTCCTGCGATTCGTCGGAAGACGCATCGGAATTAACCGTCTCATCCGGCTGATCGAATGGCACCTGCGCGGGAGCATCGTTCTGTTGGGCAGCTTCCTCGTCCTGGAATTCCTTTTCGAAGCCGGCCATGGCCGCTTCCAGCTCCTCTTCGCTGAAATGCATGCCGTCGTCGTTGGTCTTCCCCAAGCCGTCGAAACCGTTCAAATCGTCCTTGTCGTCGGACATCACAGCGCGCCCTTCGTGCTGGGAATGCCGTCGACGCGCGGATCGGGTTCGATGGCGAAACGCAATGCGCGGGCCAAGGCCTTGAATTCGGCTTCGGCGATGTGGTGCGGGTCGCGGCCGGAAATCACGTGCAGGTGCAGGCAGATGCCGGCATGCATGGCGATGGATTCCATGACGTGGCGAACGAGCGAACCGGTAAAGTGCCCGCCAATCATGCAGTACTCGAAGCCTTCCGGCTCTCCGGTGCACACGCAGTACGGGCGGCCGGAAATGTCGACGACGGCTTTGGCGAGTGCCTCGTCGAGCGGCACGGTGGCGTCGGCGAAACGGCGGATGCCACGCTTGTCTCCGAGGGCCTGCTTCAGAGCCTCGCCGAATACGATGGCGATGTCTTCGACGGTGTGGTGCGCGTCGATGTCGGTGTCCCCGGTGGCTTTGATTTTCAGGTCGATCAGCGAATGCTTGCCGAGCGCCGTCATCATGTGATTGTAGAACGGCACGGATGTGTCGATGTCGGTTTTGCCGGTTCCGTCGAGGTTGAGACTCAGCTCCACCTTGGATTCGCTGGTTTCACGAACGATGGTTGCAGTACGTGCCATGTTGCGACTCCTTTTGCGATGTTGCAGTTGCGATATTACAGCTACGATATTGCGATTGCGGTGGTTGCGTCTTCCGCAGCCACCACGATTCTGTTCTGTTTCAAGCTTATTGCCGGATACTGTCACGAACTTCCGTTCCGGACAGTATCCCAGCTTGCGTTCCGGCTTGTTCAGCCCTGTTCCACGATGCGCAGCACTTCGACCAACGCCTCACGGAACCGTGCCATTTCCTCGTCGGTGCCCATGCACACTCGCATCCAGCCTTCCGGACCGACGACGCGGATGAGCACGCCGCGCTTCAACAGTTCGTCGAAGATGCGGTCGCGGTCGTCGAAATGGCCGCCGAAGAGAATGAAGTTCGACTGGGTTTCGGCCACTTCGAGCGGCTGGCCCTTGTAGGTCTGCTCCTTGAGCCATGCGGAGGTGGCGTTGCGGGTTTCGCGCAGGTGCGCCACGCGGCTCAGCTGTTCGTCGGTGTGTTCGAACGCGGCGAGGGCGGCGGCCTGGGTGACGGCGGACAGGTGGTACGGCATGCGCACGATGCGCACGCAGTCGATGATGCCCTTGTTGGCGGCCAGGTAGCCGACGCGTGCGCCGGCGAAGGCGAACGCCTTGCTCATGGTGCGGCTGACGGCGAGGTTTTCGTATTCGCCGATGAGTTCCAGCGCGGTGGGCGTGCCCGGATCTCGGAATTCGATGTACGCCTCGTCCACCACGACCACCGGATGCACGCCTTCGGCGGCGCCTGCCACTTCGGCGGTACGGGCGGCTTCGAGCACGCGCTTCAGATCTTCCGGCTTGAGCGGGGTGCCGGTCGGATTGTTCGGGCTGGTGAGCACGATCATGGCCGGCTTGACGTCTTCGATCGCCTTGATGGTGGCGTCCACGTCAAGCGTGAAGTCGGCGTTGCGGTGCGCAAGCTTCCACGTGGTGAACGTGTCGCGCGCGTATTCCGGATACATGGAGTACGTCGGATCGCAGCCGAGCGCGATGCGGCCGGGGCCACCGAACGCCTGGAACAGCTGCAGCATGATCTCGTTGGAGCCGTTGGCGCCCCACAACTGGTCGACGCTGAGCTTCACGCCCGATTCGCGTTCCAGATATGTGGAGAAAGCCTTGCGCAGTTCGATATGCTCGCGGTCCGGATAGCGGTTGAGCGTCGGGGCGATCTCCTTGACACGCTGGGCGATGGTTTCCACCACGGCCGGTTCGGGCGCGTACGGATTCTCGTTGACGTTGAGGCACACCGGCACGTCGAGCTGCGGCGCGCCGTACGGTTCTTCGCCGATCAGGTCGTTGCGCAGCGGCAGATATGCCGGAATCGCGTTGCTGGAAGTCTCGCTCATCGGAGGCCGGCCTGCTCTTCCTGTTCCTTGATGGTCGCCTTGTTGTACGGGTCGTCGATGAAGCGGCTCAGCACGCATTCGCCGTGTGCCGGCAGATCTTCGGAGACGGCGAAGGCGTTCACACGGGCGGCGAGGGTCTTCAGTCCCTGCTCGTCGTATTCGATGACTTCGACCGGCTTCATGAAGGTGTGCACGCCGAGGCCGGCGGCGAAGCGCGCGGTGCCGGAGGTCGGCAGCACGTGGTTGGAACCGGACATGTAGTCGCCCAGCGGAACCGGGGAGTACGGGCCACGGAAGATGGCGCCGGCGTTGCGGATCTTGGCGATCACGGCATCCGGATCAGCGGTCTGCACTTCAAGGTGTTCGGCCGCGTACGCGTTGGCCGCGTCGATGGACTGTTCGATGCCGTCCGTGAGGATGATGCCGGACTGGCGGCCGCGCAGCGACGTGTTGACGCGCTCGGCGTGCTCGGTGCGAGGCACGCGGTACTTGAGGCTTTCCTGCACCTTGTCGGCGATGTCTTCGCTGTCGGTGATAAGCACGGAACCGGCGAGCTCGTCATGTTCGGCCTGGCCGATCAGATCGGCGGCGAGCCAGCTTGGGTTGGCGCCCTTGTCGGCGATGATGGCGATTTCGGTCGGACCGGCGACGGCGTCGATGCCGACGATGCCGGAGACCATGCGCTTGGCGGTGGCGACGAAGATGTTGCCCGGGCCGGTGATCTTGTCCACCGGATCGCACAGAATCTCGCCGTCCTGCGGTTCGGAGCCCTTGGCGCCGTAAGCGAACATGGCGATGGCCTGAGCGCCGCCGACCGCGTACACCTCGTCCACGCCGAGGATGGCGCAGGTGGCGAGGATGGTCTTGTCCGGCAGGCCGTCGAAGTTGCTGCGGCTCGGCGGGGTGGCGATGGCCAGCGATTCGACGCCTGCGGCCTGCGCCGGCACCACGTTCATGATGACGGAGCTCGGGTAGACGGCCTTGCCTCCCGGCACGTACAGGCCGACGCGCTGCACCGGAATCCAACGTTCGGCGACGCGCGCGCCTTCGGCCAGGTCGGTGTGGAACGGGGCCGGCACCTGGGATGCGGATACGGCGCGGCAGCGGCGCACGGATTCCTCGATGGCGGCGCGCACTTCCGGATCGAGCTCGTCGACGGCGGCCTTCATGGCCTCGACCGGCACACGCAGATGCTCGGGACGGATATGGTCGAACTTCTCCGCGAAGTCGCGCAGGGCCGCAGCGCCGCGGGCCTTCACATCATCGAGAATCGGCTGTACGAGCTCAGTGGCCTCGTTGGTGCCCATCTCGGCGCGGGGCATGGCTTCCAGCATTTCAGCTCGGGTCAGCTTCTTGCCGCGCAGGTCAATGATTCGCATATAGTTTTCTTCGCTCATAACGCCCCATGGTAACAACGCCAAGTCACGAGAACGTCCCGTCGTCTCACATTCAGCCGCATTGTGAGACACGCAGGTCCGCCGTTTTCCATACCATGACGATTTCCGCGAAAAATATATGCCGGTCGACGCCATTCAGCGTCGGCCGGCAATCAAAAACCTGTTCAGGTCAAACCGTTCAAGTCAAACCGCTCAAGTCAAACCGCTCAGGCCAACGGAAGCGAGCTCGGTCCGAAGAGAATCTTGATTTCGGCGAACAACGACGTGTCGCGTTTGACGCGGAACCGGTCGCCGAACGTCAGCACCTTGGCGTTGCCTTTGTCGTCCATCAACGCCAGTTTCACCTCGCACGGGCCGGGATGGCTGGTCAGAATCTGCCCGAGCCGCCGCACATGAGACTGGTCGAGCGCGATCGGCGGCAGCACAATCGTCAGCGGACGTTCATCCTGCGCCTCCAACGTCGGCACGGTGAATTCGGTGGCGCGCATGCTCACTGTCTCATCGCGCTTCTCCACCTGGCCGCGGATCTGTACCACGGTGTCGACGGCGAGCTCGGGCGCGGCGGCCTCGTACACCTTGCCGAAGAACATGCATTGGATGGAACTTTCCAAATCCTCGACGGTTACGATGGCCCACGGATTGCCCTTTTTCGACACGCGGCGGTCCACGTTCGTGATCAGGCCCGCGATCGTCACCTGCTGGCCGTCCGGCATGCTTCCCGCGCGGTCGATCAGGTGCGCTATCGACATTTCGCGCAACGACACCAGAATCGACTGCATGCCGCTCAACGGATGGTCGGACACGTACAGGCCAAGCATCTCACGTTCGAAGTTGAGCTTGGTTTTCTTGTCCCACTCCTCCACGTCGGGCACCTGCACCATGGCGTCTCCCATGGCGGAATCGTTCTCTTTGGAATCGTCCAGGTCGGCGAACAGGTCGAACTGGCCTTCCGCCTGCTTGCGTTTCAGGCCGACGACCGAATTGATGGCCGTTTCGTGGATGGTGAACAGCGCACGACGGTTCGGGTCGATCGAGTCGAACGCGCCGGCCTTGATCAGCGATTCCACCAATCGCCTGTTCAGCGCCTCCAACGGCACGCGTTTGATGAAATCGGTGAAGTTCACGTACTTGCCGTGGCCGTTCTCACGTTCCGCGATGATCGCATCGACCGCGTTCTTGCCGACGTTGCGGATGGCGCCGAGGCCGAATCGCACGACGTCGCCGACTGCCGAATACTCGTACACCGACTCGTTCACGTCCGGAGAAAGCACCTGGATGCCCATGCGTCGCGCCTCGCCCAGGTACAGCGCGGTCTTGTCTTTGTTCGTGCTGGCGCCTTGCAGCAGGGCGGCCATGAACTCCACCGGATAATGCGTTTTCAGATACGCGGTCCAGTAGGAGATCAAACCGTATGCGGCCGAATGCGCCTTGTTGAACGCGTAGCCGGAGAACGGCACGAGGATGTCCCACACGGCCTGCGCGGCCTCTTCGGAATATCCATGCTCCTTCATGCCGGCGAAGAACGGAATCTTCTCCTTGGCCAGCACTTCCGGCTTCTTCTTGCCCATCGCTCGACGCAGCACGTCTGCCTTGCCCAGCGAATAGCCGGCGAGGATTCGCGCCGCGGACTGCACCTGCTCCTGGTAGACGATCAGACCGTAGGTCTCGTCGAGCACTTCCTTAAGCGGTTCGGCCACTTCGGGGTGGATTGGCGTGATCTTCTGCAGACCGTTCTTGCGCTTCGCATAGTTGGTGTGCGAATCCATATCCATCGGACCTGGACGGTACAGCGCGATCAGTGCGGAAATATCGTTGAAGTTGTTCGGCTTCAACGTTTTCAGCAGCGAGCGCATGCCGTCGGAATCGAGCTGGAACACGCCGAGCGTGTCGCCACGGGACAGCAGGTCGTAGGTGGGGCGGTCGTCCAGCGGAATCTTCGTATGGTCGATGCGTTCCTTGCCGTTCGCCTCGATGTTGTTCAGGGTGTCTCGGATCACCGTCAAGTTGGAAAGTCCGAGGAAGTCCATCTTGACCAGACCGAGCGTTTCGCACGTATGGTATTCGAGCGTGGTGGTGACGGTGCCGTCGGTACGTTCCAGCAGCGGCGACGTGTTGGTGATCGGCTCGCTGCCCATGATGGTGGCGCAGGCGTGCACACCGGTCTGACGAATCAGACCTTCGATGCCCATCGCCTCGTCCGTGATGCGTTTCGCGTCCGGGTCGGAATCGTACAGTTCGCGGAATTCGCGTGCTTCCGCGTATCGTTTCGCGCTTGGGTCGAAGATGTCGTGCAGCGGAATGTCCTTGCCGCCGGTCTGTGCGGGAGGCAGGGCTTTGGTGATCTTGTCTCCGACGGAGAAGTCGTATCCCATGATGCGGGCGGAGTCCTTCAGCGCCTGCTTGGTTTTGATGGTGCCGTAGATCACGCACTGCGCCACTTTGTCACGTCCGTATTTCTCACCCACGTAGTCGAGCACGCGTCCACGACCGTCCGGGTCGAAGTCGACGTCGATATCAGGCAGTGAGACACGTTCCGGATTGAGGAATCGTTCGAAGATCAGACCGTGTTCAAGCGGATCAAGTTCGGTGATGCCCATCGCATACGCGACCATGGCGCCTGCGGCGGAGCCACGGCCCGGCCCCACCATCACGCCGTGGGCCTTCGCCCAGTTGATGTAGTCGGCCACGACGAGGAAGTAGCCGCAGAACTGCATCTGGCAGATCACGCCGCATTCGTAGTCGGCCTGCCGCAGCACTTCGAGCGACGGCTTGCCGTTGTACCGGCGTTCCAGGCCTTCCTCGACCTTCTTCAGGAACAGCGACGTCTCGTCCCAGCCGTCCGGACAGTCGAATTGCGGCATGAACGCGCCGTCTTCATGATCGTCGAACATGACGTTGCAGCGTTCGGCGATCTCCAACGTGTTGTCGCACGCTTCGGGAAGGTCTTTGAACAGTTCGCGCATTTCCTCGGCGGATTTGATGTAGTAGCCGGTGCCGTCGAATTTGAATCGGCCCGGCTCGTCCAGCGTGGAGCCGGAGTTGATGCACAGCATGGCGTCCTGCGCGCCGGCGTCTTCGGCACGCGTGTAATGGGAATCGTTGGTGGCCAGCAGCGGCGCGTTGAGCTTTTTTGCGATGTCGAGCAGCCCGTCGGTCACTTGCTTTTCGATTTTCAGGCCGTGGTCCATGAATTCGATGTAGAAATTATCGCGGCCGAAAATGTCTTGGAATTCGCCGGCGGCACGCAACGCGTCATCGAACTGGCCCAGGCGCAGACGAGTCTGGATGATGCCCGACGGGCAGCCGGACGAGGCGATGATGCCTTTCGAATATTTGGCGAGGATTTCCTTATCCATACGCGGATAGCGCATGACTCGGCCTTCAAGGTTCGCGTCGGTGGAGGCTTTCATGAGGTTGACGAGGCCTTCGTCGTTTTCTGCCCACATGGTCAGGTGGGTGATGACACCGCCGCCGGACACATCATCCGGGTTACGGCGGCGATGCAGCGGATCCAGATCCGGATTCCAGTTGGTGTCCCAGCTCACACGGGTGGGGTCCTGACGTGCGGTTTCCGGCGTCACATAGGCTTCGATGCCGATGATCGGCTTGATGCCGGCGTTGACCGCGGCGCTCCACATCTCATACGCGCCATGCATGTTGCCGTGGTCGGTGATGCCGACGGCCGGCATGCCCAGTTCCTTGGCGCGCTTGACCAGATCCGGTATTTTCGATGCGCCGTCGAGCAGCGAATAATGCGTGTGATTATGCAGTTGCACGAAATTTGCGGAAGTAGCCATGCGTTCCAATTTAGCTGGGCTTCATGACGGCGTGGAGTCGTTTCTGGCCGTCCGGCCACACTTTTATAGGGACTGGTCGGCGTGCCGTGCGCGCATCACGTCAAGCGCATGCTGCAGGTCGGCGGGATAGTGCGATTTCACCGTGGTCCACACGTGCGTACGCGGATGGCGGAATTCCAATTGCATGGCGTGCAGCCATTGCCGTTCAAGGCCAAGCGCCTCGCTCAGCTGCGGATTCGCGCCGTACATGGCGTCCCCCGCCAACGGATGCCCGATGGATGAGAAATGCACGCGGATCTGATGGGTGCGGCCGGTTTCCAGGTTCACGGATACGAGCGTGGCTTCGCCGAAACGTTCCATCACGTCCCAATGCGTGATGGCCTCTTTGCCGGCCGGTGTCACGCAGAAGCGGAAGTCGGAGACTTTGGCGCGTCCGATCGGCGCTTCGATGGTGGCTTTGTCTTCTTTGAGATTGCCCTGCACGAGTGCGTGATATGTTTTGACGACCTCATGTTCGGCGAACTGCCGGCGCATCTCCACGTACGCAAGATCGGACTTGCATACGAGCATCAGTCCCGATGTGCCCACGTCGAGTCGTGACACGATGCCTTGACGGCCTGCCGCGCCATATGACGTGATGTGCACTCCCCTGTCGATCAGGCTGCCAAGCACCGTCGGACCGGTCCATCCGACGGATGCGTGCGCGGCGACGCCGACCGGCTTGTCCACCACGACCACATCGTCGTCCTCATAGACGACGGCCATGTCATGGGCGATCGGTTCCGGTTCGGACCGTTCCTCGACGATGTCGAATTCTACGGTTTCGCCTGCCTGCAGGGTCGACGATTTGGAAATGTCCCTGCCGAGCACGCGCGCCTGTCCGCTTTCGATGAGGTCGGCCGCCTTGGCCCGGGAAATGCCAAGCATTTTGGCGACCGCGACGTCGAATCGTTTGCCGACGAGCGCGTCGGGAGCGGGTACGAGACGGCTCATGCTGCTTTCGTCCCGTCGTCGGTTGCGTTCGCATCATCACCAAGCGTCTTGCCGTTGGCCTCGTCAAGGTCCTTTTGGCTGAACGGTTCCCCGAGGAACAGCAGCAGCACCGCCGCAACGCCCGCGAGCATGAGGAAGATGTCCGCCACGTTGCCGATGGACCATCCGTAGTTCAGGAAATCCACGACCTTGCCGTTGAGGAACCCTTCCGCGTAGATGACGCGGTCGATGAGGTTGCCGAACGCTCCTGCGAAGGCGAAGGCGAACAGCACCGTCCATTTCATGGAAATGGTGCGGACGGCAAGTACGACCAACGCCACGCAGGCCGCCATCGCCAGCAGGGAAATCAGCCACGTCATGCCGGAGCCCATGCCGAGCGAGGCGCCTGGATTACGCACCAATGTCAACGAAAGCAGGCCGGGAATCACGCGTATGGTACGGCCATCGGCCAATGCGGACAAAGCCCACATCTTGGTGAGCTGGTCAATCGCGATCGCCGCGATCGCAATACACGCAAAGACGGCCACGCGGTCGCGCAGCCGTCTTTGATCATTCTTCATGATGTCAGACACAGGCTAATCTCAGTCGTTGTTGTCCTGAGGGTCCTGGTCGTAGTTGTTCGTATCGGACACCTGGTTGACGAGCTGGCCGAGGAAGTCGGTGAGTCGTGCACGGTATTCGGTTTCGAACTGCTTGAGGCCCTTGATGTTGCCTTCGATGACCTTGGTCTGGGTCTCGAGCTTGTCGCGGACCTGCTGGGCGTAGTCGTCGGCAGCGGTACGGGTCTTCGAATCGTAGTCGAAGGCGCGCTTCTGCACTTCGGCCTCGTAGTTGTCGGCCTCGGTGTGCTTGTCGGAGAAGTACGTGTCGGCGTCCTGGGTCTTCTGAGCCAGGTAGCCGTCGCCCTCTTCCTGCTTCTGCGCGAAGTAGGCGTCGCCTTCCTGCTGCTTCTGCTCCAGATAAGCGTCGCCATCCTGCTGCTTGCCGGCCAGATAGGCATTGCCTTCCTCGGTCTTCTGGTTCAGGTACGCATCGCCATCCTGCTGCTTCTGTGCCAGATAGGCATCGCCATCCTGCTGCTTCTGTGCCAGATAGGCATCGCCATCCTGGGTCTTGCCGGACAGGTAGTTGTCGGCGTTGGCGCGGGTGTCGGTGGAGTACTGGTCAGCCTCGGAACGAGTGCGGTTGGAGTAGTCGTTGGCGCTGCCGATGATCTCTTCGTACTTGCGCTGGCTTTCCTCGGTGATCTCCTTGGCCTTGGCCTTGCCCTTGTCGACGTACTGGTCGTGCAGCTGCATGGCCAGCGTCAGCATGGCGGTGGCGCGCTCCGGCTCGGTATTGGCGCTTGCCGCGGCACCTGCGATCTTCTGCAGGCTGCCGGTTTCGGTGCTCGGCTCGGACTTGGCGACCTGTTCGCGCAGCTGTGCCTCGCGAATCTGGGAATCCTTCAGCTGCTGGGCAAGCTGCTGGATCTGCATGGCCTGCTGCTTCACCTGGGCATCCTGCTGCTGGGACTGGGCAGCATGCTCCTGAGTGAGCTGCTGGGCCTGAGCGACCTGGTCCTGCGCTTCCTGAAGCTTTGCGGTGAGCTGATCGATCTGCTCCTTCTGACGCTGAGCCACGACCACCTGCTCCTGGGCCGATGCCAGCTGACGGGACAGGTCCTCGGTCTGTGCGCGGAACGTGTCACGCTCGTGCTGCACGGCGGTAAGCTGCTCGCCAAGGTCGGCCTGACCGGCCGCTTCGGCTGCCTGGGCGGTGAGCTGATCGACCTGCGCGGACAGACGATCGATCTGCCCCTTGAGCTGCTCGTTCTGGGAAGACAGCGCACGATTGCTTTCCTCTGCCTCGGAAAGCTTGGCGGCCGCGGCCTGAGCGGCCTGAGCGGCCTGGTCTCCCGCACCAGCTGCCTGCTCGGAGGCGGACTTCAGCGTCGCGTTCTCCTGCTGCAGGGACTGGATCTGAGCATTCAACTCGGAAATCTTGGAATTGAGTCCTGCGACATCCGGGCCAAGAGACTGCGTGGCCTGTCCGCCGGCAACTGCCTGCTTGCCAAGGGCTTCCACCGTCTCGGTTACCTGATCGAGGAAGTCATCGACTTCATCGACGTCATAGCCTTCCTTGAACCTTACGGTCTGGAAAGTATGCTCCCTAATATCTTTCGGCGTCAACAGAGCCATAAATCCTTACACCTCGCTTTGGGCTTGATGCCTTACTGTTGTTGCTTTCAGTGTTCGACTCTAGCACGAAACCATAGATATTTTGCGGAAAAACGGTTTTTTAGAGGTGCTAAATAAGGAAATCAATGACCACAAGAACGAAATAAAGCACAAGATACGCGACGTCAAAATAGATCGGTCCGAGCGGAACGGGACGAATATACTGCCGCAACCACCTTAACGGCGGCTCCGTCAGCTGGTAGATGGCGTCGAACAACGAGGCCACGATTCCGCTTGGCCGCCACGTCGGCGACAATGCCAACACCCAGTCGAGAATCATGCGGACGAACAGCACCAGGATATAGGCGTTGACCAGAAAATGGACGACGCTACCAATTATCGAGAGAATCACGTTGCCACTGTATCAAGCGCGCATAACAAAATGCCCCCGCTTTCAGTGGGGGCATAATCGTCTGATTTGTGCTTGCTCTGTGCTACACGGCTCAGTCGGCGAACAGGTCGTGGGCCGGACCCTTGTCTTCAGGCTCCTCGACCTTGATGTTCACTTGGGCCGGGCTCAGCAGGAACACGCGCGGAGTGACGCGTTCGATGGAGCCGCGCACACCGAACACCACACCGGCGGAGAAGTCGACGATGCGGTATGCCACGGCTTCGGCCACACCTGTCAGGTTCAGCACCACCGGAATGCCGTCACGAATGGCGCGACCGACCATCTGCGCATCGTCATAGGTCTTCGGATGGATGGTGGTGATGCGGCTCACTCTACCCCCCTGGAACGGGTTGGACTGCTCACGCGGAGCGGATGGCGTGGAAGCGGAAGCCGAAGAGGAAGGCATCGGGGTGACGGAATGATCCGAATCGAACGAGGTCTCGCCGGTGTCGACGTCATCCTCGAAATCATCCTCACCCTCGGCGACGTCGGACATTCCCAAGTACGACATCGCGTTCTTCATGAAACCTGCCATGTATGTTCCTTTCGCGTCTACGCGTTGACTTTAGCGCAGGAAATCCGGAATATCGAGGTCGCCCGGATCGTTAGCCGAAACCACTTCATGCTCGGTGGTCTGGTCGAACGAGGCGACGTTCTGGTCCGGAGTGGACGGAATGTAGCTGGACAGCGGCTGCACCTGCGGCACCGCCGGAGTCTGCACCGGCCGCGGCTGCTGGGCGGGAGCCTGCACGCCGGCGGACAACGCGGACAGCGGTACCGTGTTTTCCTTGGCCGCGGCCGGCTTTTCTTCGGCCGGCTGGTCGGGCTTCTTAGAATTGGCATCGAAACCTGCCGCGATGACGGTGACACGCACCTCGTCGCCGTAGGCGTCGTCCAGGGACAGGCCCCAGATGATCTGCGCTTCCGGATGGATGGCCTTCTGCACCAGCGCGACCGCGGCTGCGGCTTCCTGCAGCTTCAGGTCGGTCGGACCGGCGATGTTGATCAGTGCGCCATGCGCACCCTCGATGCTTTCCTCCAGCAGCGGCGAGCTGATGGCGATTTCCGCGGCCTGCGTGGCGCGGTCCTCTCCCCGAGCGGAACCGATGCCGAACAGCGCGGTGCCGGCACCACGCAGAATCGCGTTGACATCGTTGAAATCAACGTGGATGTACGAATTCGAGGTAATCAGGTCGGTGATGCCCTGCACGCCGGCCAGCAGTGCGGTGTCGGCGGTCTTGAACGCGTCGACGATGCCAATGGTGCGGTCGGACAGTTCCAGCAGTCGGTCGTTCGGAATGACGATCAGCGCGTCGACTTCCTTGCGCAGGTTCTCGATGCCGAGCGCGGCGGAAGCGGAACGCTGCGGACCTTCGAAGCTGAACGGACGGGTCACCACGGCGATGGTCAGCGCGCCCTGCTGGTGGGCCGCACGTGCCACGATCGGGCTGGCGCCGGTTCCGGTGCCACCGCCCTCACCGCAGGTGACGAACACCATGTCGGAGCCCTTAAGCGCCTCTTCGATGTCGGACTGGTGATCCTGCGCCGCCTTGGCACCCTTTTCCGGGTCGGCGCCAGCGCCCAGACCACGGCTGGAGGCATCGTTCAGCGAGATCTTGACATCGGCGTCGGATCGCAGCAGATCCTTTGCATCAGTGTTGATCGCAATAAATTCGACGCTTTGAAGACCCTCCGCAATCATGCGATTGACAGCGTTGCCTCCGGCTCCACCGACACCGACGACCTTGATGTTGGTCTTGTCGTTGAAATTGTCAGTCTGGGCAATCTCGCTCACCATTGTCTCCTGTTCACTCACGTATATGAACAACTCTATCGCAATCGCGCCGATGATACGCGCACTTTTCCAGGCGTGTACCACCGTTTTTTCACTTTTTTGCTGTCAGCATGTTCATTCTGCCTGCGTTGACCCCTTCAGTCATTTGTACACGGCTCTTCGAACATGCGTGACGGGCTTTAGTAGCTGGCATCCATCGAGTCATCCCCGAACAGCGCCTCACGCTCCTCGTGCGTGGTTTCCCGGGATTCCAACCATCCGTAAGGCAGATGCACCTTTTTGGCGAAGCGCACGCGCCCCCTTGGCTTGTCGGCGATGCGTTCTGGGAACCGAATGTTCGGGTCGAGTCTGCCTATCTCGCGCCGGACATCCTCAAGATTTTCACATTCCATGAACGCACGGCGTGTGGAACCGCCCACGGGGAAGCCCTTCAGATACCACGCGACGTGCTTGCGCAGGTCATGCACGGCCATCCGCTCGTCGCCATCATAGAATTCGGTCAGCAGTTCGGCATGCCGTTCGATCACGCGGCACACGTCGCCCAGCGTGGGGTCGACGCGCTCGTCACTGCCGGCGAACGCGTTCTTGATGTCGGCGAACAACCATGGACGGCCTTGGCAGCCGCGGCCGATCGCAACACCCGCGCAACCGGTTTCGGCGACCATCGCCAACGCGTCGTTGGCACCCCAAATATCCCCGTTGCCGAAGACGGGAATATCAAGCTCGGAAACCAGCTCGCCGATGCGGGACCAATCGGAATGCCCACCGTAATATTCGGCGGTGGTGCGCGCGTGCAGGGTGACGGCCTTGCAGCCTTCCTCCTGCGCGATGTGCCCGGCTTCGAGGAACGTCTCGTGTTCATGGTCGATGCCGACGCGGATTTTGGCCGTGACTGGTACGTTGGCCGCGTCGCACACCTTGACCACACGTTGGATGATCTCACGGAACAGGTCCGTCTTCCATGGCAGCGCGGATCCGCCGCCACGACGCGTCACCTTGGGCACCGGGCAGCCGAAGTTGAGGTCGACATGGTCGGCCATGTTCTCGTCGATGACGATTTTCGCGGCCTGCTCCACAATCGAGGGATTGACGCCGTACAGCTGCAGCGAGCGAATCTTCTCGCTGGGTGCGAAACGGCATAGGCGCAGGGCTTTCGGATTGCGGGCCACCAATGCGCGCGCGGTAATCATTTCCGCCACGTACAGACCGTCGGGACCGTAGCTTTCGCAGATCACGCGGAACGGCCAGTTGGTGACGCCCGCCATAGGCGAAAGCACCCCCGGCGTTTCGCCGTGCACCGGACCCAGCTCAACGGGCTTGATAACGGGAGGAACCGACGGCCGTTCCGCGTCGGTACGCGGGTCGAGCACGTCGGATTCCTCGTAGGCATTCACAATGCTATCTGGCATAGGTCAGACTTGTTCCGTTCAATATGACCGATTCGTGGCGATCAGTACAGGCCACCGGCTTCGGCGATCTTGACGGACTCAGGCCAAGCCTCGCCGCCCATTTCCACCGGCATCTGCGGCACGCTGACGCGCTTCTCGCCGATGCGCTCGGCGATGTAGTCGGCCACCTTGTCGAGGCTGACGCGCTCCTGCTGCATGGTGTCACGCTCGCGGATGGTGACGGCCTGGTCGTCCAAAGTGTCGAAATCGACGGTGACGCACAGCGGAGTGCCGATCTCGTCCTCACGGCGGTAGCGACGGCCGATGGCTCCGGCTTCGTCGTAATCGATCATCCACTCGTGCTGGCGCAGGTCGGCGGCGAGCTTCTGCGCCACGTTCTGCAGATCGGGCTTCTTGCTCAGCGGCAGCACGGCGGCCTTGACCGGAGCCAGACGCGGATCGAGGTGCAGCACGGTACGCTTGTCCACGCCGCCCTTGGTGTTCGGAGCCTCGTCAACGTCGTAGGCGTCGACCAGGAAGCACATGAGGGAGCGGGTCAGGCCGGCGGCCGGCTCGATGACGTACGGCACGTACTTCTCGCCGGTGGCCTGGTTGAAGTAGCTCAGGTCCTCGCCGGAATGCTCGGCATGCGCGGACAGATCGAAGTCCGTGCGGTTGGCGATGCCTTCGAGCTCTCCCCAATCGGAGCCCTGGAAACCGAACTTGTATTCGATGTCGACGGTGCGCTTCGAATAGTGGGCCAGCTTCTCCTTCGGATGCTCGTAGTGGCGCAGGTTCTCCGGCTTGACGCCGAGGTCGAGGTACCACTGGGTACGGGCGTCGATCCAGTACTGGTGCCAGGCTTCGTCCTCGCCGGGCTTGACGAAGAACTCCATCTCCATCTGCTCGAACTCGCGGGTACGGAAGATGAAGTTGCCCGGCGTGATCTCGTTACGGAAGGACTTGCCCATGTTGGCGATGCCGAACGGCGGCTTCTTACGGGAGGAGGTCATCACGTTCTTGAAGTCCACGAAGATGCCCTGCGCGGTTTCCGGACGCAGATAGTGCAGGGAGTTCTCGTCCTCGACCGGGCCGAGGTGGGTGCGCAGCATCATGTTGAAGTCGCGCGGTTCGGTCCACTTGCCGCGGGTTCCGCAATCCGGGCACACGATGTCGGCCATACCGTTCTCCGGCAGCTTGTCGCCATGCTTCTCGGCGTACGATTCCTCCAGCTTGTCGGAGCGCTGGCGCTTGTGGCAGTTCAGACACTCCACCAGCGGATCGTTGAAGACGGCCACGTGGCCGGACGCGACCCACACCGGAGTCGGCAGGATGATGGAGGTGTCGACGCCCACCACGTCGCCACGGGTGACGACCATGGAACGCCACCATTCGCGCTTGATATTGTCCTTCAGCGCCACGCCGAGCGGACCGTAATCCCATGCGGAGCGGGTTCCGCCATAGATTTCACCGGCGGGGAACACAAAGCCACGACGCTTGGCGAGGGATACGACTTCATCGAGTTTGGATACAGCCACAATGCACCTTCTGGTATGAACGGTTTGGGGTCTTTACAACCGCACAGCCTACCGTCACATGCTGACAGCCCAGCCGCCGTCCCGCATGCGCACGGGAGACCATGCGGCAAGCGATCGGAACGGCGGCAGACGATGCATTACACAAGGTAGGCTGGAGATATGCTGTACCACAACCCGAATTCGCGCGGCCGGCGAAATGTCTTGCGCATCGTGGGCGTGCTTGTCGTGCTTGCGGTCATCGCCAGCGTCGCCAATTTCCTCCGCACCACCACCAGCGACGCGGTCAGTAACGTCAAGCCGCAGATCGAAACGATGCAAAGTATCCGGCAGACCGCGCAGGACAGCATCACGTTCGCGCAGAGCATGGATGATCCGAACCAATTCGCCACGCACATCGAAACCGTGCAACGATATATTGACGATTACGACCGGCTTGCCGACGCCAAGCAGATCAAGTACCTGTTGTCGGACAATCCGCAGGAACGCATCATCGGGCTGTTGTACCGCAACCAACAGCGCACCATCATCGATAACATGCGCGTGGCGGCGCATAATCTCGACAAACAGACCAAAGAACTGCTCAGCGCGGTCGACACGGCCATGTCGGATGATTTCAGCCAGCATGCGGCGCAATGGCTGCTGCAAGTGGATGATCCGACGCAGGTGAACGAGCTCATCGACCGATACGGCAAACAGCGCGAGTACGCATCGATGCGGGAGATGCTCACCGGACTGGAATCATTGCACAAGCTACGCTCGGACGTGAAGCAGCAGGTCTCGTCCGCGGTCAGCAATCTGCACAGCGAGGAAGCCTCGGCGGCTGCAATCGCCGTGCCCGAGCGCAACGGCGATCTCGATCCGGCCGGATGGTACACGCTCGCCACGAACGTGGCATCGACGATGGGCGTACAGATCGAACAGACCATGGAATTCAACTGCGGCGGCCAGTCAGGCGAGAATCCGAATGGATTCGTGGCGGCATATTACTGCCAGATGCCCGACCGCTCGCAGCGGGATATCATGCATATCCTCACCACACACCCGGATTGGACGCAGACCGCGCGAAGCCCCTGGCTGGTGGACATGGTCAAGCATGAGCTTTCGCACCGTTCGATCATGATCTCCTGCGGCACCACGCAGCCGGCGATCGCCGGCAACCGTACGGAAGCGGTGACGAACTCCTATTCCGCGCTGTATTTCGGAGCCGATCGCGGACGCATCGCCACGGAACAACAGGGAGTCGCCGAATACGCGATGGACGCGCAAAGCGACCAGATCGCCACCTCCATCCACGACGGCAATTGCGGATGATAGGAAAACACGCTGTCAATAGGGACGAATACATTAAATATCGTTTTGAACATGCAGGGGTGCTTGGCGGCGGAAACCGGCAAGCTGAGATAGGCCAAGGCCTGACCCTTTGAACCTGTTGGTTAGAACCAACGTAGGGAGCAGACATGAGCAGTGACTCATTCAACGACGCCGAACGCAACGACAGCGAAGAGGCCGTTTCCGCAATCGATCCGATTCGCGCGAAAATCAAGCAGGCCGTCACGGACGTGCACGAACAGACTCCGTTGGCGCAGTCGTTCACCAATTTCGTGACCATCAATCTCGTCGCCAACGCGCAGCTTGCGGCGGGCGGCACCGCGGCCATGAGCTATCTGCCGGATGACGTGATCGCCACCGCCGAAATCGCCGGATCGAACTACATCAATGTGGGCACGCTGCTGCCGTTCTTCAAGGACGCGCTGCCGGAGATCGCATACAAACTGCATAAGAACGGCAAGACGTGGGTGCTTGACCCGGTCGCGGCCGGCATCGGCGAGACGCGCACGGCCATTCTCGAATCCTTCCGCATGTATCCGCCGACCGTCGTGCGCGGCAACGCGAGCGAAATCATCGCCCTTGATGCGATGTGGAGGCTTGCCGACGCCGAGCGGACCGCTCCGACCACACCGACCACCCGTCCGGCTGGCGCGGAGGCCGTCGACGAGGTCGATGCGGCCGTCAACGCGGCCAAGCGTGTGGCCCGTCATCTGGCGAAGCACTCCCCCGTCGGCAAGGGCGCGGTCGCTGTGTCCGGCGCGGTCGATTTGGTGACCGACGGAGAGCGCACGTTCCGTCTGCCCGGCGGCAGCGCGATGATGACGAAGATCACCGGCGCCGGCTGCTCGCTCGGCGGTGTGACCGCAACGTATCTTGCCGTGGCCGAGCCGCTTGTCGCCGCTCTTGCCGCGTCGCTGCTGTACGACCGCGCGTCCGAAATCGCCGAAGCCAAATCCGACGGCCCCGGCTCCTTCCAAGTGGCGCTGCTCGATGCGCTGTGGAACGTCACCGCCGACCAGGTGGCCGCGTCCGAAATCATCGAAACCAACTGACCGCAACGTTTCGCGGCTGGTTTCGCACTATCGCAATCATATATACGAAATATATACGTTCGTTGCGGTGAGACAAAAATAACAAGACTTCTTCTGGAGCACTTATCCAAAGAAAAACAAAGGGGAAACCAATGAATAATTATCCATTCGCCTCAATGCGCGACTGTTTCGACATGAGCGCGTATTTTGTGGTCGGCCCGCAGGATTGCAAGGGCCGGCCGGTGACGGATGTGGTAGATGACGCGTTGCGTGGGGGCGCGACGTTCATCCAGCTGCGAGCTAAGGACGCGGATGCGAAAGACATCACCGAAATGGCACGCGACATCGCGCAGATCATCGAAGATGACGGCAAGTCCGATTCCGTGGCGTTCGTGATCGACGACCGCGTGGACGTGGTGTGGCAGGCCCGCAACAAGGGCATCAAAGTGGACGGTGTACATATTGGTCAGACCGATATGGAGCCGCGTGAAGCCCACGCACTGCTCGGCGAGGACGCCATCGTTGGCCTGTCCGCCGAAACCGAAAGCCTGGTGAAGCTCATCAACGAGCTGCCGAACGGCTGCATCGATTACATCGGCGCCGGCCCGCTGCATGTGTCCACTACCAAGCCTGAGGCTTCCGTGGGCGGCAACGACGGTTCCGGACATACGCTTGACGAGGAGCAGATCAATACGATTTGCGCGGCAAGCGAATTTCCGGTGGTGGTCGGCGGCGGTGTGCATGCCGACGATATGGAGATGCTGGCACGTTCGAAAGCGGCCGGCTGGTTTGTAGTGTCCGCGATTGCGGGTGCGGACGATCCGGAAGCAGCCACCCGTGAGATGGTGACGCGTTGGAAGGCGGTGCGCGGCGATAAGAAGCATGGTTATGCGCCGCGTGTGGAGGCTGCCGTGGAAGAAGCTGAGAAGCCTGCCGAGACAGGTGAAAAGAAGTTCACCAACGCCAAGGAGGCTAAAGCTGCTTCCAAGCTGGCCAAGCAGCAGCGTGTGGATATTGCAGCCCGCGATTCCAAGCAGCGCGACAAGGCACATATACGCAAGACCACACTGGTGCATTTCGAAAACCAATTCGGCACGTACGATTTGGAAGTGCCGTACACCGAAATCAAACTGTCCGACACCCCCGGTGTCGGACCAAACGCGCCGTTCAAGGATTACAACACGGAAGGCCCGAAATGCGATCCGAAGGAGGGTCTGGCTCCGTTGCGTCTCGACTGGATTCGCGACCGTGGCGATGTCGAGGAATACGACGGCCGTCGCCGCAATCTTGAGGATGATGGCAAGCGTGCCATCAAGCGCGGCAAGGCGTCCAAGGAATGGCGTGGCCGCCAGCATAGGCCAATGCGCGCGAAGGATCATCCAGTGACCCAAATGTGGTATGCACGCCACAACATCATCACCCCGGAAATGCGTTACGTGGCCGAACGCGAGCATTGCGACGTGGAGCTGGTGCGTTCCGAACTGGCCGCGGGACGTGCCGTGATGCCATGCAACATCAACCATCCTGAAGCCGAGCCGATGATCATCGGCTCGAAGTTCCTCACCAAGCTCAACGCCAACATGGGCAATTCCGCTGTGACCTCCTCCATCGACGAAGAGGTGGAGAAGCTCACGTGGGCCACCAAGTGGGGCGCCGACACCGTGATGGACCTGTCCACCGGCAACGACATCCACACCACCCGCGAATGGATCCTGCGCAACTCCCCCGTTCCGATTGGCACCGTGCCAATGTACCAAGCGCTCGAAAAGGTGGAGGATGATGCTTCCAAGCTGAGCTGGGAGCTGTTCCGCGACACCGTGATCGAGCAGTGCGAGCAGGGCGTGGACTACATGACCATCCATGCGGGCGTGCTGCTGCGTTTCGTGCCGCTGACCGCCAACCGCATGACGGGCATCGTTTCCCGTGGCGGTTCGATCATGGCCGAATGGTGTCTGCAGCATCATCAGGAAAGCTTCCTGTATACGCATTTTGACGAGCTGTGCGAAATTTTCGCCAAGTATGATGTGGCATTCTCTCTCGGTGATGGTCTACGCCCGGGCTCATTGGCTGATGCCAATGATGCGGCGCAGTTCGCGGAGCTTATGACGCTCGGCGAACTTACGCAACGCGCATGGAAGCATGACGTGCAGGTGATGATCGAAGGCCCAGGTCATATTCCGTTCGACACTGTGCGTATGAACATCGAAATGGAAAAGGCGATCTGCAAGGACGCCCCGTTCTACACCCTTGGACCGCTTACCACGGATACTGCACCAGGTTACGATCACATCACGTCTGCGATTGGCGGTGTGGAAATCGCCCGCTACGGCACCGCCATGCTGTGCTACGTGACGCCGAAGGAACACCTCGGTCTGCCGAACAAGGACGACGTCAAGCAGGGCGTGATCGCGTACAAGATCGCCTGCCATGCCGCGGATATCGCCAAGCACCATCCGCACGCGATGGACCGCGACAACGCGATGAGCAAGGCGCGTTTCGAGTTCCGTTGGCTCGATCAGTTCAACCTGAGCTACGATCCGGACACCGCGATCGCGTTCCATGATGATACGTTGCCTGCCGAGCCGGCGAAGATGGCGCACTTCTGCTCGATGTGTGGCCCGAAGTTCTGCTCGATGGCGATTTCCCAGAACATCCGTAAGAAGTTCGGTGATGCCGACGCGCAGGAGAAGCTCGTGGCCGACGCGCAGACAATTGCGGCAGGAATGCAGGCGATGAGCGCGAAATTCCGCGAAGGCGGTTCTACACTGTATCAGTGAGCTCAATGAGCATAACCAGCAAACGTGTTCAGCGAGCATAAGAAGGAGTTTTGATATGACTAGCACATTGCCACCGGTATTGAGCATCGCAGGATCGGATTCGTCCGGTGGTGCCGGCATTCAGGCGGATCTGAAGACCATGCTCGCCAACGGCGTGTTCGGTATGACCGCCATTGCGGCACTGACCGCGCAGAATACCACTGGTGTGACCATGGTCACCAACACTCCCCCGGAAATGCTTGCGGCGCAGATCGACGCGGTGTTCGAAGACATTCCGCCGGTGGCGGTGAAGATCGGCATGGTGTCCAGCGCCGAGCTCATCACAGTGATCGCCGACCGTCTGACCGCGCACAACGCGAAGAACGTGGTGCTCGACCCGGTGATGGTGGCCACGTCCGGCGCGAAGCTCATCGAGGATGATGCCATCGCGGCGCTGACGTCCAAACTGTTCCCGCTGGCCACTGTGATCACGCCGAACATGCCGGAGACCCAGGTACTGTGCGACTTGGCCGTAGAGCAGGGTGCGAGCGCAATCGACTATGAGAACGGCGAATCCATCTCCACCGAGAACGACATGGTGACCGCAGGTCATCTGCTCGCCGGCCATTTCGGCTGCGCGGTGCTCGTCAAGGGCGGCCACGGCACGCATGACGCGAGTGACGTGCTTGTCGAGCCGGATGGCAAGATCACCTGGTTCCGTTCCCGTCGCATCAACAACCCGAACACGCACGGCACCGGCTGCACGCTGTCTTCCGCCATCGCCAGCCATTTGGCTCTTGGCGAGGCGCTGCCGACGGCTGTCGACCATGCCAAGCTGTACCTGACCGGCGCTTTGGAAGCGCAGCTCGATCTTGGACATGGTTCCGGTCCGATGGACCACGCGTGGAAGTGGCGTTGAGCCAAGCCACGCAAACCACGCGAACCACGGCAACCGTTGGAACAGTACAACAAGTAATCGCACGAAAACACACGAGACAACGCTGAGAAAGGTAATCATGACGCTCGATCGCAACGCAGAAAAGCAGGAAGTGCCCGTCAATCCGGAAACCGGCAAACCGTATATCAACACGCTTGCCGCAGTAGCCATCTCCCCCGCCGGCGCCAGCCCGGAGAAGTCCACGTACGTGGCGCAGGCCGTGGACGTAATCCGTGAATCCGGCCTGCCTAACGAGACGAACGCCATGTTCACCAACATCGAAGGAGACATCGACGATGTGCTCAAGGTGATCCGCGACGCTACCATGAAGCTCGCCGGCCAGGGATACCGCACCGACGTGGTGATCCGTCTCGACATCCGCCCCGGTTTCGAAGGACAGATCCACGCCAAGCAGGAACTGGTAAACGAGATTCTGTCGAAATAACCCCCCTTTACAGTGGTGAAACGAAACCATTCCATGTAAAAAAGCGCGCTTTTTCTTGGCAAAAGCGCGCTTTTCGCGTTTATTTGGGTATAGTGTTGCGATTATGACGACAATGAAGGAAATCGCCAAACAAACGGGGGTATCCATCTCCACTGTATCCCTGGTGCTCAACGGACGCGACGAAGGCAGGGTAAATCCCGCGCTCGCCAAACTCGTACGCAACAAAGCGACCGAGCTCGGGTACAAAATCAATCCGTTGGCGCGAAGCCTGCGTACCAACAAAACCCGAATCCTCGGCTTCATCAGCGAGGAAGTCGCCACCACACCATACGCAGGCGGCATCATTCTGGGCGCACAGGATGCGGCCAGTGCCTACGGCTACATGCTGTTCACAGTCAGCACCGACGGCAAGGCGAGCGAGGAGAACGAAATCGCCACGTTGAAACGATACGGCGTGGACGGGTTCTTCTATTCGAAGATGTCGAACCGCATCGCGCATGTGCCTGAATCGTTGAGCGATTATCCCGTGGTGATGGTGGACGCCACCGATCATGAGAACAAGGTTCCCAGCGTCGAGCCCGACGAGTTCATGATCGGCTATGACGCCACGAATCGGCTGATCCAGGCCGGATGCAAACGCATCGCATACGTGGGTTGCGCGGAAAACATGATCGCGCAGGACGGTCGTCTTGCCGGCTACCGCACCGCGTTGCAGGAGGCCGGACGTGCGTTCAACCCATCGCTGGTATGCAACGTAGTGCACAACGGTCCAGCTTTACGCGCCGTGAACAAGTTGTTCGACGACGAGCATCCGGACGGCTTCTTCTGCTTCAATGATGCGCGCGCCTGGTATGTGTACGAATGCGCGGCAAGAAGAGGGCTTACGGTAGGCAAGGATATTTCCGTGGTCGGCGTGGACAACCACCGCGTGTTCGCAGAGACACTTGAACCGCAGCTGACCACCGTCGAACTGCCACATTACGAAATGGGCTATTGGTCAGCCTGCAAGCTGATTTCCATGATTGAAGGCAAGGATGTGGATACCAGTTCATGTCCATCCGCCAGAGCTTCCCTGCCGCCGCTTGATGCGCCGATTCCGGCGAAGATCCACTGCGCATTGTTGGAAAAAGATTCCGTCATATCCTGATTTTTCTGTTTTTACAACGATTCAAATGCTTACGATTGTTCGCACAGCCATTTTCTATACATGAAAATTGTGCGTTTGTTCACGACACGCCGAATAAAGCAATCGTGCCAACAGTCCGCCAGCAGTTGATTCAGGCTTAATTTCAACTATCCGCAAATCCTTACAAACGTTTGACGTCAAACGATTGACGTCAAACGTTTGACGTAGCAGTTGCAACATGCTATCTTGAAGCCATGTTCGCTTTTCGGCACGGCAGCTGAAATCCGAGCAGACGCAAGCCAAAACAACATCGGAAGCAATCGCTGCCGCGCGGCAGCGGCACCGTGAAGAGAAAAAGAGAATCAAAATGGCAAGTAAAACACGTTCTGTATGGAAGAATCCTTCCTATCTGCAGAGCTCCTTCGGCATTTTCATGTTCTTCTGCTCCTGGGGCATCTGGTGGTCCTTCTTCTCCCGCTGGCTCACTGACCCGACCCACGGTCTGGGCATGAGCTCCGCGGAACAGGGCCAGATCTACTCCATCAACTCCTTGGCCACCCTGGTCATCATGTTCGTTTACGGCACCATTCAGGACCAGCTGGGCATCAAGCGTAAGCTCGTGATCTTCATCTCTGCGGTCGCTGCATGCGTTGGCCCGTTCGTCCAGTTCGTGTACCAGCCGATGCTGACCGCCGGCGGCACCACCCGATTCATCGGCGTGCTTCTCGGCTCCATCGTGCTGTCCGCAGGTTTCATGGCCGGCTGCTCCCTGTTCGAAGCCGTCACCGAACGTTACTCCCGTAAGTTCGGCTTCGAATACGGCCAGTCCCGCGCTTGGGGCTCCTTCGGCTACGCTGTCGTGGCACTGTGCGCAGGCTTCCTGTTCAACATCAACCCGCTGCTGAACTTCTGGGTTGGTTCCATCTGCGGCCTCGGCATGCTGTGCGTCTATGTTTTCTGGGTTCCGGCCGAGCAGAGGGAAGAGCTCAAGAAGGAAGCCGATCCGAACGCGGCTCCGACCAACCCGTCCTTCAAGGAGATGCTCGCTGTTCTGAAGATGCCGACCCTGTGGGTGCTCATCGTCTTCATGCTGTTCACCAACACTTTCTACACCGTGTTCGATCAGCAGATGTTCCCGAACTACTACGCTTCCCTCTTCCCGACCACTGAAATCGGCAACGCCACCTACGGTACCCTGAACTCCTTCCAGGTGTTCCTTGAGTCCGCCATGATGGGCGTCGTCCCGATCATCATGAAGAAGATCGGCGTGCGCAACTCCCTGCTGCTCGGCGCCACCGTGATGTTCGCCCGTATCGGTCTGTGCGGCGTGTTCCATGACCCGGTCACCGTCTCCATCGTCAAGCTGTTCCACTCCATCGAGGTACCGCTGTTCTGCCTGCCGGCGTTCCGTTACTTCACCCTGCACTTCGACACGAAGCTGTCTGCCACCCTGTACATGGTTGGTTTCCAGATCGCTTCCCAGGTCGGCCAGGTGATTTTCTCCACCCCGATGGGTGCTCTGCATGATGCCATGGGCGACCGTCCGACCTTCTTCACCATCTCTGCCATCGTGTTTGCGGCTCTGGTCTACGGCTTCTTCGTCATCAAGAAGGATGATCAGGAAGTCGGCGGCGATCCGTTCTACACTGACAAGCAGCTCAAGGCCATGAAGGCCGCTGATGCGGAAGTGAAGGCCTGAGTCTCAGCCCGTACTAAGTCGGCGTACGGCGTCGATGGTGGTCGCAACCTACATCCCTTCTCCCGCGATCATCATCGGTACCGTACGCATCATAACAACAATCGTGGTGTCCGAAGCGTTTCCCTTTTTCCGCTTTGGGCACCATCTTCAAAAAGCTTTTTATCCAACAATTCATAACCCAGATTCAGAAAGGCATTCAACGATGACTGGCTTTACTCCGGACGCACCTGTCCTTCACGAAATCAAGAACCACAGCGAGGAACTCACCAAGGCAGAGGCCGGTGTCGCGGCCTTCGCAGCCAAGCGTAACAACCGCTGGTATCCGAAGTTCCACATCGCATCCAATGGCGGTTGGATCAACGATCCGAACGGCCTGTGCTTCTACAAGGGCCGTTGGCACGTCTTCTACCAGCTGCACCCGTATGGCACCCAGTGGGGTCCGATGCATTGGGGTCACGTCTCCTCCGCCGATATGGTCAATTGGAAGCGTGAGCCGATTATGTTCGCCCCGTCTCTGGAAGAAGAAAAGGACGGCGTCTTCTCTGGCTCCGCAGTGATCGGCGACGATGTCAAGCTCAAGTTCTACTACACCGGCCACCGTTGGGCCAACGGCAAGGACAACACCGGCGGCGACTGGCAGGTACAGATGCTCGCCGAACCAGACAACGATGAGCTGACCAGCGCCACTAAGCGCGGTATGGTCATTGATTGCCCGACCGACAAGGTGAACCACCACTACCGCGACCCGAAGGTCTGGAAGACCGGCGACAAGTGGTACATGACCTTCGGTGTCTCCTCTGCCGAGAAGCGCGGCCAGATGTGGCTGTTCTCCTCCGACGACATGGTCAAGTGGACCTATGAGCAGGTGCTGTTCGAGCATCCGGATCCGGACGTGTTTATGCTTGAGTGCCCGGACTTCTTCCCGATCAAGGACGTCGAAGGCAACGAGAAGTGGGTTATCGGCTTCTCCGCCATGGGTGCCAAGCCGTCCGGCTTCATGAACCGCAACGTCAACAACGCCGGCTACATGATCGGCACTTGGACTCCGGGTGAGCAGTTCAAGCCGGAAACCGAGTTCCGTCTGTGGGATTGCGGCCACAATTACTACGCGCCGCAGTCGTTCAACGACGGCAAGCGTCAGATCGTCTACGGTTGGATGAGCCCGTTCGTCGAGCCGATTCCGATGCAGGACGACGGCTGGTGCGGCAACCTCACCCTGCCGCGTGAGATCACGCTGGGCGCCGACGGCGACCTGCACACCGCGCCGGTGGCCGAAATGGAAGGCCTGCGCGAGGATACCGTCGATTTCGGTGCGATCAATCTGGACGTCAGCGGCGAGAAGACCATTGTGGACGATGCCGAAGCCGTGGAAATCGAAATGACCATCGACCTGGCCAACTCCACCGCCGAGCGTGCCGGCCTGCGTGTCCACGCCACCGAGGATGGCGCCTACACGTCCGTTGCGTATGACGATCAGATCGGCCGCGTGGTGGTCGACCGTCAGGCCAACGCTCAGGGCGATCGCGGCTACCGTTCGGCACCGCTGTCCGAAGCCGAACTTGCCGCCGGCGAACTCAAGCTGCGCGTGTACGTGGACCGTGGCTGCGTGGAGGTGTACGTCAACGACGGCCGTCAGGTGCTCAGCTCGTACAGCTACGCGTCCGAAGGTCCGCGCGCCATCAAGCTCGTGGCCGAATCCGGCACGCTCAAGGTCAAGTCCCTGGTGCTTCACCACATGAAGTCCATCGGACTGGAATGATAGACGTCTGTCATGGTTGACAGGCAAACGACCATAAGGCAGTAGCAAGGGGTATATGGGAAGGCCTCCGCATCGGAAGGGTGCGGAGGCCTTTCTATATCTGTCTCTCTATGTCTAAAGTGATATCTGGGATGGTATCCAACGCACGTTATCTCTCGTTACTGCCGTACTTGCTGTGCGGGTTTGCCTACGTTCCGCCCCACCGTCTATACTGGCGAGCCGGTAACAATCTTTTCTGGCCGATTGGCGGGCAGGCTCCTCACCTTACTGATTTCCCGCAGTCGGTCACGTGCGCGTCCACTTTGACGCAGAAAGCAAGGTGAACGATGGCGGAATCGCACGTTCAACACAAACTACTCGGTATGGCGAAGCGTCGTATTCCAACGCTGATCGCCGTCATCACACTGCTTGTCGTATGGGAGGCATGGGTGCGATTGGGGCACGTGCCATCCACGATGATCGCCGCCCCCAGCGAAATCGCGCAGGCAACCGTCGAAACATGGCCGACCCTGTGGCCCGCGACCGAAGTCACGCTGTTGGAAGGCACCGTCGGCTTCCTGTTCGCCGTGACATGCGGCATTCTGATCGGCATTCTGCTGTACTGCTCCCGTATTGCCGATGCCGCGTTGTTCCCGCTGCTGTCGGCCGCGCAGACGATGCCGTTGATTTCAATCGCGCCACTGTTTCTGATCTGGTTCGGTTTCGAAGTTTCCGGCAAAATCGTGATTGTGGCCGTATTCGGCCTGTTCCCGATCGCCGTGCAGACGATCCGTGGTCTGGAAGCGGTGCCGCAGTTCTATTCGGATGTGGCGCTGACATGCGGCGCGACCCGCGCGTGGACGTTGTGGCATGTGAAGCTGCGCGTCGCCGCACGGCAGATTTACGGCGGCATCCGCGTATCCGCCGCATACATCTTCGCCACCGCCACCACTGCCGAGTATCTGGGTGCGCGCAAGGGCCTCGGCATCTGGCTGCAGGCGGCTTACAATTCGTTCCGCACGCCGCTGATCTTCTCGGCCACGCTGGTCATCATCGTCATCACCGGCATGCTCATGTGCCTCGTGAATCTCAGCGAACGCCTGCTGCTCGGCCCAGCCGACGCGGACGCCGATCCGGACGCGGACCAGTGAAAACGCAACAATCACCATTGCGGCCCTCATCATCGTCATGCACACCCGTATAATGGGACTCGCTGTTTAGCCAATGTGTGGCAAACCGGCAATGTTCCACAGCTTCGGCGTCAAACGGTCAACCGGGCGGCGGCAGGCATCATAAGGAACGTCGGGGGCATTGGACGAGCGGGGGCCTTAGCCCTTCGTATCGTTTTCTGCCCGAACCCCGCCCGCAGCGTCATCCCTAGAAAACGGTAGAGAAGCAAGATTCAAGGGAAATCGCAAGGTATGAAGAAGACCATCTTCAGCAAAGCAATCGCAATCCTCGGCTCGATCGCCATGCTCGTCGGCGTGGCCGCATGCGGGCAAAGCAACGACTCCACGAAAACCGCGGCGGACGGCAACGGCCTCACCAAGGTGACGTTCATGCTTTCGTGGGCGCCCGACACCAACCATATCGGCGTGTATGTGGCGAAGAACAAAGGCTATTTCAAGCAGGCCGGTCTTGACGTGGACATCGTGGCGGTGGCGCAGGCCGGCGCGGAGCAGGCCGTGAACAACGGCATGGCGGATTTCGCGCTGTCCAACCTCACCAACGTGGCAAATTAAACGCGGAAGCGCGCGAAAATCAAA
>ERZ1023901.1-NODE-1-length-170733-cov-159.025153_pt1 | contig 170733 bp, 151 predicted proteins | sample MGYA00380401_ERZ1023901 | MGnify/ENA primary metagenome ERZ1023901 (study PRJEB33179, sample SAMN07448997) | human gut metagenome | biome: Human-gut; feature: Human associated habitat; material: Faeces | host: Homo sapiens | place: India: Bhopal | collected... | reverse complement strand
AGTTAGGCCCTTATAGGGCCTGAGCAAACCACCAGTTTTACTGGTGGTTATGATTGACTTTTCCCCTCATCTCTGCTATGATAAGGTTCGTACAAATCAATAGGCGATGCAGGAGAGTAAGTACGTATCATCCTCAGCGAAGCAGGGACAGTGTGAGCCTGCTGCCGATGCGGAAGGCGCTCTGAAGGCCGCGGCCGGAAGTCTTTTCGATGTGTATGGCCGATGAATCAAGCGGGTCTTTGGACCAATCAGGGTGGAACCGCGGGTACGTATACTCGTCCCTGTAACATGTCATGTGTTACAGGGACTTTTTTGTATTTAGGAGGGAATACGATGAATTTTCAAGACATGATATTTGCATTGAAGAGCTTTTGGTCTTCTCAGGGCTGTATCATCTACGAACCGTATGATGTAGAAAAAGGGGCAGGGACCATGAACCCGGCTACCTTCCTGCGCACGCTCGGGCCGGAACCGTGGCATGTTGCCTATGTCGAACCGTCTCGCCGCCCGGCTGACGGCCGCTATGGCGACAACCCGAACCGCCTGTACCAGCATCATCAGTTCCAGGTCATTTGCAAACCGTCGCCGGACAACATCCAGGAACTCTATCTGAAGAGTCTGGAAACGTTGGGCATCAACCCGGCAGAACACGATATCCGTTTCGTCGAAGATAACTGGGAATCGCCGACCCTCGGCGCCTGGGGCCTGGGCTGGGAAGTCTGGCTCGACGGCATGGAAGTCACGCAGTTCACCTACTTCCAGCAGGTCGGCGGCATCGACGTCGCCCCGGTTTCGTCGGAAATCACATACGGCATGGAACGCCTGGCCATGTATATCCAGGGCGTCGAAAACGTCTATGACCTCAAATGGAATGAAGACGTCACTTATGGCGACATCTTCCATCAGAACGAAGTCGAACAGTCGACGTATGCCTTTGAATTGAGCAACGCCGACCTCTTGTTCCACCTCTTCGATGAATACGAAAAAGAAGCCATGCGGGTCATCAAAGCCGGCTTCGTCCTTCCGGCCTATGACTACGTATTGAAATGCTCGCACACGTTCAACCTCCTCGACGCCCGCGGCGCCATCAGCGTCAGCGAACGGGCTGCCTTCATCGGCCGCGTCCGCAATATGGCACGGGCCTGCGCCAAAGCGTACTTGGAACAGCGTGAAAAATTAGGTTTCCCGATGCTGAATAAGGAGGAAAAATAAGATGAGCAAAGATTTGTTACTTGAAATCGGTACTGAAGAAATCCCGGCTCATTATATGCCGAGTATCATTTCCCAGGTCCGGGACCTGGCCGGGAAATCCTTTGGCGAATCCCATATCGCTTATGAATCGATCCGCACCCTCGGTACGCCGCGCCGTATCGCCCTCATCATGAAGGGCGTCGCTGAAAAACAGGCCGACGTATCGGCCAAACATAAAGGCCCGTCGGTCAAGATCGCCTACGATGCCGACGGCAACCCGACGAAAGCTGCCATGGGCTTTGCCCGGGGCCAGAAAATCGACGTCAAGGACCTCGTCGTCGAAGACGGCTACGTCTATGCCAACGTCACCAGCGTCGGTGCTGACACAGCCGGCCTCTTGCCGGACCTCATGAAAGGCATCGTCACGGGCCTCAATTTCCCCAAGAGCATGCACTGGGGCAGCCTGGACTTCCACTTCGTCCGTCCTATCCGCTGGTTCGTCGCCCTCTTCGATAAAGATGTTATCCCCTTTGAACTGGCCAACGTTAAATCGGGCAACGTCAGCCGCGGCCACCGCTTCCTGGGTACCGGCGATTTCACCATCGAAAGCCCGGCAGCCTATGAAGAAACGTGCAAGGAACATTTCCTCATCGTCGACCCGGAAGTCCGCAAGCAGATGATCCTCGAAGGCCTGCAGAAACTGGCTGACGAAAAGGGCGGCACCATCATCATGGACGACGACCTCCTGGAAGAAGTCGTCTACCTCGTCGAATACCCGACGGCCCTTTGCGGCGAATTCGATGAAGACTACCTGAAACTGCCGGAAGCGGCCATCATCACGCCGATGAAGGACCACCAGCGCTATTTCCCTATGCGCGATAAAGACGGCAAGCTCATGAACCTCTTCCTGACTGTCCGCAACGGCAACGACTACCATCTGGAAACGGTCCAGCACGGCAACGAACGCGTCCTCCGCGCCCGCCTGGACGATGCCAAGTTCTTCTTTGAAGAAGACAAGAAACATAAGCTCGCCGATTATACGGAAAAATTGAAGAAAATCGTCTTCCAGGACGGCTTGGGCACGCTCTATGACAAAGCTCAGCGCCTGGAAAAGATTACGGTCTTCCTCAATCATAAACTCGACCTCGGCCTGGATGACGCCAAGCTGCAGCGCGCATCGCTCCTGGCCAAAGCCGACCTGGCTACGCAGATGGTCATGGAATTCACGGAACTCCAGGGCGTCATGGGCAAGGAATATGCCCTCATCGACGGCGAAGATGCCGGCGTGGCCGAAGCCATCAACGAACAGTACCAGCCGCGCTTTGCCGGCGACGTCCTGCCGCAGACCGACATGGGCAAAGTCTTGGGCATTGCCGACAAGTTCGATACCATTACGGGCATGTTCAGCCGCGGCTTCATCCCGACGGGCTCGCAGGACCCCTTCGCCCTGCGCCGCCAGACCATCGGTACCCTCAACATCCTCATGGATGCCGGCTGGAATCTCAACTGCCATGAAGTCTTTGCTTTCGTCCTCAATCTCCTCGGCGTAGAAGGGGAAGACGCAGCCAAAGTCATGGGTCAGCTCGACGACTACTTCACGCTGCGCCTGAAGAACATCTTCCAGGATAAAGGCATGGATTACCACATCATCGACTGCGTCCTGGCTTCGGATACGCTCAACGCCTACGAAGAAGCCCGCCGTGCCCAGGCCCTCATCGATGCCGACATCATGGGCAAGACCGACCTCTTGCAGGCTTTCACCCGCGTCAGCAACATGATCAAAGGCGCCGACGATACCGACGTCAATCCGGACCTCTTTGAAACGGAAGAAGAAAAGGCCCTTTACAGCGCCTGCCAGGCCATGCAGGTCAACTTGCCGCAGAAATACGCCGTCTATGACTACGAAGGCGTAGCCGAAGCCCTCTCCGAAGGCATTGCCGCCATCAACGACTTCCTGGACAACGTCCTGGTCATGCACAAAGACGAAGCGGTCAAAGAAAACCGTCTCCATCTCCTGGCCCTGACCTACAGCCTCATCCAGCCCTTGGGCGACATCAAGAAATTGGCGTAGGGGCCGCCACGTGGCGACCCGCCGGCCGCAGGTCGCTTTGGAATCAGATGCCGCTGCGCGGCGACAGTCTCAGGTGGACAACGACGCTTCGGGACACCCTCGGCGCGTAAAAAGCCTCCCCTGAGAAGGGGAGGGGGACCGCTTGCGGTGGAGGGGTTCTTTACGACATACCCTTAGCGTATTGTAGAGAAAGAACCTCTCAGTCAGCAGAGCTGGCCCAACGGGCCGGAGAGGTTGATTTAAAGCGGAAATTCAATGGCCAAAAATGAAAAATATGATATAATAATAGGGAGTATCGCACAGGCTCTTCGCCTTCCTGCGAAAATCCTTGGAGTGTTTAGCTTGTAGTATAGAGTTTGTCGTTTGTAGCGAGGAAATAAAAACTTTTCTTACTGCTAACCACTAACCACTAGCCACTAGCAACTCAAAAGGAGCTGTCTTCACTCGACAGCTCCTTTTCCGCATCTACCATAAAGGAGTGATCATTTATGAAATTGAAGAATCTCGTCATGTTGGCAGCAGCCCTTACCTGTATTGCCGGTTCGACCGTCATGGCTGAAGAAAAGGTGGGCCTCAAGAGCGCCAGTGCCGACAGCTATGAAGTCGTCCAGGTCATGACGACTAAAGACAAGAATTACTATCAGTACTATAACAGCGCCTATCAGTATGCCGTCGATATCCCCCGGGCTGCGACGACAGCCGACATGAATGCCGACGGCGATGGCTGCTATTTCCAGGATCCCAAAGACGATACCGTCTACATGACCTATGCCGCCAAGAACACCATGGGCTTCACTATCGACGAACTCTACAACATGGCCTTGGGCATGAACGGATCGCCGACACTGACGACCAACATCAAGACCAAGAACAGCTATGCCATCGGCTGGACGGACGGCAAGAAGTCCTACTACCACGAACTCTACATCAACGACAAGAACAAGACCTACACGGCCTTCACCGTCACCTATCCGACCAGCAAAAAAGATAAGTACCAGGCCATCATCGCCCACATGTCCCGCAGCTTCATGCCCAACGTACAAATGTAATGATAGGGGATGCCCAATGGGCATCCCGCCGGTCGCAGTTCGCAGGCCGCATCAGAATCAGATGCGGTGTCCCGCCGCGACAGACTCAAACTAACAACGACGCTTCAGGAAACCCTCAGCGCGTAAAAGCCTCCCATATTAGGCCCTTTTTGGCCCGTCAGGTGCTGACCGCAGGGAAGAACAAGACGGTTGCCAAAACGGAGAGCTGAGCTGGAGGTGGCCCGAAGGGCCGGAGAGGTTGCTGTGCTTTCAAGCAGCCCTTTACGGAAGATGCCTATAAAATGGAAAAATCCCCTTTACAGGATCGCGGCTTTATGGTATAATTTCCTTATTAATTTAGGCAGTCCTCTGCTCGATAACACGATTGTCGTGAAAGGTGGCGGCAACGGGGGCACGAATGTCTTATAGGAGGAAAAAAGAAATGAACATTATCAGCGTACTTGAACAGGAACAGCTTCGTGACGATATCCCGGCATTCCGCCCTGGTGATACAGTCAAAGTTCACGTAAAGGTTGTCGAAGGCAATCGCGAACGTGTACAGATTTTTGAAGGTGTCGTTATTGGCCGTCAGAACGGCGGTGTCCGCGAAACTTTCACTGTCCGCCGCGTTTCCTACGGTATTGGTGTTGAACGTACTTTCTTGGTACATTCCCCGCGCCTCGCTAAAATCGAAGTCGTTCGCCACGGTGTCGTCCGTCGTGCAAAACTGCACTACCTCCGTGGTCTTACAGGCAAAGCTGCCCGTATCCGCGAACGTCGGTAATTCATTGGCAAGAACACTTGAAAAAGAGGTTGTCCCACGAAGCATGGCTTCGCGGACAGCCTCTTTTTTCATGGATCCATCGTAGGGGCCGTCCCAAAGGGCGGCCAAAGGCAACCTCTCAGTCAGCTGCGCTGACAGCTCCCCTACAAAGGGAGCCAAAGCCTCTCCTCATAGGAGAGGTGGCCCGAAGGGCCGGAGAGGTTGGTCTTAAACAAATGAATCGTCCTGCGATTCAGGATATCGTGTACTCATATTGTTAACCTTGATATAAATGAAATTAAGTTGACTGAAATCGCCGCAGCGAGTATAATAATCCCATAGTTCACAATAAAAATAGGGAGTGGGTTGACAATGAATACGATAGCAGCATTGACCGATAGCATTATACAGGGGTACCGCATTCGACGCAGTGATGATTTATCGATTTTCCTGGAAGCACCTTTGGAAGAATTGCAGCAGGGAGCCGGCGTTTTACAGCGCCATTTTTGTGGCAATCATATTGATTTCTGCACCATCATCAACGGCCGCAGCGGCCGCTGTGGGGAAGACTGCAAATACTGCGCCCAGTCGGCCTGCCACCATACGGGCTGCGAAGAATACGGTTTCCTGGCGAAAGAAGAAATCCTGGCCAACGCCAAGGCCAATCAGGATGCCGGCGCCAACCGCTTTGCCATCGTCACGTCGGGCCGGGCCCTGACAGGGGCGGATTTTGAAAAAGCCCTGGATACGTACCGCACGATGAAGCAGACGCTGCACATCGACCTCTGTGCGTCGCACGGCCTGCTGACGCCGGAACAGTTGCACCGCCTCCACGAAACGGGCGTGACCAGTTATCACCATAATATCGAGACGTCGCGGCGTTTCTTCCCATACATCTGCACGACCCACACTTATGACGACCGCATCCGCACCATCAAGGACGCTCAGAAAGAAGGGCTCTGCGTCTGTTCCGGCGGCATCATCGGCATGGGGGAAACCTGGGAAGACCGCCTGGACATGGCCATCAGCCTGGCCGAACTGGGCATTCAGTCCATTCCCGTCAACGCCCTTATGCCCATTCCCGGCACGCCCCTGGAACATCGGCCCCAGCTCGATGGCCGCGATGTCCTGCGGACCATCGCCTTCTTCCGCTTCATCAATCCTGAAGCCAACATCCGCCTGGCCGCCGGCCGCAAACTCCTGCCGGAAAACGGCGCCACGGCCCTGCTCCACGGCGCGTCGGCCTCGATTACGGGCAACATGTTGACCACGTCGGGCTCGACCATCGCCGAAGACATGGCCATGCTTCAGCGCTTGGGCTTGACGAATAGGGATTAGCCGTCAGCAGCTAGCCGTCAGCCGTCAGCATCAGCAGCTAGCCATCAGCCGTCAGCCATCAGCCATTAATTAGGGGGACACTTATGAACTTGTGAAGAACCCCTCAGGCCTGTGGCCAGCTCCCCTTCTCAAGGGAGCCGATGCCCTGCACTAGCCTTCATCCTTTGTCTATGATATAATGTTAGGGATATAGAAACATACATATACTTTTCAATGAGGTGATTATCGTGGCAAAACAGATTTTTGTTACCGGTCATAAGAGCCCGGACACGGACTCCATTTGTTCTTCCATTGCCTATGCAAAATTAAAACAGTTACAGGGTATCGACGCTACGCCGATCCGCGCTGGCGAACCGAATAAGGAAACGGCCTTTGCCCTGAATTATTTCCACGTCGCTCCGCAGCCGCTGGTCAAGGACTTCTACGTCAAAGTCAGCGAAGCTGTCCACACGGAAGTCGAAGCCCTTCCGGTCAGTGCCAGCCTGAAAGATGCTGCCAAATGGTTCGCATCCCACGAAAGCGATGTCGCTCCCGTTGCCGATAACGGCCAGTTCGTCGGCGTCATCGAAAAAGGCCAGCTCGCCGATGAATTCGTCAAGACCGTCATGGGTGAAGAATTGAGCACGGTCAAAGCCTTGGCTCACGATCCGGAATTGTTCTTCAAACCGACCGATAACGGCCATGATATCCCGGCTGATGGCAAATATGCTGTCGTCGAAAACGGCAAATACATCGGCATGATCTGTGCAGACTGTGTCGCTGCTGTCGAAAAACAGCAGGTCATCCTCGTCGACCACAACGAAAAGAAACAGATCATCGACGGCATCGACGAAGCCTCCATCATCGGCGTCATCGACCATCACCGCATCGGCGGTACCTTGGAAACGGCCGGCCCTATTTCCATCCTCTTCAAACCCGTCGGCTGCACGGCAACCATCGTAACGGGCTTGTATGAACAGGCTAAGGTCGACATCCCCAAAGACATTGCCGGCCTGCTCCTGTCGGCCGTCATTTCCGATACGGTCCTCTTCCGTTCGCCGACCTGCACGCCGGCTGACCGCGAAGCTGCCGAAAAATTGGCCAATATCGCCGGTGTAGACGTCGAAAAATACGGCATGGAAATGCTCAAAGCCGGTGCCAACGTCTCCGATTTGACGCCGGACCAGATCGTCCACAACGACATGAAAGAATTCTCCAGCGGCAATACGACCTTCACCGTTGCCCAGGTCCAGGTCATGGATACGACGGACCTCCTCGACCAGAAACAGGTCCTGCTCAACGCCTTGGAAAAATTGCGCGCTGAACACGATTACGCCGCTTCCTTCCTGATGATCACCAGCATCATCGACGAATCGACGAACCTCATCTTCGCCGGCAATATGGACGACGTCGTCAGCAGTGCCTTCGGCAAGGACGTCCTCGATAAGGAAGTCTACCTGCCCAAGGTCATGAGCCGTAAGAAACAGGTCATTCCGCCTATCCTTTCGGCAATGAAATAAGTGATGATTTTCAGAGGCCCCATCGACACGGTGTGGGCCTTTTTATCTATAAAGGGGAAGAATGCATGAATCCTATTTTTGATACCCTCAACGACCGCCAGTGCGAGGCCGTCAAGCATACCGAAGGGCCGCTGCTGATCACGGCCGGTGCCGGATCAGGCAAGACCAAAGTCCTGACCTGCCGCATTGCCCATCTCCTGGAATTAGGCGTCGCGCCGTACCGCATCCTGGCCATTACCTTTACCAACAAGGCCGCCAAGGAAATGAAGGAACGCGTGACCAACCTTGTCGGTGCCCAGGCCGACAGCATCTGGCTGAGTACGTTCCACTCGTTCTGCGCCAAGCTGCTGCGCTTTGAAGTCGACGGCTTCCATGGCTATACGCGCAATTTCACCATCTACGATTCGTCGGACCAGTTGGTCCTGGTCAAGGATTGTCTGAAAAAGCTCAACCTCGACGACAAGCAGTTCACGCCGCGCTCCGTGTTGGGGACCATTTCGTCGGCTAAGAACGTCCTCATGGATGCCAAGGCCTTTGCGGCGAAAGCCTCCGATTTCTACGAACAGAAAGTCGCCGACGTCTACGCTCTGTATCAGGAAAAATTGCGGGAAAACAATGCCGTCGATTTCGACGACCTCCTGTTCCTGGCCGTGCGCCTCTTGCAGGAAAACGAGGAAGTCCGGGAAAAATACCAGTCCCGGTTCCAATATATCCTGGTCGACGAATATCAGGATACGAACCATGCCCAGTATGCCCTGACCAAGATACTGGCCGCCCGCTGGCGCAATATCTGCGTCGTCGGCGATGCCGACCAGAGTATTTACGCCTGGCGCGGTGCCGATATCCGCAACATCATCGACTTCACGCGGGACTATCCCGATGCGGCGTCGATCAAACTGGAACAGAACTACCGCTCGACGAAGACTATCCTCCATGCGGCCAATGCCGTCATCGACAATAACGAAAGCCGGCCCAAGAAGACCTTGTGGACGGAAAATCCGACAGGGAACAAGATCATCCATTATCAGGCCCAGACGGAACACGACGAAGCCGATTATATCGCCGGCGTCATCTACAACCGCCATGAAATCAGCCACGAACCGTATGGCGACATGGCCATCCTCTTCCGGACCAACGCCCAGTCCCGTGTCCTCGAAGAAAAGCTCATGCGCTATGCCATTCCCTATACCATGGTCGGCGGTACCAAGTTCTATGACCGCAAGGAAATCAAAGACGTCCTGGCCTACCTGCGCCTGCTCTATAACCCGGAAGACAGCCTGAGCCTGACGCGCATCATCAACGTGCCCAAGCGCAACATCGGGGCGACGACGATGGAACACGTCGCAGCCTATGCCGAAGCACAGGGGATTTCCTTGTTTGAAGCCCTGTCGTCGACTGATGAGATTCCCGTCACCAAACGGGCCAAGGCATCGCTGGAAAACTTCGCTGCCATGATTTTCGACCTCCTCAACGACATCGAGGGCAAAGACGTCCTGAGCCTCATCGAAACGGTCATCAAACAGACCGGCTACGGCGACATGCTCGATAAAGAAGCGGAACACGACCCGCAGGGCGAAAGCCGCAAGGAAAACGTCGGCGAATTCCTGTCCGTCGCCAAAGACTACATGGACAGCAATCCCGAAGGCAACCTCCAGGACTTCCTGGAAAACGTCGCCCTCGTCAGCGATGTCGATGATTTTGAAAGCAGCGACTCGAAAGTCACCCTCATGACCCTCCATGCCGCCAAGGGCCTGGAATTCCCGGTCGTCTTCCTGACCGGCCTCGACGAAGGTCTGTTCCCGCACAGCCGGACCCTGATGGACCCGGCGCAGGTCGAAGAAGAACGGCGCCTGGCCTATGTCGGCATTACCCGGGCCGAACGGCAGCTCTACGTGACCAATGCCGTCACGCGGACCATGTACGGCCGCATTTCGGCCTATATGCCCAGCCGCTTCCTGGCCGAAATCCCACCGCAGTTCATGGAAGACTACCATCGCAAGAGCGCCATGCCCCAGAGCCGGACGACGGCGGTCCCGGGGAAACAGCGTGTCTCCATCCTGACCAAGCCCGTCGCGTCGAGCCTGCCCAAGAAACACGCCGTTACCGATACCTTTGCCAAAGGCGATAAAGTCCGCCATAAAATTTGGGGCATCGGCACCGTCCTCGACGTCATCGGCGAAGGCCCGAACATGCAGATGAAGATCCAATTCCCGACCAAAGGCGTCCGCCAAGTCGTCGTGAAATACGCCCCCTTAGAGAAAATACAGTAGGGCGCCTAAGCCTCCCATATTAGGGGAGGTGGCCCGAAGGGCCGGAGAGGTTGCTTGCACTTTTGCAGGCCGCTTCGGAGAGCTCTCGGCCCGTAAAAAATGCCCTGGCCGGGCCTTCGTAGGGGTCGCCATGTGGGCGACCCGCCACAGAACTTGTGATGAGATTCTTTACAGGACGAATGGAAACGATTTTCATGAATGAAGGAGAAACCCATGGATACTGAAAAAGCGCGGCTCTTGGAGCTGCGGAAAAAAATAGATGAATTGAGTTATCAATATTACACCCTCGACAAGCCGACGGTGACTGATTATGAATACGATATGATGTACCGGGAACTGGAAAACATCGAAAAAGCCCACCCCGACTGGGTCACGCCCGATTCGCCGACGCAGCGCGTAGGCTCCAAGATTTCCGGCGGCTTTGAAAAATATACCCATGACCGGCCCATGCTCAGCCTGGGTGACGTCTTCAGCGACGATGAATTGCGGGAATTCGACCAGCGCGTCCGCGATGACCTGGGCGGCGAAGATTTGGAATACGTCGTCGAACTGAAAATCGACGGCCTGGCAGTCAACCTCATTTATGAACAGGGCCAGTTCATCCGCGGCGTCACCCGCGGCGACGGCGTCGTCGGTGAAGACATTACCAACAACGTCCGGACCATCCGCACCATTCCCCTGCACATCGCCAGCGATTCGCCGCACATCGAGATCCGCGGCGAAGTCTACATGCCCATCACGTCGTTTGAAGCCCTGAATCAGCAGCGCCGCGATGACGAACTGGAACCCTTTGCCAATCCCCGTAACGCCGCAGCTGGCTCACTGCGCCAGCTCGACCCGCGCATTACGGCTCAGCGCAAACTGGCTTTCTTTGCCTACGCCTTGGGCGGAAACAGCGGCATCACCATCGAGAGCCAGGAAGAACTGCTCCAGGACTTGGCCCAGTTCCATTTCCAGGTCAATCCGGAATACCGCAAGTTCACGAACATCGAAGACGTCATCGCCTTCATCCACAGTTGGGACGACCGCCGCGACAGCCTGCCTTATGCGACGGATGGAATGGTCGTCAAAGTCAACTCCTTTGCCCAGCAGGCCCGTTTGGGCAATACCGTCAAGATTCCCCGCTGGGCCATTGCCTATAAATTCCCGCCCGAACAGGCGCGGACGAAAGTCCTGGACATTTCCGTCAGCCTCGGCCGGACGGGCGTCCTGACGCCGGCAGCCGACCTCGAACCGGTCCAACTGGCCGGGACGACAGTCAAACGGGCGACGCTGCACAATGAGGATTACATCAAAGAAAAAGACATCCGCATCGGCGATACCGTCGTCATCCAGAAGGCCGGCGAAATCATCCCCGAAGTCGTCCGCTCCCTGCCGGAATTGCGCGACGGCTCGGAAAAAGTCTTTTCCATGCCGACGACTTGTCCCGTTTGTGGCAGCCCCGTCGCCCGCCGCGAAGGGGAGGCGGCCTGGCGATGTACCAATCCGGATTGCCCGGCTGTCATCGGTGAAAAAATCGCCCATTTCGTCTCCCGCGATGCCATGAACATCGACGGCCTGGGCGACGCCATCGTCCAGCAGCTCCTGGCCCAGCATCTGATCCACGACGTAGCCGACATCTACGGCCTGACTAAAGAAGAACTGGTCGACCTCGAAGGCTTTGGCGACAAATCGGCAGACAACCTGCTCAAAGCCATCGAAACGAGCAAATCCGTCGGCCTGGCCCGGGTCCTCTTTGCCCTGGGCATCCGCTTCGTCGGCGCCAAAGCCGGCCGCGTCCTGGCCGAATCCTTCGGCTCCGTCGATGCCCTCATGAAAGCCAATGCCGATGACCTGACAGCTATCGACGACATCGGACCGCGCATTGCCGACAGCATCGTAGCCTACTTCAGCGACGCCAAGAACCAGGCCCTCATCGAAAAACTGCGCGCTCACGGCGTCGATATGACGGCAGAAAAGAAAACACTCATCAATACGACCTTTGACGGCGAAATCGTCGTCCTCACCGGCAAATTGCAGATGTTCAGCCGCAAAGAAGCCGAACAGGCCGTCGAAGCACGAGGTGGTAAATGCACGTCATCGGTCACCAAAAAGACGACCCTTGTTGTCGTCGGAGCCGACCCGGGCAGCAAATACGAAAAAGCCAAGAAACTGGGGACCCCCATCATCAGCGAAGCCGAATTCAAAGAATGGCTCGAACGCTAAATAAGCCACCTCTCAGTCAGCAGAGCTGCCAGCTCCCCTACAAAGGGAGCCTTAAGCCTCCCCTCATAGGCCCTTTTTGGCCCGTCAGGTGCTGACCATAGGAAAGCGCAGGGCGGTTGCCAAAACGGAGAGCTGAGCTGGAGGTGGCCCAACGGGCCGGAGAGGTTGCTTGTACTTTCGCAGGCCGCCGGTCGCAGTTCGCAGTTCGCAGGCCGCCTCGGACTCAGATGCCGCTGTGCGGCGACAGACTCAGACTAACAACGACGCTTCGGGAAACCCTCCGCGCGTAGCGGGCCGCCCTCTGGGACGGCCCCTACGGATGCCGCGGCGCGGCGACAGTAGAAATGCCCCCGGCTGGGGCGTAGGGGTCGCCGCGTGGGCGACCCGCCACAGAACGAGTGGGAATACCTAAACAGACTGAATGGAGATGATTTTATGCGTACTATGGATAAAGTAATGAAAGAATTACATGCATTTATTGCTAAGAAGGCTCCGAACGGTGTTAAGAGCGAAGAAGAGATGCAGCAGATTATTGAAGAATTCATGATGCAGCATAATGAGGCTGTCCAACACTTGCAGGAGAATGGGCAGGACGATACAGTACCAGCCGATGTCTATGATTATTTGGATTTAGCTGAGCAGGCGAGCCGAAAAAAAGACAAACGAGAATATTTGGACAAAGCAGCCGAACTGGAGCCGGATAATGTGGAAGTCAAACTGGCCCAGGCTGAATTGGATTCGAAAGGCCCCCTGGATATGCTTGAAATCCTTCCGGGCATGATTGCAGCCGAAGAAAAACGGTTAAAAGATCAGGAAATTTACCAGCGTAGCAAAGGTGATTTTTGGCTGGATTTTGAAACACGGCCTTATATGATGTTGCTTCAAGAATACTTGTCGGATTTGACTGAATGTGGTATCCACAATAAAGCCATTCAGGTAGGGGAAGAAATGATGCGCCTCAATAAAAATGACAATTTGGGCATCCGTTTCCAGCTGATGCCGCTGTATGCTAAAATGTGCAATGAAATGAAAGCATTGAAACTGTACAAGCAGGGAGCAGACGAACAAAAGAGTTCCTTTTATCTCTTGGCCTTGGCCTTGTTGTACTTCAAACTCGGCGATTGGCCCAAGGCGAAATCGTACTTGGAAACCTTGAAGCAGGAATACCCTATTACGAAAAAGCTCATCCGTTCCATTAAAAAAGGTGACCAGAGCATCTTCCAGCCCTACCTTGACAACCAGCCATACGCCCCATTTTCCGATGAAGAACTCATCACTGCCTATCTGACGAACTATGCCATTTACGCAACCGAACCGTACTTCTTCGACTGGGCCGACGAAGCCCTCATCGTCCATCGCAAAAAGAAGAAATAATCGGACTCAGATGCCGCTGCGCGGCGACAGACTCAAAATGACAACGACGCTTCGGGAAACCCTCAGCGCGTAGCGGGCCGCCCTATGGGACGGCCCCTACGGATGCCGCTGTGCGGCAACAGACTCAAACTGACCACATTGCCTCGAGTAACCCTCGGATTGTAAAAAAATGGCCCCACTCGGGGCCATCGTAGGGGACGGCCAAGCCTTTCTAGCCCGTCAGGTGCTGACCAACGAGAAGCGCAGGACGGTTGCTGGAACGGACAGCTGTGGCTGGGCGTCCCGCTCAGAATAGTGGCTACATTCGTAACAGACTAAGGGCGATGATTTTATGAATCAACATTTCCACCCGGAACGTTGGAAAAGTGGACAGATATTTTAATTTTCGTTATAATTAAAATCGTAGATGTCTGCATGGGAAGAGTGGCTTATATGCCATTTTCTGCCTTTGGGCAAGATCCCTATTTCTTTTAGCTAACGACGTAAAAAGGGCTTGTCATCGTTCGACAAGCCCTTTTACTATGACCCTATTATCAGGGAAGAATCAGAGGAGGAGCTATTTTGGAGACGCTATCGACGAATGGGTCTATTTCTATCAAAAATAAATATAGCAATGAATTGTTGCCGATTGTTATGGTTATTGCTGATTATATTGCTATCTGGCTGGCCGAGTATGCATCTTATGGACTGCGGGATTTTCTCGTTCCAGAAACGCATTTCCATCTTTCCTGGCTCAGTATCCACGTCATCACACCGGTCGTATATATCCTTTTTTTACAATTACATCATCTTTATACACGGCGTATGCAGTTCTGGCAGGTCATTTCCGGCCTTTTTAAATCCGTCTTTTATGCTGTTGCTTTACTGATCTTTTTTATCTATATCGCCCAGACGGCAGCCTCGACGTCGCGACTCTTTGTGGCCTTATTGTGGCTGACCTCTTTCTTTTTCCTGGTAGCCGAACGATACATCGTCAAACATATCCTGGGGCATTTCAAACTGCTCCAGCTGCCGGTCCTCATCATGGGAGCCGGTAAGACAGCAGCCATCGTATTGGATTATTTTAAGCACGATACGGGCGTCAGCTATGATTTCATCGGCTATCTGGAAGACTATACGCCAGAAGCGAAGGTAGCAGCTATGATGCCTCACTTAGGCCGTTTTGAAGATGCCGAAGATGTTATCCGCCAGACCGGTGTCCAGCACGTCATGGTCATCGCACCGGGCCTCAGCAGTGACGCTGTCCAGGACATCGTCTATCGCGTCCAGCCCTTGGTCAAGAAAGTCGCCTTTATCCCCGATATGGGCAGCCTGCCGTTGGCGACGCTCGACACGGAAAGCCTCATCGACGGCCATATCGTTTCCTTCAGCTTCCGCAACAACCTGGCTCTCTGGTACAATCGGGCTGTTAAACGCGTCTTTGATGTCATCTGTACCAGCCTGGGGATTATCTGTCTTTCGCCGTTCTTTTTGGCCATCGCCCTGTGGATCTATAAAGACTCGCCCGGGCCTATTATCTTCAAGCACCGCCGTGTCGGCCGGAACGGCAAAGAATTCAACTGCTATAAATTCCGCAGCATGTGTGTCGATGCCGACGTCAAACTGAAAGAACTCTTGGCACGGGATCCGCAGGCCCGCAAAGAATGGGAAACAGAATTCAAATTGAAAAACGACCCGCGCATCACCAAGAGTGGAGCCTTCCTTCGCAAGACCAGCTTAGACGAATTACCGCAGCTGTTCAACGTCCTCAAAGGCGAAATGAGCCTCGTCGGGCCACGGCCCATCATCCAGGCTGAAGTCCCGAAATACGGCCCGTACATCAAGGATTTCTACATGGTCCGCCCTGGCGTCACCGGCATGTGGCAGACCAGCGGCCGCAGCGATACGACCTACGAAGAACGCGTCCAGATGGATACCTGGTACGTCCGCAACTGGAATGTCTGGTTCGACATCGTCCTAATCTGGCGCACCATCGCTGTCGTCATGAAACACAAAGGAGCGTACTAACTGATGCATTTTAAAGAAGTGTTCGTGATTGTGTATACACTCCAGGTCTTTCCAGAGAATGATGTATAAGACACAAGTATTCAATACTAATAAAGGGAATTATTTCAGAAATTGGTTTCCTCCATACTTTGAAAGCTCATCAAATTTCCGAGTCCAGGGCAAGGCTTTGAAATTAAATGATGCATTGGTGGAAGCGTTTGCGTTAGGGCATGATTTAGGAAATATTCCTTTGGACCATGGTGGCGAAGAACCATGGATCAAATATTATTGACGGCCTATCGTGGATTCCTGGTTGTTATGTCATAGTTGCTGGAAACGTTCCAACAACTATGACATTGGGATCCTATAAAAGAAATCGTTTATACAAGACTTTTATCATTATTTATAACGCTAATTTTTTAGTTGGTTTTATAATCAGAATAATGTAAAATAAAATAGTAAAGCATAGTACAGACAGCTAGTGATTTTACGGAGGCTGAAAAATATGCAAATTACAAAAATACATATTAAAGGATTTCGCAATTTTGATGATACATGGATTTACGCTGGGAATCCATCTTTGCTAATTGGACCTAATGATTCAGGCAAAACTAATTTTCTAACGGCCTTGAGACTTCTCTTTGACAGGTCGTATAGTGATATGGACCTTGATTTGCTGGATAGTGACTATAATATTTATTCAAAAGCTCAGACAGTAGAAATAACAGTTTATATGGAAAAGGTTACAGAAGACTGTTTAAGAAGTGTATTTGATGGGAAAATTAAAGATGAAAATTTGATATTACAATATCGGAAAAATAAAGAATCTGAATATCAGATTTTAGCAGGCTTTTCTGGTGAAACTATGGCGCCGTTGCAATCTCGCACCTATTTGCGTAGATTAAATATGCAGTATGTAAACACAAACCGAGATCTCTTCTCTTTCTTAAGACACGAGAGAAAGCGGCTGTTAGAAATTTCCAGGAGTACATTAACTCCAGAGCAGGCAAAAAGTGATGAAAAATTACGAAATCAGATTCAGCAAGGGCTAGATGCTATTAACAGTGAGATTAATGATCTTACTTCCATATCCATGGCCTTAGAAAGTGTTAATAATCAGTTACAGCAATTATCAATAGGAAATGAAGATCAAAGAGTTCGTTTTATAGCTGGTAATAGTGATGCTGAACGGTTATTACAAAATATTTCTTTGGCAGCCACTTCGGGACAAGATTATTTAACAATTGGGGGCGATGGACGAAATAATCAAATATTTATTGCCACCTGGATTGCAGAACAAAAAATCTTGAATGAGAAAGATCATGTGACTTTCTATGCAATTGAAGAACCGGAAGCTCACTTGCATCCGCATCAACAAAGAAAATTGGCGGAATATCTTTCTTCTTTTACGGATAGTCAGGTCTTTTTGACTACGCATTCACCACATATAGCAGAAAACTTTGCTACTAAACAAATTATTCGCTTACATCAGAAAAATAAGATTACAAAAGCTTCTTCACAACACCCAGGTTCAAAAAGTAATCCATATATAGATTTAGGATATCGACTGAATATAATGTCGGCAGAAGTTTTATTTTCAAGTGGTGTGTTTCTGGTTGAAGGTGTTTCTGAAGTTATGTTTTTTAAGGCATTGGCACAAGAAATTTCTCTTGATTTAGACCGATTTAATATCTCCATTTTGGCAGTAGACGGAGTGGGGTTTAAACCCTATATACATCTTTTGAATGAGTTGTCGATTCCTTGGGTGTTGCGGACAGATAATGATGTCTTTTTGAAGAATGATGAGTTTTATTATGCTGGAATCAGCAGAGCGTTGGGAATTTTGGAAGAATTTGGTGAAGTTCTTGATGGAGATACTTATATAGGAACTTGGTCTGGTACAAGGATTCCCGATACGGCAAAACAAAAAAATGAAATGGTGTGTAAAAAACTTCAGGATAAAAATATATTTTTATCAAAAAAAGATCTTGAAAATGATTTAGCTAGAAGTCTTATTGGAAAAGACTTAAAAGAATATTATAAAGTTCGAAGGGTAGACCAAGTTGTAAAAAAGATGCAGCAGCGCAAAGCCGAAAATATGTTTCGATTTCTATATGAAAAGCATAAATGTTTAAGAAAACTGAATCAAAGTGACATTATTGTTCCCTTACTGAAATTAAGGAAAATAGTGCAAGAAAGGACGCATCCCCAAAATGATAACAAAGCCGACTTCTGAACAACAGAAGATAATTGAAACAGAAGGAAATGTTGTTGTAACAGCAAGGCCTGGTTCAGGAAAAACATATACAATTGTGGAAAAAATCGCTGGAATTCTGGAAAATGTTCCAGAATATCAGGGAGTAATAGCCATTTCATATACTAATAAAGCGAGTGATGAGTTAAAAAAGAGATGTAAGAATAAAGGTATTAATTTAAAGTCGTCATTTTTTGGGACTATTGATAAGTTCTATACCAATCAAATTATCCGTCCTTTTGCTTGTCATCTAACGAAAAAGTATATTCCATTAGAGATAGAGAAAGGAATACCAGATGGGGCGGCATATGAATTATTAAAAAGTACTGGAGATAAAACAGAACTTAATTCAGAACAAGCAGCATTAGTCCTTAAAATGTTAGAAAAGGGATTTATATTTTTGCCTTTAGCGGGAGCGGTAGCGTTATATATTACCAAACAAATCCCTGAAGTTTTGGTATATCTAAAAGCAAGATTTACCCATATTTTTATTGATGAATATCAAGATTGTGGGGCCGTCCAACACGACTTTTTTTTATATTTGGTCCATAATCATATTTGTGGTGTGGCAGTTGGTGATCCTGACCAGGCTATCTATGGATTCAATCATAGATGGCCGAGATATCTACTCCAATTAACTGGTATGGCTGATTTTCAACATTTTGAGCTTTCTAAAAATCATAGATGTCATGAAAGTATCATAGATTATTCTCGTGGACTTTTTGGTATAGTTCCGAATAGTACAGAAGAAAAACGCGTATTTAAGGTTGATATCGAAGGTGATGAAAAAATCATAGCTTCAAAAATAGAATGTTATTTGCCTAGAATTATGAAGAAATATTCTATAAGTAAACCCAATCAAGTAGCTATTCTATGTAAGTTAAATCATACAATTGATTTAATGGATAAATATCTTGTTATGCCACACAAACTCTTTAAAAGTGATCCATTAGAAAGCATGAATTCTGAAATGGGAAATTTTTTTCGATATATATTGCGTGAGCGGTTTTCAGGGATGATATTTCCTGCTGATTTAGCAGAGCAATTTTTTTCTAAAGAATTTGACTTTGAAAATTATCATCGATTCTTGCATATTGTTGAACTAATTTACCAAGTTCCTGTGGAACATTTAGGCGAGTGTTTAAAACTTTTTATTGATTTAGCAGAATTACTTCATCTAAAGTCGAATAAAAGAGCAATCGATGCTCTGAAAAATGTCTTTTCATCAAAAGACACCTTGGCAAGCTATATGCCGGCAAAAGATAATGAAGTCAATATAATGACGATACATAAATCTAAGGGGCTAGAATTTAGTGTTGTATTTATTTTAGATTTATATAAATATGTTTTTTCTAACAACTGCGAAAAAAAAGAATCAGAGAATAGTAACCAAGCATTAAATTTATACTACGTTGCAATTACGAGAGCGAAAGATGCTGTTTATTTTTTAAATGCGAGTGAAAGGTCCAACAAAAACGGCTGTGTATTCAGAGCCCATCCATCAGAATTGTATTTTTTGCCTGGATTGGAACAACTAAGAAAAGATGTGATATGGTGACTTTTAGAATAGAGCAAAACCTATTTTATCTTTATTTTTCAGATATATAGCCGAAAACTAGAAAATATGATAAAATGAAGTAGTTATCCGATTTTATAAAAGAGTGATTTTTATATTTGGAGATATTAGAATGAGAATAGTTCATGTGACAGAATGTCTGGCTGGCGGTGTCCTGACTTTTTTACTTAATTTAACATCTCAGCTTGATCAGGATGAACATATTATTATCTATGGAAAACGTGATAATACACCTGATAATGTTGAACTACTTTTTAAAAAGAATGTTTCGCTAATTTATTGGAAAAATGCCCAACGTGAAATTCGTCCTAAACAGGATCTTTTAGCATTAAGGGAATTATTGTATAGACTAAAAAACATTGAGAATATAGATATTCTTCAACTTCATTCCAGCAAAGCTGGTGTTTTAGGTCGTGTAGCTGCGAGATTATTAGGATTACAAAAAAGAACATTTTATTTACCACATGGTGTTTCTTTTGCTAGGCAAGATGTTAGTTCCAGAAAACGAAATTTTTATATATTGATTGAAAAAGTTGCCAATGCTTTTGCGGGAAGGGTTATTGCTTGTTCTCATTCAGAAAAAGAATTGCTCATATCGCATGGAATTAAGAATGTGACTGTTATTAATAATGGCATAAAAGTATCTGAAGTGGAACCTAAATATAAAATTCCAGGGAGGCCTTTGGTTTTTGGTACTGTAGGTCGTATTACTTACCAAAAGAATCCTAAATTATTCAATGAAATTGCAGTTCATTTTAAGGAAGATAAGCGAGTGCGATTTCTTTGGATTGGTGATGGAGAACTACGTCATGAAATCCAGGAAAATGAACAAGTTCAAGTGACTGGGTGGGTAACACCAAGTGAAGTTCAAAGCTATTTAAATCAAATAGATATCTATATTTCCACCTCCTTATGGGAAGGCCTGCCATTGTCTGTCCTAGAAGCTATGAATTGCGGCAAGCCGCTTTTATTATCTGATTGTGTGGGGAATGTTGATACAGTAAAAGATGGCGACAATGGATTTTTATATCACGATGTGGAAGATGCAGTAGACCTGATTGAAAAATTTCTCTTGATTCCGACGGAATCAGTTTTAAAACTAGAAAAAAAATCATATCAAATGGTATGTAATAATTTTTCATTGAGATTATTGAAAAATGCGTATGAATCATTATATAAGACTATTGTGCTAAAGAAGATAGGGAAAATGTGAGAATGAATAAAATTGATATTACTATAGTTATGGCAATTTATAAACCTCGTTTGGATTGGTTAGCAGAAGAATTAGTATCTATTCAAAAGCAGACATATCGTAATTTTCAGTTAATGGTCTGGAATGATTGCCCCAGTGATAAAAAGGATTACAATGCATTTTTTGAAAAATACCTTACTGATATTCCCTTTTATATTTATCAGGGAGAAAAAAATTTAGGATCAAATGGTGCTTTTGAAAATTTAACGAGAAGAGTTGATACACCCTTTATTGCATACTGTGATCAAGATGACATTTGGATGCCTAATAAATTAGAAACGTTACGTACTTTTTTTGACATATCCAATACTACACTGGCTTTTAGTGATATGAATGTTATAAATGAAAAATCAGAAGTTGTGGCTCAAAATATCCAAGAGGTTAGACATAGACAAAAATTTTATACGGGAAAGGATGCACTTCCTCATCTTTTAGCAAAGAATTTTGTTACTGGGTGCACAATGATGATGCGTACTGATATTGCTCAAAAGGCAATTCCATTTTCAGTATCAGCATTCCATGATTGGTGGTTAGCTGTTTTTGCAGCTATGAATGGAAATATTGTTAAAAGCAAATTTCCACTTATGAAGTACCGAATTTATGGTGGAAACCAATCTGCTGTGTTAAGGGGAGTTACAAATAAAGAATCTTATTTTGAAATTCGTATTAAAAGACATTATGAATTTATTCAAGAAGTTATAAATAATTTTGGGAAAGACGAGAGAATGAATGATGTTGAAAAATGGATGGATACACGTATAAAATATTTTAACACCCCATCGATAGCTAATTTAAAAATGATGATACATTTGAGAAAAATGAATTTGTCGACTACTGTTTTTGAAATTATATTACCTTTTTTACCAGATAGCTTATTTAAATTTATTATATCAATAATAAAATCAGGTAAGTTGTGAATTATAATTTTTATAAATAAGTTTATAGAGGGAGTCTATCCGTGGAAATTTATTTTTTTAGTTTAGTATACTGTTAAATCGATTATAGCAGTTTTTACGCTAAAAGAAAATTTATTTAGTAGCAGTTTAGGAGGAAAAATAAATTATTTTGATTATAATAAATATCAAATAATTTATTTAAAATTATATGATTATTAAGACAAAAAAAATATCTGTTGCAATATGTACATACAATGGAGAACGATTTTTACAAGAACAATTAAAAAGTATTATTGATCAAACAGTACCACCCGATGAAATTATTATCTGTGATGATCAATCAAAGGATAGTTCCGTAAAAGTCGCAGAGTCGATTTTAAAAAGGTGGCATGGTGAATGGAGAATATTTGTGAATGAAACCAATTTAGGATTTAAAAAAAATTTTCCAAAGGCTATATCTCTATGCCATGGAGATATCATTTTTTTAGCTGATCAAGATGATGTATGGAATCCCCGAAAAATTGAAATGATGATGCCTGTGTTCGAAGATGAAAGTGTTATTCTAGCTTTTCATGATGCTGAATTGGTTGATGAAAGACTTAATCAAGTGTATCCTTCATTTTGGGAAACAATGAATTTTGATTATAGTTTGTTTCAAAAAAAGAATTATCGTATTGTTTTTGAGCATAATGTTATGCAAGGTGCTGCTTGTTGTTTTCGCAAAGAGCTATTTAGTAAGGCATGCCCTTTTCCTTCCAATGTCATTCATGATGAGTGGCTATTATTAATTGGATTGTGTGAAGGAAAAGTTATTCCAGTCAATAAGGCTTTATTAAAATATCGTCAGGCATGCAATGTTATTGGAGGAAAACCATTAACTAAGCTAGAAAAGATTTGTAAATGGAGCGGTAATATAAATAAAGCTATTATTGGACATATCACATATTTAAAATATAGGGAATATGTTTTCGGCTGCTTAAAACAAAAATATATTTCTTCAAATACGAATTCTGAATTTTATACTGCTTCATGCAAATTTTATACATTTCTTTTGAAGCGGGTACAGCTAATAGGAAGTTTTTTTTCTTGGCCAGCATTAAAAGAATATGAGATTTGGTATTTCCCTAAAATTGCTAGAAAGCAACAGTTTAAAGATAAGTTAACTTTTTTAGATAAGGAATGGGGCAACTCATGAATAATTCAAAATGCACAGTCATACATAAAATAGAAAAATATGTATTTTTTGTACTTATTTTATCAATTCCTTTTACTGATTTTTCTATAAACATTCCTTTGGTAGGTTATTATTTACCACATTTATTTATTCTTTTAGGAGTTTGTCTGATTATTTTTGAAAAAATTAAATATAATTTTCAATATTCTTGTTTAGAGAAATATTTTTGTATTTTTTGGGGAATTACGTTTATTTGGTATACTATAAGTAATCTTCATGGATTTTTTACTTACTCTTTTTTTGATCCGTCTCATTGGTCTGATTTGAAAGAAATGCTTTTTTTAGAGAAATATTTTTCCGACTTTTTTTACAGAAATAACAATATAGCTATCTCAATGGCAGCTTCACTGTATTTTATTCGAATGAGTTTTATGGAATGCCTTTATTTTTGTGGTGGTACCTTTTTGGCAATTCATATTTATCAAAATTATTCTAAAAAAGGATTTAATGATTTTGAAAAAAGTGTAACGGTTCTTGTTATCGCTATTATTTTTTATTCTGTAATTGAGATACCTGCTTTAATGGGAAATGAATTATGTAAATCTTTTTTATCTACAATAAATCACTGTATTATGAGTGTTAATCATATTGATGGAACGTGGCCCCCAGAATTTTGGCCATTGCAAGTTCGGAGTATTTTTACAGAACCTAGTTTTTTCGGATTGGGAGCTGCGGCACTTTTCCCTTTTTTACTTCATTGGAGTATTTTTTATGATCAGAGAGCTAAACTAGTTAATTTTCGAGAAATCATTATATTTGCTTATATCCTTCTTGCATTTGCTACCCGCTCACGAACAACGACTGTAATGGTTTTAACAGAAGCTGCTTTATTTGTATTTTTATCTTTAGGGATACGAGCTTTGGATAAAAAAAAACTATTAAAAGTCATATTATCTATCATAATAGCTTTTTTTATTTCCTTACCGATGATGTCAATGTTTTCTGGAACATGGTATGATAGAAATGATAATAAAAATTCTATAACATCCATGGTTGATAATTATGTAGAAGATAATATTACTTCTGTTGTTGACGGTTCAAAAGGTGGACAAAAACGTAGCAATAGTATTCGTACAACTTTGAATAAAGCTTACACTTATGTTGGGATTGCTCACCCTATTTTGGGTGTTGGATTTGGAATGACTGCTTATTATGTAGATAAAAATATTTCTGATACGGATGCTAAAAATAATGAGCTTGAGATTGATTCTAAAAATTTACATGAAAAAGGCGAACGTAAGGCTGGATTTCCGATTTTAAATTATTTCGCTTATCAATTTGCTACCTATGGATTTATAGGATTGCTACTATATTTATTGCCTATATGTTATGTTCTATTTTATGTACTCAGAAATATAAAGAAACTTTGTATGGAGGAAATTACATTGCTGACTGCTTTATTGGGTTCCGTTGCTTCTTGCTTTAGTAATGCACCGCTTGTTTCAATTTATATTATTACTGGACTATTAAGCTGTTTTATTTATAATAATTGCATAAAGATTGGAACGAAAGTATAAGTTGACTATTTTAGGTATTGGGGAAAAAGAAAAATGTATAATGATAAAATAGATATTTCAATTATAGTTGCAGTATATAATCATGAGAAATATATAATAAAAGCGATAAAAAGTATTTTAATGCAAAAAGGAACTTATTCATATGAGGTTCTTATCGGAGAAGATTGTTCTACCGATAATACTCGAAAGATATTAAAAAAAATAGAACCATCATTGCCACCTCAATTTCATATTTTTTATAGGGAAACCAATATGGGAGAAATGGGAGAAAACAATTTTAAGGATTTATATTCTCGTTCTCGAGGAAGGTATTATATTGTTCTTGAAGGTGATGATTTTTGGACATATGATTACAAGCTACAGAAGCAATTTGAGTTTTTAGAAAATCATCCAGATTATCTGGCAGTTGCTCATAATACTGAAATAGTAAATGAGAAATCTATTCCTTTGAATCAAACATATCCTGAATGTAAAGAAAAAGAATATACGATATATGATTTTCGAAAAGGTTTTTTACCGGGACAGACAGCTACTATATTAATGCGTAATTATTTTGCATACAATTTATTTGACTGGCATTTAGAGGCTAGTGAATATCCAGGGGACAGAAAAAAAGCATTTTTATTGGTTGCTAATGGAAAAGTTGCTTGTATTCAAAAAAAATGGAGTGCGTATCGGTTTGTAGAAAATCAAGGAGAAAGTTTTTCTGCCAGAGTCAAGAAAATGAATGATGAGCATATTATTGATTATCATGGTCCAAGAATGTATTTTAAAAGTATTTACAATTATGCGTTAAGTCATTCAGTACGACAAGAAGTTGTTAAAGTTACTGAAGAATTATATATAAAATTACTATTGTCCTATACAATTCATGGACAAGATGGTGTTACTCCCTCAATGCTGTTTAGAACATTATATAAGGCAAAATATCCTGTTGCAGTTATTATATTTAGTATTCAATCTTTTATTAAAAGGCGTTTAATTAGATTCTTAAAATAGAAAAAATATGATAATAACATAATGATATTGGGAGAATATATTTTATGGTTTCTACAGGGATAGTGGTTACTAATTTTATATGGAAATTTGCGGAGCGGTGTGGGGCTCAGTTTATCTCGTTTGTTGTTTCTATCATATTAGCACGTATACTAATGCCATCCGATTATGGAGTCATTGCCCTTTGTATGGTATTTATTTATATTCTTCAGGTTTTTGCCGATAGTGGATTGGGAACCGCCTTGATTCAAAAGAAATCACCGGATAATCTGGATTATTCCACGGTTTTTTTTACGAACATTTTTATTTCTTTAGTTTTGTATTTTTGGATGTGGATAGGCGCTCCATATATCGCTGACTTTTATGCTATGCCTGAATTAGTGTCGCTTGTGAGAGTACTTAGCTTGATTTTAATTAGCAATGGGTTACGTAATGTACAACAGGCGTATGTTTCCAAGCATATGATTTTTAAGCGCTTTTTCTATTCAACGCTAGGTGCTTCTATTTCTTCAACTATTGTAGGCATTGGGCTGGCCTATCATGGCTTTGGAATATGGTCTTTGGTAGCGCAGCAACTATTTAATGGTTATGTAGGGACTTTAATTTTATGGCTTACTGTGCCTTGGAGACCTTCTTTTACCTTTTCTTTTATAAGATTGAAAAAATTGTTTGCTTTTGGATGGAAACTGTTGGTTTCAGCATTAATCTCTACTGGCTATGATCAGTTATGGCAATTGATTATTGGGAAAGTATATTCTCCCTCTGATTTAGCCTATTTTAATCAAGGGCAGAAATTTCCTCAAGTTATTGTTACGAATATTAATGCGTCAATTGACAGCATTCTACTGCCTACAATGTCTAGCGAACAGGAACATCGAGATCGGGTTCGTGACATGACCCGCAGGGCAATTAAAACAAGCATTTTCATTATGGCACCTTTGATGATTATTCTGGCTGCCTGCTCAGATAACATAGTAACCTTGGTCTTAACGGAAAAATGGCTCCCATGTGTGCCCTTTCTTTGTATTTTTTGTATCAATTACATGTTTTGGCCAGTCCATACGGCGAATTTAAATGCTATCAATGCTTTGGGACGTAGTGATATTTTTTTAAAACTTGAAATTATTAAAAATGTAATTGGCATTAGTATTGTTTTGTATACTATGCAATATAGTGTTATGGCTATGGCTTATGGGACCCTCGTTAGTGGTGTCTGTAGTCAAATTATTAATGCTTGGCCTAATAAGAAATTATTACATTATGGATATTTCCAGCAAGTACGGGACTTTATTCCCAGTATTTTTTTAGCAGCTGCTGCGGGATGTGTAGCTTATATTATTGGATTTTTAGCACTGCCTTTGGTGGGACTTTTAATATTACAAGGGGTTACAGGGCTAATGATTTATTTTATATTAGCATATATAATAAAAATAGATGCTTGTTTATATTTAGTTAACATGGCACGTCGAATTATTTAAACGTAAGGGGATGGAATATTATGCAAAAAAAACTTTTATTGCTAGGCGGATCCAGATATTTGATTCCCGCAATTAAAGCTGCACATGATTTAGGGGCTTATGTCATTACTTGTGATTATTTACCTAATAATTATGCGCATAAATTATCGGATGAATACCATAATGTGAGTATTATCGAAAAAGAAACTGTTTTAAAATTGGCGCAAGAAGTGCAGATTGACGGCATCATGTCATATGCTACGGATCCAGGTGTAGCTACTGCTGCTTATGTAGCTGAAAAAATGGGATTACCTGGCAATAATCCTTATGAGTCTGTTGCAATTTTACAAAATAAAGGTCGATTTAGAAAATTTTTGAGTGAACATAATTTTAATGTTCCACAAATGATGACATATAAAACTTGGGATGAGGTAAAGACTGATTTAGGCAAGTTTATTTATCCCATTATTGTTAAACCGACTGATTCAGCAGGGAGTAAGGGCGTTACACGAGTTAATAAAGAAGCTGATTTGTATTCTGCTGTTCAATTTGCTCTCAATCACTCTATTGGACATGAATGTATTATTGAGCAATTTATAGAAAAAGAAGGATTTTCAAGTGATACAGATAGCTTTTCTATTGACGGTAATTTAGTGTTTTTTTCGTTGAATAATCAATGGTTTGATGACGAGGCTGCCAATATTTATACTCCAGCAGCATATAGTTGGCCATCTACTATGGCTGAGAATTATCAGATTGAACTTAAAAATGAAGTACAACGCCTATTAAAATTACTCCATATGGGAACATCTATTTATAATATTGAAACGCGGGTAGGATGCGATGGGAAAGCTTATATCATGGAAGTTTCTCCTCGTGCAGGTGGTAATCGATTAGCAGAAATGTTACGATATGCTTGTGGACAAGATTTAATAAGAGCTTCTGTGCAGGGCGCTCTTGGATTACCAATTGATTCATTAAGTCATCCTGTTTATCATGGATATTGGGGGCTAGTTGTTTTACATAGCAAAAAAGAAGGCATCTATCAGGGAATTTCTTTTGATAAGAATTTGAAAGATAAAATTGTCGAACAAGATATCTGGGTTCAGCCAGGTGATAAAGTAAAACCTTTTACGGGAGCTAATGAGTCGATGGGAACGTTAGTTTTACGCTGTAATAGTTTAGAAACATTGAACTATTATTTATGCCATATTCAGGATTTCGTTTCAGTTAAGGTGGTGAAAAAATAAATGTATCGGGAAATCGGCGGTTATTTTGAACTAGATACTTATGATGGAAATGAATTTTATCCTGAGGCTATCCCGTTAAATTCAGGACGGAATGCAATTGCACTTTTGATACAGAAACGAAATTACACTAAAATTTATATTCCTTCTTTTTGTTGTGATGCTGTTATTGACGGTATCCTTAAGGGAGGCGCTTCTTATGTCTTTTATGATATTAATGAGGAATTGATGCCTATATTGCCTGCAAAATTGGGGGATTCTGAGGCAATCTTGATAGTTAATTACTATGGTCAACTAGATTTAAATATGATTTTATCATATAAGAATGTATATAAACGGATTATATTAGATAATACACAAGCTTTTTTTCAAAAACCTATCCCTAAGGTAGATACTATTTATTCGTGTCGAAAGTTTTTTGGAGTAGCTGATGGAGCTTATTTAAGTTCTGATATTTCGATAAAAACACCTCTGGAAGTAGATCATTCATCCAAGAGAATGGGATTTGTTTTAGGACGTTTTGAAGAGTCAGCTTCCAAATATTACCAGGAATCTTCGAAGAATAATGATATTTTTACCATAGAATCGATTAAATATATGTCTAAATTAACTCATAATTTACTTAGAGCACTTGATTATCAAAAAATTTCTCAAATACGAAAATGTAATGCAACTTATTTGCAAAAAATGTTAGGTCCTATCAATTGTCTTGTTTATAAAATTCCAGAGGGGGCTTTTATGTATCCTTTTTTATTGCCTCAGCATATAGACGGAAATAAAATTCGGAAAGAATTACAAAAGAAAAAGATATTTGTCCCTTGTTTATGGCCATCTGTTTTTGAATACAATTCTAGTGATTCATTGGCTTATTATTTGGCTAAAAATATTATTCCATTGCCGTGTGATCAGCGGTATAATCAAGATGACATGCAGTATATTATTGATAATTTGAATGAATTAATTTAAAGAAGGTGTACATATGAAAAAAATTATTTTATTTGGCGCAACTGGCAATGTAGGGTCATATATGGTTAAATATATGTCCGAATACTTTAATAATATAGATTATCAAGTGATAGCATCAGGTCGGCGTGAAACTAAAGTTTTTGACCAGTTTAATATACCTTATATTAGCGTGGATATTACAAAAGTAGAAGATTTTGCTAAATTACCAACGGAAAATGTGTATGCAGTTGTTTTATTATCTGCTGTTATTCCATCATATATGAGTGAATATCACTCTGACAAATATTTGACGACTAATATTTTAGGGACCTATAATGTTTTAGAATATTGTCGTAAAGTCAAAGCAGATAGAATTTTATTTTCGACGACCGTTTTTGATATTTCTTTGTATGAAAAAAATGGGGCAATATTAAGTGATGATTTGCCATATAATTTTAGCTACAAAGGGGATCATGCTGTTTATGTTATTTCTAAGAATACAGCGATAGAATTGATAAAACATTATCGCCAACAATATGGATTGCATAGTTTTATTTTTCGCTTTCCAACTATTTATGCATATAGTCCTTTTCCTTATTACTATCCTAATAGTGTTAAGACATTGCGCCCTATATATCGGTTTATTGAAACTGCGAAAAAGGGAGAAGATTTAGAACTTTGGGGAAATCCTGAGTATGCTACAGATATGGTTCATGTATATGATTGTAGTCAGATGTTTTGTAAAGCTATTGAAGCTAATGCTGACAAAGAAGATATATATAATGTGGGGACAGGAATGCCAGTTACGTTGCAACATAAGTTTGAAGCTATCATTAAGGTCTTTTCTCCTAAAAATCATGCATCTAAAATATTATATTGCCCAGAGAAAGAAAACAGTGGTGGTTTTTTGATGGACGTAACTAAAGCAAAGAAAAAATTAGGATATAAACCTGTGTACACTGTAGAAAAATTATTCGAAGATTTTCGTGATGAAATGAAAATTAATCGTTTTAGTGACTTACGGTTGCCTAAATCTGAATAAGTTAAAGTTGTTTTGAGAGAGGGATAATTATGGATAAACAAATTTTAGTGACTCGCTCATCGATGCCAACAATGGAAGAATATGTTGATGAGATTAAGGATATGTGGCAAACGCATTGGTTAACTAACATGGGGGAAAAGCATAAAAAGCTCCAAGCGGAATTAGAAAAATATCTGGATGTAGAAAATATTGATTTATTTACCAATGGTCATATGTCTTTGGAATTGTCCTTGCAGGCTTTGGGGTTACAAGGAGAAGTCATTACGTCTCCCTTTACCTTTGCTTCAACGACGCATGCCATTGTCCGGAATGGATTGACGCCTGTCTTTTGTGATATTAATCCTGTCGATTTCACAATGGATGTCAATAAGATTGAATCCTTAATTACTGATCGGACTTGTGCAATTATGCCAGTTCATGTATATGGAAATGTTTGCAATGTAGAAGAAATTGAACGCATTGCCCATAAATATGAATTGAAAGTTATTTATGATGCAGCTCATACTTTTGGCGTACGCTATAAAGGAAGAAGCACAGGGGCTTTTGGAGATGTATCTTGCTTTAGTTTCCATGCAACTAAGGTTTTTAACACGATTGAAGGGGGTGCTGCCTGCTTTAAAGATAAAGAGTTTGGGTTAAAGCTTTACCGGTTGAAGAATTTTGGCATTCGTGGACCGGAATGTGTTGATGGTGTTGGGGCTAATGCCAAGATGAATGAATTCTGTGCAGCTATGGGGCTTTGTAATCTTCGCCATGTTGATGAAGAAATTGCTAAACGAAAAAAAGTAGTTGAACGGTATAGAGAACGCTTGTCTGATATCGATGGTATTCAGCTCAGCCCTATTCAAAAAGATGTTAAGCCTAATTATGCTTATTTTCCGGTTGTATTTGAAGAAAAAGAATTCGGTGCTACGAGGGAAGAAGTCTTTGATGCCTTAGCAAAGCATAATATTGGGGCCCGCAAATATTTCTATCCTTTGACCAATACGTTTGAATGCTTCCACAACCAATTTGATGTAAAGCAAACTCCTATTGCTTTGCATATCAGCCGCCGTGTCTTGACGTTACCGTTATATGCGGGCTTAGCTCTGGAAGATGTAAATCGAATCTGTGATATTGTATTAAGCTGTAGAAGAAAATAAAGTCGCATAAGTTTTAGAGGCTGCCGTGAAAGTGACAGCCTCTTTATTCAATAGCTATATTTTGGGAGTTGATAGATATGAAAGGTATTGTATTAGCTGGGGGCAGCGGGACTCGTTTATATCCGCTGACGATGGTGACGTCTAAGCAGTTATTGCCGGTGTATGATAAGCCGATGATTTATTATCCGTTGTCGACGTTGATGTTGGCTGGCATCCGAGATATTTTGATTATATCTACGCCGACGGATTTGCCGAATTTTGAACGACTTTTGGGGGATGGGTCCCGTTATGGTATCCATTTGAGTTATAAGGTGCAGCCGTCGCCGGATGGGCTGGCCCAGGCTTTTATTTTGGGTGAAGAATTCATAAATGGAGAATCTTGTGCCATGATTCTTGGTGATAATATTTTCTATGGCGCCGGATTGACGAAGCATTTGAGAAAAGCCGCTACTAATACGACTGGAGCCACTGTATTCGGTTATTATGTCGATGATCCTGAACGCTTTGGTGTCATCGAATTCGACCAGAATGGCAAAGCGATTTCTATCGAAGAAAAGCCAGCAAAGCCGAAAACCAATTATGCGGTTACGGGACTTTATTTTTATGATGAAAATGTTTGCGACTACGCCAAGCAGGTCAAGCCTTCTGCCCGTGGGGAATTGGAAATCACCGATTTGAATAAAATATACTTGGAAAAAGGTAATCTCAATGTTGTTACTCTGGGACGCGGATATGCCTGGCTGGACACGGGAACGATGGAAAGCCTGAGTGTAGCTGGAGAATTTGTCCGCGCTGTTGAAAACCGGGCAGGAATCCATATAGCAGCACTGGAAGAAATTGCCTATCAGCAAGGCTGGATTGACCTGTCTACCTTGGAAGAAAGTGCCTCGAAATACGGTAAAAGTCCTTACGGCCAATATCTGCGTAAAGTAGCCGAAGGGAAAATTTTGCCAGACGAGTAAAAGATAGTTTGTAGAATCAAGTTTGTAATAGACAGAAAATGCATAAGATTTACTAGATCTAAAAACTGCAAGCTATAAACTGAGGATAACCTATGTATTCGCAAAGGAGAGATACGTAGCATGAAAATAATCATCACCGGCGGGGCCGGGTTTATTGGATCGAATTTTGTGTTTCATATGTTGAAGGAACACCCGCAGGACCGGGTGATTTGTTTGGATGAGTTGACGTATGCTGGGAATTTGTCTACGTTGGCACCGGTTATGGATCAGGATAATTTCCGTTTTGTCAAGGCTGATATTTGTGACCGCAATGCGGTTTATCGGTTGTTTGAAGAGGAGCATCCTGATGTGGTCGTTAATTTTGCGGCAGAATCGCATGTCGACAGGTCTATTGAGAATCCGGCGATTTTCTTGGAAACGAATATTATGGGGACGGCTGTCCTCATGGATGCTTGCCGCAAGTACGGTATCCAGCGGTATCATCAGGTATCGACGGATGAAGTTTATGGGGATTTGCCCTTGGACCGGCCGGATTTGTTCTTTACGGAAACGACGCCGATCCACACGTCCAGTCCGTATAGTTCCTCCAAGGCTTCGGCTGACCTCCTTGTTCTGGCTTATCATCGGACTTATGGCCTGCCGGTGACCATCAGCCGCTGCTCTAATAACTATGGTCCTTATCATTTTCCGGAAAAGCTGATTCCCCTCATGATCATCAATGCCCTGCATGACAAGCCGCTGCCTGTCTATGGGGACGGCCTTAATGTCCGCGACTGGCTTTATGTCGAAGACCATTGCCGGGCCATCGACCTCATTCTCCAGAAGGGCCGTGTCGGCGAGGTCTATAACGTCGGCGGCCACAATGAAATGAGGAATATCGACATCGTCAAATTGATTTGCAAAGAACTGGGCAAACCGGAAAGCCTCATCCATCATGTCACGGACCGCAAAGGCCATGACCGCCGCTACGCCATCGACCCGACGAAAATCCATGAAGAATTGGGCTGGCTGCCGGAAACGAAATTCGCCGACGGCATCAAAAAGACCATCCAGTGGTACTTGGACCACGAAGATTGGTGGCAGCCCATCATTTCCGGGGAATACCAGCAGTATTATCAGAAGATGTATGGGAGTCGAGGCTAGGAGCCTCGACGCAGGCCGCAGTTCGCTGCGGACTCAGATGCGGCTTTGCTGCGATAGACTCAGGGGTGATACATTGCCTCGAGGTACCCTCGGCTCGTAAGGAAAGAACCCTATCATCGAAATTGGTCCCCGTTTTGCGTAGGGGCTGTCCCAAAGGGCGGCCCGTTGCGAACAGTTGGCATATACTCGTGTAGGCAATGTTGACATGTAGTATGTTGTGCATTGTTATTCCGAACGGGCGTACATGTGGTCGCCTCTATAGTTGATTTGCTTTTGATGCATAATCAACGGATCCACAGAAGTCACGGCTTACCATTATACCAGAGTAGGCTGTGTACGAAATTCACGGCGGGACGCCCGCCGCTGCTGTAACTGCCCTGCATCTCTCGATAGTACCTGGCGGGCTAGAAATGCTCTGGGCGTCCCCTACGAAATCGCATGCAGGCGATGGAGATGAATGCAGTTTGCAGGTCGCAGTAGTTCGCCTTGGGATATTTTCAGCCCTTCGCAGAGGACCTTTCGATGAACGATGAACGAACTACGATGAACGATAAGAGCGGCCTGCGAACTGCGAACTGCGGTCTGCGTTTATTTGATAATGACGATGGAATAAGATAGTATGAAGGGAGAAAACCACTCTATGAAAATATTTGTAACAGGTGTGAATGGCCAGTTGGGTCATGATGTGATGAATGAGCTGGCTTTGCGGGGGCATGTCGGTATCGGCAGTGATTTGGCTCCGGCTTACAGTGGTATGGCTGATGGGACGGCGGTGACGACGGCACCGTATGTGCCTTTGGATATTACCGATGCGGATGCGGTACGGCGTGTCATTTTGGACGTCCAGCCCGATGCGGTCATTCATTGTGCGGCTTGGACGGCTGTCGATATGGCCGAAGATGACGACAAAGTGGCTCAGGTCCGGGCGGTCAATGCCGGTGGGACGCAGCATATTGCCGATGTCTGCAAGGAATTGGACTGTAAGATGCTCTATCTCAGTACGGATTATGTGTTCAATGGGCAGGGGACGGAGCCGTGGCAGCCGGATTGCAAGGATTACCAGCCCCTCAACGTTTATGGCCAGACCAAGCTTGAAGGGGAATTGGCTGTCTCGCAGACGCTGGAAAAATATTTTATCGTCCGCATTGCCTGGGTATTCGGACAGAACGGTAAGAATTTCGTCAAGACTATGCTCAATGTCGGTAAGACCCACGATACGGTCCGCGTCGTCAATGACCAGATCGGGACACCGACGTATACTTTTGATTTGGCCCGGCTGTTAGTCGATATGATTGAAAGCGATAAATACGGCTATTACCATGCGACTAACGAAGGCGGCTATATTTCCTGGTATGATTTTACCTGTGAAATCTATCGTCAGGCCGGTTATACGACGAAAGTCATCCCCGTCACGACGGAAGAATACGGCCTGTCGAAAGCCAAACGACCCTTTAATTCCCGCTTGGATAAGAGCAAACTCGTCGCCAACGGATTCCGGCCGCTGCCCGACTGGAAAGACGCCTTGCGGAGGTATTTGGGGAATTTAGTGGCTCGTAGCTAGTGGTTCGTGGCTCGTTGACGAACGACCTACGATGAACGACAAGAGCGGCTTGCGTTTACTTTTACTTAAATATGTTATAATAAAGGAAATATGCATGAAGGGAGATATAACAATGGGTCAGATAAAGGTTGAAAAGAATGTGGGCGGCATTGACGGGCTTTGTGTCATTATGCCGACGGTTCATGGTGATGGCCGTGGATATTTTATGGAAACGTATAATCAGAAGGATATGGAGGAAGCGGGGTTCCATATTAATTTTGTTCAGGATAATCAGTCCATGTCGACAAAAGGGGTCTTGCGGGGGCTTCATTTCCAGAAACATTTTCCCCAGTGCAAGCTCGTCCGTGCTGTCCGCGGCAGTGTTTTCGATGTGGCTGTCGATTTGCGCCGTGATTCCAAGACGTATGGCAAATGGTACGGTGTCGAATTGACGGAAGAAAATAAGAAGCAGTTCCTCATTCCCGAAGGTTTTGCCCATGGGTTCCTGGTTCTCAGCGACGTGGCGGAATTCTGCTATAAGGTCAATGATTTCTGGCATCCCAATGATGAAGGCGGCATGGCCTGGAACGACCCGGAAATCGGCATCCAGTGGCCCCAGCTCGTCGGCGAATATCAGGGTTCGCCCAGCGCCGCCGGCTATCACCTCGAAGACGGGACGCCGCTGAATCTGAGCGATAAAGACCAGCAGTGGCTGGGGTTGAAAGATACCTTTTCCTTCTGATTGCCTGAAAGCGGGGTGAGCTTCATGCAGAACATCATTGCTGTGATTTGGGATTTCGACAAGACTTTGATTGACGGGAACATGCAGGACCCGATTTTTGAGGAATATCATATTGATAAGGCGAAATTCTGGCAGCATGTCAATGCCTTGCCGGCGCATTATGCCAAGGAAGGCGTCAAGGTCAATGCCGACACGATTTATCTGAATCAGTTCATCAAGGATGCACAGAAAGGGATTTTCAAGGGCCTTAATAATGAAAAGCTGAAGACCTTTGGCCAGAAGCAGAAGTATTATCACGGCGTCCCGGAAATCTTCAAGAATCTCCAGCGCGTCGTCGAAGAGAACCCCAAGTACCGCGAGTACAACATCAAGGTGGAGCATTACATCGTCAGTACGGGCATGTCGGCTATCATCAAAGGGTCGGCCGTCATGCCCTATGTTGAAGCCATCTGGGGCTGCGACCTCATTGAAGGGCTCGATGAAGAAAAGCATAAAATCATCAGTGAAGTGGGCTATACTATCGATAATACGACCAAGACGCGGGCCTTGTTTGAAATCAATAAGGGCGTGCCTCAGCATCCGGAAATCGATGTCAATGCCAAGATGTCCGATGCCCTGCGCCGCGTCGCTTTCCCCAACATGATTTATATTGCCGACGGGCCCAGCGATGTGCCGGCCTTTTCGGTAGTCAAAAAATTCGGCGGCTCGACCTTTGCCATTTATCCCAAAGGAAACAGCAAAGCCTTCCACCAGGTCGAACAACTGCGGGAAGATGGCCGCATCGATATGTATGCCGAAGCCGATTACCGTGAGGGTACGACGGCCTACATGTGGCTGACCCACAAAGTCGACGAAATCGCCGAACGCATCTACAAAACAGAAAAAGAAAGCCTGGAAGGTGCCGTCTCGGCTGCTCCCAGACATTTGGTGTGAGGTGTTTGAGGCTTGATGAAAGGCTCTCCTAATAGGAGAGCTGGCCGCCAAAGGCGGTCTGAGAGGTTTCTCTTTAAAGTTAGGGATTTGGATGATTCTTCTAGCAAACAGGTCGGGAAATCGTACATATTCCGGTGCGGGCGCCCCGCGTGGCGCCCCTACAGAAGAAGGGGCTGTCGCACGAAGGTTTCTGCCATCATGCGAGGCCCCGTTCGCTTTGTAGTTTGTAGAAGCTGGTTTCAAATTTTTAACCATCCACTAACCACTAGCCATTAGCTGCTAACCACTTAAAAGGGCTTGTCGCATGTGCGACAAGCCCTTTTATCATCTCCGCGGTGGCGGCCGATGGCCGTGGCGTGGCGGTGGTGGCGGGCGATGCCAGCCCCAATCATTATAAAAAGGGCCGCCCCAACCCCAATTCCAATAGGTATCCATATACAGTTGGGTCATGTAGGCGTTGTAGGCCATGCGCTGCAGGTCGGCCTGGGTGACGACGGAGATGCGGCGCGATGCCGTTTCTTTGACGTCTCCGACGGTCACGTCTGCCAGGATGTCTACTTGGCCCGTCTTGACGGGGATGATTGTATTGTCTTCTCCGATTTTGGCGACGGACTCATTCAGGCTCTTGGCCGTCAGGCCATAGGGGACATTGCCCGGCGTCTGCAGGGCGACGATGCCTTTGCTGCCCAGGGCCAGATAGCGCGGGTAGATGATGATGCGGCTCTTTTTCATCATTTTTTCAGCACTGCCATAAATCAAGCCTTCGTGGGGCGTATCCATACGCCAGACGGCACTCTTGTCTTTGGCGACTAAGTATTCGCCAATCTGTTCCGTCGTCTTGTCGTCATAGGCCCGGACACGGCGGAAGTACTTGTCCGTCAGGTCTTTGTCGACGCGGAAATAATAAGGCCTGGTTGTTGCGTCCAGCCCGGTCCGCTGGGAATCGATGGTCTGGAGCAGCGTCGTCACGTCTTTATAGGTCGAGCCCTTGGTCAGGTAATATTTGTCGATGATTTTACCTGTATGGCCGGCTAACGGATCCGTAGGCACACTGGCTTTTTCTGCTGTTTTTTCAGCTCCTGTTTCGGTGGCCTGGGTCTGAACGGCCGCTTCGGCAGGCGCCGTTTTGGCCGTGTCCGCAGCCAGTCCTGTCAACGTCGTACACGTGCAGAACAAGGCGGCCAGGATAGCCTGTTTCCATTTTTTCACGATACCACCTCCTCATGCCTTTACTATAGCGCGCCGCTGCGGCGAGCGTCAATATGTCGTAAAAAATCTTATGGGAAATGCAATTATTTGTTCAATTTTACAAAAATGTTGCAAAATAAAAGTCAGTGGCTCTTAGGCTTACTCGCCCAAGGCATAGAGGATGTCGGCGGCGACGGCGTTGAGATTATAGCGGCTGGTGTAGCAGACGAGCATGCCCTGGGAAGCGGCCTGCTGGCAGGCTTTGCGGACCAGGGCGTGGCCTGTATGGTTGGTGTTGATGATGAGTACGTCGGCGCCCTGAAGTTTTTGGACGTCGAAGTGCTTGTTTTCCAGGATCATCCAGTGCGGGAAGCGCGTGCGGACTTTGTCATGCCACAGGGCGCTGCCGCCGGCCAGACAGACGCGGAAGCCTTCCAGGGCCTTTTCCAGGCGCGACGTGTAGTCGTCGGGCAGGGGGAGGGCCCTTTTTTCGACGTCTTCCTGGGGACAGCGCGTTTCCCATTCGCGCAGGGATTGTTCCAGGGTCTGGACGTAGCCGTCATAACTTTCCTGCAAGGTCTGGTAATAGGCCTGTGTCTGGGCCAGTTCGTCGCGCAGCCGGGCGGCATCGTTGTCGGCGACGGGCGGCGTGTCGTCATAGACCAGGCGGATGACGCCCAGGCCCAGGGCGATTTGACCGGCCGTGTCCAGGACGCCTGCCAGACTTAGGGCTTCTGCTGTGCTTGACGGTGTGAGGGGATGGCTCACGGCGATATGGCCGCGGACTTTGTGGCCGCCGATGGCTGTCGGCCGCGGGAACTGTTCCAGCGTTATCGTGGCGATATGACGCTGCTGTGCGGCCTCCGTGCGATACAGTTCGTAGACGGCTTTGCGCGGCGTGAAGGACTGCTGCATCAGCTGACACGTGCCGTCCATGTGGCCCGTCTGGTCCGGGAATTCGGCCGCGCCGTCATCCTGCATCTTTTTCCACAGCCGGGCTGTCGGTACGGCGCGGCCTGCCAGGCAGAGGGCTTCGCCATAAGGCAGAAAGCGTTCTTCGCCGCGGCACGACAGGCCTGCCACTTCATTGGTATACATAATCTGTGTGATTTTCATGATAATTCTCCTCGTATCTATAACTTATGTCTATTATAAAGCAGGCCGTCCGCCTTGGATAGGGACGGAAACATCTTGTTATGAGGAAAAATTCGCTCCATTTATAGATATATGAAGAAAAAGTACAGAGTTTTTTGTGTCAAGGAGAAAAAATTATGATAGAATAAGGGGGTACATATACAGAGTATACTAATTTGAGGAGGTGCGCCGATAATGATGAAGCGGAATATCGTTCTCGTCGGCATGATGGGGAGCGGCAAGAGTCATATTGGCCGCAAGCTGGCTCAGCGCCTCGGCTGGCAATTTGTCGATACGGACCGGCGTATTGAACGGGCTGTGGGCATGACCATTGCCGAGTTCTTTGCGAGCTCCGGGGAAAAAGTGTTTCGCGAACGAGAAATCAATGTCCTGCAGCAAGTCAGCCGTTATCATGAAGCTGTCATTTCCTTTGGCGGCAATTTTCCTATGAATGTCGGTACTTATCGAATCCTGCATCGCCATGGGTTTATCGTCGCCTTATTGTCTGAACCGTTCCGCGTGGAAGAACGGGTCAGCCGCCATATAGGCAAGCGGCCGACTGTCGACTATGAAAATCTTCATGATTTCGTCCACACGATGATGAAACAGTGGGAAGAGGTCTATCCGTACTGCGACTGCGTCATTGATACGACGCGCGGGGGAGCATCACAGATCGTCGAATCCATTGTCCATAAAATCAACGAAAGGCATGTGCAATTCATTGCCAGGGAAAAAAAGGAGATTGATGAAAAATGATCAACAAAATCGGAGTATTGACCAGCGGCGGGGATGCCCCCGGTATGAATGCGGCTATCCGCGGTGTCACGCGGTATGCCATTCAGAAAGGCCTCACGGTGGAAGGCATCATTCGCGGTTATGAAGGGCTGCTGAGTCATGAAACGCGTCCCTTGGGCCGTCGTGATGTCGGCGCTATCATCCATCGCGGTGGTACTATGCTTCGGACAGCCCGCTGCCTGGAATTCAAAGAAAAAGAAACGCAGAAAAAAGCCGTTGCTTATTTGCGTGAACTGGAAATAGATGCTCTCGTCGTCATCGGTGGCGACGGTTCCATGCGTGGTGCCCAGGCACTGAGCCGGTTGGGATTCCCGACGATTACGATTCCGGGCACCATTGATAACGACATGATGGGGACGCAGTATACCCTGGGCTTCGACACGACGGTCAACACCGTCCTGGAATCGGTCAATAAAATCCGCGATACGGCTTTCTCCCACGACCGCGTCGCCGTCATCGAAGTCATGGGCCGTGAAGCCGGTTTCATCGCCCTCAACGCCGGCATGGCTTCCGGTGCCGAAGCAGTCCTGGTTCCGGAACATCCCGTAGATTTGGCTGCCCTTTGCCGTCACCTGGAAGAATCGCACCGCATGAAGAAACTGAGCAGCATTGTCATCGTCGCTGAAGGCGCTGCCAAAGGGGCGGACGTCGTCGATTATATTAAGGAACATACGTATTTGTCGCCGAATCTGACCGTCCTCGGCTATGTCCAGCGCGGCGGGGCCCCGTCGGCTTACGATGCCATCATGGCCGGCCGTTTCGCTCAGAAAGCCGTCGACAGCCTGCTGGCTGGCACATATAACTGCGTCGTCGGCCTCATCGACAACCGCGTCGTAGCGACACCGTATTCGGAAGCCGAAGCCCTGCGCTATCCCATCGACGAAAACCTGTTCCACCTCGTCCATCTCCTGGGGAGATAGGCATTCGTGGCTCGTAGTTTGTGGCTCCCTTGATAGGGGAGCTGTCAGCATAGCTGACTGAGAGGTTTGGAAAGAGGTTGTCGCATGAAGGTTCTCGCCGTCATGCGACAACTTTTTTTAGTGCAACGTTTCCGGTCCTTAGGGGCACCTCCAGCTCGGCGCTCCCTTTTGGCAACTGGCCTGATCTTTCCTGCGGTCAGCACCTGACAGGTCCCAAAGGGCCTATGAAGGGAGACAGGGAAAATGCGTTGACATCTTATAAATATGCACGTATAATAGAGTAGCGTATATATTATCATATGTTATAGAGTGTCATTTAGAGGAGTGTTATCATGTCATTTGATTTTAGTCTGATTTGGAACTCATTGCCCCTGTTGTTGGCAGGTGCCGGTGTCACTATTGAAATCACGGCAATCGCTGTCGGCCTGGGTTTCATTTTCGGCCTGATTACCAGTGTGTGCCGCTTGTCGGGCGTCAAGATTTTACAGGTCATTGCCGTCTGCTACGTCAATATTATCCGTGGTACGCCTATGCTGGTCCAGATTTTCCTGATTTATTTTGCCCTGCCGATGGTCATTGGCGAACGCATCAACCCCTTCGTCGCTGCCGTCGCTGCCTGCTCGATCAACAGTGGTGCTTACGTTTCGGAAATCTTCCGCGCCGGGATCCAGTCTGTCGATAAAGGCCAGATGGAAGCCGGCCGTTCCCTGGGCTTGTCGTGGATGCAGACCATGCGCTATGTCATTCTGCCCCAGGCTTTTAAACACGTCATCCCGCCGCTGGGCAACGAATTTATTTCCATGACCAAGGAAACGTCCCTGGTTTCGGTCATCGGCTTTGAAGAATTGACCCGCCGCGGCCAGCTCATCATCGCCAAGACCTATGGTTCTTTTGAAATCTGGCTGACTGTCGCTGCTATTTACCTGGTCATGACTTTGACCATTGCCCGTCTCGTAAGCTATTTGGAACGGAGGTTCGCAACGGATGATAGAAATTAAAGGTTTGAAAAAAAGTTTTGGCAAGCACGAAGTCCTGAAGGGCATCGACTTGACCATTCAAGATAAAGAAGTCGTCGTCATCATCGGCCCGTCCGGTTCCGGCAAGAGTACGATCCTGCGCTGCATCAACTATCTGGAACAGCCGACGGCTGGGGAAATCATCGTCGACGGCATCAGCATGAGCGATGCCAAGAGCATCAACAATATCCGCAAGGAAGTCGGCATGGTTTTCCAGCGCTTCAATCTCTTCCCGCACATGACGGTCTTGCAGAACATCATCTTGTCGCCCATGAAGACCCGCGGTGAAAGCAAGGATGAAGCGACGAAGACGGCTATCCAGCTCTTGGAAAAAGTTGGCCTGGCCGATAAGAAAGACGCCTATCCCGAAACCTTGTCCGGTGGTCAGCAGCAGCGTGTGGCCATTGCCCGCGCCCTGGCCATGAAGCCGAAGTTCATGCTCTTCGATGAACCGACATCGGCATTGGACCCGGAAATGGTCCGCGAAGTATTGGACGTCATCAAGGATTTGGCCAAAGACGGCATGTCCATGGCCATCGTTACCCACGAAATGGGCTTTGCCCGGGAAGTCGCCGACCGCGTCCTGTTCATCGACGAAGGGAAAATCCTGGAACAAGGGAAGCCGGACGACATCTTCTTCCATCCGAAAGAAGAACGGACGAAACTGTTCTTGTCGAAGATATTGTAGGGAAGTGCGCCCTAGGGGGGCGCACGCGGTTCGCAGGCCGCAGGCCGCGGGTCGCAAGCTGCAGTAGGGGCTCGCACGTGGCGAGCCCGCTTCCGCATATGTCTGATTTCCTTAACCAGTTTACTAGGAGAATCGTCCAAATTCCAAACGGGTCGCCCACGTGGCGAGCCCTACAGTGAAAAAGAGCTGACGCATGAAGATAAAATGTTTTCATGCGTCAGCTCTTTTGGTATGTACGGGCTTTGCGGGATTTCTACAAGCGAGGCGACGGGATTCCCACAAGCGGGCCGCCCTTTGGGACGGCCCCTACGATGCAGCCATCAGGCTGCGAGACCTAGCCACTAGCCACGAACCACTGCTTTTTCAAAGGCTGTGCGGGCGGCGGTTATGGTTTTTTCGATGTCTTCGTCGCTGTGGACGCCGGAGACGAAGTTCGTTTCAAACTGGGACGGTGCCAGGTAGATGCCTTGTTCCAGCATGGACAGGAAGTAGCGTCGGAAGGCTTCCTGGTCACTGGCTTCGGATGTGGCGTAGTTGGTGACCGGGACGGCGCTGAAGAAGACGCTGAACATGGTGCCGGCCCGATGGACCTGGACGGCGGCGCCGGCTTCGTCAGCAGCGGCTTTGAGGCCGTCTGTCAGGGTTTTCGTTTTGGCGCAGGCTTTTTCGACGTAATCCGGGTCTTCTGTGATGATGCGCAGTGTTTCCAATCCGGCTGCCATGGCCAGGGGATTGCCGCTGAGGGTACCGGCCTGGTAGACCGGGCCGGCCGGTGAGACGCAGTCCATGATGTCCTTGCGGCCGCCGTAGGCAGCGACGGGCAGGCCGCCGCCGATGATCTTGCCCAAGGTCGTCATGTCCGGGACGATGTGATAGATGCTCTGGGCGCCGTGCAGGGCCGTGCGGAAGCCGCACATGACTTCGTCGAAGATGAGGACTGTGCCGTGTTTCTTCGTTTCATCGCGCAGGAGCTGCAAGTAGCCGTCTGCCGGCAGGACCAGGCCCATATTGCCGGCAATGGGTTCGACGATGACGGCGGCAATGTCGTCGCCGCAGCGGTCCATGAGTTCCCGGAAGGCGTCGGCATCGTTATAGGCGACGGTCAGCGTGTCTTTGGCCGTGCCGGCTGTGACGCCCGGGCTGTCAGGCTGACCGAAGGTAGCGGCGCCGGAACCGGCCTTGACCAGCAGGCTGTCGCCGTGGCCGTGATAGCAGCCGATGAATTTCACGATTTTATCGCGGCCCGTATAGCCCCGGGCGACGCGGATGGCGCTCATCGTCGCTTCCGTACCGGAGTTGACCATGCGCAGTTTTTCGATGGACGGATAGATTTCTTTGACCAACTGGGCCAGCTGCGATTCAATCAGCGTCGGCGCACCATAGCTCGTGCCGCGGGTGGCCGCTTCCTGCAGGGCCTTGACGACGCGGGGATGGGCGTGGCCGACGATCATGGGGCCCCAGGAACCGACGTAGTCGATGTACTGGTTGCCGTCGATGTCGCAGATGGTACTGCCTTTGGCCCAGGCAATGAACGGCGGCGGGCAGCCGATGCGGTTATACGAGCGGACCGGGCTGTTGACGCCGCCCGGCATGAGGGTCTGCGCTTCTTCAAAAGCGGCAGCTGATTTTTCTAAGTGAAGCATGGAAAGGCCTCCTTATTCTTTGATGTCTAAATTGAAGACGTTCCGCAGTTCGCGGACGACCCGGTCTTCGTCAGGCGTGTTGGCTGCTTCGACCGTGCGGCGCAGGGGAGCACGCAGGATTTTGCGGACCAGGATATGGGATAAGTTCTCGACGACGCGGAACTGGTCATCGGTCAGTTCAGGCAGTTTGTTGCGGGCCCGTTTGACGAAATGGCGCCGTGTCCGTTCGGCCTGCTGGGACAGGCTGAGGACGACGGGGCGGACCGACAGGTATTGATAGCGTTCGATCATGGTGTTCACGGCTTCGTCGACGATATAGCTGGCGGCTACGGCTTCGCGCTGGCGCGTGGCCTCGTTGTCGTGGACGACTTCCTGGAGGTCGTCGATGTTGTATAAGGTGACGCCGGGCAGACGGGTCACGGCCGGGTCGACGTCGCGCGGTACGGCGATGTCGATGAGCAGCAGGGGCCGGCCCTGGCGTAGTTCCTGGAAGCGCTGCAGCCGGGGGACGGTGATGACGTAGTGCGGTGCCCCCGTCGAGGCGATGATGATGTCTACGTCGGAGACGACGGACTGGACTTCTTTATAGTGGACGGCCTGGCCGCCGACGTCGGCAGCCAGTTCCTGGGCCCGTTCCAGATGGCGGTTGACGATGTACAGTTTCCCGGCGCCTTTGCCTAAGAAATTCTGCGCCGTCAGGCGGGCCATCTGGCCGGCGCCGTAGAGCAGGAGATTCCGGTCAGACAGGGAGCCGAGCTGTTTTTCGGCCATCTGGACGGCTGTATAGCTGACGGATACGGCGTTGTAGGCGATGTGCGTTTCCGTCCGGACCCGTTTGCCCGTGGCGATGGCCTGCTGGAAGAGCATGTTCAGGATGGCACTGGTCGCGCCGTTTTCGTGGGCCATGACGTAGGCCTGTTTGACCTGGCTGAGGATCTGACCTTCGCCGAGGACCAGCGAGTCCAGGCTGGCAGCGACGTTGAACAAGTGGTGGATGCAGGCTTTTCCCGTATAGCTGTAGAAATAGGACGGTTCATAAGCCGGACGGCCGGCTGCGTCGAGGAAGAAGTCGCGCAGGGCCTGTTCATTATCGCGCACGTCGTCGACGACGGCATAGACTTCGGCGCGGTTGCACGTCGACAGGATGACGGCTTCGCGCAGGCCGCCGTAATCGTCGAGATGCTGCAGGGCGTCGTGGATGGCGTCGGGCGTCATAGTGAAGTGTTCCCGGATGGCGACGGGGACGGTCTTATGATTGAGGCCGAGGATGACGAGGTCCATTTTATGCCTCGACTTCGCCGTTTTTCAGCCACTTGGCGACGTCGACGGCGTGGTAGGTGATGATGATATCGGCGCCGGCGCGTTTCATGCTGGTCAGTTCTTCCATGACGATGCGTTTTTCGTCGATCCAGCCGTTGCGGGCTGCGGCTTTGACCATGGCGTATTCGCCGCTGACGTTATAGGTCGCAATGGGGCGCTGACAGCGCTGGCGGGCCTGATAGACGATATCCAGGTAGGAAAGGGCCGGTTTGACCATGATGATGTCGGCGCCTTCTTCCAGGTCGAGGTCGATTTCCTTCATGGCTTCGCGGCCATTGGCCGGGTCCATCTGGTACTGGCGGCGGTCGCCGAAGTGCGGTGCCGAATCGGCGGCGTCGCGGAAGGGCCCGTAGAAGCCGGATGCGTATTTGGCGGCATAGGACATGATGATCGTATTGATGAAGCCTTCTTCGTCCAGGGCCTGGCGGATGGATGCGATGCGGCCGTCCATCATATCCGACGGGGCGACGATATCGGCACCGGCTTCGGCCTGGCTGACGGCGACTTTGTTGAGCAGCTTCAGCGTCGCGTCGTTATCGACGTAGTGGTCTTTGACCTGACCGCAGTGGCCGTGGTCCGTGTACTGGCAGAGGCAGACGTCGCCGACGATGACCATGTCCGGCAGGGCTTTCTTGATGGCGCGGATGGCACATTGGACCGGGCTCTGAGGGTCCCAGGCGCTGGAGCCGATTTCGTCTTTATAAGCCGGCAGGCCAAAGACTTCGATAGCCCGCAATCCCAAGGCATAGATGTCTTCGGCCAGGCGTACGGCGTTGTCTACAGACAGGTGATAACAGCCGGGCATGCTGGGGATTTCTTCTTTGACATTCGTGCCGGGGACGACGAAGATAGGATAAATCAAATCGTTGAGACATACATGGTTTTCCCGGACCATAGCGCGCAGGGGAGCAGAAAGGCGCAGGCGGCGGGGGCGTAAGGTATTCAATTTCATGACTTTTGGATTCTCCAATCTGTAATACATTCAGCCAGACCGGCTGTGGTGTAGGTCTGGGCTGTGATTATTTTTTTCAGGCCTGCTTCCTGGCAGGTGCGGGCCGTGATGGGACCGATGCAGGCGAAGGTGATGTCGTCGAGGACGTCGGCCGGGGCCTGGTTCAGGGCCAGGAAGTTCTGGACGGCCGACGAACTGGTAAAGGTCACGGCGTCGACGGCCCGGCGCGTCAAGAGGTCCGTCAGGGTCTCGCTGTTTTCGCTGGCTGCGACGGTACAGTAGGCCTGGCAGATGTCGACGACGGCACCCCAGCGGCGCAGGGTGTCAGGCAGGACGGACCGGGCTTCTTTGGCCCGAGGGATGAGGATGCGTTCTTTTCCCGACAAATGAGCCTCCAGGGCGGCGGCCAGGTCTTCGGCACAGTAGGCGTCAGGGACGACGTCGGCGCGAAGGCCGTACCGGTTCAGGGCCTCGGCCGTAGCGCTGCCGATGGCGGCCAGTTTGGCCCGACCCAGGGCCCGGCTGTCGCGGCCGTGGTGCTGGAGGCGGTGGAAAAAGGCATCGACGCCGTTAGTGCTGGTGAAAATGACCCAGTCATAGCTGGCTAATCGGCCGATGGCTTCGTCCAGGGCCTGATAATCGTCAGTCGGCGGCGTGATGCGGATAGTCGGGACTTCCAGGCAGCGGGCGCCCAGTTCTTCCAGGCGGTGTGTCAAGGCCGGTGCCTGGGCATGGGTCCGGGTGACGGCGATGGTCAGGCCGAAGAGGGGCTGGGTATCGAACCACTGCATGGACGGCCGCAGGGCGACGACGTCGCCGACGATGAAGACAGCTGGTGTCTGGAAGTGGCAGGCTGCCGCTTTTTCAGCGATGTCGCCAACCGTGGCTACCAACGTTTCCTGGTCGGCCTTGGTGCCCCAGCGGACCAGGGCGGCCGGCGTGGAAGCCGGGCGGCCGTAGGTGATGAGCTGTTTGGTAATGGACGGCAGGTTGTGGACGCCCATGAGGAAAATCAGGGTATCTACGGCCGTCGCCAGTTTGTCCCAGTGAATCGATGAATGGCCCTTGGTCGGGTCTTCGTGGCCTGTGACGACGGCAAAGGAAGAGGCCGCCGTTCTATCGGTCACGGGGATGCCGGCATAAGCCGGTGCGCCGATGGCCGATGTGACGCCTGGGATGATTTCAAAGGGCAGGCCGGCGTCGTGAAGGGCCCGGCTTTCTTCACCGCCGCGGCCGAAGACGAAGGGGTCGCCGCCTTTGAGGCGGACGACGGTCTTGCCTTCTTTGGCTTTGGCAATGAGCAGGTCGATGATTTTGTCCTGCGATAATGTATGGTCAGCGGCTTTTTTGCCGACGTAGATTTTTTCAGCGCCTGGCGGGGCGAATTCTAAAAGGCGCGGATCGGCCAAGTAGTCGTAGATGACGACGTCGGCCCGGCCCAGGACTTCCTGGCCCCGCAGGGTGAGCAGGCGGTAGTCGCCGGGACCGGCGCCGGTGAGATAAACGATACCGTTCATGGAAAACCTCCTTAGTAAATCGGCGTAATGCCTAAATCGGTGAGGATGCGGCGGCCGCCGTCATCGAGGAGCGTACAGGCCGCTTTTTTGCCGATGGCAGCGCTGTCGGCGACGGGACCTTGCGTCGTCGTGCGGCAGACCTGGCTGCCGTCTGGGGCGGCGATGATGCTCTGTAAGGTCAGCGTCCCGTTCCGGACCGTGCCGTAGACGCCGACCGGAACCTGACAGCTGCCGTTGATGGCGGCCAGGAAGGCCCGTTCTGCTGTCGCAGCGGCGGCCGTGTCCTGGTCGTTGAGGAAGGCCAGCGCCTGCCTCAGTGACATATCGTCGGCGCGGGTTTCGATGGCCAGGGCTCCCTGGCCGACGGCGGGAATCATGGTCGTGACCGGCAGGAGCTGGCAGATGCGGTCGGCCCGGCCCAGGCGCTGCAGGCCGGCTTCGGCCAGGATGATGGCGTCGTATTGACCGTCATCGAGCTTTTTCAGGCGCGTATCGACGTTGCCCCGAAGGTCGCTGACGACCAGGTCCGGCCGGGTGTGGAGCAGCTGGGCTCTGCGGCGCAGACTCGATGTGCCGATGCAGGCGCCAGCCGGCAGGGATTCCAGGGTGGTATACGTGTTGGAAACGAAGGCGTCGTGGACGTGGTGGCGGGCCGTGATGGCTGCCAGGCAGAGGCCGTCCGGGACGTCGGCTGGCAGGTCTTTCAGGCTGTGGACGGCCAGGTCGATGGTGCCGTCCAGGAGGCGCCGTTCCAATTCCGTCGTAAACAGCCCCTTACCGCCGATGCGGGCTAAGGGGACGTCTAGGATTTTATCGCCCTGCGTGACGATGTGCTGGAGCTGGACGGACAGCTCCGGGTCGTGGCGGCGCAGGGCGTCGGCGACGTAGTTGGCCTGCCACAGGGCCAGCTGGCTGCGCCGCGTACCGATGGTCAGATTACGTTTCATGGTTTTTCCTTTCCCAGGCGGCCAGCCGGTCCCGGAGCAGGGCGCTGGCTGCGTCGATTTCGTTGTTGTCTACCAGGGCCATGACGTCGTCCGTCAGGGCCTGGCGCCAGAAGGCCTGGCGGTCCCGGCTGGTCGGAAGGACGGACTGCCCTTGGCGGCGGATAGCTGCTAATTCAGCGAGCCAGCGGCCATAGCGTTCGTCGAAGTGCTGTTCCAGCCGCTTCCGGAGCCAGCGCGACAGCGCCGGTGCCTTGCCGTTGGTGGAAATGGTGAGCTGCAGGTCACCCTGGCGGACGATGGACGGCAGGGTGAAGTTGCACAAATCCGGGACGTCACAGACGTTGAGCAGTTTCCCCTGGGCTTTGGCAGCGGCTGTGACGGCGTGGCTGACGGCTTCGTCGTCAGTGGCGCAGATGATGAGGAAGAAGGCTGACTCATCACCGGCCTGGTATGTCCGCGGCTGCCAGGTCAGGCGGTGGCTTTCGGCCAGTTCCTGCAGCGGCCGGGTCAGGGACGGGGCAATGACGGTAACGGCAGCCCCTTCGGCCAGCAGGCGGCAGACCTTGCGTTCGGCGACGGCACCGCCGCCGAGGACCAGACAGGCCTGGCCGTTGAGATCGAGGTTGATTGGATACATAAGAGGAACTCCCTTTCAAAGTTGTACGTTTCTTATTATACCATTATAACGGAAAAAAGCTGTAGTAAATATAACATTTTATGAATGAAAAAGGAGCTGTCGCATCGCGACAGCTCCTTTTTAGCAGTCAGCGGCTAGCTGTTAGCCGTTAGCAGATGGCTTTGAATTTAAAGCCGTCATTCCAATTTCTAACGGGTTGCCCACGTGACGACCCCTGCACTCAAAAAATGCTTTGCGTGCGATAAAAAGAGCAACCTCTCAGTCAGCTTCGCTGACAGCTCTCCTATGAGGAGAGCCAGTGGGTCACGAGCCCTTAGCGGATGAAGTTGGTCATGATTTTGGCTTCTGTTGCCGGGGCATCGATGCCCGCTTTTTTGCCGGCTTCGATGCATTTCAGGATCCAAGCCATGTTGCGGCCGAGGGTGCGCATGATCTGCAAGCCTTCTTCGTCTTTCTTGACTTCTTCCGGCGTGTTGCCGTGGACCATGGGCCAGTAATTGGATGCGACGCTGACCATCTGGTGATAAGCCAGGTATTTATTGAGGACGTCCAGCGTTGCCGTCGTGCCGGCACGGCGGGCCGAAGCGACGGTGGCGCCGACTTTATGGGTCAGGGAAGCGCCGGCTTTGCCAGCCAGTTTATCCATGAAGGAGATGATTTCACCAGACGGCGAAGCCCAGTAGACCGGCGAGCCGATGACCAGGCCGTCAGCAGCCTTCATTTTTTCAGCGACAGCGTCGACGGTAGCATCGTCGGGAACGGCGTGGACGATTTCAGCATCGATACCGTTTTCTTTGAGCGTGTCGGCGACGACGGATAAAGCCGTATACGTGCAGCCCTTTTCACGGCGGCTGCCATTTAACAAGATAACTTTCATGGGAATCCCTCCTGTAAATATCATGATTACATATAGAGATGATAGAAAACTACCATTCTTGCAAAGATACTATAGCACAGAAAGGGCAAAAAAGCAAATATGCAGGCCGCTGTTCGCAGTTCGCAGTTCGCAAAACCAGCGGCTAGCCGCTAACTGCTAACGGCTGGTTTTTCCCCAGACGCATAGGGTACTCTGTTTTTATGATATAAAAATATCAAAATATAAAAATTAAAATGATATTTTTATTGTATTTAGTCAACGGGAATGGTATCATAAAGTCATCGAAAAGATTCCTTACCAAGCTACGTGAAAGGGAGTATGACTCATGAATATCATTACGCCTATGGATTCGGCGAACCAGGAAGTGTGGATCGGCGTCGACGTCGGTACGACCGGGGTCCGGGCCATTGCTTATACGGAAGACGGGACCAACGTCTGCTCGTCGGAAGCCTTTTATCCGCTGTTGACACCTCATCCAGACTGGGCTGAAGAAAGCCCGCTCCAGATCCTCGAAGCCGTCCAGGAAGTCATCAGTAAGACGGCGGCTCAGCTGCGTTATAAGAACAAAGAACTGGCAGGCATCGCCTTGAGTACGGTCATGCACAGTTTTGCCGGCCTCGATGAAGGCAGAGAGCCCCTCATGGACATGCAGACCTGGGCAGACAGCCGCAGTGCGGCCATCGTCCGGGAGATGAAGAAAGACGAAGCCTTGTGCCGCTCCTTCTATGAACGGACGGGCTGCCCCATCCACGCCTGCTATCCCCTGGCCAAGATCATCTGGCTGCGCCAGAATCAGCCGGAACTCTTCCGCCAGATGCGCTATGTGGGCTCGCTGAAGGATTATTTATTCTATCATTTGACTGGCCAATGGGTCATCGATAAGTCTGCTGCCAGCACGAGCGGCATGTACAACGAACAGACTCTGGATTGGGACGATGAAATCCTGGCCTATGCCGGTATCACCAAGGACCAGCTGCCGCCTGTCGTATCGACGACGTACAGCCAGGGGCTCTGTGAAGGAGCGGCCAAAGCCCTGCGCCTGCCTGTTGGCCTTCCCGTCGTCATCGGCGCTACTGACGGCGTCCTGGTCAATGTCGGCATCGGAGCCGTCGAACCGGGCCAGCTCAGCGGGACCATCGGGACCAGCGGCGCCCTGCGCATGCTGACCCGCCAGCCTAAGACAGACCCGCAGATGCGCACGTGGTGCTATAACCTGACCGACGACATGTGGGTCGCCGGCGGGGCCATCAACAACGGCGGCATGATTCTGCGCTGGGTCCGCGACAAGATCTGCCATTACGGCGGCAGTGCCCTGGAAACGCTGGACATCGACCCTTATGACCTGATGACCATGAAGGCAGAACACGTCGATGCCGGCGCCGACGGCCTCATCTGCCTGCCGTATTTCACGGGTGAACGGGCGCCGTACTGGAATTCGGAACTGCGGGGCATGTTCTTCGGCTTTTCTCTAAATCACAGCCGGTCCCACATGATCCGCGCCGTCATGGAAGGCATCTGTTACAGCCTGAACAGCGTCATGGCAGCCCTCAAGGAATTCGGTGACGTCAAGGACATCCGCGTCAGCGGCAGTTTCACCAAGTCGAAACTGTGGCTCCAGATTTTATCAGACGTCCTCAACCAGCCCATTACCCTGCCGGACAACAGCGAAGGCGCTGCCTTCGGGGCGGCTGTGCTGGGCTTCATTTCCAGCGGTAAGTTGAAGAGCATCGCCGATACGGCCGACCTGGTCCACGCCAAGAAGGTGTATACGCCTATGGAAGAAAACGTTGCCGTCTATCAGCAGCTCTATGACATCTTCGTCCGGCTCTATCATAACTTGCAGCGCGAATTTGCCGACATCACGGCATATCAGCAGAAATTATAATTTCCAGTGAAAAGGAGCGATTGCTATGGCACTTCACGATATTGGCGTCGTCGGCATGGCCGTCATGGGCAGTAACCTGGCCCTGAACATGGCCGACCACGGCTATGACGTTTCGGTTTACAACTATACGCCGGACTTGACGGAACAGTTCCTCCAAGAACGGCCTCATGAAAAGATTACGGGCTACTTCGAGCTGAAAGATTTCCTGGCTTCCCTGAAGCGGCCGCGCAAGGTCATGCTCATGATCATGGCCGGCGCTCCCGTGGACAGCATGCTCGATCAGCTGCTGCCTCTCCTCGATACGGGGGACATCATCATCGACGGCGGCAATTCCTATTTCGGCGATACGCGCCGCCGCTACGACCGTTGCAGGGAAGACGGCATCCACTTCTACGGCATGGGGATTTCCGGTGGGGAAACGGGGGCCCGCCGCGGCCCGGCCATCATGCCTGGCGGCAATAAGGAAACGTACCCGGAAATCCAGCCCATTTACGAGGCCATTGCCGCTAAAGCCGCTGACGGCAAGCCGTGCTGCACGTATATCGGCGAAGACGGTGCCGGCCACTATGTCAAGATGGTCCACAACGGTATCGAATACGCCGACATGCAGCTCATTGCCGAAGCCTATTTGCTGCTCAAATACGTCGGCGGTTACGACAACGCCGCTATTTCCAAGATTTTCCATGAATGGAACCAGGGCGAGTTGAAAAGCTTCCTCATCGGCATCGCTGCAGACATCTTCGCTGAAGACGACGAAGCCGGCGGACAGGTCCTGGATAAGATCGTCGACGCTGCCGGTCAGAAGGGGACAGGCCGCTGGACGAGTATCGAGTCGATGAAACAAGGCGTCGATATTTCCATGATCACCGCAGCCTGCAATGCCCGCGTCATGTCCAATGCACCGGGCCGTGCGAAAGCCCAGGCCTGCATCGAAAAGCCTGCCTTGTCCCATCAGCACGGTGATGACTTCGTCGAAGCCGTCCGCCAGAGCCTCTATGCGGCGAAAATCGTCGCTTATGCCCAGGGCTTTTCCCTCTACAAGAGCGCGTCGGAAACGTATGACTGGCACCTCGATTACGGCGCCATTGCTTCCATTTTCCGGGCTGGCTGCATCATCCAGGCCGAATTCCTGACCAAGATTACCGAAGCCTATGACAAGAATCCGGACCTGGACAATCTCTTGTTCGACGACTTCTTCCTGGCAAAGATTAACGCCAATCAGGGCGCCCTGCGGCAGATCATCGGCCTGGCCATCGCCAACGGCCTACCTATTCCGGCTTTTTCGGCAGCCCTGCAATACCTCGATGCCTACAGCAGTCCCCAGGTCGGGGCAAACCTCATCCAGGCCCTGCGCGATTACTTCGGCGCCCATACGTTCCAGCGCGTCGATAAAGAAGGCACTTTCCATCATCATTGGCACGAGCACTATACAAAATAAAGGAGGCTTCTCATTATGCCACTCGTCATCCTAGCCATTGGCATTCTCATCTTATTCTTCCTCATCGTCAAAGTAAAACTCAATAGTTTCCTGGCCCTGCTCCTCGTCGCCGGCGCCGTCGGCCTGGCCGAAGGCATGCCTATCGATAAGCTCATCCCGACCATTGAAAAGGGGCTGGGCGGTACCCTTGGCGGCTTGGCCATCGTCGTTTCTTTCGGCGCCATGCTGGGCAAGCTCATGGCCGAAAGTGGCGGCGCTCAGCGCATCGCCACGACGCTGATCAACGTCTTCGGCCGGGAAAACGTCAAATGGGCCGTCTGCCTGACGGGCTTCATCGTCGGCATCGCCTTGTTCTATGAAATCGGCTTCGTCCTGCTCATTCCCTTGGTCTTCACCATTGCCGCTGAAGCCAAGATTCCCCTGCTGGAAGTCGGCATCCCGATGGCTGCGGCCTTATCGGTCACCCACGGCTTCCTGCCGCCTCATCCGGGCCCGACAGCCATTTCCATCATCTATAATGCCGATATCGGCACGACCCTGGTCTATGGCGCCATCATCGCCATCCCGACGGCCATCGTCGCCGGTCCGCTGTACTGCACGCTGACGCGCGACATCAATCCGGAAATCCCCAAGGGCATGTACAACCCGAAAATCTTTAAAGACGACGAAATGCCCGGCTTCGGCATCTCCGTCTTCACGGCCCTGGTCCCGGTCATCCTCATGGCCGCTTCGGCGATTGCCAAGTTGACTATGGGTGCCGATGTCCCGGCCCGTCACGTCCTGACCTTCTTCGGTCAGCCGGATATCGCCCTGACTATTTCCGTCGCCATCGCTATCTATACCTTCGGCCTGGGACGGGGCAAATCCATGGAAGAAGTCATGAAGACCGTCCAGGATGCCGTCCTGACCATTGCCATGATCCTGCTCATCGTCGGCGGTGGCGGTGCCTTGAAACAGGTCCTCATCCGTACGGCCTGCGGTTCGGCTACGGTCGCGGCCCTGACAGCCGGCGGTATCGCCGCGCCTATCTGCGCCGTTACCGGTGCCAATCCGGAACTGATGGTCCTGGCCACCGGTGCTGGCTCGCTCATCTTCAGCCCGCCGAACGACCCCGGGTTCTGGCTGTTCAAAGAATTCTTCGGCCTGACAGTCAAGCAGACAGTCCGCACGTGGTGCGCCCTGGAAACGATCATCGCTGTCATGGGCCTGGCCGGTGTCCTTGTATTGAACCTCTTTGTAGGCTAAAATAAAAGTGAATACAGAAGTAGGAGGGAAGACGATGGAAGAAACGAAACTCCAGTTATTTCCTGTCCTGCGCAGTGCATACGGCGGTCTGACCAAGTCAGAGCGCCGTATTGCCGATTATATCGTCGATCATACGGGCGAGGTCATGGAGCAGACCGTTTCGGACCTGGCCGTCCATGCGCAGAGTTCGGAAATCACCATTTCCCGGTTTTGCAAGAAACTGGGATGCAGCGGCCTGAAAGAGTTGAAGCTCATGTTGGCTGCGGAATTGTCGGCAGCGCCGCAGAAGGCTTTCCACGACATCCAGGCCGGCGATACCGGGCGGGACGTAGCGGCCAAGGTCTTTGCCAATATTGCCGAGGGATTGCAGGATACGCTGAGTCTCCTCGATTATGACGCTCTTGATGCGGCGGCCCGGCTGCTCTTGAAAGCCCGGCGCATCTACGTCTTTGGCTTTGGCAACTCGGCGACGGTCTGCATGGATATGGCCACGCGTTTCCTGCGCCTGGGTCTGGCTATCCGGGAATATGCCGATTCTCATATGCAGGTCACGGCAGCGGCCCTGATGACGGCCGACGATGTGGTCATCGCCGTGTCCCACAGCGGGGCGACGAAGGAACTGTTGCAATCGGTCCAGGCCGCCAAGAAGGCCGGGGCCAGGGTCATCGTCATCACCAGCCACGGTCAGTCGCCTTTGGCTGCGTTAGCTGATATCTGTCTGTGTGGCATGGGACGCGAAGTCCAGTATACGTCGGAGGCCGGCGCATCGCGCCTGATTCACATGGCCATCGGCGACGTCCTCTATACGCGCGTGGCCATGCAGGAAGAATCGGTCTTCCGGGACAATATGGAAAAGATGCGCCGCGAAATCGGCAAGAAGCGGCAGCGCTGATTTTGGCTACGAAAATCGGCCGTTCTGTGGTACAATAAAACTGTTCTTATTGCAAACAGAGGAAGGATGATTAGCAGGTGAAGAAATTCTTGGAAATGGCGACTATCGTCGAGAATGAAGCCATTATTCCTGAAGTATGGAAAATGGTATTCCATGCACCGCAGATTGCCCGGGAAGCGCAGCCCGGCCAGTTTGTCAATGTCCATCGCGATGGGGGACAGACCTTTTTGCGCCGGCCTTTTGGCATCGTCGATGCCGATGCCGAAACGGGTCATGTCACCATCATTTACCGCCTGGTCGGCAAGGGCACAGAAGAAATGAAGGGCCTGCGCAGCGGTGACGCATTGAGCGTCGAAGGGCCCCTGGGCGAAGGCGTCTTTACGACAACTCCGGGCCAGGTCCTGCTGGCCGGCGGCGGTGTCGGCCTGGCTCCGCTCATCTTTTTGGCCAAGCGCCTGGACCATCCCATCGTGCTCGTCGCCGGCAAGACGGCGGCTGAAACGTTCTGGACCAAGTTCTTTGAACCCTATGCCGGCCAGATTTACGTGACCACTGACGACGGCTCCCTGGGTATCAAGGGCTTTGCCGTCGATGCCCTGCCGCAGATCTTTGCAGAACACGCCATCGACCGCGTATCGGTCTGCGGGCCGATGGTCATGATGAAGACCATCGCCCAGGCGTCGGCCAAAGCCGGCGTCGCCTGTGAAGTGTCCATGGAAAAGCGGATGGCCTGCGGCATCGGCGTCTGCCTGGGCTGCACTTTTGAAAGCCAGCTTGACGGCAAACGCTATAAAGTCTGTGCCGACGGCCCCGTATTTGACGCGAAGGAGGTCTTTGCATGATCAGCGAACGCATTGCCGTCCAGTTTGCCGGTATTTCCATGAAGACACCGGTCATGGGAGCATCGGGGACCTTTGGATTTGGCGTAGAATACAGTGATTTTCTCGACCTCGATCACGTCGGGGCCATTATTTCCAAGGGCATCACGCCGTTGCCGCGGCCGGGCAATCCCGGCGTCCGCGTAGCTGAAACGCCGGCAGGGATGCTCAACTGCATCGGCCTGGAAAACCCTGGCGTCGAAGTCTTCAAGCGGGATATCCTGCCCAAGGTCCATCAGGCCTGCCAGACGCCGCTCATCGTCAATATATCGGCCGGGACTGCCGAAGAATACGGCGAATTGGCAGCTCAGCTCGATGTCGACGGCGTGGCTGCCCTGGAAGTCAATATTTCCTGTCCTAACGTCAAAGAAGGGGGCATCGTCTTCGGGACTCAGCCGGAAGCGGCTGCGGCTGTGACGCGCAGCGTCAAGGACCATACCCGGAAACCGGTCATCGTCAAACTGTCGCCGAATGTCACGGATATTACGGTCATGGCTAAAGCCGTCGAAGCGGCCGGTGCCGATGCCGTATCGCTCATCAATACCCTGACGGGCATGGCCATCGACATCAAGACCCGCCGCCCCTTGCTGGGCAATATCACCGGCGGCCTGTCCGGCCCGGCTGTCAAGCCCGTCGCCCTGCGCATGGTATGGCAGACGGCTCAGGCCGTATCCATCCCCATCCTCGGCCTGGGCGGCATATCGACCTGGCAGGATGCCGTCGAATTCATGCTGGCCGGTGCCAGTGCCGTCGCCGTCGGCGCCCATAACTTCGTCGACCCCAGAGCCGTCGAAACCATCGCCGAAGGCCTGGACCAGTATTGCCGAGAAGAAGGCATCGAACATATACAGGATATTGTAGGGGCATTGGAGATTCGTGGTTAGTGGCTCGTGGCTAGGGATTAGCAGTTAGCAGTTAGCGGTCAGCGGTTCGTGGCTCGTGGCTAGGGATTAGCAGTCAGCGGTCAGCCGTCAGCAGTTAGCCGCGGTCCCATGGACCGCTTTGTAGGGGCCGTCCCAAAGGGCGGCCCGTTGTGGGAATCCCATTCACGAGCTGCCCTGGATATACGCCAAGACATTTATATACCCATTTGCGTGGACAGGCGCCCCACGGGGCGCCCCTACAGAAAAAAGGAGCTGTCGCATGTGCAACAGCTCCTTTTTTCTATTATTTATTTCTTATTCTTTTTTCGTGATGCGAAGTCGCCGCCGGCCTGGATGACGTTGACGACGACGATGAGGATGATGATCGTCGCCAGCATGACGTCGGGACGGAATCGCTGGTAGCCGTAGCGGATGGCGATGTCCCCGAGGCCGCCGCCGCCGATGGCGCCGGCCATGGCCGATGCTCCGATGAGGTTGACGATGAGGACGGTAATGTTATTGATGATTGTCGGCAAGGCTTCGGGAATGAGGACCTTGCGGATGATCTGGAACGGCGTAGCCCCCATGGATTCGGCCGCTTCGACGAGGCCGAAGTCGACGTCGCGGATGGACGTTTCGACGAGACGGCTCAGGAAGGGGATGGCGACGATGGTCAAGGGGACGCAGGCTGCCGTCGTACCGATGGACGTGCCGGCAATGAGACGCGTCAGCGGGATGATGGCGACCATGAGGATGATGAACGGGATGGAACGGATGATGTTGACGATCGTGCCAAGGATTTGATTGATGAAGCGGTTTTCCAGGATATGGCCCTTGCTGGTCGTGACCAGGGTGATACCCAGGGGAATGCCGATGATACCGCCAATGACCGTGGCGACGGCGACCATGTAGAACGTTTCTTCAATGCCTTGGAGCATTAACTTAATGATTTCTTGGGACATAACCTAAAACCTCACTTCCAATCGGTAATGTTTTGATGTACGAGAATGCCTTGGCCTGTGTTTCCATATCGCCCATGATGACGACGATGAGGTAGCCGAACGGTTCATCCTGGATGTAGTCGATGTTGCCGTAGAGGACGCTGACTTCGACGTTGAATTTGCGGACGATGTCGGCGACGACGGGGTCGCTGGTCGCAGCGCCTTTGAAGCGCAGGCGGACGAGCATGTAGCGGTCCGGCGACAGCTGGTCGGTGACGCCCAGGTTCTTGATGCCTGCCGGCAGTTCCATGTTGATGATGGACGTGACGAAATCTTTCATGGTCTGGGACTGAGGATTGGTGAAGATGTCGACGACGCGGCCCATTTCCTTGATGACGCCGCTTTCGATGACGGCGACGCGATGGCAGATTTCCTTGACGACGGCCATTTCATGGGTGATGACGACGATGGTGATGCCCAGGCGTTTATTGATGTCCTGGAGCAGTTCCAGGATGGACTTCGTCGTCTGCGGGTCCAGGGCCGACGTGGCTTCGTCGCAGAGCAGGATCTTCGGGTCGCTGGCCAGGGCACGGGCGATGCCGACGCGCTGTTTCTGGCCGCCCGAGAGCTGGGACGGATAGTTGCCGGCCCGGTCGCTGAGACCGACCAGGTCGAGGAGGGAAGCGACTTTCTTTTCGATGACGTCTTTGGAAGCGCCGATGAGTTCCAGTGGGAAGGCAATGTTTTCGGCAACCGTACGGGATGATAAAAGATTGAAGTGCTGGAAAATCATGCCGATGTTCTTGCGTTCTGCCCGCAGCTGGGATTCATTCATCTTGGTCAAATCCTTGTCGTCGATGATGACCTGGCCGCTCGTCGGTTTTTCTAACATATTGATGCAGCGGACCAGCGTCGATTTGCCGGCACCGCTCTTGCCGATGATACCGAAGATCTCGCCGTCGTCGATGGTCAGGTTGATGCCTTTCAGGGCCTGGATCTGTGCGGCGCCGCCGTAGGTCTTGGTAATATTTTTCAGTGTAATCACAGTATCAACTCCTCAAAATAGGCGTAACTAGAGAAAGCAACCACAAAAAAAGGCCGTCATGCAGATGACGGCCGTATATACGGTTTCATTTCATCTGTCGGAATGTTCCGTTGGAATTGGCACCTTCCCGATAGGGGGTTGCCGCAGCGTCATCGGGCCAGTCCCTCAGCTGCTCTGGATGAAGGGTATATGGTTGTTGCGTCTTATAATAGCACGGATGGCCGGGATTGTCAATGGAAAATCGTTATTGCGCCCAGTCGCCATCGGTAAAGACCGGCACCGTCGTGCCGTCGGCTCTGGTCCCGGTGATGGTCAGGTCCGGCGAGCCGACCATGAAGTCGACGTGGATCATGGAGTCGTTCAGGCCGGCTGCGGCGACAGCATCTTTGTCCATATCGGCACCGCCAGCTAGGCAGGTCGGGTACGATGCGCCCAGGGCCAGGTGGCACGAGGCGTTTTCGTCGAAGAGCGTTTCATAGAAGAGGATGCCCGACAGGGAAATGGGCGAGTGATAGGGGATGAGGGCTACTTCGCCGAGGCGGCAGGCGCCGTCGTCGATGGCGATGAGTTTCTTCAGGACGTCTTCGCCCGTTTCGGCGGCAGCGTCGATGACTTTGCCGTCTTTGAAGGTCAGGTGGAATTTGTCGATGAGGTTGCCATTATAGACCAGGGGCTTGGTGCTGTAGACCGTGCCGTTGACCGCATCTGCCTTGGGGGCCGAATAGATTTCTTCCGTCGGGATGTTGGCATTGAACAGCAGGTGGTCCGCCGTTTCTTCCATGCCGCCCTGCCAGATATGACCGGCCGGCAGGCCGATAGTCAGGTCCGTTCCCAGGCCGTTCGTATAGTGCAGGCTGGTGAAATGCTGGTCCGTCATCCAGGTCCGGCGCTTCTTCAATTCGGCCAGATGGGCGTCCCAATCGGCCAGGGCATCGGCACCGTCGGCACGGGACGACTGGAGGATTTGCTTCCACAAGGCTTCGTAAGCGGCGGCTTCGTCGAGGTCCGGATAGAGCAGTTTGGCCCAGACGGCACTGGGGACGGCGGCGACGAGCCACGTCGTCTTCGAGGCCATCATGCCGTCGATGTATTCCTTCAAGGCTTCATTCTGGGCTTTCTGCTGGGCAAAGATTTTATGGGTGTCGATGCCGTCCATGAGGTACGGATTTGCCGAGATGAGGCTGAGGAAGGCCGCTTTCTTATGGTAATAGTAGAGGCTGAAATCGCGGCGCCAGTCCGGCAGGGACTCGAAATACTGCAAATCTTCGTGTTCGTAGCGCAGGCGGGCCATGTCGTCAGACCGCCAGTTGCAGACGACCTGGGCGGCGCCGGCCGTATAGGCCTCTTTCGTCAAGAGGGCGACGAAGTCGTGCGATTCGACAGGGGCATTGATGACCAGGGTCTGACCTTTCTGGAGATTCAGGCCCTTCTGCAAGAGGACGCGGGCATAAGCCGTTAATTGTTTGGTAGTTGGCATAAAATCACTCCTTAGTAGATGAGGATAGGACAGGGGCTTTCCAGGCCGTGTGCTTCCACAGGCGCCAGTTCAGGGCGCTGGCATTGATGGCCAGGCTGATGATGAGGCTGATCCAGTAGCCATAGGGCCCGTAGGACGTGACGTGGGCCATGGCATAGCCCATGGGGATGCTGATGAGCCAGTAGGTCACGAAAGCGACGTAAGTGATGATCTTGACGTCCTTATAGCCGCGCAGGATGCCCTGGACCGGCGTGCCGGCGGCATCGAAGAAGGAAAAGGCGACGGCGTAGAAGATGAACATGCGGATGGCCCAGAACGTCTCGGCATCGCTCGTGAAGATGGCGGCGATATGATCGACAAAGTGATAAGTCACGACGATGAGGGCGATGGCGATGGTGAAGGCCGTCATCTGGCAGAGCACGGCATACTGCCGGGCAGCGGCGTAGTTGCGGGCGCCGACTTCGTAGCCGATGACGATAGTCGCCGTCAGGCTGATGCTCCAGGGCAGGGTATAGGTCAGGGTCGAGAAACTGATGGCTGCCTGGTTGGCCGCCAGGTATAAGGTGCCGAATTCGGCCATGAGCAGGCCGACGATGGAGAACAGGCTCGTTTCGCAGAAGACGGCGATGAAGATGGGAATGCCCAGTTCCAGCTGATGATAGCCATGGTACCAGCTGAAAGGCCGCAGGCGGCTCCAGAGATGGTAAGAGCGGAAAGGCTCCATCCATTGCAGGACTCCCACGAAGAGCAGGAAGGACAGCCACGACGCGATGGTGATGGCATAGCCCGTACCGATACCGCCCATAGCCGGAATGGGGCCGGCGCCGAAGATGAGCAGGCGGAAGAGGATGATCGTCAGGACCAGGTTGGTCACTAAGATGGCCATGGAAACGTGGGTCTTGCCGTGGGCGTCGACGATGTAGCGCATCGTCGCCTGCAGGCAGATGGGGACCAGTCCCAGGGCCAGGGCCTTGAGGTATTCCCAGGCGATGTAGCGGACCGGTGCGTCGAGGCCCATAAAGTCGAGGAAGGGCGGCAGCAAAAAGGCGCCGGCTAGGAAAATGACGGCCGTAAAGCCCAGGCTCAAGTAGAGGCTCTGCATGATGTACGTCGGGATTTCCTCGGTCTTCTGAGCGCCCCGGAGCTGGGCGATGATCGGCGAGATGCCGAAGAAGATGCCGCACAGGCCGGCAAAGACGGGATACCAGATATTGACGGCTACGGCGACCCCGGCCAGGTCAATCGTCCCGGCCTGACCGCTGAAGATAGAACTGAAGACGGACGTCCCGACCTGGGCCATCTGGGTCAGGAGCAGGGGAAAGAACAGGGCCAGGAAATGGCGTAATTGGAACCAATGGGGGAACATGATATCCTCCTTGTATGAAAAAGGGCTTGTCGCACAACGACAAGCCCTTTAAAGTTGTTAGTGGCTAGCAGTTAGTTGTTAGCGGATGGCTTTAAATTTAAAGGCCTTCTTCAAACATCAAACCTCAAACTGTACAGAAAAAGGGACCGTGCATGATGGCCGAAACCTTCATGCGCCAGTCCCCCTTTTCAGTCGAACTTATTTACCCATAGCATTGACTTTGGAAGCCAAACGGGATTTTTTACGAGCTGCAGTGTTTTTATGGAGAACGCCTTTCTGTGCGGCGCTGTCGATTACGCTGCTAGCTTTATCGAATGCTTTTTTAACAGCTTCAGCGTCACCAGCGGCGATAGCTTCGGTCGTACGGCGGATAGCGGTATGAACAGAAGATTTAACCTGAGAGTTAGCTGCGTGGCGAGCTGCGTCTTTTTCCATCGTTTTGATATTGGATTTAATCTGCGGCAATGGATTCACCTCCCTAATTTACAAGAACACTAGAAGAAATTTTACCATATGGCGCAGAAAAAAGCAATACCTTTTTTACAAGACATGCGATTAAGCTTTGCCTTCCGAGCCGAGGACGCATTTGATCTTGTGAGCGACGATGTCATGGACGAACTGACGGCCGTCGGCGAGGTACTGGCGCGGGTCGAAATGTTCCGGATGCTGTGCCATGTGCTGACGGATGCCGGCAGTCAGGCCGAGACGGAGGTCGGAGTCGATGTTGATCTTGCAGACAGCCATGGAAGCTGCTTTGCGGAGCTGGTCTTCCGGGATGCCGATAGCGTCAGCCAGGTTGCCGCCGTTTTCGTTGATGATCTTGACGTATTCCGGTACGACCGAAGATGCGCCGTGGAGGACGATCGGGAAGCCCGGCAGGCGTTTGGAGACTTCTTCGAGGATGTCGAAGCGGAGTGTCGGCGGTACGAGGACGCCGTCAGCGTTGCGCGTGCACTGTTCCGGAGTGAATTTGAAAGCGCCGTGGCTGGTGCCGATAGCGATGGCCAGGGAGTCGACGCCCGTGCGGGATACGAATTCTTCGACTTCTTCCGGACGCGTGTAGTGAGCTTCGTGGGCAGCGACTTTGACATCGTCTTCGATGCCGGCCAGCTGGCCGAGTTCGCCTTCGACGACGACGCCGTGAGCGTGTGCGTATTCAACGACTTTTTTCGTGAGGGCGATATTGTCTTCGAAAGAATGTTTCGAGCCGTCGATCATGACGGAAGTGAAACCGCCGTCGATGCAGTCTTTGCAGGTTTCAAAGTCAGCGCCGTGGTCGAGGTGAAGGGCGATGGGGAGATCATGATCTTCCAAAGCTGCTTCTACGAGATGTTTCAAATACGGCGGTTTAGCGTATTTGCGGGCACCGGCCGAAGCCTGAAGGATGATCGGCGAGTTCAATTCAGCAGCGGCCTGGGTAACGCCCTGGACGATTTCCATGTTGTTGATGTTGAATGCACCGATAGCATAGTGGCCTTCATAGGCTTTTTTAAACATTTCTGTAGTTCCAATTAATGGCATGTTTACATTCCTCCTACATAATACGTAAAAATGGTTAATATATATAATTCCAGCCGGCCCGTCGGACGAGGGCGTCCATATCTTCAGGCAGCCGGGAATTAACGGTGATGAAGCGGTGGCTCATGGGATGAGTGAACTGGAGACAGTAGGCATGCAGGGCCTGGCGGCCGATGAAGCGGCGCGAACCGCCGTAGAGGTCGTCGCCGGCCAGGGGATAGCCCAGGTAACTGCTGTGGACCCGTATCTGATGGGTCCGGCCCGTGTGCAGGACGACTTGGAGCAAGCTGTAGTCCTTGCCGGCTGCGAGGCAGGTGAAATCGGACCAGGCCGGCTTGCCGTCGAGGCGGACACAGCGGGTGATGATGCTATCGGGACATCTTCCGATGGGGGCGTGTACAGTTGTGACCCGCGACGGGTATCGTCCCTCACAGATAGCTAAGTACAAGCGCTTATAGCCCAAGTCCTGCTTATCGAAAGCGTATTGGATCTGCGGTTCCTTGGCGACCATACAGAGACCGGACGTATTCTTGTCCAAGCGGTGCATGGGGTGGTAGGAACAGTGCTGCCCCGTCTGTTCGTAATGATAGGCGACGGCGTTGGCCAGTGTCCCGTCCCGTACGGCTGATGTGGGATGCATCAGGAGACCTGCAGGCTTGTCGATGACCATGAGGTAGTCGTCTTCATAGACGATGCCAATGGGTATGTCCTGTGGCGGGAAGGGGTTCTTTTCCGGAAGGGTGACGCAGATCTCGTCGCCTTCATGGACGAAGTCCCGCGTCGAGGCGGCCTGGCCGTTGATGGTACAGATGCCGTTGTGCTTGATACGGCGCCGCAATGTCGACGAAACGCCGAAATGTTTCAAAGCGCCGCCTAACGATGTAGGCCGTATGATCGTCCCTACTGTAAAATGAATCATTTGCATTTCCCCTATATTGGCTTTGTCTACATCTATTATACAAAATGAAAATAAATAAATCCATACATTTCGTGAAAACATGTGGGCTATATTTTAGCCCGCAAGGGCCTGGGAGTGCGGCTATCCAGAAAAAAATCATCTCCTGGAAAAGGAAACTTGACGCTCCGCGTCGAAATAGTATATCATAGGAATGTTATGTATCCATTTTTTAGATTTACCTTAAAAGAGTGTTCCCTAAAGAAGGAATTTCACAGGTGGATAGAGAATAATATATACGTCAGCGTTATTGAAATGAAACAGGTGATATGAGTGAAACGGTTTTCCAGCGAATTTATCGAACAGGTCCGGCAGGCCAATGACATCGTCAGCGTCATCTCCGATTATGTGACGCTGAAACGGCGGGGCCGCAACTTCTGGGCCTGCTGCCCTTTCCATAATGAAAAGACCGCCTCCTTCAGCGTCGCTGCCGACAAAGGATTCTTTTATTGCTTTGGCTGCCATGCTCACGGCGATGTCTTCCAATTCATTATGAAGAAAGAAAACCTTTCCTTTTCGGATGCCGTCGAACGCCTGGCTGAACGGGCCCATATCGCCCTGCCCGTCGTCGAACGGTCGGCCGAAGAGATCGCCCGCGATAAACAGCGGGACCGCTTGTATCAGATCAACGAAATGGCGGGCAATTTTTTCCATAACTGTCTGACCCAGACCCATTACGGGCAGCCCGGACTGTCCTATTTCCACAAACGCCACGTATCGGATGATACCATCGAGGCCTTTAAGCTGGGCTTTGCCCCGGAAAGCTGGGATAAACTGACGACGGCTTTTATGAAAAAAGGCGTCACTGGCAGGGAATTAGTCCTCCTGGGACTGGCTAAAGAAAAGAACGGCTACTTTTACGACGCCTTCCGCGGACGGGTCATGTTCCCCATCCGCGACGGCCGCAGCCGCATCGTCGGTTTCGGTGGCCGCGTCCTCGACGACAGCAAGCCGAAGTATCTCAATTCGCCGGAAACGCCGATTTTCAATAAACGGCGGCTCCTCTTCGCCATGGACCTGGCCCATAAAGCGATTTATGAGCAGGGGAAAGCCATCCTGGTCGAAGGCTATATGGATGTCGTTTCCGCTCATAACCGGGGCATCCATAACGTCGTCGCGTCCCTGGGGACCTCCTTTACGCAGGAACAGGCGCGGCTCTTGCAGCGCCAGGCCAAGGAACTCGTCCTGGGCTACGACATGGATGGCGCCGGCCGCCAGGCGACGCAGCGGGCTATGGAAATCGTCCGCGGCCTGGGCATGCGCATCCGCGTCTTGTCCCTGCCGCAGGGCAAGGACCCTGATGAATACATCAATGCCGCCGGGCCGGACAAGTTCCGCCAGGCCGTCGACGAAGCGCCGAATGTGCTCGATTACATGCTCATGCGGTCCTTGCAGCGCTTCGACGTGACGACACTGGAAGGGAAATCATCCATTACGGCTATGGTCCTGCCCGTCGTCGCCGCCGTCGACAACCGGGTCCTGCTGGAAGCGTTCCTGAAGAAACTGGCAGGTCAGCTGCAGATAGGGGAAAACGCCGTGCGCAGCGAATTCAACAAATATGTCGCTGCCCATCCGGAAGCAGGCCAGCAGCAGGTCGTCATCTCTTCGTCCGTATCCCAGGAAAATGCCGCAGCCCGCAGGAGCGGTGCCATGGCTGTAGCCGAAGAGAATATCCTGCGTTTCCTCCTGGAAAAGCCGGCTGCCTGCGGGCGGATCCACGCCAAAGTATCGGCGGACCTCTTTGCCGATGAACGGCGGCGCCACATTTACCAGCTCATTTTGGATACGTATGCACACCAAGGGATGTACACACCACATGACATCCAGCAAAAATTAACTCCTGAGGAGGCCGAAGAAGTAGCACGAATTATGGTTCTACAAGATGTCCCACTGGACGAAAATGTATTGATGGATTATGTCAAGCGCTTTCGCATGGCCGATTTACAAAAGCAGTACCTGGCGCACAGCCGCCTGGCTGCCACTTATAGCCGGACTGGCGATGCAAGGCTGGCCGAAGAGCTTGCAGCATGTAAGAAAATTAACGATGAAATGAAACAATGGTCTTGAGGAGCAGAAAGGAGCCTGTACACCATGGTGAATAAAACGACAGATGATACAAAAGTAACGAAGAAAACGACGAAAAAGACGACGCGCCGCAAGCCGTCCAAGAAGAAGGACGCTGCCGCCAAGAAACCGTTGAGTGAAAAAGAACGCCAGGCCCTGGCCCTGCAGCACATCAAGCAGCTCCTGCAAATGGGGCAGAAGAAGGGCAGCCTGACGTATACGGAAATCATGAACCTCATGGAAGAAGACGAACTGACGCCGGACCAGATCGACAAGATGTATGAAGTCTTTGCCGACAAGGGCATCGACATCATCGGCGAAGACGACTCCATGGCGGAACATGATGATATAGATGATGAAGATACAGAAAAAGTCCCGGACCTTCACAATGTCGACCTCAGCGTGCCGGAAGGCATCAACATCGATGACCCGGTCCGCATGTATTTGAAAGAAATCGGCCGCGTCCCCCTCTTGTCGGCGACGGAAGAAATTACCCTGGCCAAGGCCATCGAAAAGGGCAATGCTCCCGATGCGACAGAAGAAGACATCAAAGCCGGCACGATTGCCAAGAAGAAACTGACTGATGCCAACCTGCGCCTCGTCGTCAGCATCGCCAAGCGCTATGTCGGCCGGGGCATGTTGTTCCTGGACCTCATCCAGGAAGGGAACCTGGGTCTGTTGAAAGCCGTCGATAAATTCGACTACAGCAAAGGCTACAAATTCAGTACCTATGCGACATGGTGGATCCGTCAGGCCATTACCCGTGCCATTGCCGACCAGGCCCGGACCATCCGTATCCCGGTCCACATGGTCGAAACCATCAACAAGCTGATCCGCATTTCCCGCCAGCTCCTGCAGGACAAAGGCCGCGAACCGCTGCCGGAAGAAATCGCTGAAAAAATGGACATCCCTGTCGAACGCGTCCGGGAAATCATGAAGATCGCCCAGGAACCGGTATCGCTGGAAACACCGATTGGCGAAGAAGAAGACTCTCACCTCGGCGATTTCATCGAAGACTCGGAAGCCGTCGCCCCTGATGACGCCGCCTCCTTCATTTTGCTGAAAGAACAGATCGAAGACGTCTTTTCCTGTCTCACCGACCGGGAACGCAAAGTCCTCTACCTGCGCTTCGGGCTCAAAGATGGCCGTCCACGTACACTGGAAGAAGTAGGCCAGCACTTCAACGTCACCCGTGAACGTATCCGCCAGATTGAAGGCAAGGCCCTGAGCAAACTGCGCAACTGGGGCAAACGGGAAAAAATCAAGGATTTCCTCTAAGAGACAGTCTCAACCTTTCCGCCTCGTCCTGTGAGGAAGAACTTAAAGCGACAAAAAGACCGTGCACGAATGGATCATCATGTACGGTCTATTTTTATTTTTGAACGTAAAAAGGAGCTGTCGCACGAAGACATCAGCCATCATGCAAGGCCACTTTTTCTTTATCGTTTGTAGAACGGAGTTTGTAGAAGATGGCTTTAAATTTAAAAACATCCACTAAAAACTACAAACTGTAAACTTAATACTCAAAAAGGCGCTGTCTTTATGCGACAGCGCCTTTTTATTTATGGTGGGCCCACTTGGGTTCGAACCAAGGACCAACCGGTTATGAGCCGGTGGCTCTACCACTGAGCTATAGGCCCAAAGGATAAGGCACAAGGCCTTACCAAATTATTATACGCGAATTAGTGAAGGTCGTCAAGGATTTCTTCTTAGAGGACGGTGTCAAAATGTTGTGGGAATTTCATGATGATAATAGACGAGAATATAAATACGGCTTGGTGATAGTTTGCGTACTAATAGTGATGACAAACTGTAATATAATTGCTATAATAAAATCAATTGAAAAGCTATTATGCATGAGAATAAGTATAGACGGGGGGGGGAAATAGACTATGAGTGGCATCGCAAAAAATCGCAATAGCATATGCCATGCAGGGAGTGTGTCTATCCGTATGCCCGAAAGTCATATGAGGGGGGGTAAAAGTATCTTTTAATTGCAAGAAAAGAACACTGTGCAATGATATAGACAGTATGATTCGTTCATGCTGTCTTTTTTTGCGTATTTTTTAGGATGACATATTCTGTCGTTCTCGATTCGTATAATAAAAATAAAGTTATAACGTGTCATAAGAGGCTGGGAGGATATAGAATGTTCAATTCTAATGGGATAAATAATAACGAAGATTCAGATACTTTAAAAAAATCGCTGAGACGCTGTCATCAGGCTGCCAATGAGGGAATCGGTGTATCCATTCAACAGGTACAAAATATAAAAAGTATTATGGATAGTGTTGTTGAATTTAATAAGCAGGTTCACTTTTCTTACGGCATAGCAAAAGTGCCTCAAGAATATATCAAATATAAAGAGGGACTGAAGAATGTACAAAATCAGCTAGATGCTACTTATATTTCCATGACAAATATGTTGGACCAGTATAAAGATAAATTGAGTCATTTTACAATTACGGTCTATGGGAAGACAATGGCAGGAAAATCGACTTTAATGGAAGTCTTAAGGGAAGGCAATGGTAGCAGTATTGGCAAAGGGGCACAGCGGACGACGCGCGATGTCCGTGAATACATTTGGAAGGAAACGGGTGTTAAATTCGTCGATGTTCCTGGGATTGGAGCGGCTATTGCAGGCGGTGATAAGGATGAACGAATTGCCTTTGAAGCGGCTAAATGTGCAGACTTGATTCTATTTTTGATTACAGATGATGGCCCGCAGAAAGAAGAAGCTCAAGCCTTTGCCAAAGTAAAAAAACTTGGAAAACCGATGGTATGTATCCTGAATGTTAAGGCCAGCGGTATCAGTAAATCCATATCGCCCAAACTGAGAATCCGAAATGTTACTAAGCGGATGGCTGAAACGGCTGATTTTGAAAATATTCGAAAACAATTTTATCAATATGCAATAGAATTTGGACAGGATTGGCGTGATGTTCCCTTTTTATACGTTGACTTACATTCGGCTTGGCTATCTCAACAAGAAAAGGATACAGAAATGAAAAAGTTGTTATATAATCTTAGCCGGATTAAACTGCTTAAACAAGCTATTGCAAGTAAGATTAATCAGCGTGGTGCGTTTTACCAGTTTAAAACGCCTATAGATATTGTACATCATGGGTTATTGAAGACTTCAGAAAATGTATTTAAACAATATGTGGGTAGTAGCCATTTATTGGAAACCCTAACCTGTCAGATGGCAGAATTAAAAAAGATTACTTCTGCATATAATCAAAACTCCCTGGCTATTCTAGAACATACCTGCAATCACATGTGTAAGGTCTTGGATGATACTGCTAGACGTTTTGCAGATGAACATTTTGCAGATAATAATGCAGAGGAAAACTGGAAAAAAACAGTGGAGTCGCTGCAACTCGATAAACAGATGAAAGATACATTAGTGGAATTACAAGAAAATAGAAATCGGGTTTTAAAACGATTTTCTTCTCAGGTTTCTGCGCGAATAAACATTTCATTTCATTTATCTAAAGTGGGCATACAAGGAAATGATCCTATAGATACCAGATTTTTAGCTAATATTGCGAGTATAGGTACATTATTTATTCCTGGGTTAACGTTGATAAGGATAGCAGCAGCAGTTGGCAGCCTTCTTTTAAGCAATGTTCTTACAGATTCAAAAAAAGAAAAAATAAAGAAGCATCAAGACGAAATGTATCACTGTTTATCTACTTGGATTGCTGGCCCGAAAGACAGAAAAGGAGGAGGACGGCCTGACTGTTTTATGACAAGGTTGGAAGATACCTTAACAAAAATTTACCAAGAGATATATCAACCATTCCGAAAAACGCAAGAAGATTTGAATGGTTATTTAAAGAATATTTGCGATATGAATAGCGCACAGCTAAGCATATGGAAACAGATGAACAGTACTTTGAAGAGCATCAATATTATTGTTATGCAGAGAGCTTTTCAATATTTGCCGGACAATGAAGGCGTAAAGTCTTTATTAGGGATTGCCAGGATTCCAGGGCAAGCTACTTTACTTTCTTTACCGACGGGCTATAGAATTTCATCTGATTGTATGAGAAAATTAAACATTATGATGCAGGAACCTATTTATGTATTTAATACTCCTTATCTTTCGGCTGGTCAGGCCATTAAAAATATTGGCAACCTGTCAGATACTGAAATTGCTATCTTTGAAGACAACACCATAAAGCTAATTAAGGTAAAAAATAAAGCTGCGGAAAAAATTGATGAACTTCGTAAAAAACGAGAATTTGTTCCTGAGGATTTAAAAACGAAAGCTCAGACAGTCGCAGTCCTTTGTCGATTGGTAGCTCAATTGTACGATTATCCTATAATTAGTTATATAGATAACGCATAGGAGGCACATATCATGGAAAATTTAAAAATTGTAGAATTTAATAAAAAATATCAACAACTAGCCGTTCAATGCAGAGATACTTTGAATAATATCCAGCAAGAAACGGGAATCCAATTCGATGTAAGTGTCTTTGATGATACGGCAGTAGACATGGACAGTATACTCAACATCGTCTTTGTAGGACAATACAGTGCAGGCAAGTCATCTATTATTAAGATGCTGACGCAAGATGAAGGGATTGAAGTCGGTGCAGCTATTACGACACAAAGCTACACGCCTTATGAATGGAATAATATGTATATCGTCGACACGCCGGGGATTCAGACGGGTATCCGGGAAGACCACGACGCGATTACGGAAGAAGCCATTCAAAAAGCTGATTTGATTGTCTTTGTCATTACGAATGAATTGTTTAATCCCACTGTTTTACGCTATTTCAATAAGTTGGCCTATGATATGGGTAAGGGCAAAAAGATGATTCTGGTCATCAATAAGATGGTCCGCGGTGGTGAACCAGAAGTTTTGTTGGAAGATTTGCAACGAGTTTTGAGTCAACCTTATGGTCAGTATCCTTTATTGCCTTTGGATACTTTCCGTCCTTGCTTTATTGATGCGCAATCCTATTTAGATGCACTGGACGAAGCGGACAGTGCGTTTCGGCAAGACTTACTGAGGCAAAGTCATTATGATGATTTCGTCTGTATATTGAATGACTTTGCTGATGAAAAAGGGCTCTATGGCAGGTTTGTCAGGAAAGTCCAGATAATCGAAGATACTCTGGATGCTATTAATGAACGGATTGAAGTTACCTGCGAATCGAATCGGGAACAGGAACAGAATTTAAATGACCTTCTTTTTTCTATAAAAGAAAGCAAACGATGCGAAGTTCGAAAATTAAAAGACTTATATCAGAACGCTAGGCAAAGTATTTGCTATGTAGGAGCTCAATTTGCAAGTACCATTGGTACGGGTTCAAGCGAAGAATTGGAACAGAGTTTTTCGGATGCACAAAATCAAATTAATGATATTTTAGATAAAGTAGAAGCTGAGACTCAGAATATTGTTTCTGAAATTATGGCACAGAGTCAAGATTTCGGTATTCAGTTGGAAAACCAAGTTTCTGGAATGACAGATGAATCCTTTGCTTTTCGGGATAATGCTGGTGATTCAGCTAATGTAGAAGGAGTGCAACAAAATTTTTCTCAAGAATTTGTCAATGGCATGGCTAATACTACTATGAGCATTTTGAATAATGGTTATACAAAAGACTTATTAATTCAAGGGCTTAAAACGTTTAAATATAATACATGGTTAGATAAACTGCCCCTTATTGGACAAGGGACGGCAAAGGCAACGGCAGCTGCTAGCAAATTGATTCCGGTCATTGGTGCTGCCATTCAAGTTGCCGTAAGCATTGGCGGTAAAATAGCGGAAGACAATCGATTAACAAAACTGGCTCAACTAAGGGCAGACATTAGGAAAAACTATGATGATTATGCTGATCAAGTATATAAACAAGGCATGCAACATGTAGTAACGCCTATTGTGGAAGAATTGGATAAAGCCATCAATGAAACGGAACGTGCCTTATTTGTAAGTCAGCAACAATCTGATTTGTATAAACAGGTTCAGCAGAAAATCCAAGTCTTAAGACAGCAATGCCAGTTACTGTTAAATGAACTTGATAGTGCACAGTAAGGTGAAAATAATTACATGAAACAAGATGAGAAAGAAAAAAAGAGAGGCCGTATTTATGTCGATGTCGGCTTGACGGAAAAAGTAAATCGTTATGGTCAGGCAAATGAAGAATATGTAAAGGCTTATACTGGTTATGAATGGGAAAATAAGCGGACTGGACAACGTGGGACCGCCAAAGGGCACAAACAGGTTGCCCAGTCGAAAGTGAATCCCAAATATAAAGAGCAAAATTATAAACAGCAAGCCGGATTCAATGCAGAAATTGACATTGTAGCCAAGACGAATGCAGACAACATCATTCGAGGGAAGTCTACCCGGGTCCGCCGCTCCAATGATGTCGGACGGGGGAATGATACACAAGTCGATATCGGTGCCGTAAACCGTCAAGGTGATTATATTATCGAAGCGGATGGGAGCGTCCACCGCGGCGTTCAGATTAAGTTTTCCGGGAAGACGATGACGCCTGAAGACATTCAGCGTACGGCTAAATTGAATGTCAATCGTATGCGTCCCCATGGAAGATGGGCAAAGTATAAGTGCGATATTGGTGTACCTTCAGAACAGTATGGCCCGATGCGGCAATATGCACAGCAACAGAGTGCCTATGCCCGTCAGCAAGCTGCCAAGTATCGCAGTCAGGGCGATGTGGATAAAGCTAAGAAATACGAGCAGACTGCCAACGAATATGAGGACTGTTATCGGAGAATAAAAGATTCCGGAGTTACGTCTGAGGAAGCCATGTTTGCCAGGAAGCATCCTATATTACATACGGCCAAACGAATTGGCGAAACTTCCCATGCAGCAGGTGTAGAGCAGGCCTCTTCCAGTGCTATGGTCAGCGGTGTTCTTTCAGCGACCCGGGGAGCCATTGCTATCATACGAGGTGAAAAGACCTATAAAGAAGTAGCCGGAGATGTTGCTGTCGATTCAGCGAAAGGGGCTGTCCACGGCTACGGGATGACCGTTACCGGGGCTGCTTTGAAAGGTATTATGTCGGCTTCTCCGGATAAGGTTGTCCAAGGTATTGCCAGAACGAATGCCCCCGCTCTGTTTGTTTCTGGAATTACTGGTACAGCCAAATCTTTTAGCCGGTATCTTCACGGGAAGATTAACGCACTAGAATTGGCGGAAGAGATTGGTGAAAATGGAGTTGGTTTGATAGCGTCGACTTGGGGCTCTACTTTGGGAACCTTGGTTTTACCGGGAATTGGAACCGTTGCGGGCGGCTTGGTAGGGAGTATTGTTTCTTCTATCATATATCAGGGCGCTATGAAGACGCTTCGTGAAGAACGGGCTTCTGAAAGACGGCGGGAAAAAATTGTAAAGTGGGCTGCTGAGGCTAAGTTGTGTATGGAACGAGAAAATAGGGCCTTAGCCCGTCAGGCCCATACCCTCCATCTGCAACGAGCTGAAGCTTTTTCGACAGGCCTATGTCTTTTGCAAAAAAGCGAAAGCAATAAAGATATCAACGCTTATCTACAAGGAATGCAGTATATTTTGGGAGCCTTCGGTGTCTCGGCAGATTTTCGTTCAGAAAAAGAACTCGATGCTTTTATGCGAAATCCAAATAAGAAATTAATATTTTGAAAGAAGGGAAAGAAATGCCTCTACCTCTTGCAATGGCTATTGCCATCCTTGCTACTTCTGTGACCAGTGGCGGTATAGGTGTTAACAAAATACTAGGAGCCCATAGAACAAATACACGAGCGGAGGAAATCCGGCGTCAGGCAGAAACTGTAATCAGGAATGCGCAACAACAGGTCAATCATAAACGGATGGCAACGAAACGGGCCATTGAAACATTAGGTCAGACAAAAGTACGAATTTTATCGACGACCTTTAATACTTTTGTACACGATTTTTCAAAGTTGAAAAAAGTCGAGCTCAAGACGTCACAGGGCATCCGGGAATTACAACGGCTCTATGGAATTCAGACGCCTATTTCAGATATCCCTCAGAGGCTGCAGCGTAATTCGCGGCAAATGCAAACTTTAGCTAAACATGGATTAGCTGGTATCGGTGGGGGTACCGCTTTGGCTATGGGCGCTTACGGGACAGTAGGTGTATTTGGCACCGCTTCGACGGGAGCTGCGATTTCTGGGTTATCAGGAGCTGCTGCAACGAACGCGACGCTTGCCTGGTTAGGAGGTGGAAGCCTGGCGGCTGGTGGACTCGGGGTTGCCGGTGGCACGGCAGTCTTAGGCGGTCTTATTGCGGGGCCGGCTTTAGCTATTTTTGGCTGTTTAGGAGCCAGCAAGGCAAGAACGAATTTGAATAACGCCTGTAGTGAAGCTATCAAATCTGAAGTATCACGTTTAAATCAGCAGACGATTATAGAACGGCTTCATATCATAGAAGATTGGGCAAAGCAGCTTAATGATGTGTTAGTGCAATTGAATCTTATCTTTTCCCGTCAGATCAGGAATATGCAGTACACAATACGATGGAACGGTACTGACTGGGAAACCTATGGTTCGAAAGAAAAAAAGGCTATTGAAATGTGTCTGATTACGGCGATGGGCATAAAGGAAATTATTGATACTTCGTTGCTTACGAAAGATGGGAGCTTAGCTGTTGGCACGCAGCAAGCTATTCAAAAAGGAAGACGGTTGATTCGAAACATGCATTGAAGCCATACTTTTGATGACGTTATGATAAACGTGAAAAAGGCCTGCCCATAGTCGGATGGTCCCCAAACAAATAAGTTAGTTACGAAAATAACCGCTCAAGATTGGGAGTTTAGGCGGTTGGTCCCTCCTGGAAATAGGAGGGGCCAACCGTCTACCATTTCTAAAGACTATAAACTTCAAACTCAAAAAGAGGCTGTCCATGTGCGACAGCCTCTTTTTCGTTAAGATTGTGTTGCCACGAGGCGCCTTGAGGTTATATAATTTATGTATTATGGATAATGTTTTTAGGAGGAAGTATATGGCAGATATTCGTATCATCCGGGGGCAGCGGATCGTCCCCGACGTGGAGCAGGCTCTGCAGTTTGCTGGTTATGAATCGAAAGGGGCAGCTTGGGAACGGGCTGAAGGGATGTGCCGGGATATGGCACCGCTCTTGCGGCGGTCTTTGCAGGCCAAGGCGGTCCTGGCCTTTACAGCGGAACGGCTCTATGTCATCCTGACGTTAGGTGCTGCTGTGAGCCGGCAGATCGACCGCTATCAGGATGATGGGGATGAGCTGGTCGCCGTGCTCTTCGCTGCCATGGCTGATACGTGCCTCTTTGCCCTGGAACAGCAGGTCTTGCAGCAGCTGCACCTTATTTGCCGGCAAAAGGGCTGTGGCATCGTTTGCCGCCACGAACCGGGCAGCGATTTGCCCTTATCGGTCCAGGCCGATGCGGTCCGTGAGACGGCTGCCGGCCGGACGGCTGGCGTGACGGTCAATGCGGCCATGGCTTTGTCGCCGGAGAAATCCATGAGCCTCGTCTTTGACCTTTGCGAAGACCCGGCTGTATTCCAGGTGAAACATGACTGTACGGCCTGCCCTAAGACGGATTGCCCGCAACGCCGGGCCGAATCGGCCCGGGAAGTACGGCTGACCTGCCCTGGCGGCTGCCGGGTCCATGACTATATCCAGTCTCAGGGAACGGCCCTGGCCATGCCCTGCGGCGGCAAGGGCATGTGCGGCAAATGCCGCGTCCGTGTCGTCCGGGGGCGGCTTCCTGTCACACCGGAAGACAAGCGCATCTTTTCCGAAGCGCAGCTGGCCCAGGGCTGGCGCCTGGCCTGCAAGGCCGTAACCCGGGAAGCGGTCGAAATTGCCGTTCCCGTGCAGGAACAGCAGGGCTTTTCGGCTCTGGCTGCCGAAGCCGCTGACGAGGGAGCCCTTTCGCTGGCAGCGGACCACGACTATGGCCTGGCTGTCGATATCGGGACGACGACGTTGGCCGCAGCTCTGGTAGACTGTACGGATGGAAAAATCCTGGCGACAGCGACGGCAGTCAACAGCCAGCGCTCTTTCGGGGCCGACGTCGTCAGCCGCATCGGTGCCGCCTGCCATGGCAAAGGCAAGGCCTTGCAGAAGGCCGTCCGCCGGGACCTGACGCGGCTGACGAAGCAGCTCCTGAAGGACCATCCCGGCACGGCCGCTCGCTGCCGCCAGATGGCCATTGCCGCCAATACGACCATGCTCCACCTGCTCATGGGCTGGCCCTGCGACGGCTTGGGCGACTGGCCATTCCATCCCGTATCCCTGGGCGGGAAGACTTATCGCGCTCAGGAGGTCCTGGGACCGCAGACGGTGCTGGCAGACGCTACAGTGACCCTGCTGCCCGGCATGAGCACCTACGTCGGCGCCGACATTACGGCCGGCATCTGGCAGTGCGGCCTGGCCTCGTCAGACGACGTCAGCCTCTTCGTCGATCTCGGGACGAATGGGGAAATGGTCTTGGGCAATAAGGACCAGCGCTTCATCGCATCGGCTCCGGCCGGTCCGGCCCTGGAAGGGGGCAAGCTGACCTGGGGGACAGGCAGCGTCCCCGGGGCCATCTGCGGCGTCCGCATCGAGCGGGGCCGGGCCAAGGTGCGGACTATCGACCACGCCGTTCCCGTCGGTATCTGCGGGACGGGCATCCTCGAAGCCATGGCCGGCCTGGTCCGGGAAGGCCTGGTCGACGAAACGGGGAAACTCGTAGAGCCTTATTTCCATAAAGGCTTTCCTTTGGCGTCGACGCTGGATTATCAGCGCATTACCCTGAGCCAGCAGGATATCCGCGAAATCCAGATGGCCAAGAGCGCCATCCGGGCCGGCATCGAATCGCTCATCGAACGCAGCGGAATCAGCCGTCAGCGCATCCACCAGGTCTTCCTGGCCGGCGGTTTCGGTTATTACCTGGATCCGCAGAAAGCGGCTGTCATCGGCCTGCTGCCAGCGAATCTGGCCGAACGGACGACGGCTGTCGGCAACACGTCCCTGAAAGGGGCCATCGGCCTTTTGACGGGCGCCGTGACTTTGGAAGAGTTACAGGCCATCGCCGCCGGGGCAGAGGAAATCGTCCTCGGCAACGACGAAGCCTTTCAACGCTTATACATTGATTATCTGAATTTTTAGGGGGACTTAGATTGACTAACGAAGCATTTCAACAACTTCTACAGGGCGGTGTTGTCCTGCTCGACGGGGCGACGGGGACGAACCTGCAACAGGCGGGCATGCCTATCGGCGTCTGCCCGGAACAATGGATCTTAGAGAATCGCGACGTCATGATCGATTTGCAGCGCCGTTTCGTCGAAGCGGGCTCGCAGATCCTCTATGCGCCGACCTTTACGGGTAACCGGCTCAAATTGGCCGAATACGGCCTCGATGACCAGCTCGTCGCCATCAATCAGGGCTTGGTCGCTATCTCCAAAGAAGCGGCCCAGGGAAAAGCCCTGGTTGCCGGCGACATGACCATGACGGGCCAGCAGCTCTATCCTATGGGTGAACTGACCTTTGACGACCTCGTCGACGTCTATCGCGAACAGGCCCAGGCCTTGTACGATGCCGGTGTCGACCTGTTCATCGTCGAAACCATGATGAGCCTCCAGGAAACGCGGGCTTGTGTCCTGGCTATCAAGGAGGTCTGCGACCTGCCCATCATGGCGACGCTGACCTTTGAAAAGGACGGCCGTACCCTCTATGGGACGCCGCCGGAAGCGGCTGTCGTCGTCTTACAGAACCTCGGCGTCGATGCCGTCGGCCTGAACTGCTCGACAGGACCGGCCGACATGGTGGAAACGGTCCGGAAGATGTATGAATATGCGACGATTCCCCTCATTGCCAAGCCCAATGCCGGATTGCCGGAATTGGATTGCGACAAGACGGTCTATAAGACGACGCCGGAAGAATTCGCCCAGGACGGCCGGCTGCTCATCGAAGCCGGTGCCCATATCGTCGGCGGCTGCTGCGGCACGACGCCGGACCATATCCGGGCCCTTCACGAGGCTGTCTGCCGGCTGACGCCGAAAGCGCCGCATGCCAGCCATCACCGCGTCCTGGCCTCGGAACGGCAGGTCGTAGAAATCAAGCTCGACGGCTCTTTCCAGGTCATTGGTGAACGCATCAATCCGACGGGCAAGAAGAAGCTCCAGGCTGAACTGCGGGCGGGCAAGCTGGACATGGTCCGCGCCATGGCCCGCGAACAGGAACGCAACGGCGCGTCTATCCTCGACGTCAACATGGGGACCAACGGCATCGATGAAAAAGAAATGATGCTCAAGGCCATTTACGAAGTGACAGGCGTATCGGGCCTGCCCCTCAGCATTGACACGAGCTCACCGGATATCATGGAAGCGGCCCTGCGCATCTATCCCGGCCGGGCCCTGGTCAATTCCATTTCCTGTGAAACGGAAAAGCGAAAGAAACTCCTGCCTGTCGTCAAAAAGTACGGCGCCATGTTCATCGCCCTGCCTGTTTCGGATAACGGTATCCCCAAGACCCTCGAAGAAAAACATGCCGTCCTCGACGAGCTCCTGGCCGATGCCTACGACCACGGCTTTTCGCCGGAAGATGTCGTCGTCGACGCCCTGGTAGCGACGGTCGGGGCTGCGCCGACGTCGGCCCTGGACTGCATGGCCACGTTTTCTCACTGCAAGCAGGACCTGGGACTGGCTACGGTCTGCGGCCTGTCTAACATCTCCTTCGGCCTGCCGGACCGGATTTATGTCAACGCGACTTTCTTGGGCATGGCCATTGCCAGCGGGCTGACCATGGCCATTGCCAATCCGTCCCAGGATTTGCTCATGAATACGGCAGCAGCGGCCAATATGCTCATGAATAAAGAGGGCAGCGATTTGGCCTACATCCACCGCATGCAGTATTTCGACAAGAAAGAAGCCGAAAGAAAACGGCAGGAAGAAGCAGAACTCCTGGCCAGCCACGGTACGGCTGGGGCTGTCGAAACGGCGGAGGAGTCCCAAGGCGCTGAGCAGGGGCCGGTCAATCCGGTCTACCAGGCCGTCCTGGAAGGGGAAAAGGACGCCGTCGTCGCCTTGGCCCAGGATGAACTGGCCAAAGGCATGGCACCGGATGCCATCATCAACGACCTGCTTATTCCGGCCATCACCGAGGTCGGCGATTTATACGATAAACAGATTTACTTCCTGCCCCAGCTCATTGCCAGTGCCAATACGATGGAGACAGCCATTGCCTATTTGGAACCGCTCATCAAGAAAGACCCGGGCCAGCAGGACATGGCGACCATCGTCATTGCCACCGTCGAAGGCGACGTCCACGATATCGGCAAGAACCTGGTCGGCCTCATGCTGCGCAACTACGGCTATAAGGTCATCGACCTGGGCAAGGATGTGCCGGCCGGCACCATCATCGAGACGGCGCTGCGCGAAAAGGCATCTGTCGTCGGCTTGTCGGCCTTGATGACGACGACGATGATGCACATGAAAGATGTCATCGCCGAAGCGGCGGATAAACAGTATGGCGGCAAGATCATCATCGGCGGCGCAGCCGTTACGCCGAGTTTCTCCGATGAAATCGGTGCCGATGGCTATTCCAAAGATGCGGCAGACTGTGTCAAGCTCGTCAGCCGCCTGTTATCGTAAAAGGGGGAATCATTATGCCAGCATATCGTTGGGCGACTTTGGGCTGCGGCGTCATCGGCAATGAACTGGCCCAGGCTATGCAGGCCCTGGGCGGGAATTTGTACAGTGTCGGCAACCGGACCCATGAAAAGGCCTTGTCTTTTGCTGAAAAATACGGCATCGCCAAGGTCTACGACAAGCCAGAGGATATCTTTTCGGATCCCGACGTCGATATCGTCTATATTTCGACGCCTCATAATACGCATATCCGTTATCTGCTGCCGGCGCTGGCAGCGGGCAAACACGTGCTCTGCGAAAAATCCATTACCCTCAACAGCCTGGAACTGGACCAGGCCCGGCGCTGTGCTGATGAACACGGCGTCGTCCTGGCCGAAGCCATGACCTTATATCATATGCCTATTTACAAACAGCTCGCTGACCTCATCCGTTCCGGCGCCCTGGGGCCGCTGCGCTTCATTCAGATGAATTTCGGCAGTTATAAAGAGTATGATATGAACAACCGCTTCTTCAACCGCTCCCTGGCTGGCGGTGCCCTTCTCGATATCGGCGTCTATGCGCTGTCCTTCGTCCGCTATTTCATGAGCTGTCAGCCCGACCAGATCGCGTCCCAGGTCCGCCTGGCACCGACCGGTGTCGACGAGCAGGCAGGTATCCTCTTGCAGAACCGGGAAGGGGAGATGGCGACGCTTTCCTTATCGCTCCATGCCAAGCAGCCGAAACGGGGCATGGCCGCCTTCGATAAGGGATATATCGAAATCTACGACTATCCCCGGGCCGATACGGCGACCATCACCTATACGGCCGACGGCCATCAGGATGTCCTGCAGGCCGGCAGTCAGTCCAAGGCCTTGCAGTACGAAATCCGGGACATGGAAGACGCCGTGGCCCACGGCGGCCAGGGCATGTGCCAGGCTTATACGAAAGATGTCATGGACCTCATGACGGCCATCCGCCAGCAGTGGGGCCTGACCTATCCCGAAGAAGAGGGGGGAGCGCAATGAGTTATTCATCGGTCGATACCTTCTGGATCCTCATGGCGGCCGTCCTGGTCTTCTTCATGCAGCCCGGTTTCGCCATGCTCGAAGCCGGCCTGACGCGGGGCAAGAATGCCGGCAATATCGTCATGAAGAATTTCATGAACTTTTCCCTCGGGACCCTGGCCTTCTGGATCGTCGGCTTCAGCCTGCTCTTTGGCCGCGACATAGGCGGATTCATCGGCATGCCCGATTTCTTCGCCCAGCATATGGACCTCATGGCCGGGACGCCTTATCCGGATCTGGCCTTTTTGCTCCTCCAGACCGTTCTCTGTGCCGTGACGGCGGCCATCGTGTCCGGCGCTATGGCTGAACGGACGAAATTTTCGTCATCCTGTCTGATTACGATCCTCATCAGTCTGCTCATCTATCCCATCGTCGGGCACTGGTCCTGGGGCGGCGGCTGGCTGGCAGGCCTGGGCTTCCATGACTTCGCCGGCGCTTCTGTCGTCAGCCTGACCGGCGGCATCTGCGCCCTGACCGGGGCCAAGGCCCTGGGGCCGCGTATCGGCAAATATAATGACGATGGATCGGTCAATGCCATTCCCGGCCACAGCCTGCCCCTGGCTTGTCTGGGTATGTTCATCTTATGGTTCGGCTGGTTCGGCTTCAATGGCGGCCAGACCCTGTCCCTGACGGGGGAACAGACCATCCTAAAAGCCGCGTCTATCTTCTTTACGACCAATATCGCCGCCGCTGCCGGGACGACGACGGCCATGGTGACGACATGGATCCGCTATGGCAAGCCCGACGTATCCATGACCCTCGACGGCAGCCTGGCGGCGCTGGTGGCCATTACGGCCGGCTGTGATGTCGTCAGCGTGCCTGGGGCCTTTGTCATCGGTGCCCTGGCCGGCATCGTGACGGTCTTCCTCATCGAATTCATCGACCAGAAACTGCGCATCGACGACCCGGTCGGGGCCATTGCCGCTCACGGCGGCTGCGGTGCCTTGGGGACCCTCCTGACGGGCCTGTTCAGCGTCCAAGACGGCCTGTTCTATACGGGAGAAATCCGTCTGTTCCTGGTCCAGCTGGCCGGCGTCGTGGCTATGGCCCTGTTCGTCTTCGTCGCTATGACCCTGGTTTTCCGCATCCTCCAGGCGACGATAGGCCTGCGCGTCTCGGCAGCCGAAGAAATCAACGGCCTGGACTTCAAGGAAAACGGCCTGGTACCGGCTTACGAACTGGACCGCAGCGACGATTTGGAGGACTTGTCGCAAGCCTTGAAGGCCGGGGAGGCGCCGGAAGGGGCCCAAGAAATCCCCTTGGACCAGGCTATCCCCGATTCGGTCATGGCCAGTCCCCAGCCGGTCGGCGGCCATGCCCTGTATAACGTGACTATCATTACCGATGAAAAGCGCTTTGAAACCTTGAAAGACGCCATGGAAGCCATCGGCATCACGGGCATGACCATTACCCGCGCCCTGGGATTCGGCATCGAAAAGGGACGGACTGAATTCTACCGCGGTGCCAAAGTGTCGGCCAAACTCCTGCCCAAGGTCCGCGTCGAAATGGTCGTTTCCAAAGTGTCGCCGCGGACCATCATCGAAACGGCAAAGAAAGTGCTCTATACGGGCAATTACGGCGACGGCAAGGTCTTCGTGTCGGCCATCGACAACGCCGTCAAGATCCGGACCGGCGAAGAAGGCTACGACGCCCTGCAGGACTATCCCGTCGTCCAGAAGAAATGACCTTTTACAGACATTTCCCTTGATTTTTGCAAAAAACATACAGGCTCTGGCTATACTGAAACTGTACAGCCAGAGCCTGTTTTTTCATGGATGAAGGAGGAAATGCCATAAGACCATATCCTCATCCGGACCTATGACCATACCCGCGGCGAGTGGCTCCCGGCCTTCGACCGTACCGTAACCCTGCCGGAATGGTGCTGCCTCACGGCGTGAGGGGCGGTGTGGGAACATCGCCCAAATACCGACGGGTCGCCCACGTGGCGACCCCTGCGATTCCCCGTTGGGAAAATCTTGCTAACCCCTAGCCACTAGCCACTAACCACTAACCACTTAAAAAGGCTTGTCGCACGCGACAAGCCTTTTTTCTACTCTTCTTCTATTTTCAACTGGTCCGGTGTGGTGCAGAATGTGAATTCCGGGTTCCGTTCGACGATCCAGTTGGTCTGCCATTCGTTGGCGATGAGCAGGACGACGCGCTGTTTATGGTCCTTGACGATCATGGCGCTGTCGATGTTCTTCAGTTCTTTGTAGTCGTGGCCGTTAGTCTGGATCCAGCGGGCGACGGTGTAGGGCAGGCGGTTCATTTCCAGGTCGACGCCGTATTCGTGTTTCAGGCGGTATTCCAGGACTTCGAACTGGAGTTGCCCGACGGCACCGACGATGTAGCTTTCCATGGAGCCCAGGTTTTCATAAATCTGGACGGCCCCTTCCTGGGCCAGCTGGGTCATGCCCTTGAGGAACTGTTTGCGCTTCATCGAATCCTTGGCGCGGATGCGGGCGAAGAGTTCCGGCGGGAAGGTCGGGAAGTCCTTGAAGGTGACTTTCTTCTTGCCCGAATAGAGGGTGTCGCCGACGCCCATGGTGCCGTTATCGAAGACGCCGATGATGTCTCCCGGATAGGCATCTTCGACGATGGTCCGTTCCGTTGCCAGGAACTGCTGGGGCTGCATGAGGCGCAGGGTCTTGCCGGACTGGCGGTGTGTGACGGTCATGCCTTTTTCAAACTTGCCCGAGCAGATGCGCATGAAGACGATGCGGTCGTGATGCTGGGGGTTCATGTTGGCCTGGATCTTGAAGACGAACGACGTGAACTGGTCCGATGTCGGTTCGACGACGCCTTCCAGGCATTTGCGCGGCTGCGGCTTCGGAGCCATGCGCAGGAATTCTTCCAGGAAGGGCTTGACGCCGAAGTTGGTCATAGCCGAGCCGAAGAACATCGGCGTCAGTTCGCCGCGCTTGACTTTTTCCATGTCGAATTCGTCGCCCGCTTCATCGAGGAGCTCGATGTCGTCGATGAGGCCCTGGTGGACGTCTTCGTCGAGGAGTTCTTTGAAAATCGGGTCGTCTGCCGAACCCTTGGTCGATGCCAGCTTGCGCTGACCGTGGGTCGTGTCTTTTTCAAAGAGTTCGATAGACGACGAAGCCCGGTCGTAGATGCCCTGGTAGTTGCCATTCAGGCCGATAGGCCAGTTCATGGGGTAGGCATGGATGCCCAGGATATCTTCGATTTCATCCATGAGGTCGAAGGGGTTGCGGCCGAAGTGGTCGATCTTGTTGACGAAGGTGAAAATGGGGATGCCCCGTTCTTTACAGACGCGGAAGAGCTTCTTCGTCTGGGCTTCGACGCCTTTGGCGACGTCGATGAGCATGACGGCGCTGTCGGCAGCCATGAGGGTCCGGTACGTATCTTCACTGAAGTCCTGATGGCCCGGCGTGTCGAGGATATTGATATGATGGCCTTCGTAGTCGAACTGGAGGACCGAACTGGTGACGGAGATACCACGCTGTTTTTCAATTTCCATCCAGTCCGAAACGGCATGTTTCGCCGTCTTGCGGGCCTTGACGGAACCGGCCAGGTGGATGGCACCTCCGTAGAGCAGTAATTTTTCAGTCAACGTCGTCTTGCCGGCATCAGGGTGGGAGATGATGGCAAAAGTACGGCGATTATTTACTTCATCGATTAATGACATAGTACACCTCATCTGTAGTTAAAGCTAAAACATGCAAACACTATTTATTATATCGGGTTTTTCTGGTAACCGCAAGGCATTTACGACTGGCATTTCTCGTCATTTCACGTTATAATAGACTTAATCTATACAGAATGAGAAGGAGCGTCTTACATCGTGATTATTACCAGAGAAACAGACTATGCCATCCGCATTTTACGATCCCTGGCTGATTTACAGCTGAAAAATATACGGGAAATCAGCGACGAACAGCTCGTCCCCCGGCAGTTCGCCTACAAGATTTCCAAGAAACTCGAACGGGCCGGGTTCATCGAAATCATCCGCGGCGCCCAGGGCGGATGCCGCCTGACACGGGATTTGCACGGCATTACCCTCATGGACATCATCAACGTCATGGAACGGGAAAACATGATCACCAGCTGCCTGGACGGCGATTTCCAGTGCCCGTACCATCACCGCTATGGTTTCTGTGACGTCCACGAAGCCCTGGCCGGGGTACAGGGCAAGCTGGCCGATTATCTGTCGACATTGAATCTATATGACATCATGTTTCCCCATGGGGGACCGGCCGTTTTGAAAGGGTCGGATCCGTCGCACAATTTGTTATAAAGGAGCCTATTTATGAAAAAAACGACTCTTATCGCCGTTTGTGTCTTTGCTTTGTGGACGGCCCTGGCCCTGCCGGCTGTCCCGTCTTCCGTACAGGCCGCCAAAGGTGGTGGCGGTGCCCGCGTATCGGCGCCGAAATCGCTGCCGGCCCCGGCGCCTAAGAATGTGACACCGAAAACGGGGACGACGAAAAATGAAGCGCCCAGCCTGGGCAATACGAAACCGAATGGGCAGACGCAGGCCCGCAAGGCTGAAACGGCTCAGGCCAATGCCAGCCGGACGACGTCTTCGTCCCGCCTGGGCAGCGTCATGCGCGGTATCGGCCTCTTTGCCGGCGGCATGTTCCTGGGCAGTATGCTCAGCCATCTCTTCGGCTGGGGTTCCCTGGGCTGGGGTGCCGATATCCTCGGCCTGTTAGTGAATATCTTTATCCTCTACCTGGTCATCAAGGGCGCAGCGGCCCTCTGGCGCTGGCTGCGAGACCGCCGCAGAAGGTGACGTATGGACGAATCGTTTATGAAAGAACGGGCGATTTTGCCGCTCATCGCTTCCATGGCCCTGCCGGCCGTCGTGTCGATGATCGTCAATTCGCTCTATAATATCGTCGACAGCCTGTTCGTCGCCATGATCAGCGAACAGGCCATGACGGCCGTGTCCCTGGTCTTTCCCATGCAGAACTTCGTCAATGCCGTCTGCATCGGCTTTGGCGTCGGCCTCAATGCCATTATTTCCATCTGCCTCGGTGCCGGTCAGAAGGGGACGGCCGATGTGGCTGCGACACACGGTGTCTTCCTGGCTGTCATCCATGGTCTGGTCATGACGGCAGGCTGTATCTGGGCTGTGCCGTCTTTTTTGCGGGCTTTTACGCAGGACGCGGGACTCATCGACCTGGGCCTGCGCTATGCCGTCATCGTCTTTGCCTTTTCTACGATCCTCAGCGTCGACCTGGTCTATGAAAAGATGTTCCAGGCCGTCGGCCGCATGCAGGTCACCATGGCCGGCTTATCCCTGGGCTGCCTGGTCAATATCATCGGCGACCCGATCCTCATCTTTGGACTGGGACCGATTCCGGCCATGGGGATTGAAGGCGCGGCCTGGGCGACGGGCCTGGGCCAGACGGTGAACCTCCTCTTCTATGCCGTGGTCTGTCATTGGCGGCCGCTGCGGGTCGAAGTTTGCCGCCGCCATCTCCACTGGGACATCGAACTCGATAAACGGCTCTATGGCATCGGCATCCCGGCGGCCCTCAACATGGGCCTGTCGTCGGTCTTCCTCGTTGCCCTGAACCATCTCCTGGCGCCTTTTTCGCCGACGTATATTTTCATCCTCGGCGTCTATTATAAGCTCCAGACCTTTCTTTCTATGCCGACAAATGGTATCATTCAAGGTGTGCGGCCGCTGATCGGCTATAATTACGGAGCTGGGGAACTGGGCCGCGTGCGCCGCATTTATCGGACGACGCTGGTCCTCAACGGCCTGGTCATGGCGGCAGGCCTGGTCATCTGCCTGGCCGTACCGGACGTCCTCATGGGCTGGTTCACGTCCCGTGAGGAAACCATCGCAGCCGGTGCGTCGGCCCTGGGCATCATTGCCTGGGGATTCGTACCGTCGGCCTTGTCTATTACGGCGTCTGGCGCCCTGGAAGGGCTGGGGAAGGGCAATCCGTCCTTTGCCATCACCCTGCTGCGCTACGTCGTCATCAGCCTGCCGGCGGCGTGGCTCCTCTGCCGCGTTTATGGACCGGACGGCGTGTGGCACGCCTTCTGGATCTTTGAATGTCTGGCAGCACTGGCAGCCTGGAAGATTTACGACCACTATGCCCCAGCCGTTACGAAAGAAAAGGAGACGACATGAAGTATAAGATCATTGCTTGTGATATGGATGAAACGCTGCTCAGCAGCGACGCGACGATTTGCCGGCGCAATATCGAAGCCATTACGGCAGCCATTGCCAAAGGCGTGAAATTCGTGCCCTGCACGGGCCGGGGCTTCCGTTCCATCGAAGGCGTCCTGAGAACTCTGGGCCTCTACGACCAGGCGGACCAGTACGTTATCGGCTTCAACGGCGCCAATATTACGGAAAACAAGGGCAGCCGCTCCCTCTTCTGGGATCCGATCCCATTTGACCTGGCCGACCGGATTTTCCGCCGCTGCTGTGCCTATGGTCAATGTATGCATATCTATACGCGTGATGTCGTCTACATCACGAATATTACGCCCGACGAAGAAGCCTTCCTCCACGGCCGCATGGGCTACGTGCCCGTCGAAGCGGAGGACCTCGATTTCATCCGCGGCAAAGAAGAAGTCTGCAAGCTCATCGTGACCAATACGGATTACGACTATTTACAGCAGATACACGCTGAAATCCGCCCCTTGCTGGACGACATTACGGTCAGCTTCTCCAGCAACCGCTATATCGAATTCATGCACAAAGGCGTCAATAAAGGGGCGGGCCTGTGGAAATTGGCGGATATCCTCGGTGTAGCCCATGAAGAAACCATGGCCATTGGCGACAACATCAACGACATCGACATGCTGAAGGCCGCCGGCCTTTCCGTCGGCGTCCATAACCTCAACCCCGTCATCCGCCAATACTGCGACGCCGTCACCGACGCCACCAATAACGAAGGCGCCGTCGCCGAAGCCATCGAGAAGTATGTGTTGTGAGCGTGGTTCGTGATTCGTGGCTCGTAAGAAACTGAACTGCGAAGGCCGCGGCCGCAGGTCGCAGACCGTAAGCCTCTCCTGATAGGAGAGGTGGCCCGCAGGGCCGGAGAGGTTGAACCTCTCAGTCAGCTGTGCTGACAGCTCTCCTATAAAGAGAGCCAATGGGCATTTACATCTAAAGCCATCCACTAACCACTAGCCACTTAAAAGAGACTGTTGCACGAAGCTTTTTGCCATCATGCAGGCCCATTTCTCTTTATTGTTTGTGGTACGGAGTTTGTAGAAGATGGTTTCAAGTTTATGACCATCCACTACAAACTGCAAACTTCAAACTCACAAAAGAGGCTGCCGCCGGGCAGCCTCTTTTGTGCTATAATGGAAGGCAAAAGGGGGCTTTCTCATGGATAGCAAAGAATTGAGCCGTCATGCGGCTCACGTGCGGCAGGATATCGTCAAGATGGTCACCCTGGCCCAGTCCGGTCATCCCGGCGGCTCTTTGTCCATCGTCGATATGCTGCAAGTCTTGTATTTCGATGTCATGCGGATCGATCCCAAGCGGCCTCACTGGCCGGACCGGGACCGTTTCGTCCTCTCCAAGGGCCATACCGTACCGGCTCTGTATGCGACGCTGGCCGAACGGGGCTTTTTCCCGGAAGATGAATTGTGGCACCTGCGTCAGTGCGGCGCCATGCTCCAGGGCAATCCCGACATGAATACGACGCCGGGCATCGACATGACGACGGGATCCCTGGGACAGGGTTTGTCAGCTGCCAACGGCATGGCCATGACGGCCAAGCTGGACGGGGCGGACTGGCGGGTCTACGTCATCGCCGGCGACGGCGAAATCGAAGAAGGCCAGATCTGGGAAGCGGCCATGTCGGCAGCTCAGTATAAACTGGACAACCTGACCCTGTTCATCGACCATAACGGACTGCAGATCGACGGGTCCAATGAAGACGTCATGGACGTCATGCCCATTGCCGACAAATTCCGGGCCTTCCGCTGGAACGTCCTTGAAATCGACGGCCACGATTACGACGCCATCAGCGCTGCACTGCACCAGGCGCAGGCCGCAAAAGGGAAGCCGACGGTCATCATCGCCCAGACCGTCAAGGGCAAAGGCGTATCGTTCATGGAAAATGCCGTGTCCTGGCATGGCAAGGCGCCGACGAAAGAAGAATGTGAACGGGCGTTACGTGAATTAGGGGGCGAAGGCTGATGGCAAGGGCAACGCGCGATGCCTACGGGCATCTCTTAGAAACGGAATTGTATAAAAATCCGAGGATTGTCGTCCTCGACGCCGACCTGGGTTCGTCGACGCGGTCGATTGCTTTTAAAAAGGTAGCACCGGAACGCTATTTCGATATGGGCATTTCGGAACAGGATATGATGGGCACGGCGGCGGGCTTCGCCGCCTGCGGCAAGATTCCCCTGGCCAGCACTTTTGCCGTCTTCGGCACGGGGCGGGCCTTTGAACAGATTCGCAACTCCATCTGCCTGCCAAAGCTCAACGTCAAGATCTGCGCGACCCACGCCGGCCTCAGCGTCGGCGAAGACGGGGCGACCCATCAGTCCGTTGAAGACATGGACATCATGCGCAGTCTGCCGAATATGACCGTCGTCTGTCCGGCTGACGGCGCCGAAACGGAAGCTGTCAGCCGGGCGGCTGTCGCTCATGACGGGCCGGTCTACGTGCGCATGGGCCGGGCCAAAGTCGACGACGTCTATCAATCTGGTTGTCCCTTCCAGTGGGGGAAGGGGACGGTCCTGCGCGACGGCTGTGATGCCGCCGTCATCGCCACGGGCCTCATGGTCCAGGAAGCCCTGAAAGCAGCCGATATCCTGGCCAATCGGGGCCGTCAGGTCATGGTCATCGACATGGCCGCCATCAAACCGCTCGACGAAGACCTGGTCGTCGCTGCAGCCAGGAAGACGGGCTTCGTCGTCACTGTCGAAGAACACAGCGTCATCGGCGGCCTGGGCGGCGCCGTGGCGGAAACCTTGTCGCGCCGCTGTCCGACGCGCCAGGCTTACGTCGGCATCCAGGATTGTTTCGGTGAATCCGGCAAGGCCGGAGATCTCTTGAAAAAGTACGGCCTGACGGCAGAAGCCATTGTCGACGCTTGCCTTTTGGCCTGATTTTCAGTATGATAAGAGGCAGTGGACGCTGTCCGCTAAATCGAAGAAAGGAAACATCCCTACATGATAACTACAGAAGCGATGATGAAATTACAGAATGGCAGTGACGTCCGCGGCGTCGCCATCGCCGGCGTTCCCGGTGAAGACGTCACCTTGGTCCCGGAAGCGGTCAACCGCATTGCCGCGGGGTTTGCCAAGTTTTTAGCCAAGAAGCTGAATAAACAGACGAGTGACCTGCGCATTGCCGTCGGCCACGATTCCCGCGTGTCGGCGGGCATGATGAAAGAAGCCGTATTCGGCGGTCTCCTCGGTCAGGGCGTCCACGTCACGGACTGCGGCCTGGCTTCGACGCCGGCCATGTTCATGTCCATTATTTTTGAAGATACCCACATGGATGGCTCCATCATGATTACGGCCAGCCATTTGCCCTATAACCGCAATGGCCTGAAATTCTTTACCGTCGACGGCGGCCTGGAAAAGAGCGAAGTCAAAGAAGTCCTGACCCTGGCTTCGGGCCTGTCGGCTATGGCCGTATCATCGGCAGCCATTGCCTCGCTGGATCTGATCGACCTCTACGCCCTGCACCTGCGCCGTAAGATCTGTGCCGGCCTCTGTTCCGGCATGTACGACCGTCCTCTGGAAGGGATGCATATCGTCGTTGACGCCGGCAACGGCAGCGGCGGTTTCTTTGCCACTAAGGTCCTGGCGGAACTCGGCGCCGATACGACGGGCAGCCAGTTCCTCGAACCGGATGGCATGTTCCCAAACCATATCCCGAATCCGGAAAATGCCGATGCCATGGCCTCTATCCGCAAGGCCGTCCTCGACAACAAAGCCGACTTGGGCCTCATTTTCGACACCGACGTGGACCGCATGAGCGCTGTCCTGCCCGATGGGGAAGAAATCAACCGCAACGCCCTCATCGCCATGATGGCCGCCATCTTGGCGCCTGATTATCCCGGCAGCACTATCGTCACCGACTCGGTCACATCCGATGAATTGACGACGTTCCTCCAGGATGAACTCCACCTGGTCCATCACCGCTATATGCGGGGCTATAAGAATGTCATCGACGAATGTATCCGCCTCAACAAGGCCGGCACAGTTTCGCCGCTGGCCATTGAAACATCCGGTCACGGCGCGCTGAGTGAAAACTACTACCTCGACGACGGCGCGTACCTGGCCGTCAAACTGCTCATCGCTGCGACGAAAGCCAAGAAGGAAGGCAAACAGCTCGGCGACCTCATTGCCAAATTGGGCCATCCTGCGGAAGGCGTCGAATTCCGCCTGAAAATCACCGGCACAGACGACGTCCAGGCCTACGGCGCTGACGTACTTAAACAGTTTGAAGAACGGGCCGCTCAAGCGGGCATCGCCATCGCCAAGCCGTCCTATGAAGGCGTGCGCCTCGTATTCCCCAACGGCTGGGCCCTGCTGCGCATGTCCCTCCACGACCCGAACATGCCGCTGAACATCGAAAGCAGGGAAAAAGGCGGCTGTCAGCAGATCGCCAGCCAGGTGAAAGGCCTGCTCACGGGCTTTGAACACCTCGATACCAGCGTGATCCAGTAAGATGTCCTGAAAAAGAACCCTTGACCAGAGGGTTCTTTTTTTGTATAATGAAGCCATAATCATGTGACTGACGGAAGTGGAGTTACCACGGGGAGCATGATTTCTTGAAGCCGACCGTCTGGGCAACCTTCCAGCGGAGCGGCCTTTTTTTATGCAAAGAAAAGAACAGGAGTGACAACTACTATGGCAAAGGTATTGAGCGATATCGAAATTGCACAGCAGACGAAATTGGAACCGATTACGGCCATTGCAAAACAAGTCGGCCTCACCGATGATGACTTGGAACTCTACGGAAAATATAAAGCAAAGATTTCTTTTGACGCCATTAAGCGCCTGTCGAAGAATGAAGACGGGAAACTGGTCCTGGTCACGGCCATCACGCCGACACCGGCTGGCGAAGGCAAGACCTTGACCACTATCGGCCTGGCTCAGGCACTGAACTACATGGGCCATAAGGCTGTCGTCGCCCTGCGCGAACCGTCCCTGGGACCGGTCTTCGGCATCAAAGGCGGCGCTGCTGGCGGCGGCTATTCCCAGGTCCTGCCCATGGAAGATATCAACCTGCACTTCACTGGTGACATGCACGCCATTACGGCAGCCAACAACCTCTTGGCCGCCGCCATCGACAACCATGTCCATCAGGGCAACGCCCTGCGCATCGATGTGCGCCGCATCATCTGGAAACGCGTCATGGATATGAACGACCGGGCTTTGCGCAACGTCGTCGTCGGCATGGGCGGCAAAGTCTGCGGCTTCCCGCGGGAAGACCATTTCATGATCACTGTCGCTTCGGAAATCATGGCAGCCCTTTGCCTGGCCAGCGACCTCATGGACCTCAAGAAGCACATGGGCGACATCACCGTGGCTTATGACCTGGACGGCAATCTGGTCAAAGCCCGTCAGCTCGGCGTCGAAGGCGCCATGGCCATCCTCATGAAAGATGCCATCAAGCCGAATTTGGTCCAGACCATCGAACATACGCCGGCCTTGGTCCACGGCGGTCCCTTCGCCAACATCGCCCACGGCTGCAACTCCGTCGTCGCAACCAAACTGGCTATGAAGATGGGCGATATCGCCGTTACGGAAGCCGGTTTCGGTGCCGACCTGGGTGCTGAAAAATTCATGGACATCAAATGCCGTTTCGCCGGTATCAAACCCGATGCCGTCGTCATCGTTGCGACTGTCCGTGCCCTGAAGATGCACGGTGGCGTCGACAAGAAGAACTTGCAGGAAGAAAATGTCGAAGCCTTGAAGAAGGGCTTTGCCAACCTGGCCAAACACATCGAAAATATGCGCCTCTTCGACGTACCCGTCGTCGTAGGCATCAATAAATTCATCAGCGATACAGATGAAGAAATCGCTACGCTGCGGAAACTCTGCGAAGATTACGGCGTCGAAGTCGCCCTCAACAACTGCTGGGCCGAAGGCGGCAAAGGCGGCGTCGAAATGGGCGAAAAAGTCCTGAAACTGCTGCAGCAGCCGAAGACCCCGTACAAACCGCTCTACGACGTCAACGCTTCGATTCCTGAAAAACTGGAAACTATCGTCAAGAAAGTCTACGGCGGCGACGGCGTCCTCTTTGAAGGCAACGCTCAGAAACAGATCAAGGAACTGGAAGCCTTTGGCCTCGATAAAATGCCGATTTGCGTGGCCAAGACGCAGTATTCCCTGTCCGATAACCCGGCGCTCCTGGGGGCACCGAAGGGCTTCAAGGTCACGGTCAAAGACGTCCGCGTCTGCACCGGTGCGGGCTTCATCGTCTGCCAGACGAGCAATATCATGACCATGCCGGGCCTGCCGAAAGTACCGGCTGCCAACCGCATGGACATCGACGAAAATGGCGTCATTACAGGATTGTTCTAAGATGGATTTTGCACAATTCCAATCCATGCCCCTCGACGGGCTCCTGGAAGTCACGGCTTCCAAGGAACCCGTTCCTGGCGGCGGCGGCATCGCCGCTATGACCGCTGCTTCGGCAGCAGCGCTCGTAGAGATGGTCGCCAACCTGACTATCGGCAAGAAGGGCTACGATGAAATCGAGAAACTCATGGTATCCATCCGCGATAAGGCCCACGGTCTGCGCCAGCGCTACCTCGACGGCATCGCTGAAGATGCGGCGGCCTTTGACGGCGTCATCCGCGCCGTCCGCCTGCCCAAGGATACGCCGGACCGGGCGGCCAAGGTCCAGCAGGCCTTTAAGGATGCGGCTCTGTCGCCCTTTGAACTGGGCAAGGACATCTTCGTCCTCCTCCAGCTGGCAGAACAAGTCGTCCGCTACGGCAACGCCTGGGTCATCACGGACGGCGTCATTGCCACCATGAACGCCAGGGTAGCTATGCGCTCGGCTTTTTACAGCGTCCGCATCAACCTGAAATCCATCAAGGATGAAACCTTCGTGACGAAGATGATTAACGAAATCCGCGAAATCGAAGAAAAAGCGGCCATCGTCGAACAAAACGTAGAATATGAATACCGGAAGCGGTGAAAAAAGGCGCTGTCGCATGAAGACAGCGCCTTTTTTAGCAGTCAGCAGTCAGCGGCTAACCCCTGACCCCTAACCCCTAGCCCCTAACTCCTAACTCCTAGCCACATCTTGTTATCTTCTCCTGGATACCGTATAATAGAAATATTAACGAAAGGAGAATTCTATGTTCGATTTTAATATACTTTCTATTATTGCCGGGATTCCCGGCCTGCTCATCGCCATGGTCATCCATGAATACGCCCATGCCCAGGTGGCAGACTGGATGGGCGATGATACGCCGCGTCTGATGGGGCGCCTTACGTTGAACCCGGTGGCTCATATCGACCCGGTCGGCCTGATCATGCTGCTCGTCGCCCAGTTCGGCTGGGCCAAGCCGGTTACGATCCAAGTCGGCAATTTCCGGAACTGGCGGAAAGGGGAAATCTGTGTATCCCTGGCTGGTCCCGTGTCCAACCTGATCACGGCTTTCGTCGCCTTGGTCATTGAAGTCATCTTTGTCAAGCTCCATCTCTTTACGACGACGGCCCTGCCTATGGTCCTTCACCTCATCGTCTTGTACAACGTCAACTTTGCCATCTTCAACATGATTCCCTTGCCGCCTCTCGACGGCTCGCGGGTCCTCATGTGTTTCCTGCCGACGTCGTGGAACTATAAGCTGGCCAGCCTCGAACGTTACAGCTTCCTCATCCTCATCGCCCTGATGATGACGCCTTTTTTCACGTATATCCTCATTCCCTTGCAGCGTCTGGTCTTCGCCTTGTTCAGCTTGATCTTGACGCCATTCCTGTAAAGGAGGAATTCTCATGACCTGTAAAAAATTAATGGCAGCAGCCCTGTTATGGGCGGCATTGGCGACCCCGGCCGGTGCTTTTGACTACAACCAGTCTGTCGATGAAATCGCCGAAAGCCCGCTCACGGCGTATCAGACGGTCTATCTCGGTATGCCCCGGGCTGATTTCGATGCCAATTTCTCCATCCTGTCCGACTGGACTTTCTACGGCAGCACGGTATCCTTTACGGAACGGGCTGAACGGACGTCGGTCGTCAAGAACGTATCCGTTACGGAAGGCATCGAAATCTTCTCGGCCGATACGTCGGCCAAGGGCAAGGTCCTGGCTTTCGATAATTACTTTAAGACGACTGACAAGGCGACAGCCAAGAGCATTTATTCCCGCCTGGTAGCGACGATTTATTCCAATATGGAAAACTTCCCAGTCAAACAGAGTGATAAAGAAGTCGAATGGACCCAGGATGACGTGTCGATCACTGTCGCCTTTGACGGCCAGAAAGACGCGAAAGGGCAATATATCGTCTACATCCGGCGCTACAATAACAAGATATTGAAGTAACCTCTTTATTGACAACCATATTGACAACGAACATAAGACCGTATATAATGAGAGTGTAACGAATTTTACCTTTTGACTTTTAGCTTCTTGATAGGAGTTGATTTTATGAATCGTGTAAAAACCGTATTTCTCATGACGGCCCTGGCGGGTATCCTCATGGCCATCGGCGGCCTCATCGGCGGCCGCAGCGGCGTCATGGTCATGTTCCTCATCGCTACGGCGATGAACTTCATTTCCTACTGGTTCAGTGATACTATGGTCCTGAAAGCCTATCGGGCACAGGAAGTCGGAGAAGACCACTACCTGTACCGCATCGTTGCCGACCTGGCTCAGCGGGCGGACCTGCCCATGCCCAAGGTCTACATCATCCCGACGGAAGTACCCAATGCCTTCGCTACGGGCCGCAGCCCGTCCCATGCAGCTGTCGCCGCAACGGCTGGGATCCTGGACCTCCTCGATGAAGATGAAATCCGCGGTGTCCTGGCCCATGAAATGAGCCATATCCTGCATCGGGATATCCTCATCAGCACTATCGTGGCCTGCTTTGCCAGCGCCATCGGCATGATTGCCAACATCGCCCAGTGGGCTGCCATCTTCGGCGGCGGCCGCGACGATGACGGGGAAGGCAATCCTGTAGCCCTCTTGGTGACGGCTATCGTAGCGCCCCTGGCTGCGTCTATCATCCAGCTCGGCATTTCCCGGACGCGGGAATATATGGCCGATGAAGAAGGGGGCCGCATGATCGACGACCCCATCGCCCTGGCCAGAGCTTTGGCGAAAATCGATAACTACGCTCACCATTATGCCCTGCCAGGTGCGACGAAGGCGACGGCTCACATGTGCATCATCAACCCCTTTGCCGGTGCCGGCAGTGCCATTGCCAACCTCTTCAGTACCCATCCGTCGACAGAAAAACGTATCGAACGGCTGGAAGAACTGGACAAAGAATTACATGATTAATGTTTTACCGTAGGGGCCGTCCTAAAAGGCGGCCCGCCTGCTTCCTTTATCATGGCGGGTCGCCCTTTGGGCGACCCCTACAGAAAAAGGCTTGTCGCACATGCGACAAGCCTTTTTCTATTGCATTTTCCGTCAGACAAGATATAATAAAAATATTGTAATAGAATGTAACCGTGAGGAGGAACACTGGTTGGCAGAATATATCATGCTGCAGGGGACGAGTTCCCATGTCGGCAAGAGCATCATTACGACGGCTTTGTGCCGCATTTTCTTACAAGAAGGGAAACGGGTCGTCCCTTTCAAGGCCCAGAACATGGCTTTGAATTCCTATGTCACTGCCGATGGCCGGGAAATGGGCCGGGCCCAGGTCGCCCAGGCCGAAGCGGCCGGCCTGCTGCCCATGGTGGCCATGAATCCCGTCCTGTTGAAGCCCACAGGCAATGCCTGCTCACAGGTCATCATCGACGGTCGTCCTGTAGGCAACATGTCAGCCCGGGAATATCATAAAGGCTATGCGCTCCAGGCTTTCGACGCCGTCAAACGGGCCCTGGGCGAACTGGATAGGGCTTACGACACGCTGGTCATCGAAGGGGCCGGCAGCCCGGCAGAAATCAACCTGAAGGACCATGATATCGTCAACATGCGCGTTGCCAAATACCTCGGCGCGCCCGTACTCTTAGTGGCCGATATCGACCGCGGCGGCTCGCTGGCTGCCTTAGTCGGCACGCTGGAACTGCTCGACCCGGATGAACGGGACCTGGTCAAAGGCCTGGTCATCAATAAATTCCGCGGTGACGTATCGCTGTTCACGCCGGCCATCGACTTTTTGGAAAAAAAGACGGGCAAACCCGTCCTGGGCGTCGTGCCTTATGTCGATGACCTGGGCATCGATGAAGAGGATTCTGTATCCCTCGACGATAGGGAACAGCGGCCAGAAGCTGATAAGGTATCTATCGCCGTCGTCCAGGTGCCTAAGATTTCCAACTTCACCGATTTCGACAGCCTGGCCCGCGAAGACGACGTCGCCCTGTACTATGCCCGTCATCCCCGCGACCTGGCCGGCGCCGATGCCGTCATCCTGCCGGGCAGCAAGAATACGACAGAAGACTTGTGTTTCCTCCTGGAACAAGGCTGGGACCTGGCTTTACAGCATTTCATCAGCCAAGGGAAGCCCGTCATCGGCATCTGCGGCGGCTATCAGATGATGGGCCAGGCTGTCTGCGACCCGGATCAGACCGAGTCCCCATTGGGCCGCGTCGAAGGCCTGCACCTCCTGGGTGTGACGACGACCTTCGTATCGCATAAACTGACGTCGCAGGTGACGGCTGACTGCCGCGACCTGCCTTTTGCCGGAACCATCCTGAAAGCGAAGGGCCTGACGGGCTATGAAATCCACATGGGCCGGACCGAGCGGGATGGCAGCGATACGTATCCCTTTGTCGTCACCAGCCGTTCTGGAGAACCCTGTGAAAGTCTGGCCGGTGCCGCCCGTAAAGATGGCCTGGCCTGGGGGACTTATATCCACGGCATCTTTGACAACGACGCGTTCCGCCGCCAATTCCTCAATGCCCTGCGGATCCGCAGGGGATGGCAACCCCTGCCGGTGACGTTGCACTACCGGCAGGAAAAAGAAGCGAAATACGACCGCCTGGCCCGGATCGTCCGGGAGTCTCTGGACATGAAGCGCCTGCGGCAGATTATGGAAGAAGGAATAAAATGATTACTGTACTCACCGCTTTTATCGTAGATTTCATCATTGGCGATCCCCATACGAAACTGCATCCCGTCGCCCTCATCGGGCGCTGGATCAGTCTGCTCGAACGGCTGTTCTATAATGAGAAATCGACGAAATGGGAACATTTCATCTTAGGCGGGCTGACTGTCGTCATTACCCTGTTGTTTGTCTACAACATCACCCTGGCCCTGGTCCTGGCCTTGGAATTTTTACCTAACGAACATTGGAGTTATATCATCCAGGGCATCCTCTTATCCTTCATGATCTGCCCCCGCAGCCTGGCCAAGGCCGGCCGGGAAGTCTACCGCTATCTTGTCCGTCATCATCTGCGCATTGCCCAGTTGAAGGTCGGCAAGATCGTCGGCCGCGATACGGACCATCTCGACAGCCCGGAAGTGACGCGGGCTACAGTGGAAACGATTGCCGAAAATACCATTGACGGCATCGTGTCGCCGCTGTTCTTCTTTGCCATCGGCGGCCTGCCCCTGGCTGTCGTCTATCGGGCGGCCAATACCCTCGATTCCATGATTGGCTATAAAAACGACAAATACATCTATTTCGGCCGCGTCGCAGCCCGCGTCGATGACGTCCTCAACTACATCCCGGCCCGGATCTGCGCCCTGCTGTTCATTGCGGCTGCCGCCTGCCTGGGCTATGATGCCAAAGGAGCCTGGCGCATCATGCGCCGCGATGCCTCTAAGCATCCCAGCCCGAACGGCGGCTATGCCGAAGCGACCGTAGCCGGGGCCTTGGGCATCCGTTTAGGCGGGCATAACCGTTATTTCGGCAAGGATACATTCCGCGAATATATGGGCGATGCCGACCATGAACTGGAACCGCAGTATATCCGCAAGGCCACGTATCTCATGTACAGCGTATCCCTGGCAGCCGGTGTCATTACGGCGCTCCTTCATTTAGGGCTCTACGGCTTATGGAGCTGATCGTCCGCGTTCCCGGTTCGTGTGGGGAAGTGATGCAGGGCTTCTGGCAGGGAAGGCCCTTCCTGGTTACGTGTCCCATCGACCGCTACAGTACCGTCGTCGTCCGCCCCGGGACGGGACGGCTCGTCGGCGGCGGGGCCAAGGCACGCCGTGCCCTGGCGCTGGGACAGGCCTATTGCCGGTGCGACAGCCTGGCTCATGATTTTTTCCTGACGTCGGAATTGCCTCCCGGCAAGGGAATGGCTTCCAGTTCGGCCGATATCTGCGCTGTCCTGGCAGCCGTAGCAGCCGTGAACCAGGGGCATCTTTCTGAAGGGGACATTGGCCGTCTGGCGGCTTCCATCGAGCCGACAGACGGCGTTTTTTGTCAGGGCCTGGCAGTGATACAGCCGGAAACGGGGGAGCTCCTCCATGTCTTTCCGCACGTACCACCCTTAGCTATTGCCATTTTCGATGCCGGTGGGACCGTCGATACCGTCGCTTTCCATCAGGCCCGGCCAGACCGTGCCCGGCCTGATGCGGCGGCTCTCTTCCTGGGCTGGCAGCTCTTGTCGTCGTCGCTGACAGACCGCCAGATCGGACAGGCGGCGACCCTCAGTGCTCTGGCCAATCAACCCTGGCTGCCGAAACCGGATTTTCCGGCCTTTCTCCGGGCTGCCCGCCGTCATCCGGCTGTCGCCGGCGTCAACGTAGCCCACAGCGGGACTGTGGCCGGCGTCTTTTTCTGCCAGTCTGCCAGTCAGGCGGACAGGGAGGGGGTCATTGCTTCACTGAGCCGGCAGTTTTCGCATTGGACCTATACAGAAACGGTCCATTTGCGCAGCGGCGGTATTTCCATAGAAAACAGGTGATTCCATGATAAAACGATTTGAACATGGCGGCAATATCTATCAGCCCGTACCGGATGGCGGTCCGTGGCTGGACTTCAGTGCCAATATCAATCCTCTCGGCCTGCCGGAGAGCATCCGCCAGGCCCTGGCGGCCCATCTCGACGCCGTCATTCATTATCCGGATCCGGACGGGACGGCGCTGCGCCAGGCCTTAGAAGGGGCCTACGGCGTACCAGGCGGGACTATCCTGCTGGGTAATGGCGCAGCCGAACTTTTTTATCTCTATATGCATACTTTCCGGCCTCAGCGGGTCCTGCTGCCCGTCCCTTCCTTCAGTGAATACGAACGGGCGGCACGGGCTGTTGGGGCCGTTATCGGCTATGAGTACCTGAAAGAAGACGATGACTTTGCCTTTCCCTGGGAAGGGCTGCGCCGGGCCTGCGGCCAAGTGGACTGCATCGTCATCGGCAATCCCAACAATCCTACGGGCACCCTGGCGACGGCCGATGAAGTCCTGGCTCTGGCCGAAGTCGGCGCCCGCAAGGGAACAGATATCCTCGTCGATGAATCGTTCCTCGATTTCCTTCCCTCTGACGAAGCCTATTCCGTCCTGGACCAGGCCGGGGACCGGGATAACCTGTTCGTCATCCGGTCGCTGACGAAATTCTACGCTCTGCCGGGCCTGCGCCTGGGTTTTGGTGTCACGTCGCCGCTGCGGCGCGGCCTCATGGAGGGGCATAAAGACGGCTGGAATGTCAATGTCCTGGCTCAGTATGCCGGCGTCGCCGGACTCCGGGACCGGGCCTATCAGCAGGCTTCGCGCCAATTGGTCCAGCAGGAGAAAGACTGGCTCTATGAACAGATGACGGCCCTGCCGGGTCTTCACGTCTATCGGCCTTGTGTCAATTTCATCTTCTGGCGCCTTACGGGAGAAGGGAAGCGGACGGCAGACCTGGCAGACGCCTTGCGGGCTGACGGGATTTTGATCCGCGATTGTGCCAATTATCCGGGCCTGACGGCGGCATACGGGCGCAATGCCGTGCGGCCTCGTTTTGAAAATGAAAGATTCGTGGAAAAAATGCGGGAAAAATTAAGTAAGTTCTGATTTTCACTAAAATATTAAAGAAAGATTAGAGAAGCATTAGAATTAGATTAAACTTGCGAAAAATTCATGATTTTTTTTCCTTTTTATGATAGAATAAACTCATAAATTAAATTATTTAATTTATTACATTTTCTGTCCTTATGATTTATTGACAAAATCTAAAATTTAAAAAGATAGGAGGAGTGTCATATGGGAGAAAATAAAGGAAACAGAACGATTGCTATTGGCTTGATGTTGTTCGCATTGTTCTTTGGTGCAGGGAACCTGATCTTCCCGGCTGCCATGGGGCAGGCTGCCGGCTCGAATGTCTGGTGGGCTGTCCTGGGCTTCGTCGTCACCGGCGTCGGCCTTCCGTTGGCCGGGGTCCTGGCCATGGGCTATTCTGGCTGTAAGAACTTGCAGGAACTGGCAGGCCGCGTCCATCCGGCATACGGTCTTTTCTTCACGGTCATCTGTTATCTGACTATCGGGCCGTTCTTCGCCATTCCCCGTACGGGCAGCGTCTCTTATGAAATCGCCGTCCGTCCCTTCTTGCAGAGCGGTGGCAATGACATGATCATGACGGGCTTTTTGGTCCTGTTCTTCGTCATTTCCTTCTGGCTGTCCGTATCGCCGCAGAAACTGGTCGACCGTATCGGCAAGATCCTGACGCCGGCCCTGCTGCTCACGATCCTGCTGCTCATCGCCAAATCTTTCATTACGCCCCTCGGCTCGCCGCAGGAACCGACCGCTGCTTATGCAACGGCCAGCATCGCTGCCGTACAGGGCATCCTCGATGGCTACAACACGATGGATGCTATCGCCTCGCTGGTCTTCGCCATCCTGGTCATCGAATTCGTCATGGAAGACGGGGCTACGGAACCGGCGGCTATCACTAAGGAAGTCTTTAAGGCCGGCCTCATTGCCGTCAGCTGCCTGGCTTTCGTCTACATCTTCATCGCCAAGATCGGTGCCGACAGCGTCGCCGCTTTCGGCATCCAGGAAACAGGCGCACCGGTCCTTTCCAAGAGCGCTATGATCCTCTTTGGTAATGTCGGGGCTGTCATCCTGGCCGTCATCGTACTCCTGGCCTGCTTATCGACGTCCATCGGTCTGATTACGTCGTGCGCTACGTATTTCAATGAACTCGTCGGCAATATCGGCTATAAGAAATGGGTCACCATCTTTACGGTCATTTCCTTCTTCGTCGCCATGTTCGGCCTGAAGACCATCATCGTCGCCGCTATTCCGGTTTTGATGTTCATTTATCCTCTCGTCGTCGCCATCATCATCCTGACCTTCCTCAACAATCTCTTTGATGGACGTCAGTGTGTCTACGCCTGGACCATCGGCCTGACACTCATCCCGGCTTTGGTCACAGGGCTCCAGACGGCGAAAATTTCCTTGGGACCTATCGATAATATCTTCAATACCATGGTACCGCTCCACACGCTGGGCATGGGCTGGATCAGCTTCACCATCGCTGGGTTCATCATCGGTTTCATTTGGAGAGCTGCTGTTTCTTCAAACAAAGCTAGTCAGTAAGGATTGGGGGCATGTTTATGAATATTTTACGCCGCAAATCCTTCGATGACTTGTTGGCCCATACGCAGGAAAAGAAATTGAACAAGGCTCTCGGCGCCTTCGATATTACCCTCATGGGCCTGGGTATCATCATCGGGACGGGGATTTTCGTCCTCACCGGTATCGGCGCAGCGAAATACGCCGGGCCCGGCCTGATGTTATCCTTCGTCTTCGCCGCTATTACCTGCGCGTTCGTCTGTCTTGCTTATTCGGAACTGGCTTCGTTCCTGCCCGTATCCGGCAGTTCGTACACCTACGCCTATGCGTCGCTCGGTGAAATCTTTGGCTGGTGGGTCGGCTGGAGCCTCATCCTGGAATACTCGGTCGGCGCCAGCGCCGTAGCTGGCGGCTGGTCGGCCTACTTCGTCGGTATCCTTCATTCCTGCGGCATCGACTTGCCGAAAGCCTTGACGGCCGTGCCGGCTGACGGCGGACTCATCAATCTGCCGGCGGTCCTCATCGTCGTCCTGGCGACGGCGCTCCTCGTCGTCGGCGTCCGCGAAAGCGCTCACGTCAACCGCATCCTGGTGTACGTCAAGATCGGGACGATTTTCCTCTTCCTCTTCCTGGCAGCACCGCATATCGAACCGATGAACTGGCAGCCGTTCCTGCCTTATGGCATCCACGGCGTCTTTGCCGGGACGGCCGTTCTCTTCTTCGCTTACCTTGGCTTCGATGCCCTGTCGACGGCAGCCGAAGAAACGAAGAATCCGAAACACGACATGCCTATCGGCATCATTTCGGCCCTGGCCATCTGTACGGTCCTGTACATCGCCGTCTGTGCGGCCATGACTGGCGTCGTCCCGTATCCCATGCTCGATACGGCAGCACCGGCGTCCTTCGTCCTGGAATACATCGGCCTCCATCTCGGTTCGGCCATCGTCGGTACGGGCGCTATCTGCGGCCTGTCGACGGTCGTCCTGGGCATGCTCTTCGCTCAGAGCCGGGCTCTCTACTCGATGAGCCGTGACGGCCTCATGCCCATGAGCCTTTACAAGGTTCATCCGAAGTTCCATACGCCGTATATCATCCAGATCGTCATCGGCGTCATCGTCGCCTGCATCACCGGTTTCACACCGATTCACATTGTCGCTGAAACATGCAGTGCCGGTACGATTTTCGCCTTCCTCTGCTCCTGCGTCGGCATCCTCGTCCTGCGTCGGCTCTATCCGGACCATCCGCGTGGATTCCGCTGCCCGGCTGTACACGTCATCGCTCCGCTGGGCTTCATCTGCTGCGCTTTCATCTTCTCCGAACTGTCGCCGCATACGCTGATGCTGTTCACAGGCTGGACCATCCTGGGCCTCATCATCTACATGGTTTACGGACGCAAACACAGCCTCTTGCAGAAAGAAAGCAGCAATTCGTAGTTCGTAAGCTCCGTCCTGTAGGGACTTGCACGTGGCAAACCCGCCAAGCCTCCCCATTATAGGGGAGGTGGCCCGAAGGGCCGGAGAGGTTTCATATGAAAAAAAGAGGATGGAGTTTGCAGAGAAAAAGCTTTAAATTTAAAACCATCCGCTAACTACTAACTGCTAGCCACTAACCCCTAAAAAAAGCTGTCGCATAAGCGACAGCTTTTTTTAGCCTTTCTTATTTCACTTTATTCTTCAGCGTCCCGATGGCGGGAATGGTGATTTCTACGGTGTCGCCGGAGTGGAGGAAGCGGGGCGGGTTGAAGCCGACGCCGACGCCGCTGGGCGTACCCGTAGCGATGATGTCGCCCGGGAAGAGGGTCGTACCCTGGGAGATGGTGTGGATCAGTTCGGGGATGGTGAAGATGAATTCGCCTGTCGAGCCGTCCTGACGAACTTCATTGTTGACTTTCGTGACGATGTCGAACGTGTCGGGAGCGGCATCGCGCAGAAGGATATACGGCCCGATAGGGCAGAACGTATCCAGGCTCTTGCCGTGGAACCACTGGACGTGGTTGGCCTGCAGGTCCCGTGCCGTGACGTCGTTGAGGATGGTAAAGCCGTAGACGTGATCCATGGCTTCGCCAACAGTGATATCCGAGCCTTCCTTGCCAATGATGACGGCCAGTTCGCCTTCATAGTCGACTTGGGACGTGACGTTCGTATGAGGGTCGATGAGGTCATCCGGGCCGATGACCGACGACGTAGCCTTAGTGAAAATGACCGGGTATTTCGGCGGTTTGGGCATGGCCGTCTTATCGAATTCGGCGATATGTTCCGTATAATTCTTGCCGATGCAGAAAATATTCCGTTCCATATGGGGAATCGGCGCCATGATGCGTACCGTGTCCAGCGGTTTCGCCTTGACAGCGCCGGTCTTTTCATTCTGTTCCAGTGCGTCGGCCAGGGCCAGCAGGCCGTCGTTGCCCTGCCGGATGAATTCCAGCATCGTTTCCGGAAGGGGCGTGAAAAAAGCTTCTTCCAAAGCAATGGCACCGTATACGCCATCTTCCGCTTCATTCAGGACGCCCCATTGAACGAAACCGAGGTCTTCAAAAGTAACCAGTTTTTTTATCATCATAAAAATTCGACTCCTTTACTCATGATAACTTATTATAGCATGACCACTAAAAAATGACTATCCTCTTCATAAAATAAGCGCAGTTCGCAGGCGGCTGGTCGCAGGCCGCAAAAAAACGGCCAGCGGCCGTATGCGTAGGGGCCGGCCCGGGCAGCCTTTTTGGCCCGTCAGGTGCCGACCGACGGAAGGTGCAGGACGGCTGCCAAAACGGACAGCTGTGGCTGGCGGGGCCCGCTGCGAGATTCGATTACAGCCCATTCGGGTATAATGGCAGGTCTTTACGAACCACGAATCACTAACCACGAGCCACTGCTTTTTTCGGACTCAGATGCGGCTACGCCGTGACAGACTCAAGTTCTGGAAACGGTCTTGCACCTCCCGATGGTCGGTACTTGATGGGCTGGGACGGCCCTTACGGTATCGCATGTAGGCGATGGGGAATAACGCTGGCAGTCTGCCATAAAAAATACACGGCCATTGGCTGAATTGTAGGGGCTTCCCGTGGGAAGCCCGCCAGAGATATTCGATCACAGCCCATTCGGGGATAATAACAGGATTTTACGATGGATACGAAAATGGCGATGTCGTCAGTTTGAGTGTCTGCCGCCGCGTTGCGGCATCGGAGTCCGGGCGGTCTGTGGGCTGTGAACTGTGCTCTGTGTCCTCATTTTCCTAAATCTACTGGAAACAGTTGCAAAATAGGCGCTAATCACGGTATAATATGGTATTGAAGGCATTTATACATATATGAAAGGGAGATACATCGATGGATAACGAAACGACCAAAAATTTTATTGAAACTATTATCGATGAAGACAACGAAAAGAATACATATGGCAAGCGGGTCCATACCCGTTTCCCGCCGGAACCGAATGGCTATCTCCACATCGGCCACGCCAAGTCGATCTGCCTGAATTTCGGCATTGCCAAGAAATATGGCGGAATAACGAATCTCCGCTTTGATGACACGAATCCGTCGAAAGAAAATACGGAATATGTAGAATCGATTAAACGCGATGTCAAATGGCTCGGTTTTGACTGGGACGACCGCATGTTCTATGCGTCGGACTATTTCGATAAACTCTATGAATACGCCAAGAAGCTGATCCGCCTGGGCAAGGCTTATGTCGACGATTTGTCGAGTGATGAAATCCGCGAATACCGCGGCACGTTCAATACGCCGGGGAAGGAAAGTCCCTGCCGTAACCGCAGCGTCGAAGAAAACCTGCAGCTCTTTGAAGATATGAAAGCCGGCAAGTTCGCCGATGGCGAAAAGGTACTGCGCGCCAAAATCGATATGGCCAGCCCGAACCTCAACATGCGCGATCCGGTCCTTTACCGTATCGTCCATGCTTCGCACCATCGGACAGGCGACAAATGGTGCATCTATCCAATGTACGACTTCGCCCATCCCGTATCGGACGCCATCGAACGCATTACCCATTCTATCTGCACCTTGGAATTTGAAGCTCACCGTCCGCTGTACAACTGGGTCCTCGAAGACTGGGACGATCCGGAAGGCCAGAAACCGCGGCAGATCGAATTCGCCCGCCTGAATGTCACCAACATGATCACGAGTAAGCGCAAACTGCGCCTCCTCGTCGAAAAGGGCATCGTCAGCGGCTGGGATGATCCCCGTATGCCGACGATTTCCGGTATCCGCCGCCGCGGCTATACGCCGGAATCGATCCGTGACTTCTGCGAACGCATCGGCGTCGCCAAGGCGGACAGCATGGTCGATATTTCCCTCCTGGAATACTGCATCCGCGAAGACCTGAAGATGAAAGCGCCGCGCCTGATGACGGTCATCGACCCGATCAAGGTCGTCCTCACCAATTATCCTGACGGCAAGACGGAAACGATGACGGCCGACAACAATCAGGAAAATGAAGCCATGGGCACGCGCGAAATGACGTTCAGCAAGAACCTTTATATTGAACGCAACGACTTCATGGAAGAACCGGTCAAGAAGTTCTTCCGCCTGGCTCCGGGTAAGGAAGTCCGCCTCAAGTATGCATACATCATCAAATGCGAAGAAGTCATCAAAGACGAAGACGGCAACATCGTCGAACTGCACTGCACGTATGACCCGGAAAGCAAGAGCGGCAGCGGTGCCAACGCCAACCGCAAGGTCAAAGGGACGTTGCACTGGGTCAATGCCGAAGATGCTGTCGACGTCGAAACCCGCGTCTATGACTATCTCTTGAAGGACGACGGCAGCGAGGAAGAAGGGGAAAGCAAGGATTTCCTCGACCAGATCAATCCCCACAGCCTCGACGTATACCACAGCAAGGCCGAAAAGGCATTGGCAACGTATCATGTCGGTGATAAGTTCCAGTTCCTGCGCCAGGGGTATTTCGTCATTGATCCCGATACGACGGCAGACCACCTGGTCGTCAACCGCATCGTCGGCCTCCGCGACACCTGGGCTAAGATGCAGAAAAAGAAAAAACAATAAGCGATTATTAAAAAAGGGGCTGCCTTTCTCAGAATGGATTAGAATTTCATGAGAAAGGGCGGCCCTTTCGTATCTTGCGTGTATAATGGAGGTAGGCCATGAAAACCCCTGGCTCACACAGTCTGTTGTTCTTCTTTATTTTCCTCATCGTCGGCGGTATCCTCGGTGGCATCGTCGGAGAGGCCCTGTATGCTGTTCCGGCCTTGAAGGGTATCCTGCCGGCCCTGACGCAGCATTATGAAATCTTGAATATCCAGAATATTCACCTCAATCTCTATCTCATGGAATTGCAGTTTGGCATCTATCTGGCACCGAATATGCTCAGCATCATCGGCGTCATCCTGGCAGCCATTCTCTTTCGTCATCTTCAATAATTTAGGAGGGATTATTACATGCTCATCTTAGCTTCTGGTTCGCCTCGTCGCCGCGAACTGCTGACGCAGATCGGCGTCGCCTATATGGTCAATCCGAGTACGTACAGTGAAGAATCACCGAAGAAAAAGGATCCGGAAAAATACGTCCAGGCCCAGGCGTTGGGCAAGGCCCGCGATGTAGCTGAAAAATTCCCGGGACAGTGGGTCCTCGGCGCCGATACGATTGTCGCCATCGATGGGGAAATGCTGGGCAAGCCCCGCAATGAAGCCGCTGCCGTCGAGATGCTGCGGGAATTGTCCGGTAAGAAACATTCTGTCTATACGGGCATCGCTTTGATCAATGGCCATAAGGAATACACGAAGGTCGTCGAAACGAAAGTCTGGTTCCGACGACTGAGTGAAAAGGAAATCAAAGCCTATGTCGCTTCTGGGGAACCGCTGGACAAAGCCGGCGCCTATGGCATACAGGGCCGGGCTGCGGCTTTCGTCGATAAGATCAATGGTTCCTATACCAACGTCGTCGGCCTGCCCCTGTCCCAGGTATGCAAGTTGTTCCACAAAGCCAAGGTCCATGTATGAGCGACCCTTTCCGCAGCCTCGCTGTTTGTGAGAAACCGCGGGAAAAATTCCTCCGTCACGGTCCTTCGGCTGTGACCGACCAGGATTTGCTGGCGATTCTATTGCGGACGGGTACGAAGGGACAATCCGTCCTCGATGTGTCGCGGCAGGTCCTTCATTCCCTGCCAGGGGAAAATATTTGTTATCTCAGTGATACCAGCATCGGCGACCTCTGTCAGATTCCCGGCATCGGGACGGATAAGGCCGTCACGGTCTGTGCCGCCGTCGAGCTGGGACGGCGTATTTCCCGGCAGCACGTAAAGGAAGCAGCGCCTGACTTCAGTACGCCCCAGGCCATTGCCGGCTATGTCATGGAAGATCTGCGCTTTTTGCCGCAAGAGCAGTTCGGCGCCGTCTATTTATCGACGAAGAACCAACTCATCGCCTATCGCACGCTGACCATCGGCACGATCAATGCCAGCCTGGCCAAGTCGCGGGAAGTCTTCCGCTATGCCCTGCGCTACAATGCCGCAGCTGTCGTCCTGGTCCATAACCATCCGTCAGGCAACCCCGAACCGAGCCACGAGGATATCGTCGTGACCCAGCGCATTGCCGACGCCGGCCAGATCATGGAAATCCCCGTCCTCGACCACATCATCATCGGCGACGGGACCTTCGTCAGCCTTTGCGAGCGCGGTTACGTGTAAAGACAAATGACAGGGTTTCATGATATAATGGATGTAAAATACCGTCCGCCTGCAAGCGGGAAACTGGCAGTGCGGTCTCTGAGGTGAGCCTTATGATTCTTTACTTTTCAGGAACGGGAAATTCATTATATGTGGCCAAGAAGCTGGCTGAACTGACTGGCGATACGGCCGTGCCGATTTCGGCTATCCATGAACGGTGCCAGCGTATCCAGGATCGCATCATCGGCTTTGTCTTTCCCGTCTATTTCGGGGATCTTCCCGAACCCGTACAGGATTTCATCAGACAGGTCCGTTTCCAGAAATCGACCTATTTTTATGGCATTGCTACTTGCGGCAGTGCGCCTGGCCGGTCGCTCAGGACGATGGACCGGATCCTCCGGCGTCAACATTGTTCTTTGTCCTACGGGGCTGTCCTGCCGATGATCGCCAACAGTACTATCGCGTCGCGGCGCCATATCCGCTACGATATGAACCGCCTGGACCACGCCGATGAACTGGTCGCTGCCGCAGCCGATAAGATACGCGGGCAGGTCCGGGATACGACGGCCATCCATTCGTCGCTGTCGGCCTGGCTCATGAACCTGGGCCTGATCCGCCATGCCGGGGAACGCTGGCTGACGCCATCTGTCGATGGGGGACGCTGTGTTGCCTGCGGCCTCTGTGCCCGCATCTGTCCGGTGAGCAATATCATCTGTACGGCGAAAGGGGCCGTCATCGGCTCTCATTGCAGCCATTGCCTGGCCTGTGTCCACTGGTGTCCCCAGCAGGCCGTCACTGTCCATGGTAAACAGATCCTCTCTGAAGACCAGTACCACCATCCCGACGTCACGGCTGAAGACATGATGCGGCGATAAGAGTAAAAAGGGGCTGTCGCATGTGCGACAGCCCCTTTTTTTATCCGGACCCTTACTTCCAGACGAGGAGCAGGGAAGCGCCGAATTCTTTTTTGAATTGTTTGCTCAGTTGTTTCATTTCGTAGTCAGCGGCGTTGTACGTCGAGCCCGGCGCCGTCGTGATGATCATGACGGCGACGTTTTCGGCCAGTGTGACTTCGACGTCGGTGACAATTTGTTCATACGTCAGGTCCGAGGCTTCGGCCAGGGCCAGGATGGTCGAGAGTTTGCGAATCATGATCCAGTCTTCGGCAGAGGCCATGTTGGCGTAACGGTAGGCCCGGATGATCTTGCGGCTAATGCCGTGATGGAAGCCGGCGATGAAGCCCGTAATGATTTGTTCGACCTGGGTCAGGCCGTAGAGCGGGGCATGAGCGATCATGAAGGCCGAATGGCGGGCGTGGTCGTAGAAGTTGATGATCTTGCCGACATCGTGCATGCGGGCGGCTGTCTGCAGCAGGAGGCGTTCCCGCGGGCCGTAGCCGTGGAGCGGCTGGAGCTGGTCGAAGAGCTGGGTGGCAATGCGCGTGACCTGGTCGTAGTGAGCCTGGTTGATGATGACGCCGCTCAGCGTACCGATGAAGTTCTTGACGCTGAAATCGAGGATGTCGTCGAAACGCGGTGACGGCAGCTGGCAGTACGAAGCGTAGTATTCAAAGAATAAACCTTCGCGGAGGCCACAGCCGCTGACGACCATTTCCGGGCTGCCCGTCATGTCGAAGATGGTCTTGATGACGGCTGCACCGGCGACGATGAGGTCAGAGCGTTCACTGGACAGGCCGGCGATTTTCTTGCGGTTGGCACTGGTCCGCGTCGTGATTTCATGATAGAGGTTTTCAAAATGTTCCAGGGGCATGATGTAATTATGGAGCTTCGACAGTTCATAATTCGTCGCCCGCTGGTCCATTTTGGCGAAGTTACGGGCTGTACCGCCGATGCCGACGATGGGCAGCTGGATGTCCTCTATCCAGGGGACGGCGGCCATCTTTTTGCGGACGAATTTCATCAGGCTGGCAATGGCTTCGGAATCAGGATTGCCCTGGGTGCCGAATTTTTCCGTCAGCGTGACGGCGCCGATGGGGACCGACAGGGAATGGACGGCTTCTCCGTCGCGGACTAAGGTCATTTCGACGCTGGCACCGCCCAGGTCGAAGATGAGGAAGTCCTTCAGGGCGATGGTGTTGATGACGCCGAGATAGCCTAAGTACGCTTCCCGTTCACCGGTGATGATGTTCATGGTGATGCCCGTTTCGGCATTGATGCGCTTCAGGAAAGCTTCGCCGTTGCTGGCATTGCGGACGGCTGCCGTCGCGACGGCCCGGCATTCATGGATGTCCATGACTTCCATGATGTGCTTATAGACGTGCAGGCAGGTCAGGGCCCGCTGCATCCCTTCTTCACTGATGACGCCGGTCTGGCTCAGGCCGTGGCCCAGGCGGATGGCTTCTTTTTCCTGATAGAGCAGGGAATAAGACTGGTTGTCGGCAATCTGCATGACGACAAAACGGATGGAGTTAGAGCCCATGTCGATGATGGCTAATTTTTCCATGGTATACCTCGTTTCTGCGGATGTTTATCAAGTTTATCGTTTACCTTTTCCATTATACTACAGAATAGAGAGGCATGCCGAAAATTTTTACAAAAAATATACATACATACGGTGACTTTCATGTATAATAAGAGGAGTATCAGCTAGACAGCAACTATACCGTCAAGAAAAGTGGGGAGAGTAATGGAAAAACAAACCCGGAATGTTTTCGGTATCATCCATATCGGGACGGTCAATATGACCTTGAAGGTTATTGCTTACTCGTCTTTGGATGATATGGAAATCATCGAAAACGTATCCCGAGAAGTAAAATATGGGGAAACGGTATTCCAGCGCCATCACGTCAGTTTTCAGTCCCTGAACGAAATCTGTCAGGTCCTGCTGGGATTCCGCCAGCTCCTTTGCGACTATGATGTCAAAGATGTCCGCGTCCTGTCGACGACAGTCATCAGCGAAGCCGACAACTTGATCAGTGTCCTTGACCAGATCCATATCCGTACGGGCTTCGACGTCGAAGTCATCCACATGACCAAGGAAATCTATTATAAGTTCTTTGGTCTTTATTATAATGTATTGAAAGGCAAATTCAATTTTGCCGATAAAGCCGTCATGCTCCTGGACATCACGTCTGGCGGCGTCGGCTTGACCTGCTGGAAATCGGACCGCCTCTTATTCCAGCAGAATATCCACATCGGCTCCCTGCGCATCCTGGAAAATTTTACGGAAAAACAGCGTGACGAGCTGACGTTCCCGACGGCTGTGCGCGAATATATCTACGGCACCCTTTATCCGCTCTGGAAAGGCGTCCAGCAGTATGATATCAAGTATATCGTCCTGTCCGGCCGCGGAGCCAACCTGGTGGCACGCCTCATGGGCAAGACCAGTGAAAACGGCCTCTTCCTGATCACGCCGGATGAACTGCGCCAGTTCGTCTATTCCTTCCACGGCGTCACGCCGTTCAAGCTCATGAAGCGCTTCGGCCTGTCCCAGAACCTGGCCAATGTCATCATGCCGACGATTCTCTTGTATTATGAACTGCTGCGCATCGTCGATATCGACATGCTGGTCGTCATGCCGACGACCTTTACTGAAGGCTATACCATGTATTATGTGGCCGAAAAGACCCATAACGATTATATGGCCCATCTCCAGGGCCTGCTCCTGGACATGATGCGCCGCCTGGCCAAGAAGTACTTGTCCGATTCCATCCATTCCGCCCGCATCGAAGAATACTGCAACGTCCTCTTCCAGGCGCTGTACCAGTTCATCGGTCTCGATTACAGCTATAATTATCTGCTCCGCCTGGCCGCGATTTTCCACGAAACGGGGAAATTCATCAATATCCGCAAACACAACCTCTGCACGTATAACCTCATCAGGGAAACGGACCTCTTCGGCCTGGCTGACGATGAAAAGGAAATCCTGGCCGCCGTCCTCTACTATGCCTTTGACGGCACCTTGCAGGAAGCGTCGCCAGTCTACCATTCCCTGACGCCGCGGCAGAAGGTCATTACGGCTAAGCTGACGGCGATTTTCCGCCTGGCCGATTCCCTGGACAAGAGCCATTTAGGGAAAATAAGCGCCATCCGGGCGGAACTCAGGGAAGACGAGCTCGTCGTCCATTATACGGCCGATGCCGATATTTCTCTGGAACGCTGGACATACCTGAAAATGGCCGTCGACTTTGCCGAAGTCTTTGGCATTTCGACGAAATTAGTGAAAGGATAAGATAATCATGGCAGATTTTACGGATGCTCAATATTTTTTAAATCGTGAATGTACATGGGTCAAATTCAATGAACGGGTCCTGCGCGAAGCCATCGTCCCGTCCAACCCGCTGCTGGAACAGCTGAATTTCATCGCCATCGCAGCGTCGAACCTGGATGAATTCTTCATGATCCGCGTCGCCGGCGTCAAGCACCTCGTCGAAAGCGGGGTCAAGCACATCGACATCGCCGGCATGACGCCGCAGGAACAGTTTGAAGCCATCCAGTCCATGGTCCATAAGCTGGTCGGCGACCAGTACCGCTACTATGAAGATATCCAGCAGAAGCTGCAAGCTCACGGCCTGCACTTCATCGGTGTCGATGCCCTTGACGATGACCAGCGGCTGTGGCTGGAAAGCTTCTTTGAACGGGAAATCTACCCGGTCGTCACGCCCATGGCCGTCGATTCCAGCCATCCCTTCCCATTCCTGTCCAGCCTGAACCTGAACCTGGCCGTCCTCTTGCGCCGCAAACAGGGGGACCGCTCGGTCAAGACGGCTATCCTGCCGGTCCCGACGTCGGTCATCGACCGCATCATCAAGGTCCCGGACAGTGTTTCGCCGGCTGGCAAGCAGCATGAAGGTCATCAGTTCCTCTTCCTGGAAGACGTCATCGCCGCTTATGCGGAACGCTTCTTCCTGGGCTGCGACATCCTGGAAGTCGAACCGTTCCGCGTCACCCGCGACGCCGACCTGGATATCGACGACGATGCCGAAGACCTCCTGATGGAAGTCGAAAAGAGCCTGAAGAAACGCCGCAAAGGGGCGGCTGTCCGCCTGGAACTGGCTGCTTCGTCGTCGCGCATGATCCGCGACTTCCTGCGCGATGAACTGCAGCTCGAAGAACGGGACATCTATTCGATTCCGGGTCCCCTGGACTGCAAGGTCTTCTTCTCCTTCGTCGGCATCGACGGCTACGATGACCTGCGCTATCCGCCGGTGACGCCGCAGCCGTCGTCGGAACTGGCCGCCATCGACGCGCCTGATTTCTGGTCGGCCATTGCCGAACGGGACGTCATGGTCCATCATCCCTATGAAACCTTTGAAACGGTAGAACACTTCATCCAGCTGGCTGCGACGGACCCCCATGTCCTGGCCATCAAACAGACGCTCTACCGCGTCAGCAGCAAGTCGCCCATCATCGCCGCCCTGGCCCAGGCCGCCGAAAACGGCAAACAGATCACGGTCCTCATGGAAGTCAAGGCCCGTTTCGATGAAGAAAATAATATCCACATGGCCCGCAAGCTGGAAAAAGCCGGCTGCCATGTCATTTACGGCATCATGGGCCTCAAGACCCATTCTAAGATCACCCTCGTCGTCCGCCGCGAAGAAGACGGCATCCGCCGCTATGTCCACTTGGCGACGGGCAACTACAACGGCAAGACGGCCCGCATCTATACGGACGTCGGCATCCTGACGGCCAATACCCTCATCGGCGTCGACGCATCGGCTTTCTTCAACCTCTTGTCGGGCTACTCCGATCCTCCTCAGTGGAATAAGCTGGCCGTTGCGCCGCTCAACCTGCGGGAAACGATTTATCAGGAAATCGATCAGGAAATCGATCAGGCCAAGGCCGGCAAGAAAGCTGTCATCGTGGCCAAGATGAATTCGCTCCTCGATAAGTACGTCATCGCCAAGCTCTATGAAGCGTCGGCAGCCGGCGTCAAGATCCGCCTCATCGTCCGCGGCATCTGCGTCATCCGCCCGGGCCTGCCTGGCATCAGCGAAAACATCGAAGTCCACAGCATCGTCGGCCGCTTCCTGGAACACAGCCGCTTGTTCTACTTCTACAACGGCGGCAAGGAAGACGTCTTCATTTCTTCGGCAGACTGGATGCCGCGCAACCTCAACGAACGCGTCGAATTGATGACACCTGTCGAATTCCCGCCGCATAAAGAACGGATCAAGCGCATCCTGAAAATATACTTCGACGACAACGTCAAGGCCTATGCCATGAACAGCGACGGCTCGTATCGCTACCTGGCAGACGAACGCAAGGGCAAGCCTGTCAACGCCCAGGATACATGCCAGCGCGAAGCTGAACGGCTGGCATCGGAACGGAAGAAGGCAGCCCGCCAGTTCCGCAACGTCGTCCTGCGCCCGCGTCCTGCTGAAGAAGACAAGTAAATTGACAAGCCTGCCGGTCTTTGCTACAATGAAAAAAAGCATTAGGAGGCATGGCATGGACTGGAAACGATTCAGCATGACTGGATTCAAGAATAAACGACCGATTACACGCATGTACGCGACGATGATCGCCTTATTGGTCATCGTGTCCCTGACAGGGTTCATCGACAGGGGGAAATCAGTGACCCTCGTCGCCGATGGCGAAACCCGCCAGGTATATACCCACGCTGTCAATGAAAAGGCATTGATGCGGGAAAACAATATCGACATCGGTGATTACGATGAAATCGATGTTTCGACGCAGAAACTCGACGACGGCAGCTACGTCAAGGTGCGCCGGGCCATCCCGGTCACCCTGGAGTACCGCGGACAGACCCAGGAAGTCTACACGGCCAAGCACAATTCCCAGGAAGTCGCCGAACAGTACGGCTATAATAAGGAAAAGTATCGCCCTTATGGCGACGTCCAGAAACCGCTCCAGGCGGGGCAGCACATCGTCATCGGCCACGTATCGCGCAAGACCATCACGGAAGATGAAGTCGTGCCCTATGCCATCGAAAGCATCCCTGATGAAACCTTGGGCCAGGGCGAAGAGAAAGTCATCCAGGAAGGGCAGAACGGCCGCAAGCGGGTCAAGCTGAACATCGTCAGCGTCGACGGCCAGGTCGCCGACAAGGAAACGCTGTCGACGGAGCTCATTTCGGAAATGCAGCCTCTGGTCCGCAAAGTCGGCACTAAGGAAACCGTTGAAATCAATACCAGCACAGGTGATGTATCCCACTACCAGAAGATCATCACCATGGAAGCGACGGCCTATCTGCCGACGGACGGCGACGGCCAGTGCATCACCCGCATGGGGACGCGGGCCCGTTATGGCGTCGTCGCTGTCGACCCCAACGTCATTCCCCTGGGCTCGACGGTCTTCATTCCCGGCTATGGCGTAGCCCGGGCCGAAGATACAGGCGGAGCCATCCTCGGCAACCGCATCGACCTCTGCATGGAAGACTACGATGCCTGCATGAACTTCGGCCGCCGCACCGTACCGGTCTATGTCCTGAATTAAATTATTCATTATCCGCTACGAACTGCAAACTTACAACTCAAAGCAAGGGCAGGCATTTGAAAAAATGCTTGCCCTTGCTTGTTATATATGCTATAATATCAAAGGTTTGAATACCAAACCCTAAAATACACACGCTTGGCGAGCTCAGCACTGTGCCCGTTCCCCATGGGGAAGGGTGAAGATGAGCGATGACCGGGCGGAGGAAAAAACAGGAGGAATTACAATTATGGCAGTAGTATCTATGAAACAATTATTGGAAGCCGGCGTTCATTTCGGTCATCAGACCCGCCGTTGGAACCCGAAGATGGCTCGTTTCATCTTCACCGAACGTAACGGTATCTACATCATCGACTTGCAGAAAACCGTTAAGAAAATGGACGAAGCTTACAATTTTGTCCGCGACCTGGCTGCTGAAGGCGGCAAAGTCCTCTTCGTAGGCACGAAAAAACAGGCCCAGGAATCCATTAAAAACGAAGCAGAACGCTGCAACCAGTACTTCGTCAACGAACGCTGGCTCGGCGGTATGCTCACCAACTTCCAGACCATCGAAAAACGCGTAAAACGCTTGAAGACATTGGAAAAACAGGCCGAAGATGGCACGTTCGAACTCTTGCCGAAGAAAGAAGTTACGCTCCTCAAACATGAAATGGAAAAACTTCAGAAATACCTCGGCGGCATCAAAGACATGAAGAAACTCCCGGACGCTCTCTTCATCATCGACCCGAAAAAAGAAGAAATCGCTGTTTCTGAAGCCCGCAAACTTCACATCCCCATCATCGCTACGGTTGACACCAACTGCGACCCCGATGTCATCGACTATCCAATCCCGGCTAACGATGACGCTATCCGCGCCGTCAAACTCTTGACCGGCAAGATCGCTGACGCTGTCCTCGAAGGCAACCAGGGCGAACAGACTGAAGAAGGCGCCGCTGAAGGTGCTGAAGCCGCTGAAGAAAAAGCAGCAGAATAAGATTACTCGTTCTTTGAGAACTGAATGGTTATTATAGAGAGGTAAGGAGCCTTTGCTTCTTACCTTTCTTCAAACTGTATAATTCACATTACTTTTAGGAGGAATACTCATGGCTATTACAGCAGCAATGGTAAAAGAATTAAGAACAAAAACCGGTGCAGGCATGATGGACTGCAAAAAAGCATTGACCGAAAGCAACGGCGACATGGAAAAAGCCGTCGACTTGCTTCGCGAACACGGCTTGGCTGCAGCAGCTAAGAAAGCAGACCGCATCGCTGCTGAAGGTTTGGTTTATTCTTACATCCATGGCAACGGCCGTATCGGCGTTCTCGTCGAAGTCAACTGCGAAACGGACTTCGTCGCTCAGACAGATAACTTCAAAGCACTCTGCAAAGACATTGCAATGCAGATCGCTGCTGCAAAACCGGCATACCTCAAACGCGAAGAAGTTCCGGCTGACGTATTGGAACACGAAAAAGAAGTTCTCCGCCAGCAGGCCCTGAACGAAGGCAAACCGGAAAAGATCGTCGAAAAGATGATTGTCGGCCGTATCGAAAAATTCTACAAAGAAAATTGCCTCCTCGATCAGGAATTCATCAAAGATTCTGACAAGACGGTCCAGCAGGTCGTTACGGAAGCCATCGCTAAGATCGGTGAAAAAATCGACATCCGCCGTTATACGCGTTATGAATTGGGTGAAGGCCTGGAAAAACGGAACGATGATTTTGTTTCCGAAGTAATGGCACAAGCTAAATAAGATTGCATAAGAGAACACCCAACCCGTGTTCTCTTATTTTCTAATTGGACTTGTATACCGACAGAGGAGGCACTTCTTTTATGGAATCGAAAAAGTATCATCGCATCGTATTGAAATTGAGCGGCGAAGCACTGGCTGGCAAACAGGGTTACGGTATCGACCCGGAAACGGTTGAAACCATTGCCAAGCAGGTCGTCGAAGTCAATAAGCTCGGCGTCCAGGTCGCCATCGTCGTCGGCGGCGGCAACATCTGGCGCGGCCTGTCCGGCTCGGCTAAAGGCATGGACCGCGTCTCGGCAGACTACATGGGCATGCTGGCTACGGTCATGAATTCTCTGGCCCTCCAGGACGCTATGGAAAAGAACGGCGTCGCTACCCGCGTCCAGACGGCTATCAACATGCAGCAGGTCGCTGAACCGTATATCCGCCGCCGGGCTATCCGCCATATGGAAAAAGGCCGCGTCGTCATCTTCGGTGCCGGTACGGGCAATCCTTACTTCTCGACGGATACGACAGCCGCACTGCGGGCTGCTGAAATCGAAGCCGATGCCATCCTCATGGCCAAGAACGGCGTCGACGGCGTCTATGACAGCGATCCCAAACTTAATCCGGATGCCAAGATGTTCAAGCATCTGACCTATCTCGACGTCATCAACAAAGACCTGAAGGTCATGGATGCTACGGCTACGACGCTCTGCCGCAACAACAACATCCCCATCGTCGTCTTCAACATCGACCAGCCGGGTAACATCGTCAAAGCCGCCAGCGGAGAAGATTTAGGCACTGTAGTCGACAAAGAAGACTAAAAGCTGTATGATATACTTATAAAAATAAAATAAGGAAGTGATTGACATGGAAGTAAAAGAAATCATTGCCCAGCACGAAGAAAAGATGGACAAGACCATCGAAGCCCTGAAACGGGAATTGTCGTCGATCCGCACGGGCCGCGCCAGCACGTCGCTGCTGGACCGGATCACCGTCGACTACTATGGTACGCCGGCGCCGGTCAAACAGGTCGCCAATGTGGCCGCTCCGGAACCGCGCATGATCACCATCGCCCCGTGGGAACCGAAGATGCTCGGTGAAATCGAAAAGGCCATCCTCAAGTCCGACTTGGGCCTGAATCCGAACAACGACGGCAAGATCATCCGCCTGGAAATCCCCCAGCTGACGGAAGAACGCCGTAAGGAACTGAGCAAGAAAGTCAGCAAAATTGCCGAAGACTCGAAAGTCGTCATCCGTAATATCCGCCGCGACGCCAACGAAACCATCAAGAAGATGGAAAAGAAGAAGGAAGTCACGGAAGATGACAGCAAAGAAGGTCAGGAAAACATCCAGAAGCTGACGGATAAAAAAATCAAGGTCATCGACGAAATCAAAGCGAAAAAAGAAAAAGAAGTCATGGCCGTATGATGGATATACGGATTTTTATTGGCATGCCGTTACGGTATGCCAAATCTGTATTACAGGAAAAAAATATTCCTTTTGTCATAGAGCGGACGCTGTCGCGGAGCCACTTTTTCCACTGCGACCCTGAGCAGATCTATGTCATCCGCGCCCAGCGGCGGGATGACGGCACAGTCTGCCTCTTGGTCAACGACAGCCTGGAGATGAGCGGATCCGTAGCGGCAGCCCTGCGAAATGGAGACGTACAGCATGATTAACTTTTTTGGCAAAAAGAAGGAAACAGCAGGCTCCGTGTCCGAAGCCATGCTGAATCCGAACAATATTCCCCGCCACGTAGCCATCATCATGGACGGCAATGGCCGCTGGGCCAAGCGCAAGGGCCTGCCCCGCAGTTACGGCCATCGCGCCGGTGCCGATACGCTCAAGCGCATCGTCGTCGCTGCCGACGACCTGGGCATCAAGGTCCTGACGGTCTATGCCTTTTCTACGGAAAATTGGAAGCGCCCTGATGAAGAAGTGTCGTACATCATGAAGCTCATGAAGAGTTACCTGAGCAAGAATCTCCTGGAACTCAAGGAACACAACGTGCAGCTCCACGTCATCGGCGATATGAAGCGGCTCCATCCGGACCTGCAGGATACCTTTTCTCAGGCCGAAGCCGAAATGGCCGCTAATACGGGCCTTATCCTCAACGTCGCCGTCAATTACGGCGGCCGCCTGGAAATCACCCAGGCTGCCCGCAAAGTGGCAGAAGCCGTCCGGGACGGCCAGATCTGCCCTGAAGACATTAGCGAAGCGACGCTGGCCCAGTATCTCTATACGGAGCCGGAAAATGACGTCGATCTGCTCATCCGCCCCGGTGCGGACAAGCGGGTCAGCAATTTCCTCCTCTGGCAGATGGCCTACGCCGAATTCTGGTACACCCAGCTCTGCTGGCCCGATTTCAGCAAAGATACCCTGGTCGAAGCTATTTTGTCCTTCCAGGGCCGGGAACGGCGCTTCGGCGGCTTAAAATAAATCAGGGAAGGTATATGATATGTTGGCAAAACGAATACTGACAGGCATCGTCGGCGGTGCCTTTACGATTTTTGTGATTTACGAAGGAAACTGGCTGTTTTTCCTCATGATGGCCCTGTTATCCCTCGTCGCCTGGTATGAATACGGCAACCTGGTCCACAAGCTCCACGCCGTGACGGCCGACAAGTGCGGTGCCGTATGGCTCGTCGCCATGCTGGCCGCCTATTGGTTCGGCAGCACCAAGGTCATGCTCGTCCTGGCCTTGGGCCTCCTTTTCTGGCTCATGCTGCGGACCGTCTTTTTCCACAACAAGATTAAGCCCGTAGACAGTGCCTATACCTTGTACGGCCTGCTCTATATCGGCTGTGGCTTTCTGGCCATGCTGGCCCTGCGCAGCGGCTCTGTGGCTTCCTTCATGGGCAGCAGCTTCGGCGCCGTCATGTTGGAACCGGCGCGGTTCTTCGTCTTTCTCCTCATCTTTTCGACCTGGGCCAGCGATACTTTTGCCTTTGCCGTCGGCAAGATGATGGGCAAAGTCAAGCTCTGCCCGGCCATCAGCCCCGGCAAGACCCGCGAAGGTGCTATCGGCGGTTTCGTCGGTACCCTGGCCGTGGCCATCATCTTTTCGCTCATCTTTAAGTTCTCCGTCCTCCACGCCCTGGCCATTGGCGTCATCATCGGCATCATGGCTCCTTTAGGCGATCTGGTCGAATCCATATTGAAGCGCGTCTGCGGTGTCAAGGATTCGGGGAACATCATCCCTGGCCACGGCGGCGTCCTCGACCGCTTCGACAGCCTGCTCTTTGCAGCGCCGGCTATGTACGTCTATTTGATGCTGGTCATTTAAAGGAGGGCAGGGAATGAAGGATATTTTGATTTTAGGCAGTACCGGCTCTATCGGGACCCAGGCCGTCGACGTCATCGACGCCCATCCCGAGGCCTTCCGCCTGGCCGGCGTCGCTGCTTATTCCCATTGGCAGGAAGTGGCCCGCCAGGTCCGGGACCATCAGGTGAAATGGGCCTGCATGGTCGATGAAAAGGCGGCTGATGAACTGCGCCGTGCCGTCGGTCCGGCGTGTACTGTCTTTTCCGGCAGTGACGGCCTCTTGAAACTCATCGATGAATGCGACGCCCAGATCGTCCTGACGTCCCTCGTCGGCGCCGCCGGTATCGAACCGACGCTCCACGCCATCGAGAAGGGGATGGACATCGCCCTGGCCAACAAGGAAACCCTCGTCGCTGCCGGTGAACTGGTCATGAAGGAAGCCGTAGCCCGCGGCGTCCGCATCCTGCCCGTCGACAGCGAGCACGGGGCCATCTTCCAGTGCCTCCAGGGGCGCCGCCCGGAAGAAGTGGCCAAACTGCTGGTCACGGCTTCTGGCGGACCCCATTTCCGTCGGCCTGCGTTGGAATTTTCATCGATTACGGTCGAACAGTGCCTCAAGCATCCGACGTGGAACATGGGTGGCAAGATCACCATCGATTCGGCGACGATGTTCAATAAGGGCCTGGAAGTCATCGAAGCCCACTGGCTCTTCCACATGCCCTTCGACAAGATCGAAGTCGTCATCCAGCCGCAGAGCATCATCCATTCCATGATCGAGTTCATCGACGGTTCTGTCCTGGCTCAGCTGGGCATGCCCGATATGCGCCTGCCCATCCAGTACGCCTTTACCTATCCGGAACGGATGACCGTCCGCGGCGCCCGGCCCATCGACTGGAAGACGCTGGGGACGCTGGAATTCTTCCCGCCTGACGACGAGAAGTTCCCGTCCATCGGCCTGGCCTATGAAGCCGGCCGCATCGGCGGTACCATGCCCTGTGTCCTCAACGGGGCCAATGAAGTCGCCGTCTATGCTTTTCTGCGTAAAGAGATTTCCTTTACGCGTATTTTTGATATTGTCCGTACAGTCATGGAACGGCACACGGTCTCGCACGACGTCACCCTGGCGTCTATCCGCCAGGCCGATGCCTGGGCCCGCCGCTGTGCTGCTTCCTTGCTGTAGAAAGGGGATTTCCCGTGGGTCTTACTATTTTAGCGACGATCTTCGTCTTCAGTGTCATCGTCTTCGTCCACGAACTGGGCCATTTCGCGACGGCCAAGTGGGCGGGGATGCAGGTCGATGAGTTCGCACTCGGCTTTGGTCCCAAAGTGTACAGTGTACGCCGCGGCGATACAGAATATTCCCTGCGGGCCATTCCTCTTGGCGGATTCAACCGCATCGCCGGCATGACGGAAGAGGAAGACTTGAACGATAAATCTTTCCTGAGCAAACCTGTCTGGAAGCGCATGGTCGTCATCGCTGCCGGCGGTATCATGAACTTCGTCCTGGCCATTGTCCTCTTGTGGGGCCTGTTCTTCGTCGTCGGTACGGTGACCGTTTCGCCGGAAGCCGTCGTCGGCTCGACCATCGCCGGCTCACCGGCCGAACAGTCGGGCCTCGTAGCCGGCGACCGCATCGTCCGCATCGGCAACCAGAAAATTTCCAAATGGTCTGATATTTCTCAGGCCGTCGCGCCATACAGCCACGCCGTCGTTACCGTGGAAATCGAACGGGACGGCCGGATCCAGGGCGTCGAAATGGTGCCTGACGTAGACAGCGCCTCGAAGAAAGCCATGCTCGGCGTCATGCCCATGACGACCAAAGAAGCTCATGGCTTCTTTGAATCGGCGGGCATGGCCGTCCAGCGGACAGGCAAGCTCTGCCAGCTCATGATCGTCGGCCTCTATGATATGGTGACGGGCCGGGAAAAGGCCGAAGTCGCCGGTCCTATCGGCGTCGCTCAGCTGGCTGGTCAGGTCGCTGCATCGGGCTTTGCCAATTTGCTCATGTTCACGGCCTTCCTCAGCCTCAACCTGGGCATCTTGAATCTCCTGCCCGTACCGCTCCTCGATGGAGGCTATATTATTTTATTGATTCTCGAAGGTATTACGCGCCGGCGGATGCCGAAACGGGCGTTGTACTACATCCAGGTCACAGGGGCCGTCCTCTTGGGCTCCCTGTTCCTCTTCGCCATGTTTCAGGATATCAGCCGCTTTTAGAAAGGCAGGCCTTGCATGAAACGTAGAAAATCTCTTCCCGTCCAGGCGGGCAGCGTCACCATCGGCGGCGATGCACCCGTATCGGTCCAGACCATGTCGACGGTCAACCCGGCCCATATGGCCGAAGCCGTCGTCGATGCCCGCCGCCTGGCATCGTATGGCGCTGAAATCTTGCGCTTCGCCGTTCCCGATATGGAAGCGGCCAAAGGCCTGGCCGCCGTCGTTCAGGCCGTGGATATCCCCATTGTCGCCGATATCCACTTCGATTACCGCTTGGCCCTGGCCGCCGTCGACAGCGGCGTCCAGGCCCTGCGCATCAATCCGGGCAATATCGGATCTGACGACAATGTCGTCAAAGTCGTCGAAAAAGTACGTCCTAAGGGAATCCCCATCCGTATCGGCATCAATACAGGTTCCCTGCCGGAAGATATCCTGGCTCAGAGCGGCGGCCATCCGACGGCAGAAGGCATGGTCGAAGGGGCCCTGCGCCATATCCGCATCCTGGAACGCATGGATTACCGCAACATGGTCATTTCCCTCAAGTCCTCCGACGTGCCCTTGATGATCGAAGCCTATGAAGCCCTGGCCGATAAGGTGCCTTATGCCCTGCACTTGGGCGTAACCGAAGCCGGCCTGGTCCGTGAAGGGAGCATCAAGTCGGCCATCGGTATCGGTACGCTGCTCCACGAAGGCATCGGCGACACGATCCGCGTATCCCTGACGGGCGATCCCGTCGAAGAAATCAAGGCCGGCCAGACCATCCTCAGTGCCCTTGGCCTGCGCCGTTTCGGGCCGACCCTCATTTCCTGTCCGACTTGCGGCCGGACCCAGGTCCACCTCATCGACCTGGCCCAGGAAGTGGAAGAGGCCATTTCTCATCTGACTGTGCCCATCAAGGTCGCCGTCATGGGTTGTGTCGTCAACGGTCCCGGTGAAGCCAGGGAAGCCGATTTCGGCATTGCCGGCGGCAAGGGGAAGGGCATTGTCTTTTCTCATGGCCAGGTCCTGCGCACCGTGCCGGAAGACCGGCTCGTGTCCAGCCTGCTGGAAGAAATTGAAAAAACCATTGCAAAGGAGTCTTAACTCATGTTAGCATCGAAATTGTATAGTCCGACGCTGCGGGAAATCCCGGCAGACGCCGAAATCGCCAGCCATCAGTATATGTTGAAAGCCGGGATGATCCGCAAGAACGGCGGCGGCTTGTATTCTTTCCTGCCTTTAGGCCGCCGGGTCGAACTCAAGATCGAAGCCATCGTCCGCGAAGAAATGAACAACATCGGCGCCCAGGAAATCATGATGCCCATTATGCAGCCGGCTGAAATCTGGCATGAATCGGGCCGCTGGAATGCCTATGGCCCGGAAATGTTCAAACTCGAAGACCGCCATGGCAATCATTTCTGCCTCGGGCCGACACACGAAGAATTGATTACGACCCTGGTCCGCAATGAACTGCGCTCGTACAAGCAGATGCCCGTCACGCTGTGGCAGATGCAGAATAAATACCGCGACGAAATCCGCCCGCGTTTCGGCCTCATGCGCAGCCGTGAGTTCGTCATGAAAGATGCTTATTCCTTCGACGTCGACGAAGAAGGCCTGCACAAGAGCTATCAGGATGAATACGATGCCTATACGCGCATCTTCACGCGCTGCGGCCTGAATTTCAAGCCCGTCGAAGCCGACAGCGGCCAGATCGGCGGCAATCACACCCATGAATTCATGGCCCTGGCCCAGGCCGGCGAAGCCGAAATCGTATCGTGCTCGAAGTGCGATTATGCAGCAGATATTGAAAAAGCCGTTCCTCAGGCCATCGAAATGCCGGCAGAAGACGCCAAAGATGTAGAACTCATCGAAACGCCGAACTGCTCGACCATTGAAGACCTGGCCCAGTTCCTCCACATTCCCGTCGAAAAGACGATCAAAGCCGTCGCTTTCACTATCGACGGCGAAAAGACGGTCCTCTGCATGGTCCGCGGCGACCATGAAGTCAATGACGTCGCCGTCCAGAATTTCGTCGGCGGCAATGTCATCGAACCGGCGACGGAAGACGAATTGAAGGCCCACGGCCTCCAGCCGGGCTACATGAGCCCCATGGGTGCCGATAAACCGGATAATGAAACGTTCTTCGTCCTCGTCGATCCGTCGGCCATGAACGTCCCCAACGGCGTCACCGGTGCCAATAAGGCCGGCTATCACTATCAGAACGTCAATCCGTCGCGGGACTTCAAAGACGTGACGGTCACGACCATCCGCAACATGGTCGCCGGCGACAAATGCCCGCACTGCGGCGCACCCGTCGAAATCGTCCGCGGCATCGAAGTCGGCCAGGTCTTTGAACTGGGCACGAAGTATTCCGAAGCCCTCCATGCGACCTTCCTTGACCAGAACGGCAAGGCCAAACCCTACGTCATGGGCTGCTACGGCATTGGCGTCACCCGCACCATAGCCGCTGCCATCGAACAGTTCCACGACGAACACGGCATCATGTGGCCTGTCGCCATCGCGCCTTTTGAAGTGGCCATCGTTCCAGTCAGCAGCAAAGACCAGGATCAGGTCCGCATCGCCGGTGACCTCTATCAGTCCCTGCAGGCTGCCAAGGCCGACGTCCTCCTCGACGACCGTAATGAACGGGCTGGCGTCAAGTTCAACGACGCCGACCTCATCGGCTATCCCGTCCGGGTCACGGTCGGCAAGAAGAGCGTTGCCGAAGGCACTGTCGAAATCAAAATCCGCCGGACTGGCGAACAGGAAGTCGTTCCTATCGACCAGGCCGTCGCCCGCGTCCAGGAAATCTTAGCTGACCTGCGTAGCAAGAATATGTAAATCGAACGCATATGTTATAAAAATATTTCCGTAAAACGAGGAAAATGCTTGTATTTTTCCTCGTTTTATCTTATAATTTTAATTAGCAAGCTAATCAAAAGAGGGGAAGACGTATGAGATTTGAAGCATTCCCGACGCGGGAAGAATTGGAAAAACACGCCCGGATCATTCCGGAAATCGAACCGTCGGCGGTCCTGGCCATGCTGCGCATCTCCCAGGCCGCTGAAATCATCCGCTCGTCCATCAACGACGTCCTGGCCAAGCAATACCACTTGTCCCAGGGGAAACTGCGGGTCATGATCGTCCTGCACCAGAGCCCGGAAGGTATTGCACCGTCACAGCTGGCTGAGAAGACCGGCGTGACCCGGGCGACGATTACGACCATGGTCAAGCGCATGGTCCGCGACGGATTGACGACGGTCGTCATCGATCAGGAAGACAAGCGGGGCAAAAAGGTCAGCCTCACGGCCCAGGGCCGCCAGTTCATGGACCAAGTACTGCCCGGCCATTATCTGCGCATTTCGACGCTCATGAACCGCCTCAGTGAGGACGAACAGGCCGAACTCATCCGCCTGCTGACGAAGCTGAGCCCAAAATGATTTTCTCAGCAAATTTTAACCTGAAAAGCACTGCTTTTCAGGTTTTTTTCATTTTTCCCTGTTACACTGGGGGAAAATGGAAAAAGAAAGAAGGTTTGCCCATGTATCCGACTCATCACTTCCGCCAGGACTTCCATTACTTGTCCCTGCGCTCATCTCTGCTGGAAGAACTCTCTCTGCTCTATGGCCTGCCCCTGGGGCAGGCGAAGGGCCAGGCCGGCCGGATCTGCCGCTGTCGCCGTATGGTCCGGGAACTGCTCGCGGCCTGCCGACAGCAGCCGGACCAGCCGGCATATCCCTATCTCCTGGGCGTCCTCCTGGAACGGGCCGGCCAATGGCCGCTGACCAGCCGCCCCCGATGGGCCTATGACCAGGCCGAGGGCTATTACGACCGGGCCCGGCAGCTCCAGCAGCGGCAGCCTCCCGGCACGTATGACCGCCAGCACTATCTGCGCCCGTCTGTGGCCCTGCTGCGCCTGAGCCTGCGCCGCAGACAGGAGGAGCGGTTCTATGACTGGTGGGACCGCTGCGGCGGCCTGCGCCGCTTTCACCGCGATGTACAGGCCCTGTTCCAGGTGCGCTGGCTCATCGTCAAGGAAGACTATGGACGGGCGGCCTTTACCCTCCGGAATCTGCATGGATTGGCCGGCAGGCATAGCGCTTTTTCAGCGGCCCGGGCCCGGATCCTATCAGATATCGTCACGGCGGCCTGTCAGGGGCCGGGGGCGATGCTGAAGGGGACCTATGGCCCGTATGTCCGCCAGGCCCTGTGGGACGCTCTTTTTCCTACCAGGCCGCGACAAATGACGGACTCCGTGTTATAATGACAGGCATAGGCATATTTGCCGGGAAATGAGGAACTGCTATGGAAATCAAGATCATCCCACTGGGGAGCGACGACAAGCCCCTGGATTCGTATGGCCAGGACGGCCAGTCTTTTGCCGAGACCTATGCGCCAGTCGTCGAGCTGCTGCTGCGCGAAAGCCGCCTCCATGCCGTCGTCCATACCGTCCCAGGTGGACCGGCGATGGCCCAGGCCGTGTGCCGTCTCATCGAAGAGGCCCGGAAGCGGCAGGGGGACGGTGCTGAGGCCATGCCCTTCGACGTAACGCCCATCGTCGACGTGACGGTGCGCCTGCGCCGCGAAGACGGCTGCCCCTGGGACCGGGCCCAGACCCATCGGACCTTGCGCCGCTACCTCATCGAAGAGGTCTATGAAATGCTCGATGCCATCGACAGCCACGACGTAGCGGGCATCCGCGAGGAATTGGGGGACATCCTCTATCAGGTCGCCATCCACGCCCGCATCGCCCAGGAAAAAGGCCTTTTTTCGGCTCAAGATGTCGTAAAAGACGTCACAGATAAGATGATTCGGCGCCATCCCTACGTTTTTAGCCAAAAAAGCCTTGAAAACATAGGTACGAGTATGTTAAACTGGGATAGATTAAAGCAAGGCGAACAACGCCAGCAGCATGATCACCTGCTGGACGGCGTCGTTCCCGGATTGCCGTCGCTCCTGGCTGCAGATAAACTTCAGGAAAAAGCGGCCAAGACCGGTTTCGACTGGCCCGATGTCCAGGGCGTCTGGGATAAGTTCCATGAAGAATGGGAGGAATTCCGTCAGGCCCTTGGCGAAGGAGATTCCGTCCACGCCGAAGAAGAAGCTGGGGATGTCCTGTTTGTCTTTGCAAATTTATGCCGACACTATCATATAGAGCCGGAATGTGCGTTACATCGGGCTAACTGTAAATTCCGACGCCGCTTTGCTCACGTAGAGGACCGGGTCCGCCAGTCGGGCCGGCCGTGGGATGCTTTTTCGCTGGATGAGCTCGACTCGTTCTGGCAGGAAGCCAAACAGATAGAACGGCAGAAGGAAAATACAGACAGTTAGCGTTACGCAGATGTAACGATTTAAAGGAGGACCTAGTATCATGAACAAAACAGAATTAATCGCTGCAGTCGCACAGAAATCCGATTTGACCAAGAAAGACGCTGAAAAAGCTGTAAAAGCTGTATTCGAAGCTATCAGCGACAGCCTCACCCAGGGTGATAAAGTACAGATCATCGGCTTTGGCACTTTTGAAGTCCGTCAGCGTAAAGCCCGTGAAGGCCGCAACCCGCGCAACAACGAACCGATTCAGATCGAAGCATCCAAGACCCCGGCTTTCAAAGCTGGCAAACAGCTCAAAGATTTGGTCAACAACAAATAAGGTACGATTCCGAAGGGCCGCATGAAAAACGGCCCTTTTCTTTTCTTGCAAATTGTCGTACCATAGTAGTATGAGCTACTAGACTAATGCTGTTTATAAAAGAGGGTATCATGCATGACAAAGAAGAAAGTCCTGATCCTGTCCGCATCCATCGGTACGGGGCATACACAGGCAGCACGGGCGATAGAAGAATACGTCAAGACCATTCCCGAAGAATGTGAAGTGGAACACCTGGATTTCCTGTCCAACGACGTCCTGTCTATCGACAACATCGTCAAGGAAACGTACATCAAAATCCTCGATGTCTTTCCCATGCTGTACGATTTGATGTACTATTCGTCACAAGGATATAAGAAGGGACTCGTCGTCAAGACGCTCTTTGCCTGGGGCCTCAAGCGGCGGATGCTCAGGGTATTGGCCGAAAAGAAGCCCGATGTCCTCGTCTTTACCCATCCCTTCCCGGCAGGGGCGGCAGCGCTCCTCAAGCGCCAGCACCGCCTCGATATCCCCCTGGTCGGCGTCATCACCGATTTTGCCATCCATCAGCTCTGGGTCTATCCTCAGATCGATGTCTACTGCGTCGCCGCGTCCCAGCTCAAGGACCTGCTCGTCGAACAGGGCATCGATGCCGGCAAGATCGTCGTCTCCGGGATCCCCGTGCGCAAGGCCTTTGAACAGGAACGCTGGCATTGGGATGCCGCCCATAAGGCGGATAAGAACGTCCTCATCATGGGCGGCGGCCTGGGCATGGGTTCCATCAAACAGTCCCTGACGCTCCTCGACCGCCTCGACGCCGTCGACAGCTTCACTGTCGTCACCGGCTACAATGCCGATCTCTATGACGAACTGTCCAAGATGCGCAGCGAACTGCATCACGACGTCAACATCCTGGGCTATACCAACCGGATTCCCCAGCTCATGTGCCAGGCATCGCTGCTGGTCACCAAACCGGGCGCCCTGACCTGTACCGAAGCGGCCGCCGTCCAGGTACCGATGGTCCTGTACAGTCCCATCCCGGGCCAGGAAGAAGCCAATGCGACGTACATGCAGGCCAAAGGCTGTGCCCGCTGGGTCAAGAAGCAGGAAGACCTCGTTTCCGTCGTAGCGGACCTGTTGACACAGCCCGATAAGCTGGCAGCCATGTCCGAAGCCAGCCTTGACTGCCACCGCGACGGTGCGCGGATCATCGGCAAGGAAATCGTCCGCCTTCTGCGGCCCCAGACAGCGGGAGCGGCGGCGGACTTGATATATGAACACTGAGAAAAGGGTCTCCTCGGTTTCGCTCTGCGAAGCAAGAGGAGTTTTTTTCCAAAAGGAGTATTTTTTTCATGGAATTCCAACTTTTTCATACGACCCTATCGGCGTCGCTGCTGCTCTTCATCATGGCCGGCGGCTTCCTGGCCGGTTTCGTCGATTCCATCGCCGGCGGTGGCGGCCTCATTTCGCTGCCCGTCCTCTTGGCAGCCGGCCTGCCGCCGCACCTGGCCATTGGGACCAATAAATTTTCCGCGACCTTTGGCGCCGTCATGAGCGCCTGGCAGTTCTGGCGGGCCGGTAAGGTCGACATGAGCCTCTTGAAGCGGCTCATGCCGGGGACCTTCATCGGTGCCATCCTGGGCTGCCTGGTCATGCTGCACTTGAAGAGCGAATGGCTCCAGCCCATCATCATCATCGCCCTCATCGCGGCGGCGGTCTTCGTCTTCAGCCAGCGTCAGCTCGGCGCTGCCAGCACGTACAGCGGCAATACCCGGAAGAACGTCCTGGCCGCCCTGGTCATGGCCTCGGCCATCGGTTTCTATGACGGCTTCATCGGGCCGGGGACGGGGACTTTCCTCATCGTCGGCTTTGCGGCTTTGGGCTTCGACTTCGTCACGGCTGCCGGCAATGCCAAGATCCTCAACCTCATGAGCAATGTGACGTCCTTCGTCCTCCTCATCTGGTGGGGACAGATTCTCTACGTCTACGGCATCGCCATGGCCCTGTGCATCTTTGCCGGCGCCTTCTTCGGTTCCCGCCTGGCTATCCGCCGGGGTACGGGCTTCGTCCGCCTGGTCATGCTGGCCGTCACAGTCGTCCTCATCGGCAAATTGGGCTTATCTTATTTCGGTATTATGTAGGAGGGACGCTATGGATACGGTACTCATCAGCGGCGGCACATCGGGCATCGGCCTGGCGGCAGCGGCGGTCTTACTGGAAAGGGGCTGGAACGTCGCCATCAGCGGCCGCCATCGGGAAAAAGGGGAGGCCGCCCTGGCGGCGTTGTCTGCGCCGGACCGGACCTGGTATATCCAGGGCGACGTGGCCTGCGACGACGACTGCCGCCGGATGGTCGAAGAGACGGTTTCTCACTTCGGCGGCCTAGACGGTCTGGTCACGTCGGCCGGCGTCTATGAACAAGGCCTCTTGGAAAATGTCACGCCTGCCGACATGCAGCGCCTCTTTTCCATCAATGTCTTCGGGACGATCTCGCTCTGCCGCTATGCCCTGCCGCACTTGCGGCGCCGGCCGGGCAGCATCGTCACCGTCAGCAGCGACGCCGGTCTCCAGGGCAACATCGCCTGCGCTCTCTACGGGGCGACGAAAGGCGCCGTCGTGGCCTTCACCCAGTCCCTGGCCCTGGAAGCGGCACCGCACCAGATACGGGTCAACTGCGTCTGTCCCGGTGACGTGGAAACGCCTATGCTGGAGCAGCAGCTCCGGGACCATCCCGATACGACGCGGGATGCCATGAAAGAGCAGTATCCCTTGTACCGACTGGCCCGGCCCGATGAAGTGGCCAAGGCCATCGCCTTTCTCTTGAGCGATGACGCGTCGTTCATTACCGGCGTGGCACTTCCTGTCGATGGGGGTTTGACAAGCTGGTAGAAACATGGGAAAATATAGAGTATAAATTTTAATACGTTAAAGAATGGGGTGTTTGTTATGGCAGAAGAAGTATACAAAGAAGAAGTCAAGACCGTAGAAGAACTGCAGGCAGAAATCGCCGCATTGAAACAGGAACTGGCCGACATGAAGGCCCAGTCCCAGCCGGCCGACGATGCCGCAGCCAGTGTCGTCAAGGCCATGGAAGAGTCGACAGAAGACAAAGACGTGAAAGTCGAAATGTTGTGCCGCTGGGCTGCAGCCCGGGCCGGTGCCATCGTCATTGCGCCGCTCGTCGGGACCGTCGCCCTCATGGCCAACGAAGTCTATTTGGTCAGCCGCATTGCCAAGGTCTATGATGTCAAACTGAGCGAACGGGCCCTCATCGCCTTCCTCGGCGCCGTCGGCAGCCGCGTCGCCGGCAGCCTGCTGACGACGATCATTCCTTTCAGCGCCATCCAGGTACCTGTCGCCGTCGGCATCACTTACAGCCTGGGCCGCGTCACCCAGCGCTGGCTCAAGGACGGCATGCCTACCGACATGGGTCCCTACGTCGACATGATGGGCGAATGGAAGGATAAGGCTCGGGAACAAGTCGACAAACTCAAGGAAAATCCCTTGAAGAATGTCCCCCTCGGTGATGAAACCATCGACTTCATGAAGAAATGGGGCGGCGTCGCCAAGGACCGCTTCCAGGACGTCAAGGAAAAAGGGGAAGAACTCTATCATACCGTCCGCCATCACGACAACCTGGTCGATGAAATTGTAGAAGAAAAGGCCGAAGAAACCAAGGCCGGTGAAGCCGAAAAGGCAGAAGGAACGGCTGAAACTGCCGAAACTGTGGAAACAGCCGAAACAGCCGAAACAGCCGAAGCTACGGCTGAAACGACGGCCGCTGCCGAACCGGAAACGGCAGCGGCTGCAGACGGCGATACGGCGTCTGTCGAAGACAAGGTGAAAGCCGCCGTAGAAGATGCCAAAATCCCTTTGGAAGATAAGAAGTAAGGTGAAGGCCCATGTGGAAGGTACTGCGCTTTTTTGCACGTTTTTATACACCTGGCAAATTCGTCACCTTTGTCCGCAAGACAGGGAGGAAGGTCCACTTTTTGCCGAAGCTCCTGATGATTTTTTACTGTATGCAGGATGAAGACACGCCGAAATTCATCAAATTGGCCCTCATGGGGGCCTTGGGGTATGTCATTCTGCCCTTTGATTTCGTGCCCGATGTCTTTGCCGGCTTCGGCTGGCTCGATGATGCTGCCGTCGTCGCTGCGGCCCTGCGCCTGGCCGGGACCTACGTCAAGCCGGAACACCGTGAAAAAGTACGTCATATGTTCCCGTTCTTCCGCGTCCGCGTGTGAAGGCGGGGAAAGCCGTCTGAAGGGCTTTGCCATCATGCACGGTCCATTTACTTATCGTTTGTAGTACGGAGTTTGTAGTTTGTAGAAGATGGCTTTAAATTTAAAAATATTTACTAAAAACTACAAACTGCAAACTTAATACTCAAAAAGCGGCTGTCTTTATGGGACAGCCTCTTTTTCCTTTGACAAACATAGTTCCTCATCGTAAAATAGTATGAGTGTGCATGATGTAAGATGCATATAGTTAGGAGTTAAGAACTTATGATTACTGTCGTTGAAAAAGTGCGGTTCTATGAAACCGACATGATGGGCATTGCCCACCATTCCAATCATATCCGCTGGTTCGAGTGCGGCCGCTGTGAATATCTGGCAGCTGCCGGCATCGATTTGTTCGCCCTGCTGGACCGGGGTATTTCCTATCCCATCAAGAGCGTGTCCTGCGAGTACATCAGTCCCATCAACTATGCCGATACCATCGACATCGAGACGCGGCTGGTCAAGCTGAGCCGGGCGCAGATGGTCTTTTCGTACCGCATCGTCAACCACGATGACCACCGCCTGCTGGCGACGGGGACGACGCAGAACGTCTTTGCCCATAAGGACAGCGGCAAAGTCGCCCGCCTCGATGAAGCCGATTATAAGAAATTACAGGCCATGTATGCCGAAGATAAAGCGGCTGCCCAGGCCGGGGGAGGGGTCCATGGAACGTAATCAACAGCCTATCGGCGTCTTTGATTCTGGCGTCGGCGGCCTGACCGTCGTCGCCAAGCTGCGGATGCTGCTGCCTCACGAAAACATCATCTACGTGGGCGATACCAAGCGCAATCCCTATGGGACGCGGACGCCGGAAGAAATCCTGACCTATACGCGGGATATCCTGCGCTTCATGACGGCCCAGGGCGTCAAGCTCGTCGCCATCGGCTGCAACACCGTGACGGCCGTCGCCTATGATACGGTCGTCCAGGAAGTACCGTATCCCCTCATCGGCATGAGCCGGGGCCTGCGGACGGCGCGGGAAATCAGCGCGACCAAAAAGATTGCCGTCTTTGCCACGCCGCTCACGATTGCCAACCACAGCCATCGCAAAGTCGCCGCCGCCATGGACCCGGACATCGAAATCGTCGAGCAGTCCTGCCCGGCCCTGGCCAATCTCATCGAACGGGGCGTCCTCGACGGCCCGGAAATCCGCGAGCCTTTGAAGCGCTATACGGAACCGGTCCTTCATTCCGGTGCCGATACGGCCATCTTCGGCTGTACCCATTTCCCCTTCGTCCAGCCCTTGTTTGAAGAACTCTGCGGTGATTCCATCGCTTTTGTCGACCCGGCTCATGAAATGGCCCTGGAAACATTGGACGTCCTGAAAAAGGATGGCCTCCTCAATAAGCAGCCGGAACCGGGGACTCTCCGCCTGTGCTTTACGGCAGAGAGCGGCCGCGGCTCCCGCCTGGCCCAGCACCTCATCCCGGCCAATGAATTTACAGCTGAAGAAATTTCCCTCACTTAATGGTTATCAAAATATTATATAAAAGGAGTCTTGCGTCGTGTTTTTCTATGTCTTACTCAATGTTGTCATTGCCGTCATCGGCATTGTCGCTGTCTTGTACCTTTTATTCCGTTTCTTTGCCTGGCGGCAGGGCGATGCCCGCTTCGTCATCGAAGCCCGTCGCCGCAAACCGTTTGAACTGAAACAGATGACCCAGGATACGGCTGTCTTTGAAACGGAAGTCCCCCTCCACAACGCCGGCCGTCAGCTCGGTACGATCATGGATTTCTATCCCCGGACCCTGCTGCCCCGCGAACAGTACGACAAGGTCATCGTCCATTCCCAGCTGGCCAATAAAGCGGCTGAACGCGATGACAACTATTGGGAATCGGTCATCTTCAACCCTGGCGACAAGGGTATGATCCGCGTCACTATCGCCCTGGTCAGCAAAGACGGCAATATCCGCGAAGACCTGAAGACCTTCCCTGACATGCCCATCGATTTGGTATATCAGGTCGTTTCCCGTAGCGAATGGTACATCCATAAAGCCCGCATCACCCTGAAGGCTTCGGAAGTACAGCACGCATTGGAACAGAACTAGGAGGTTTTAACGAGATGGCAGAATTAGAATTAGTACCTGTAAAAACGAGAATCCTTACGGATAAAGATGATATTGTCGACGTCATTGAAGAATATGCAAAAGATATCGTCGGCCCGGACGATTTGGTCTGCTCGGCCGAAAGTGTTGTTGCCATTACCCAGCGCCGCTATACCCGTCCGGAAGAACTGACGCCGTCGTGGCAGGCCCGCCTCATGCGCCGCTTCGTTCCGGGCGAAGGCAGTATGGCCAGCCTCTATGGCATGCAGGCTGCGATGAACCTCGAAGGCGAATGGAAGATGATGTTCTGGTTCTTCATCGGCTTCTTGGCCAAGCTCGTCGGCAAGAACGGTGTATGGTATGCCAAATGCCGCCAGGCATCGCTCACGGACGATGTCACCGGCACCATGCCGCCTTTTGATAAATGCATCGTCTACGGCCCGGCCGAACCGGATAAAGTCGCTGAAAATATCAAACAGCGCATGGGCTGCTACGGCGCCGTCGTCGCTGACGTCAACGACCTCAAGCGCTCGGCTGTCCTCGGCCACAGCAAAGGCCTGAACCCGAAGGAAATTGCCAAGATCCTCATCGACAACCCCTTTGGCAACGCTTCCCAGAAGACGCCGATCGTCGTCATCAAGAATTACGCCCAGTTCGTCAAGAACCGGAATAAGGACTAAGGAGACGGGCCTGTGGCAGAAAAAATCGTACTGGCAACGCACAATGCCGGAAAAATCCGGGAGTTCAAGAGCATCCTGGAACCTTTAGGCTATGAAGCCGTTTCCGTCCACGACATCATCGCCGATATTACCGAGCCCGAAGAAACGGGGAAGACCTTTGCCGAAAATGCCTTGCTCAAGGCAACCTATTATATGAAGGCTACCGGTCTGCCCTGCCTGGCCGATGACTCGGGTATTGCCGCCGACGCCCTCGGCGGCCGTCCCGGCGTCTATTCGGCTCGCTATGCCGGCCCGGACTGTGATGATGAAGCCAATAACCAGAAACTCGTCGCCGACCTGGCTGCCTTTCCGCCGGAACAGCGCACGGTCCACTATATCTGCTCCCTCGTCCTCATCTGGCCCGACGGCCGGACCGTGACGGCTGAAGGAAGCTGTGACGGTGTCCTGCGCGACTTCTATGCCGGCGACAATGGCTTCGGTTATGATCCGCTCTTCTACGTCCCCGAAAAGGGCAAGACTATGGCCGAAATGACCATGGAAGAAAAGAACGCCATCAGCCACCGTGGCAAAGCCTTGAAGAAGCTCGTCGAGGCCCTGTCATGAGTACCGTCCGCGTCGGCCTGGTCAGTGACAGCCACGGCCGTTTCGAATGTCTGTCGCGCATGGCCGATGCCGCGCCCGACGTGGCGGCCTGGATCCATTGCGGCGACTACTGTGATGACGGCGAAGACCTGGCCATCTATACGGGCGTTCCCGTCTATGCCGTTTTAGGCAACAATGATTACATGACCCATACGAACGATCCGGAATGTCGCTGCGTCACCGTCGGCGGTATTCGCATCGTCGCCATCCACGGCTGTCAGTGGTATGGTGAAAGGCGCTGGCAGAAGCTCGTCGAGCTGGGCCGTCAGAACCAGGCGGACCTCGTCGCCTTTGGCCATACGCACCGCCGTTTCGTCAAGATGGACGGAGAGATGTGGGTCGTCAATCCCGGCAGTATCGGTCTGCCCCGGGATGGCCGGAAGGGGACGTATGCCATCGTATCCATCGATGACGGCGTCATTACCGACGTGGCCTTTCACGAAATCGAACGGTAATTCCAGCAGAAATGGATGATAAGATTCATGAAAACGAATAAACTCAAGCTCTACGGGTTCAACAACCTGACCAAGACCCTGAGCTTCAACATGTATGATATTTGTTATGCCGTCAGCGACGAATCGCGCCGTCAGTACATCGAATACATCGATGAACAGTACAATGCCGACAGGCTGACAAAAATCCTGCGCAACGTGTCGGACATCATCGGCGCCCACGTCCTCAACGTCGCCAGCCAGGATTATGACCCCCAGGGGGCCAGTGTTACCATCCTCATTTCCGAAGAAGAAGTACACGATGCCGATGTGGTTTGTCATCTCGACAAGAGCCATCTGACCGTCCATACCTATCCCGAAAGCCATCCCCAGAAGGGTATCATGACTTTCCGGGCCGATATCGACGTGTCTACGTGCGGCCGCATTTCGCCGCTCAACGCCTTGAATTATCTCCTCGACAGCTTTGATTCGGATATCGTCACCCTCGATTACCGCGTCCGTGGCTTCACGCGCGATGTGAACGGCAAGAAACTGTTCATCGACCACCGCATCAATTCCATCCAGAATTATATCGCCCCGGCCACGCGCAACCGCTACGATATGATCGACGTCAACGTCTATCAGGAAAACATCTTCCATACCAAGATGGTCCTGCACGACTTCGACCTGGATAATTATCTCTTCAACATCACGAAAGAAGACCTGACGCCGCGCCAGCAGCAGCAGATACGCCGCCAGGTGCGCCAGGAAATGCTGGAAATCTACAACGGCCGCAACATGCCGTCCATGCGCTAAAGGGGGCGAGAGTTTGGATACTAAAAAAACACTGTGCCGCATAGGCCGGAAAATGAAAGATGCCGGCCTGGTCACCGCCTGTGATGGCAACATCAGTTTCCGCCGCGACGACGGTACCGTCGTCATCACACCGTCAGGCGTGCCGAAGGGGGAACTGAAGCCGAAGCACCTGCTCGTCGTTGACCTCGACGGCCACGTCCTGGAAGGTACGGGGAAGGCCTCGTCGGAATCGGCCCTCCACTTGGAAATTTATCGGAAGCGGGAAGACGTCCGGACCATCATCCACGCCCATCCCGTCACGGCGACGGCCCTGACCGTAGCCGGCATCCCTTTCCGGCCGGACATCGTCACCGAAGGGGCCCTGGTCCTGGGACCGGTGCCGACCGTAGCCTATGCGCCGCCGGGATCGGCGGAACTGGCCACGGCCTGTGCCGAAGCCGCAGAAGGAGCCGACGTCTTCCTCATGGAACGCCATGGCGCCGCCACGGTCGGCCAAGACCTGGAACAGGCCTTCTACCGCCTGGAAACACTGGAAACCGTAGCCAAGATGTACCGTGATTCCCTCATCTTCGCTGCCGCCAGCAGCCAACAAAAAAATAACCCTACTGCCAAAGCCCAGCCCTTGAGCTGGTATTTGAAGCAGTGAAAAAAGGAGCTGTCCCATGAAGACAGCTCCTTTTTGGCAGCCAGCGGCTAGCTGTTAAAAGACGTCCCTCTTCACAGGATACGGCAAAACATGGTATCATTAAAAGGATTGGTTGTTTCAGTGAGAATTACGATAAGGAGGTATCATCATGAATCTGGATGGTATCACATTACATTGCATTACGAACGAACTGGCCGACATCCTCAAGGGCGGCCAGATTTCTAAAATCTATCAGCTCGACGCCCGGTCCCTCTATTTCCGCATCTTCAACGATACGGGCATCCATCACCTGGTCATCACCCTGGACGATTCTCCGCGCCTGTACGTCGCCGATACCATGCCGCCGACGCCGGATATTCCGACGGGCCTCTGCATGTTCCTGCGCAAGTATTATGAAAACGGCCGCATTGCATCCATCGCCCAGCTGCACCTGGACCGGCTCATCGAAATCGCCGTCGACGTCCTCGACATGTCAGGCCGCCTGGTGACGCGCAAGATTCACGTCGAACTCATGGGCAAATACAGCAACGTCATCTTTACCGAAGACGGCACTATCATCGAAGCTCTCATCAAGACGGGCAAGAACAAGCAGGCCCTGCGGACCATCGCTCCTAAGGAACCCTATGCCTTCCCGCCGAACTTCATGCGCATGGACCCCTTTGCTTTTTCGGCTCAGGAACTGACGGATATGATGGAAACGGGTACGGACGAACCGCTCAAGACGTGGATGCTCAAGCGCTTCAACGGCATGAGCACCATCGTCCTCAACGAACTGTCCCACGATTCGGGTATCGATGCAGGGCGTCCCGTAGGGGACTTGTCGCCGGCCGACCGCTTCGCCTGGTGCCGTACGGTCGAAGCCTTTGGCAAGCGCCTGGACGGCATTTCCGGCGCCTATGTCTATACGGTCAAGGGCAAGGAAGTCATCTTCCCGCTGGAACTCCACAGCCTGGCTCAATATCCGCGGCGCCATTTCAAGCTCATCGAAACGTACCTCAGCGAGTACCAGGCGACGCACCGCAGCCTTAACGGCGAACAGGAACAGCTGCAGAAGAAGGTCGGCAAGCTCATCGAAAAGCAGAAGCGCAAGATCAAGCGCATTGCCAGCGAAATGAAAGAAACGAAGAAGATGGATACGTACAAGCTCTACGGCGACCTGCTCATGATCTATGCCTACGAAAAGCACGATCATGAAAAAGAAGTGACCGTCCAGAACCTCTTGTCGCAAGACCAGGAAAAGGTGACCATCCCCTTGAACCCGGCCTATTCCATGACGGACAATGCCAACCGCTATTACAAGCGCTACACCAAGATGCGCAACCGCAAGCAGATGTCGGCCCAGCTCCACGAAGAGAACCAGAAGCACCTGGATTACCTCTATTCGCTGGAATATGCCCTGGAAAATACGAGTACGAAAGATGAAATCGCCGATATCAAGGCCGAAATGAAACAGATGAACCTCATCAGCGGCCACAACCGGGACAAGCTCAAAAAAGAATCGGCCCAGGATATCCTGACCCTCCAGGCCGACGGCCTGGACATCTGGGTCGGCCGCAACAACCGGCAGAACGACTTTTTGACCTTGAAGAAAGCCCATCCCTATGACCTCTGGTTCCACGTCAAGAACCAGCCCGGTTCCCACGTCATCTTGGCCTGCCATAACGTGACGCCGACGGATGCCCAGATCGAACGGGCTGCCCAACTGGCCGCCTACTACAGCAAGGCCCGGGAAAGCTCGAAAGTCGAAGTCGACTGCACTCTCGTGCGCCACGTCAAGAAACCGGCTCATGCCGTCCCAGGCTACGTCATCTTCACCGACCAGACGACGTACATGGTAGAACCGAAAAAATAATGGTTTGTGGCTCGTGGTTCGTAGGGGCAGGCCGTAGGCTCTCCTCATAGGAGAGCTGTCAGCGAAGCTGACTGAGAGGTTGCCTTTTATCGTTTGCGGTTTGGTGTATGATGTTTGAGGCGATGGTTATTTGCTTAATTTGTGGTAAAATATTGCAAAAATTAAGCCGTTTAGGGTATAATGAGGTATTGAATAGACTAATAAGGGGGTTCGTAAATGCGAAGTATGACTGGTTTTGGCAGCGGTTCCGGCAACGACGGGAAACTGGCTGTCACTCTTGAAATGCGCGCTGTGAACCAACGTTTTTTGGAATTGAATATCCGCATGCCTCATGCTTATCTGGCCCTGGAAGACCGGCTGCGCAATGGTATCAAGGCCGTCCTCAAGCGGGGCAAAGTCGACGTCTTCGTCACTGTCCAGGACCTGGACCCGGCGGCACCGGATGTCCGCGTCGACCATGCTGCCTTAGGCGCCGTCAAGACGGCCTTGCAGGACGTGAACGACCGTTTCTTTGAAGGTAAGGCCGTGACCCTCGGCGATGTGACGTCCCTGACCAAGGACTGGTTCGTCCAGACGCCGCCGGTCATCGATGCCGATGCCAGCTGGCCGCCTTTTGAAGCCGCCCTGCAGGGGGCCTTGGACAGCATGGTCGCCATGCGCGAACGGGAAGGGGCCAATATCAGCCGGGATCTCCTCAGCCGGGCCGATAAGATGGCAGCCCTCGTCGAATCCATTGCCAGCCGCAAGGAAATCATCGTCCAGGCCTATGAAGAACGGCTGGAAAAGAAAATCCTGGCCCTCATGGATAAGGTCCAGGCCGCCGTTCCCGATGAAGACCGGCTCTTGCAGGAAGTGGCCATCTATTCGGATAAAGTCGATTTCACCGAAGAAGTCGTCCGTTTCCGCAGCCACTTGAACCAGCTGCACGCCATGCTGCAAAGTCCCGGCGAAGTAGGGCGCAAGCTCGATTTTCTCATCCAGGAAATGAACCGCGAGACCAACACCATCGGCTCCAAGGCCGGCGACCTGGCCGTGACCGAAGCGGTCCTGCAGCTCAAGAATGAAATCGAAAAGATACGCGAACAGGTGCAGAATATCGAATGATGAATTTCAACTTATTAAATATCGGCTTCGGCAATGTCGTCATGGGCGACAAAGTCGTGGCCATCATCAGTCCTGAGTCGGCGCCCATCAAGCGCCTCGTCCAGGATGCCCGTGATGGGAATACCCTCATCGATGCGACTTTTGGCCGCAAGACCCGGTCGGTCCTGGTCATGGACAACGGCTGGATCATCTTGTCGGCCTTGCAGCCCGAGACGATTTCTCACCGCATCGTTCCCGCCGGCAGCGATTCCTTCTGGGAGGACGCTGCTGACGACGGGGAAACAGAAAAGGAGTAGTAATGTTATGAATGATTCCGGATTGCTCATCGTCGTATCCGGCCCGTCCGGAGCCGGCAAGGGGACTATCTGTTCTGCTCTGCGGGAACAGTTCCCCAATATCCAGTATTCCATTTCCATGACGACCCGTGATCCCCGGCCCGGGGAAGTAGATGGCGTCAATTATTATTTTGCCGATAACGCGCGGTTCGAACAGCTCCTGGCAGAAGATGCCTTCCTGGAACACGCCAAGGTCTACGATCATTACTACGGCACGCCCAAGAAGTACGTCTACCAGATGTTGGAAGAAGGAAAGCATGTCATGCTGGAAATCGACATCCAGGGAGCCATGCAGGTCAAAGAACGGTATCCCCAGGGCGTCTTCATCTACATCGTACCGCCCAGCCGGGCTGTGTTGGAAAAACGCCTCCGCGGCCGCCAGACCGATTCGGACGACGTCATCGCCGGCCGCCTGGCCAAGGCCCGGGAAGAACTGGACTGGATCGACCGCTATGATTATGTCATCGTCAACGACGATTTGGATAAGGCCGTCGACGAAGCGGCTTCTATCTTGAAAGCCGAACAGTGTAAAGTGACGCGCAATGCCCATCGCATCGCCCATACGAAAGAATTGTACAAATAATAGGAGAGATGAACTATGTTAATTAAACCGACTCTTGAATCCCTGATGACTAAAGTGGACAGCAAATATACGCTGGTTACGCTGGCTGCCAAACGGGCCCGCCAGCTCACCGATGGCGACGAACCCCTCGTCGACGTCGATACGACGAAAGTAGTTTCCATTGCCATGGAAGAAATCGACCAGGGCAAGATCACGTATGAAGCACCGCGTGACGGCATTAAATAACACGGAGGTGTTTTCCATGAGCTTGGAAAAGAAAAAGATTGTCTTAGGAATCACTGGCGGCATTGCGGCCTTCAAGGCAGCTTCTATTGCCAGTCAGCTCCGCAAGCGGGGGGCCGAAGTCAAATGCATCATGACCGACCATGCGACGAAACTGATCATGCCCTTGACGATGCGGGAAATTTCCGGCAATCCCGTTGCCGTATCCATGTTCGACGATGTGCCTGAATTCAACGTAGAACATATCGCCCTGGCCCGCTGGGCCGACGTCTTCGTCATCGCACCGGCGACGGCCGACATCATTGGCAAAGTCGCCAACGGCATTGCCGACGACATGCTGTCGACGACGGTCATGGCTACGACGGCACCGGTCCTCATCGCACCGGCCATGAATACCAACATGTATCTCAACCCCATTACCCAGGACAATATGGCCAAGCTGAAGAAATTCGGCTATCATTTTATCGCTCCTGACAGCGGTCATCTGGCCTGCGGCATCGACGGCGTCGGCCGCCTGCCCGAACCGGATACCATCGTCGACTACATCGAGCTCCTGGCCTGCCGCAATGACCTCCTGAAAGGGAAGAAGGTCATCGTCACGGCTGGTGGCACGCGGGAACCTATCGACCCGGTCCGCTTCATCGGCAATCATTCCAGCGGCCGCATGGGCTTTGCCATCGCCAAGGCTGCCGTCATGGCCGGTGCTGAAGTCACCCTCGTCGCCGGGACGACGGATAACCTCAAGACACCCGTCGGCCTGGCCCGCCGCATCGATGTCGGCAGTACGCGTGACATGAAAGCTGCCGTCGATTCCTATTATGACGACTGCGACCTGGTCATCAAAGCCGCAGCTGTCGCCGATTACCGTTCGGCCCATCCGGCGGAAAACAAGATCAAGAAAAACGACGATACCCTGACCATCGAAATGGCCAAGAACCCGGATATCCTCTATGGCCTGGGCCAGCGCAAGACCCATCAGACCCTGGTCGGCTTTGCTGCCGAAACGACGAACGTCATCGAATACGGCACGAAGAAGCTCAAGAAGAAGAACCTCGACATGCTCGTCGCCAACGACGTCAGTGCCGAAGGAGCCGGCTTCAAAGGGACGACCAACATCGCCACCCTGCTTTTCCCGGACGGCTCTATGGAAAAATTAGAAAAAATGGATAAAGACGAACTCGCTGCCATCATCGTAGCCCGCGCGGCTGCCATTATGGCGAAAAAGAATCGTTGATAGCAGGGAGTTTGCAGAAAAAGGACTGTCGCATGTGCGACAGTCCTTTTTAGCAGTCAGCAGCTAGCTGTTAGCAGTTAGCAAATGAATTTAACTTTAGAAGTTGTTTTTACAAACTATGGGCCGATCACAAAAAATACACGGCCCGTGGCCTTGTGCGTAGGGGACGCCTGGAAGGTGTCCCGCTGTGATATTCGATCATAGCCCATTCGGGCTTAATAGTATGTTTTTTTTATCACGAACCACGAGCCACTAACCACTAACCCGCCCTACGATGGCTTTGGCGAAGCCGTTGAGGTTGGTCGGGCCGACGGAGAGGATGGGGCAGTTATTTTCTTTGGCTTCCGTAATGGCCCAGCGGACGAGGGGCGTCTTGCCGTCTTCCAGGTTGACGACTAAGAGGGACGCTTCTTTCAGCATCCGGTCATCGCCCGGCTGGCCGCTGATGAGGAGGACGGCACCGAAACGGCGCTGGATGCGGCGCTGCCAGTCGGGATCGCCGCCGGCCAGGGCTATCTGACGGCCCGTGAGGAAGCGGTCCAGCTGGCGCGTATAATCGCGCTGAGTCATGAAGGAGGGCAGGTCCAGGCCGCGGTCTTCCGGGTCCCGGACGGAGCGCGACGCTTCCTGGGGCGTCACTTTCCGCGGCGCCTGGCCTTTGGCCAGATCCGGCCGCACCTGGCGCTTGTTGAGTTCCTTGCGCAGGGCCAGGAGTTCGGCAATCTGGCTGGATGCCGTTTCTTTTATCTTTTCGATATACTGTTCCTGCTTGCGGATGCGGTCTTCGTACTGTTTGCGGTCCTGTTCGCGGCCCGTCCTTTCCGCATCGAGTTCCTGGCGCAGCCGTTCCAGTTCAGAAAGGACGGCCGTGCGGTTCTTGGCTTCCAGGCGCAGGCGCAGGAGTTCTTCTCGGTCGGCGTCCATCTGGGCTTTTTCTTCCCGCAGCTGCTGAAGTTCTTCTTTTTCTTTGCCCATCATCATGGCCGGCGTTTCCTGGCCGCCAGTGACGGCTTCGTCGGACCAGGGCTGGTCGCAGATGGCCATGAGATAGATGCCCAGGGCATGGGCTGCCGCGTGCTTGGCCATCTGCACGTCTTCAAAGACGTCGGTCAAGCCGAGAATCTGACTGTCCGTCTGGAGCATAAGCAGGTCGATGATGCCCATATAGGAAAAAGATTCCATAGTCTGCGCCATATCGTAGCGTTCGAGGTGGATCGTGCCGGCGTAGATTTCTTCCGGGTTCTGTTTGGACGTATAATACGTATTGATGAGCAGCCGGTCGGCCGTCCGTTCGTAGATGCGCAGTACCAAGGCGTCTTCCTGGTCTGTGCCGGTGTGGCGGCTGAAGGTCAGCCGTTCCTGGGAAAGAAGGGTCGTCACCAGGCTCGGGGTCTTGTACCATTTGCCGAATACTTCTACCCGCTTGGCCAGCCGCAGGTCGCCGGGCTTGCTGCAGGTTGCATAATCAAAATAAGGGTCGTTGAAGAATATATCTCTAGGCCGCAATTTGGTCATATCTAATCATCCTTTCTATCTTCTCCATTATAACCCTGCCTATAGGGCAACGTCTAGTAGACAATGTTTTTTAGGCATAAAAAACACTTGCAAAATAGGCGGACTTGAATTATAATGGATGAGCAAACCAAATAAAGAACCATCAAGAGACGACGGAGGGACTGGCCCTGTGATGTCGCAGCAACCTTCAGCTATGAAAGGTGCTAATTCCAGCAGTGATATACTGGCAGATGGGGATTAGAAGCCCCTCTCATGAAGTCATGGATGAGGGGAATTTTTTTTAAGGAGGATCACTCATGGCAAAAAATCGTGAATTCTTTACATCCGAATCCGTCACCGAAGGCCATCCCGATAAAATGGCTGACCAGATTTCGGACAGCATTTTGGATGCCATTCTCGCAAAAGATAAAAACGCTCGCGTTGCCTGCGAAACCCTGGTAACGACTGGTATGGTACATGTCGTCGGTGAAATTTCTACGACGTGCTACGTCGATATCCCGCACATCGTCCGCGAAACGATTCGTGACATCGGCTATACCCGCGCTAAATATGGTTTTGACTGCGACACTTGCGGCGTCCTCGTTTCCCTGGACGAACAGTCCCCGGACATCGCTATGGGTGTCGACGATGCCTTGGAAAAGAAAGAAGGCAATACGGATAAGTTCGATACTATCGGCGCTGGCGACCAGGGCATGATGTTCGGCTATGCTACCAACGAAACGGACGACTACATGCCGCTGCCGATTTCCCTGGCACACCGCCTGGCACGCCGCCTGGCCAAAGTCCGCAAAGACGGCACACTGCCCTATCTCCGTCCCGATGGCAAGACCCAGGTCACTGTCGAATATGAAGACGGCAAACCGGTCCGCATCGATACGATCGTCATTTCGGCACAGCACAGCCCCGAAGTCGGCCGCGAACAGATCGAAAGCGACCTCCTCGAATTCGTCATCAAACCGGAACTGCCGGAAGGCTTGTTCGACGACAAGACGAAACTCTTCATCAATCCGACTGGCCGTTTCGTTATCGGCGGTCCTCAGGGCGATTCGGGCCTCACAGGCCGTAAGATCATCGTCGATACCTATGGCGGCATGGCTCGTCATGGCGGCGGTGCCTTCTCCGGCAAGGACCCCACAAAAGTCGACCGCTCGGCCGCTTATGCAGCCCGTTACGTCGCCAAGAACGTCGTCGCTGCCGGCCTGGCCGATAAATGCGAAATCCAGCTGGCTTATGCCATCGGCGTAGCCCGCCCGGTTTCCATCCACGTCGAAACCTTCGGTACGGGCAAAGTCCCGAACGAAAAGATCGTCGAACTCATCGAAAAGAACTTCGACCTTCGTCCGGCTGGCATCATCGCCATGCTCGACTTGCAGCGCCCGATTTACAAACAGACCGCTGCCTATGGCCACTTCGGCCGCAACGACCTCGACCTGCCTTGGGAAAAGACAGACAAAGCCGAAACGCTCCGCAAAGAAGCCGGCTTATAAGAGGCGGTTCGATAAACTGAACATCCAGAAAAGAGGCTGTCCCATTAAGACAGCCTCTTTTTGGGTATTGAGTTTGCAGTTTGTAGTTTTTTAGTGCGACAGCCCCATACAAAGGAGGTGTCCTTTTGATTGCTGAAATCATCATCAATACGACGGCGAAACGGCTGCAGCAGACTTTTTCCTATACCGTTCCCGATGGTCTGGCCGTCCGCGTCGGCAGCCGCGTCCTCGTGCCCTTTGGTCATCGCCGGGAAGAGGGCATCGTCGTCGCCCTCCATGAACAGCTGGACGAACCGATTGATTTCACACTGAAGCCCGTCGAAGGCCTGCTTTCGACGCAGACCGGCTTCCAGGAAGAAATGATCCGCACGGCCCTCTGGATCCGCGACTACTATGTCTGCAACCTTTCCGAAGCCCTGCGCCTGTTCATGATCGACAAGAAGGGCCTGGTCCGCCAGGAACTCTTGTCCGTCGGCCCGGCTGCGCCCGTGAGTCCTGAAGGGCGGCAGCTCCAGGCCTATGTCGCCGACAAGGGGAGCCGTGAAAAGGGCAGTCTTGTCCGCCGTTTCGGCAGGGACCTCGTCGAAACGGCCCTGGCCCGCCAGGTCCTGACCAGCCGGACTTATTACAAGAACCAGATTGCCGACAAGATGGAAGACTGGCTTTCCTTCGTCCACGATGATGACGAAGACATCCTCCACGGCCGGCGGCGCCAGCAGGAACTGCTCCAGGCCTTGAAAGAGAAGGGGGAAGGGGCCGTTTCCTATTGGCAGGGCCAGGGCTACAGCCGCGACCTCATGCGCCGTCTCTGTGCGACAGGCCTGGCCCGCTGGAGCCAGCGGCCGGCCAGGACGACGAATATCCTGCCGACCCTTTCTGGCGATGCTCCCTTTACGCTGACACCGGAACAACGCCAGGCAGTTAAAGTTATCGGAAGCGATGAACAAAGAAAAACCTATGTCCTCCACGGCATCACCGACAGTGGCAAGACCGAAGTCTACATGCAACTGGCCAGCCAGGTCCTGAAAGAAGGCCGGCAGGTCGTCGTTTTAGTGCCGGAAATCGCCCTGACCGGGCAAATTGTCCGCCGTTTCCTGCGCCGCTTCGGCGACGATGTCGTCGTCATGCACAGCCAGCTTTCCCAGGGTGAGAAGCGCAACAACTGGCTGCGCATGCAGAACGGGACGAGTCATATCTGTATCGGTGCCCGGTCGGCTGTCTTTACGGCGGCCCAGTCCATCGGCCTGTTCATCGTCGACGAAGCCCATGACAGTTCGTATAAGCAGGACGAAGCGCCGCGCTATCATGCCGTCGCCGTCGCCCGCCAGCGGGCGGCGTACTACGGCTGCCCCGTAATTCTTGGCAGTGCCACGCCGGCGCTGGGCGACTACTATAAGGCCCTGCAGGGCGATTATGTCCTGGTCGAGCTGACAGAGCGCGTCGGCCAGCGGCCCCTGCCTTCGGTCCAGGTCGTCGACATGCGCGATGAATTGGCCCGCGGGAACTACCGCGTCGTTTCCGATTGCTTATTGAATCTCCTGGAAGAGACACTGGCAGCCCGGCAGCAGGCTATCATCCTTCTTAACCGCCGCGGCTTCTCGACATTCGTCATGTGCCGCAAGTGCGGCTACGTCGTCAAATGCGATACGTGCGACGTGGCCATGGTCTACCATCGTCAGGCCGCCCACCTGCGCTGCCATTACTGCGATGCCGAAAAGCCCGTGCCGACGGTCTGTCCGTCATGCGGCAGCAAATACATCAAATTCTTTGGCAGCGGCACGGAAAAAGTGGAACAGCAGCTTCACGAACTCCTGCCGTCGGCGCGCATTGTCCGCCTCGACCAGGATACGACCAGCCGCAAGCACAGCGGCGACCGTATCATCGAAGCCTTCCGCAGTCATGAATATGACATCCTCCTGGGGACACAGATGGTCGCCAAAGGCCACGATTTCCCCGGCGTCAGCGCCGTCGGCATCTTATCGGCCGACAGCCTGCTCAATATCCCGGCCTACTGGGCTGGGGAACGGACCTTCCAGCTCCTGACCCAGGCGGCTGGCAGGGCTGGCCGCGGCGATATCCCGGGCCGCGTCGTCATGCAGACTTACGCGCCGGACCATTACGTCATCCAGTGCGCTGCCCGCCAGGATTACCGGGCCTTTTATGACCAGGAGATCCAGTTCCGGAAAGAATTGGGCTATCCGCCTTTCCAGGAAATGGCCAAGATCTTAGTCCAGGACGAATCAGAAGAACAAGTCTGGCGCAAGGCCAACGACGTCGCAGCGGCCCTGAACAGCTGGAACGGGGACCACGGTGATGAAGTCGCCGTCATCGGCCCTTACGAAGACGTCATCAAGAAGATACGCAATAAATACCGCCTGGTCCTGTCCCTGACCGGAAAAGACCTGACAGCCATCAAAAAAGCCATGCAGCGCATCCCGGCCTGCTGGCAGACCGGCGTCCTCATCGATGTCGATCCCGTATAATCGTGGGGAATCGCACCTGCCTGTTCAGCCCGTCCGGGATGTGAGTACATTCCCACATCGGGCAGGAACGGGCGCCCCACGTGGCGCCCCTACAGAAATTTTATGGCATTCCCACAGCCATTGTAGGGGCTCGCACGTGGTGACCCTTACAGTGCAAAATAAAAAATGAAAGAAGCATTCTGAGAAACTTCATGGCCATGGCGCCCTTCAGGATACGTCCGGAACCGCTCTCAATGTTACTTCTTCCATTGCTGACGATGTAACATAACCTTATAAATGTTGTCAATTACGGCAGGAGAGAAATGGGCTATTTCAAGCAATTCTGATGAATCTATAGCATTTCTGGCGATTTCATACTATAATAGAAAAGAATAAGCATTTTTACTATTACAATGAGGTGAAAGTTACATGGCAGTACTTACTATTATTAAAGCCGGGGATCCCGTCTTGAAAGCGACGGCGAAACCCGTTACGAAAGTGAATAAACATATAAAGAAATTGCTCGACGACATGGCAGAAACGATGTATGCTGCTGAAGGCGTAGGCTTAGCTGCGCCGCAGGTCAATGAATCGCTGCAGCTCATCGTCCTCGACGACGGCAACGGACTCATCGAGCTCATCAATCCGGAAATACTGGAAAAATCGGACGAAACCAATGTCGATACCGAAGGCTGCCTGAGCATCCCCGGATATTACGGCAAAGTGGAACGAGCTTCCAAAATCAAGGTCCGTTCGCTGACACGTCACGGCAAGACCGTCATCTATGAACCAGAAGGTTTCCTGGCCCGTATTTTCCAGCATGAAATCGACCATCTCTATGGCCATCTGTTCATCGAAAAGGCGACGGATTTACAGAAAGTAGGGGACTAATGGATAAGTTACGAATCGTATTCATGGGGACGCCGGACTTTTCCGTCCCGTCCCTGGAAAAATTGGCCCAGGCCGGCTATGATATCGCTGCCGTCTACAGCCAGCCCGATAAACAGCGGGGACGCGGCAAGAAGGTGACTTTCTCGCCGGTCAAGGAAAAGGCCCTGGAACTGGGCATCCCCGTTTTCCAGCCTGATTCCATGCGCAGTGACGACGTCATCGAACAGCTCCACAGCCTGGCGCCGGACGTCATCATCGTCATCGCTTACGGTAAGATTTTGCCGAAAGCTGTCCTGGACATCCCGAAATACGGCTGCCTCAACGTCCACGGTTCGCTGCTGCCGAAGTATCGCGGCGCCGCCCCCATCCAGTACGCCATCAAAGACGGCGAAGCCGAAAGCGGCGTGACCATCATGCTTCTCGACGAAGGCATGGATACGGGGAAGATGCTGAAAAAAGCGGCTATTCCCCTGGATGCTAAGGAAACGACGGGGACCCTCTTCGATAAATTGTCCATCCTCGGGGCCCAGACCCTGCTCGACGTCCTGACCGACCTGGATGGCTATGAAAGCCGCGCCGTCGCCCAGGATGAAAGCCAGGCGACGTATACGGCCAAGATTACCAAGGAAGAAGCCCGCATCGACTGGTCCCAGGATGCGGCCGTATTGGAACGGCTCATCCGGACGCTGGATCCCCATCCCGGTGCCTATACCATCTGCCACGATGGCAAGCGCCTGAAGATATGGGCAGCCGACGTCGTCGAAGGGACACAGGCTGCGCCGGGGACCGTGTTATCGGTGACTAAGAAACAATTCACCGTCCAGACCGGGAAAGGGGCTTTGCGCATCTGTGAAGTCCAGCCCGAAAGCCGCAAACGCATGGCTGCTGCCCAATATCTGCAAAGTGCAGCCTTGACGGCTGGTGAATTATTATAAATGACTCAGTGCAGAGAAGCGGGACAACTGCCGCAACGAAGACGGTTGCCCTGCTTTTGTGCTGTTCGCTACTGCTTTAAAAGAACAGGGAGGAATCCATGAACGTTCGTGAAATTGCCTTTCAGAGCCTGCTGACTATCTGCCGCGATGAAGGCTATAGCAATATCGTCGTCTCCAAGGCGATACAGACCCATCAATTTGCCGACAGGGACCGGCGCTTCTATACGGAGCTGGTTTACGGAACCTTGCGCTGCCTGAATTATCTGGATTGGATCATATCACAGATTAGTACGCGCAAACTGCAAAAACTCGACCCTGTCTGCCTGGCCATCATCCGCCTGGGCTTATATCAGATTTTCGGCATGACCAAAGTCCCCGAATCGGCGGCCTGCAATGAAGCCGTCAAGATGGCGACGAAATTCGGCAACCGGGGCATGGCCAAGTTCGTCAATGCCATGCTGCGCAACAGTATCCGCCGCCGCAGCCAGTTCGTCATCCCCGATAAGGGCGAAAACATCGTAGCCCACCTGGCCCTGACCTATCATCAGCAGGAATGGCTCGTCCGCCGCTGGATCGAAGCCTATGGCCCGGACGATACAGAACGGATCTGCCAATATTTCGATACGATCCCGCCGCTGTGCCTGCGCGTCAATACGGCCCAGACCAGCCGCGAAGAGCTGCTGGCCGATTTGGAAAAACAAGGTCTGCCGGCCCGCCCGGCTGCCATTTCACCAGACGGCATCTACCTCGACGGCAATCCCGGCATCCATGAACTGACATGCCTGCGCGATGGCCGGGCCATCATCCAGGACGAACCGTCCCAGCTGGTAGCCCATATCGTCGATCCCCAGCCGCACGAAGTCATCTTCGACGTCTGCGCCGCTCCCGGCGGCAAGACGACGCACCTGGCCACACTGGGCGGCCCGTCCTGTGTCGTCTACGGCGGCGATATCCATGAGCATAAACTGCGGCTCATCGAATATAATGCCCAGAAACTGGGCCTCAAGAATGTGCGGACCCTGCTCCAGAACGGCTGCACCATCGGCCAGAAGTACGCCGGCAAAGCCGACCGGGTCCTGGTCGATGCCCCTTGTTCGGGCCTCGGCGTCCTGCGCCATAAGATCGACCTGCGCTGGCGCAAGAATCCCAGCGACCTGCGCACCCTGCCGGCCCTGCAGCGGCGCATCCTGGACAGTGCATCCCAATGCGTCCGTCCTGGCGGCATCCTGGTCTACAGTACCTGCACCATGAATGATGATGAAAACAGCCGCATCGTGGCTGCCTTTTTGAAGAATCATCCGGAATTCCACGTAGAAAACGCGACGCAGTGGCTTCCCGTTCCCGGCCATGAAGGGCCTTTCATCCAGCTCCTGCCCCAGCGCGACGGCCTGGATGGTTTCTTCATTGCCTGCATGAAAAAGGAGGGCTGACATGAGTAATGTATTTGATATGACCAAAAAGGAACTCCAGGCGTTCCTCGTCGCCCAGGGGATGAAAAAATTCCGGGCTGACCAGATTTTTCATTATATTTATAAGCAAAATATCTTTTCCTGGAATGATATGGTCCTGCTGCCCAAGAAAGACCGGGAACAGCTGAAGGAAGTGCTGCCAATCTATTTTCCGGAAGTCGTGTCCCGCTTGGATGCCCCGGACGGACAGACAGTGAAGCTCTTATTGCAGCTGGCTGATGGCGAGACCGTAGAAACGGTCCTCATGAAGCACGACTATGGCAATTCCATCTGCGTATCGTCCCAGGTCGGCTGTGCCGTCAACTGCGCCTTCTGTGCGTCCGCCAAGAACGGCTTCGTCCGCAACCTGTCGGCTGGCGAAATGGTCGCCCAGCTCCTGGCTTTCCGCAAATACGTCACGCCGGACCTCCATTCCATCGTCATCATGGGGACAGGGGAACCGCTCCTCAACTACGATAACGTCATCCGCTTCATGAAGCTCATCCACGAAAAGGATACGCTCTATCTGGGCTATCGCAACATGGCCTTGTCGACGTCGGGCATCGTCCCCAAGATGTACGACCTGGCCAAGGAGGGCATGCCCATCACCCTGGCCGTATCCCTCCATGCGCCGAACGATGCCTTGCGGCGCCGCATCATGCCGATTGCCGAGAAATATCCTCTCGACGAAGTCCTGAAGGCGGCCTGCCACTATTTCGACGTCACTGGCCGGAAGGTCACCTTTGAATACATCCTCATCAAGGGCCTGACTTGTACTAACGCCTGCGCCAAGGAACTGGCCCGTCTCCTGGGCGGCCAGAACATCCTGGTCAATGCCATTCCCATCAACGACAACTACGATGTCGGCCTCTACCGGCCCGATGAAAAGACGATGAATGAATTCGTCACGTATTTGCAGCGCCACGGCGTTTCCGTCACTCTGCGGCGGGAAATGGGCAGCCAGATACAGGCCGCCTGCGGCCAGCTGCGCATAAAACGCGAAAAAATTTGACAGGTGACGGCGAATATGATATGAATTAATGTGTACCTATAACGAAACACCGTGAGAGGACGTGAGAATTTGGGCACATACGGTGAATCCAAAATCGGCCTGGTTCGGAAAGTGAATGAAGATTCCTTTTATATCAGCCACGAGAAAAACGTACTGGCCGTAGCCGACGGTATGGGCGGCTATGTAGGCGGTGAAATCGCCAGCAAGACGGCCGTAGAAGCGATAGCTTATTATTTCAAGAACTTTAGTTATGCAGCACCGGTACAGCTGGAGAAAGCCATTCAATATGCGAATTCCAGCATCCTCAGCAAGACCTTGATCGACCCTTCGCTCAAGGGCATGGGGACGACCGTGTCCATGGTGACCCTGGCTCGTCATATGGCCTTCTGGGGCCACGTCGGTGACAGCCGCATCTACTTATACCGCGACGGGGAATTCAAACAGATTTCCGTCGACCATACGATCGTCCAGGTCCTGCTCGAAAAGGGCAAGATAACTGAAGAAGAGGCGATGGATCATCCCCAGCGCCATGTGCTGACCAGAGCCGTCGGCGTCGATGAGAACTTGGTCGTCGACAGCGGAGCCTTTGAAGTACAGCCGAAAGATCGCATCCTGATTTGTTCCGACGGCTTGACATCGTTCATCCAGAAACAGGAACTCTACGATGCTATCGGCGATTACCGCCGGACAGAACGGGAAATCATCAATGATCTCTTTGCCCGCGTCTATGAAAACGGGGCGAAAGATAATATCACGGCAATTTTAACAACCATATAATCGGGAACGACTATGAAAGTGGTGGAATAGCTAAAAATGATTGGTCATATCTTAGATAACAGATACAAGATATTGGAAAAAGTAGGCACAGGCGGCATGGCCAGCGTGTACAAAGCACAGGATATCCTCCTGGACCGGATCGTCGCCGTAAAAATACTTCATTCAAAATACGGCAACGACCACGATTTTGTCGTTCGCTTCCGCCAGGAAGCCCAGGCGGCTGCCAAATTGTCACACCCCAATATTGTCAATATATACGACGTCGGCTACGATGAAAATGTCCATTACATCGTCATGGAATTCGTGCGCGGCGAAACGTTAAAAGAATACATCGAAAAACACGGCCACCTGCCGATCAACACGTCGATACAGATTGCCTTCGATATCGGCGAAGCCCTGGAAAATGCTCATGCCAACGGCATCGTCCACTGCGACATCAAGCCTCATAATATCCTGGTCACCGAGACAGGACGCATCAAAGTCGCCGATTTCGGCATCGCCCGGGCTGTGAATTCCGTCGAAAACAGCGACCGCACCGTCCTCGGTTCAGTCCATTATTTTTCACCGGAACAGGCCAGTGGCGGCCATATCGACGAACGGACGGATATTTATTCCCTAGGCGTCGTCATGTATGAGATGATGACTGGCGTCGTCCCTTTCCAGGGCGATACGGCCATCAGCATCGCCTTGAAGCACGTCCAGGACGATATTCCCTTGCCGACGAAGTACAACCGCCGTATCCCGCGGCTCGTCGAACAGGTCATCCTCAAGGCCATGGCCAAGAACCCGGACGACCGCTTCCAGTCCATCGGCGAGATGATGTCGGAACTGCGCCTGTCCCAGGGTTTCATCAATACCAACGGCGCCCGGCCGATCATCAGCAAGGGTCCGTATAACTTCGGCACGCAGAAATTACAGCCTATCAAGGAAAAGGACCTGCCCGAAGAAGAACCGAAAGAAAAGAAGAAGAACCCCTTCACGCGGTTCATGGATTCTATCAGCAATCATTCGCAGAAAACTATCATCATCGGTATGCTCGGCGTCTTCCTCGTCGCCTTTGTCTGGGCCTTCTTTTCCTTTGGGAATTTTTGGAGTACCGAAGACATTACCGTACCGGATGTGACGGGTAAACAGGTCGAAATCGCCAAGAAGATACTGAAAGATAAGAAACTCGACGTTTCCGTCAAGGAAGTGGAAAGCGACGAAGTGCCAGTCGGCGAAGTCATTTCCCAGACACCGTCTGGCGGGGCCGTCGTCAAGGCGAACCGGACCATTTACCTGACCGTCAGCAAGGGGAATAAAGGTGAAGAAGTCCTCATACCGGACCTGCGGAGCCTGACCCTCGATGAGGCCGAAAAGAAACTGAAGGAAATCGGCCTGTCTGTGGGCAAGGTGCGCTACAAAGAGAGTGCCCAGTATGCCGACGGGACCATCATCGACCAGGACCCGGAATCGCCGAAGAAAGTCGAAAAGGGGACGAAAGTCGACCTCGTCGTCTGCCGTAAGAGCGAAGCCGAAAAAGAAGCAGAAGCGGCCAAGAATGAAGCCCCTAATACGAGCGGCATGAGCCTCGATGCGGCCGTGAAGGCCCTGGAAAGCGCCGGCTATTCCGTCGGCAGCGTGTCCAACCTCGATTCGTCGAAGGACAGCTCTCAGGCCGTCGTCACGGGCCAGACGTCGGAAGACGGCAAGGTCGTCAACTTGTCCGTCGAATATCCGTCGTCCCAGAGCAGCCAGAGCTCGCCGTCGAGCAGCTCCGGCGGATCCGATGGCAGTGCCAATAACCAGGAACCGGCCGGGACGCCTCATTACGGGACGGTCAATATCAGCGTACCGTCTGGCGCTTCCAGCCAGCATGTTCAGATCGTCGTATCCGACGACAATGGCTCGCGCGTCGTCTATGACCGCAGCCAGGCCGGCGGCGACAACATCTCTAAGAGCGTCAGCGGCACGGGCAAGACGAGAGTCAAAGTATACATCAACAATTCGTTAGTACAGGACCAGTATATCTAAGGGGAGGAACATGACAAAAGGACGCGTCATCAAGAACTATAACGGCTATTATTACGTCGATGTCGGCCGGGAAGGGCTCATCGAGTGCCGGCGCCGCGGCAAATTGCTGAAAGCGAAGATCCTCGTCGGCGACAAGCTGGAAATCACCGAGCTGGGCCAGGACAAGGGCGTCATCGAAGCCCTGCTGCCCCGGCGCAACCAGATACGCCGGCCGGCCGTGGCCAATATCGACCAGCTCCTGGTTATCATGGCGGCCAAGTCGCCGGATCCGAACCAGTTCCTCGTCGATAAGATGCTCATGACCTGTGAATACGGCGGCATCCATCCGACGCTGTGCTTCAATAAGTGCGACCTGGACCGGGAGACGGCCGAAGCCTACAAGGCCTTTTATGAACGCTGCGGCTATGACGTCTATCTCGTGTCGGCCAAGACCGGCGAAGGACTCGATACCCTGCGTAATCTGCTGCCGCACTGCATGACGGCCTTTGCCGGCCCGTCGGGCGTCGGCAAGTCGAGCCTGCTGTCCCAGATCCTGGGCCGGAAAGACTTGTCCGTCGGCGCCGTCAGCGAAAAGATCAAGCGCGGCCGCCATACGACACGCCATTCGGAAATCATGCGCCTCGACAGCGATACGTACGTCGTCGATACGCCGGGATTCAGCGCCCTCGACTTTGAGCACCTCGATCCGAAGGAAGTCCTGCGCCTCTTCCCGGACATGCTGCCCTACAGCGGCGGCTGCAAGTTCTCGTCGTGTCTCCATCTGTCCGAACCGGAATGTACGGTCAAACAGGCCGTCGCTGACGGCCATATCCAGAAAGAACGGTATGACACATACTGTAAGATACTCACTTCCATTGCAGAAAGGAAACGATAGTCATGGTAACCATTTGCCCATCTATATTATCGGCGGACTTCTCCCGCCTGGCTGAAGATATTCAGGACGTCGAACGGAAGGGGGCAGATTGTATCCATCTCGACTTGATGGACGGCCATTTCGTGCCGAACCTGACCTTTGGTGTCCCCGTCGTCAAGGCTCTGCGCAGCTGCACCAAGCTGCCCTTCGATGCCCATCTCATGGTAGAACATCCGGAAACCTACATCGACGGCCTGGCTGCTGCCGGCGTCCAGTACGTCACGGTCCATCAGGAAGCCTGCACCCATCTCGACCGGGTCCTGCAGCAGATCCACGAAGCCGGCATGAAAGGCGGCATCGCCCTCAACCCGGCGACCCCCGTATCGACTTTGTCCTGCCTGGCCGGGCAGCTGGACATGATCCTCATCATGAGTGTCAATCCCGGCTTCGGCGGCCAGAAGTTCATTCCCTATGCCGTCGATAAGATCCGCCAGGCCAAGGCGCTCTTGGAACAGGCCGGCAATACGACGGCTGTCATCGAAGTTGATGGCGGCGTCAATGCCAAGACCGTCCAGGCCGTCAAAGACGCCGGTGCGACCTTCCTCGTCGCCGGCAGTGCCGTCTTCGGAGCTGACGACCGGGCCGCTGCCATCGCGTCCTTGCGATAAGGACTTGTATTTCTTATTTTCATGTGCTAAAATCATACATGTAGTTCAAATGAATAAGGATAGTCTTTGAGGCAAGGTGAGAAAGCGGCGCTTTCAATTCCTGACCGGCGGTGACAGTCCGCTAACCCGCAAGGGTTGAACCGATGCAATTTCGGTACCGACAGTACAGTCTGGATGGGAAAAGACGACAGATTGTGTTTTTGTTGCGCTCAAAAGGCTATGGGAATCTTACGTCCATAGCCTTTTTTTATCTTGCGAATCTGAATAGAAGGGAAGGAATACATTGGAACCGGCAGAGTATATGAAAAAAGCCCTGGAACTGGCAAAGACCGCCCTGGGCTATACGACACCCAATCCTGCCGTCGGCTGCGTCATCGTCAAAGATGGCGAAATCGTCGGCACGGGATACCATCATAAGGCCGGCACGCCTCATGCCGAAGTATGGGCATTGCGTGAAGCTGGCGAACGGGCGAAGGGGGCTACGGTCTATGTGACCCTCGAACCTTGCGCCCATTACGGGAGAACGCCGCCGTGTGCCCGGACCCTCGTCGAAAAAGGCGTCGGCAAAGTCGTCATGGCCATGCTCGACCCCAACCCCTTAGTGGCTGGCAAAGGCGCGGCCATCCTGCGCAAAGCCGGCATCGCCGTCGAAGTCGGCCTCATGTCGAAGGAAGCGGCTCAGCTCAACGAAGTCTTCATCAAGAACATGATGGTCCAGAAACCGTTCATCGCCATCAAACTGGCCCAGAGCCTCGATGGCCGCACAGCTTCACGGACGGGGAAATCCCAGTGGATCACCAACGAATGGGCCCGCAGCTACGGTCACTATCTGCGCTCCATCTATGACGGCATCTTAGTCGGCATCAACACGGTCCTGACGGACAATCCCCTCTTGACCAGCCGCATCGAACGGCCCGGCCAGGATGCACCGCATCAGCCCGTGCGCATCGTACTGGATACGAAAGGGCGGACGCCTTTGAATTCGCTCGTCGTCACCGATAAGACGACGCAGACCATCATCGTCACGACGTCCCTGTGCCCGGTAGAGAAAATGAAAGCCCTGAAAGAGGCTGGCGTCCGCGTCATCCTGGCACCGCTCCAGGACGGCAAGACCATCTACCTGCCCGACGCCTTGCAGCTCCTGCACGACGAAGGGCTGACCAGCATCCTCGTCGAAGGCGGCAGTACCGTCCAGGGCAGCTTCTTCGATGCCCGCCTGGTCGATAAGATCTATGCCTTCATGGGGGACAAGGTCATCGGTGGGACCGGAGCCCTGCCGTCTGTCGGCGGCTGCGGCGTCGATGAACTCGATGAATGCCTGCCGCTGGTCTACGATTCGGCAGAACTCCATGACAATAATGTATTGATTACGGCATATAATGCCAACAGGGAGGGCGCCTATGTTCACTGGCATCATTGAGGAACTGGGGACGATTGCCCATATGGACCGCCGCCCCGATTCCATCCGCCTGACCATTCAGGCACACAAAGTATTAGAAGGCACGCAACTCGGCGACAGCATCGCCGTCAACGGCGTCTGCCTGACCGTCACGGATATGACGGACTCGACCTTTTCGGCCGACGTCATGCATGAAACCATGCGCCGCTCATCGTTCAGCACTATCAAGAGCGGTTCCCAGGTTAACCTCGAACGGGCCATGCAGGTCGGCGGCCGCCTGGGCGGTCATATCGTCAGCGGCCATATCGACGGCATCGGCCACGTCGCCCGCATTGCCACCGATGGCATTGCCCGGGTCATCACCATTTCCATCCCCAAGGACATGGAGCCGTTCATCGTCGAAAAAGGCTCTATCACCATCGACGGCATCAGCCTGACTGTCGTATCCGTCGGCAGCAGCCAATTTTCCGTTTCCATCATCCCTCATACCATGGCCAATACGACGCTCATGGATAAACATCCGGGCGCTATCGTCAATTTGGAAACGGATGTCATCGGGAAATATGTCCATAGCTTTACCGTCGGTCATCTGTCGTCGGCGTCTTCGGGCCTGACGATGGAAAAACTGCTGGAAAATGGATTTTAACATAATATTTCAGAATAGGAGTGTTTTACAATGGTACAAGTCAAAGAAGGTAAATTAATCGGTTCTGGTGCGAAGTTCGGTATCATCGTCGCACGTTTCAACGAATTCATCTGCAGCAAGCTCCTCGGCGGCGCTTACGACGCTCTCCATCGTCATGGCGTTGATGACGCAGACATTACGACGGCCTGGGTCCCGGGCGCCTTTGAAATCCCCCTGATCGCCCAGAAAATGGCAGAATCGGGTAAATACGACGCCGTCATCTGCCTCGGTGCCGTCATCCGCGGCGCTACCAGCCACTATGACCTCGTCTGCGGTGAATCGGCCAAAGGCATCGCCCAGGCATCCCTCAAGACGGGCATCCCCATCATGTTCGGCGTCATCACGACAGAAAACATCGAACAGGCCATCGAACGGGCTGGCACAAAAGCCGGCAACAAAGGCTTCGACGTCGCCACCAGCGCCATCGAAATGGTCAACCTCATCAAAGAATTATAAAAGCAAGCGAAACCATAAAGGGCTGTCTCTCCAGGCGGATGCTGGGAAAGGCAGCCCTTGCTATAAATCGATATTTCAATCAGATGACAGGGGTGATAAGTCATGGCTTTATGTGAAATTCATATGGAAAACTTTTCAGTTTTTTCGGATGGAAAAATTTCTTTGTCGCCGAATATAAATGTATTCATTGGAGCTAATGGAACAGGGAAGACGCAGCTGTTAAAAGCGGTATATGGTTGTTGCGAATTGACTGCAGACCATCGTGAAAATTTCCAGGCCTGTTTCCAGCTAAACGCTAAGACGAAGTCATTAGCAAGGAATAAAAAGCAGAACGTATGCCATTTTTCTCTTGCTAGTACAGATCAGGAGGCTAAAATCATGACCCATCATCTTTTGGAGTCTGATGATGCCGGTGTACAGACCGTGTCCTATGAGTACAGCCTTTTCACAAAAAAAATCAATGCCGTTTATTTGCCGGTAAAAGATATGCTGACCCATTCACGGGGATTATTAGCTATGGCGCACAAGTACAATGACTTTCCCTTTGACAAGACTTTACTGGATAGTATCGAATGTGCCGGGCGTTGGGGACTTAAACAGCTATCAGCGTTGGCAAAGAGTATATTGCCACTGTTAGACCCGTTAATTAATGGGACCATTGCGATTGACAACGACGAATTTTACATTGTCAAAAAAAATGGACAGAAAATCAATTTTGAATTGGAAGCGGAAGGCTTTAAGAAAATTGGGATTCTTTGGCAATTATTGATGAATGAAACCATTACGGAAAATACGATACTTCTATGGGATGAACCAGAAGCCAATTTAAACCCTGAATTTTTGCCGGTTATTGCCGATTGCCTTTTAGCCCTTTCCAGACAGCATGTACAAATCCTTATCAGTACGTATAGCTATATTTTGGCCAAATATATCGAAATTCGTGCCAAGGACACGGATAAGGTCCTTTTTCATTTGCTGTATAAAAAAGATGATGGATTAGTATACGATGAACAACAGAAAAAATTTAGTGCTCTCCAAAATAATACGATTGTAACCGCTTTTGAAGCGCTTATGGATGAAATCTACATGGGAAGAAAAGCAGGTGAATAAGGTGGAACAGATTTTTCAAGATGAAAATCATACCTGTGAATTTAACTTTACGAAGGCACAATGGGCGATAGACGGATTGCATAATATATATGGCCAGGCAAAAGCCGGATTGTCTGATGTTGATTATCTGGTCGAAACAGAAAAAGAAATTTTGCTCATTGAATATAAAAATGCAGATATTGAAGAAGCGGCGCATCCAGAACGGTTCAATATCAAGTCGGATAAGAAAATCAATAATTTAGTAAAGAAATACTACGATAGCCTTCATTATCTCACATTGACTAAAAAGGGAAAGAATAAATGCAAAAATACGACGATTTGGGCGAAGATGCCTATAAACGGGGAAAACGGACTTCGATGCTAGGCATCCTCATGCACAGCATCGGTGACTTCTTCAAGATGTTCGTTCTCCGCAAAGGCTTCCTCGACGGAGGTATCGGCTCGTATCTGTGTTGAACTCATTTTTTCTATACTATGTTGAAATATTTGAAATTGCATGAGTTGCAACGGATTCATCAGAGCAAATAAATTTTATAAAGAGGTGATAGTTCGTGTTTCTAAAAAAATTTAGTGTCAAAAATTTCAAGAATTTTAAAAATACTTTTACCATTGATTTTTCGGATGTCAAGGACTATCACTATAGCACACAATGCATTTCGCAAGGGCTTATCAAAAATGCCATCATTTATGGCAAGAACGCCGTAGGAAAAACGAATTTTGGTTTAGCTATCGCCGATATTACCTATCATTTAGTGGATAAAAATGGCATTGCGAAATCAATCATTAACTACTGCAACGCCGATGCGGATTCGGACGTCGTTTCTTTTTCCTACGTTTTCCAACGGGAACACGATGAAATTACTTATAAGTATAGCAAGAAGACGGCCAAAGAACTCGTTTTAGAAGAGTTGTGGCTGAACGACCGAGTGGTTTTTTCCTTTGATTATATCAAGCAAACGGGAGATTTCAGTCACTTGAAAGAATATCAGCTTGATACACTGAACTGGGAATTTCGCGATAGCGGCATTTCTGTTTTACGATATATGGCGAATAATTTACCTCTTGACGGAAAAAATCCTGTCAAAGAAGTCATGAAATTTGTTAGCGGTATGCTGTGGTTCCGCAGCCTAGGAAATAATAACGAATTTGTTGGCTTCTCTACGGTGACCGAATCGATGGTAGACTATATCATAAAAAATGGATTTGTTCATGAATTTGAGGAATTCCTGAATACCTATGGTGTCCATGAGCAAATCTGTGCGGCTTCGCAGGCAGATGGCAAAAAAAGCCTGTTTTTCAAGCATACACGGCTCGTGCCTTTCTTTGAGGCTTCTAATGGGACGTGTGCGTTACTGACCTTTTTTTATTGGTATAAGCAGTCCGAGCATATCAGCTTTTTGTTTATTGACGAATTTGATGCTTTTTACCATTATGAATTAGCTGAAAAGATTGTCAAATTACTGGAAGAAAAATTCCCGATTCAAACCATCCTGACGTCGCATAATACAGGCTTGCTAAGTAATCGTATCATGCGGCCTGATTGCTATTTCTTATTGATTCCTGATAAAATCATCTCCCTTGCCAATGCAACGGATAGGGAATTACGGGAAGGCTATAACTTGGAAAATTTGATGAAGCATGGTGAATTTGATGAATAAAAAAATTTGGCAGTGCCTGTCTGTTATGTATTTATGAATATAATCTGAAAATGATTGAATAGCTGAATCGAAAATAGATGCGCGTGGCTATTTGGGCAACAAAGGCTTCGACGTCGCTACCAGTGCCTTCGAATGGTCAACCTCATCAAAGAATTATAAAGCAAGCGAAATCACAAAGGGCTGTCTCTCCAGGCGGATGCTGGGAAAGGCAGCCCTTGCTTTATAGAACTGCGGCCGGCTGTACTTTGACTGGGCGATATGGTACAATGTAACGTAGTTATCAATGCGTATCAGATAGATGAAAATGTAGAAAATAGCCATAATCCGTAAATAGGATGGTCAAAGAGGCAGTGAATTTAATGGACGAAGAAAATGTGGGATTACACGAGTTTGTGGAAGTTAAGCTAAAAAATAAAAACTGTAGTTATAATAGGCATGTTAAACTTGAAGTAAGAATCGGAGATAATCTTTGTATAAAAACTGGCGAATTTAATAAATATTATAGGCTGATTGATAGAGAAAAAGATAGATATCAAGAAGTAATTCGAAATGCTGATGAGAAATTAATCCATAGCTGTATAGAGCCACTTTCGAGGCACATAAATCATGGCAGTGCTAATAAGAAAAAATGATATCTTTGATGACAAAAGATTGCAGTATCTAAGGCTGTATATGGTTTTTCTATATTTTACTGAAATGAATATATTCGAATACTGACAATAAGAAGGGATTGAATTTTAATGGAGTCACAAATTCCATTGGCTTTGAGACAATATGGATTAGGATGTATATTAATTTTATATAGTTTTTCTTTATTCGGTAATATCTCCACCGCAACCTATAATATTACACTTGGTATTTTAAGTATATTTTTATTTGCAGTCTATTTTAAAAAATATATAATGCATAGAAAATACATATTTAGAAGAGATGGCTTTGTTGCACTTTATTTAATTTTTGTAGTTTCATTAATTTTTGCAGCTATAGGGTTAGGACAGGAAGCCTCTATAAAATATACATTCAATTATATTTTATTTTCTTTACCTCTTTGGGTTTTATTTTTCCTTTTAACTCTTGATTCGAGGTATGTTACTTTTATTCAAATCGGAATTTTGATAGCTGGATTATATTATTTGATACAAGTCATTTCGCTTGGAAATTTGGTATTTACTGAGCGAGTATCTGTTTCGTTTAGTACTGCAAATCGATTTGCCATGGCTTTAGAAATAATACTTCCATTCTTTAGTTTATCTCTTTATCATTTTAGTAAATTTAGGAGAAAGCATCCTGCTTATTTTATTACTTTTATGATTTTGCTTATTGCAACGTTGGGGTTATTTGTTGCCTTGTTGGCAACTCAATCCAGAGGTGGAATCGCGGCCTGCGGAGTAGGTTTCTTAGCTGTTTTATTACTATGGATATTCCAAAATAAATATTCTTTTCGGTTGGTAAAGAAGTTATTTCTTTTTTTCACAATATTAATCGTTTTTGCTGCAGGTAGTATATTTATTACATTGCATGTCGCACATCGGCCTTATGATCAGGAAAGACTTTTATTGTTACAATCAACATTCCATATGTGGGAAAATCATAAATTATTTGGTATCGGGATGGGAAATTGGCAAAAGGAATATCAACAACACTATATATTGCCTCAAGCTAAAGAACCAACCTTGCCTTTTCCACATAATAATACAGCATCATTTTTTTCTATGTCTGGAACAGTAGGGGGAATAGGTTACTTAATTTTTAGTTTAGGTAGTATGGTTTTTTTAATAAAGAAGATAGATGAAAGACCAGATAATTATTATGTGTATGCTATGCTATGGGTTTGTGTTGCTATATTTTCTCATGGCATGGTGGATAACACGTTATACAATAAGGACATTACGAGAATGTTTTATGGCATGTGGGGAATTACTATGGCGTCTCTTTATCTTCCACTAGTAAAGAAATGAGGATTTTATGAGTACATTGACAATTGTAATATTAACTAAAAATGAGGAAGCATATATTGAAACTGCGATTAAAAATGCGAAAAAATGCACGGACGATGTGTTGGTTATTGATTCGGGAAGTACAGATTCTACGATAAATTTAGCATTAAAAGAGGGCGCAAGGACTGTTTTTCATGAACTGAATGATGATTTTGCAGCTCAACGAAATTTTGCTCTTACACAAACTGATTCTGAGTGGATTATGTACCTTGATGCCGATGAACGCCTTGATAAAATTTTATGTGAACATATAACAAGCATTGTTCAGAGTAATAATAAAGCACGTCAATATGGCATGGAAAGGTATATGCTTTTTAACGGATATGAATTCCATCATGGAATTTTTTCTCCAGATTGTGTATACAGATTGTTTCCAAGGGATAAGGTACATTGGGTTGGTAAAGTCCATGAGCATCCAGAATGTAATTTACCTAAAGAAATACTGAAAGGTAAAATGCAGCATTATACTTATAAAAGCTGGCATCAGTGGCTAATGAAAGCAGATTATTATACAACAATTTGGGCGGAAGAAAGATATCAGCAAGGAAAAAGAGTATCTTTAGGAACAGCCTTTTTACATGCAAGTTTAGGCGCCTTGAGAGCTTTACTTATCAAAAGAGCTTTTTTAGATGGTTGGATGGGAATTATTTCATGTGGGCAGCATGGCTTTTATACTATGCTTAAATATGTGAAATTGTATGAATTGCAGAAGAAAAATGAAAAGGATTGAAAATGGAAAAAATTACGCTTGTTTTAGCAGCTGATAATAATTATGCGCAACATTTGGCAGTAGCCTGTGCATCAATTTTGAAAAACACCTTGCATCCAGAAAAAATATACTTCTATGTTTTGAATGATGATATTTCATCAGAAAATCAAGACTTAATTATGCAGACTGTACATGATTTAAAAGGGGAAGTTCAGTTTATTTCAGTGGATGATAAAAAGGTTCATGGCTTTACTAGTGGTCATATTAGTAAAGCTGCTTATTTGCGACTTACTATTGATCAAGTGCTTCCGGAAACTGTCACTAAGGTTATCTATTTTGACACAGATTTAGTCGTATTAGATGATGTGGAGAAATTATGGAACTTTTCCCTAGAGGGGAAACCACTAGGTGCAGTTTGTGATTTTGGCATTATGAAATCCAAAAGGATGCGGCGGCAAAAGTTTGAGACGTTAGGCTTGCCGGAGGGAGACCCTTATTTTAATTCAGGCGTTCTTATCATGGATTTACAACAGTGGCGACAAAAAAGATATGGAAGCTTAGTTATTGGTACGGTAACTCAACATGCTTTCCGTCATCACGATCAAGATGGCTTGAATAAGGTTTTTATGAACAATTGGAAAAACATCCCGCTTAGATGGAATGTTATTCTGCCTGTATTTACGATGCCCTTAAAAGTATTATGTCATACTTCATTAAGGGTAAAGGCTTTAGAGGCTATGAAAAATCCGGCTGTTTTTCACTGGGCTGGAAGATATAAACCTTGGGAATTCCCTTTGGAGGGGCTTTTCAATCGTTTATATTATAGTTATCTAAAATGGACAACTTTTAGAGACCATCCAATGCCGCAGCCTAGTGCAGATATGAAGGGAAAATCAATTAAAAGGCAAAATTTACGCATGAAGTGGGCAGGCTTTTGGAGAAAAATTTTAGGGTAAGAGAGTGCGAAAGTCAATGGATTTGAATCATTTTATAATCAATGCTATAAGTGCAAAAGAACGGCAACATAATATCTCTTCGGTATTTCATAGATTTGGATTGGAGCCTAGATTTTTTCCAGCAATTATGGGAAATCAATTAACTAAAGATCAAATAGGTCATTATGTAGATGATGGAGGGCTCCTTACTTTAGGTGAAATTGGCTGTGCATTATCCCACTTATCTATATACAAGAAATTTTTACAGACAAATGAAAAATATATTTTTGTCTTTGAAGATGATGTTGAAATACGGGATGATTTTCCTCAATTAGCGCCTGCAGTGGCGGATTTTATAGGTAATCAAAAGAAAGGAGCTGTTTTACTTTTATACAAAGCAAAAGCACATACAAGAAAAGTTCAATCTATCGGACAATCTTCCGTTCATATTCTTCGTTCCATGGCTGGTTCAGCAGCCCATGGCTATGTCATTAATCGTGTTGGTGCTGAAAATATTTTGAAAGCACAGACCCCTTTGGCTTTTGAGATTGATGCATGGGCATTATATTATAAGCTATTATATTTGGATATTTTTTGCCTGAATCAGAACGTTGTTTTTTTAAATCAAGAGTTGGCTAATGCCTCTCTTATTGATGCAGTGGATAATCGTCATACACATTCGTCTAGAGACATTAAAAAAATTAAAGATTATTCTTTTCAACGCTTACTTCGGCGATATTCTTGGGAAAAAAGATTATTTGTTGAATATAAACGACTTGAACGCCATATTGATTCGCTTTTTTATGATGAAGATTATTGAGGAGAGGCTATTATATGTCACATATTAAAATATTTATTGACGGTATTATGCATTTAGGGGACATGATTATGTCTTCCTCGGTTATCCCTGTTTTAAAAAAAGCATATCCCGATTCTGAAATTATATATTTGGCAACCGCGAATTTAGCCTATGTAGCTTCATTTTTTGAAGGTATCGATCAAGTCATTCCCTATACGTATCAAAGTAAAGGTGGATATATGGATGTATATCGTATGGGAAAGATGCTCCGTAAATATAACTTTGATATAGGGATTTCTCTTGATCCTCGCGAACGAGTTACTTTAATGAAATGGTTTGCACATATTCCGATTCGAATTAGTATGGAGCAAGCTCTAGGATGGAAATTAGGTTGGGAAAAATGGTTTTATACCAATGATTTATCGTTTTCAGATGGGTGGAATTATAAAGAGCATAGAATGTCGGAAAGTTTTCAACATTTAATGTGCTTATATACGAATGATTCGGAAATGAAATTTATTCCTCCGAGCTTTCGCCCTTCATCTAATGTTGATATGCAAACTGCAACCCAATTATTAAAACCTGCTGGTAATGATAAAAAGAAAATAGCTTTTTGTGTAGCGACGACAGATGGATTTAAAGATTGGCCGTCAGATAAATTTTCTGTTATTGCAGATTGGCTAATAGAAAAATATAATAGTGTCATTATTATGACAGGTATCCCAAAACATGCTAATAAAGTTTATCAAATTATTGAATATATGAATCACAAAGATTCATGTATTAATGTTGTTGGTAAAACATCTTTTTCAGAATTAATCGCTTTATTCCGTCAAATTGATTTGGTATTGACTTTGGATACCGGAACGTCACATATTGCAGGTGCGGCGGGGTGTCCGGTTATTACTATCTTTACACATAATTCACCAGCTATATACAAACCGGCAGGGGAATATACAGGAGCTGTTAGTGCATATCTGCCTTGTTCGGGAAAACATATTTGCATTGGGCCACGCAAATGTAAGAAAAATGATTGTGTAGAGGCGGTAACTGTATCTATGGTTCAAAAAGAAATATCTCGTATAATGGAGATGATATGAGTGAAATCGTTTAGCGATGACTTTTTTAGCAAAGACAATTTTATTACTACCCAATATGACTATAATTATTTGAAAGAATCTCAGCCAAGTTGCCATATTTGTTATAATGTCAATAATCAATTTATTCACATTATGGGAGTTTCTATTATTTCTGTTTTGGAAAATAATAAAGAAATGAACTTTACATTTTATGTTTTTACGGATAGTTGTGATAGGGAAAACCGAGAAAAAATTAGAACTTTGGCTCAAAAATGGAATTGTAGATGCGTTGTGTATATTTTGAACATGAAGCCATTTGAGGACTTTCATATTAAGGTTTCTCGTTTTTCAAGAATTACATATGCACGATTATATATGCCTAAGGTGTTGAAAGGAAAGGTAAAGAAATATATTTATCTTGATGCCGATACAATGTGTGTCAATTCTATTCAGCCATTATGCCATTTAGATATGAATGGTACACCCATGGGGGCTGTATCGGAACGAGATTCAGCGATTACTTATCGAGCGGACTTTTTAAAATTAAAGAGTGGAAAATACTTTAACGATGGGGTTATGGTTGTTGATGTAAATTCATGGGAAAATGCTTCTATTACAGAAAAGGCATTTTCATACCAAAATGAACCGCGTGAACGTTTTTTAGGGCAAAGTCAAGATGTTTTAAATCTTGTTTTTGATGGAGCTAATTATCACTTACCTGCTTGCTACAATGTTTACGATGGCGGTGCATATGACCAAGGTGATAGCATTTTTATTCATTGGACGGGGCGCCGGAAACCTTGGCAAATGGTATTGACGGATTTTGACGCACAATGGCGGAAATACAATGCACTATCGCCTTGGCCTACTATTACTAATATTTTACCGATAAAGAAGCCTGAAAATTATCATGATTTCCAGCAGTGGGGACGATATCAGAAAGCGCATGGAAATATGGCAGGATATTTTAAAGGTATTTTTTGGTATTCATGGTTACGGATTCGTTATAAATTGCATATTTAAATACTTCGTGCTTATAATATAGCCTCTATAGATTCTTATTACAATCTATAGGGGCTATATTTGGCGCCGAATAGGCATGATTAAACCCCCAGTTCAACTGGGGGTAAGTAAAAT